>Ga0208277_1000360_pt1 | contig 27441 bp, 23 predicted proteins | sample ETNtaG_5_FD_185782 | JGI IMG/M metagenome (GOLD analysis project Ga0208277, IMG submission 185782) | Marine microbial and viral communities from oxygen minimum zone, Eastern Pacific Ocean - ETNP201406SV205 (SPAdes) (version 2) | ecosystem: Environmental > Aquatic > Marine > Oceanic ...
AAAAAAGTTTGCAAAATATTTTGGGCAGTAAAAGTAAAAAACTAAATGAAGAAGTTAATGAAAAATTAAAACGCTGGCTGGAACTTTATGGAAGCCCAGTCTTTGGAGAAGGTCCCACCGATTACTATGCATTGACCGCCCGAGGTTTGTTTGAAGCACGTGAATTTGAATCGGCACTTTCAACCTTGAACGATGGCCTCCACTATGCCGAAACCCACGCGCAACTGGGAAATATTCATCAGGATTTAGGCACAGTATACTATTACAAGGGTTACAAACTTCAGCCTAACGGTTTGGCACGATATGATCTTGAAGATGTTCGAGACTCAGTAGAATCATACGAAAAAGCATTGCTTTATGGAGAAGATCCATATTTATATGGAAATTTAGGTTGGGGATATTACCTGCTCGGTAATTACTCTTCCTCGATAAAAAACAGCCATCGAGCTTTAGCTCTAAAACCCGAGCTAAACTATGCGCGCATGAATTTGGGAATCGCTCACCTGAGAAATAATGATTATGAATTGGCCTTTGCTACATACTCATCCTTGCAGCAAAGCAATCCTCAACTTGATGAATATGAAGGTGGTATCCGTGATTTGCAGGAGTTACAAATAGAATTTCCTGATGTTTATCCATTTACAAATTTTGTGATGGGTCAATTATACTGGCAACAGGGACGTTTCAAGGATGCCAATGCTTCATTGAAAAAATTCCTCAAACAGAATTTTCCACAAATATTGTGGAAAGAAAGAGCCCGTTCACTCTTAAAAAAGATGGAGATTGAATAACTGTTTAAACATAAAATAACTTATCCTCTCGAAAGAAGCATCTCGAAGAGCCAGAACCCGGTGTGAGACCTTCAATTCTTCCATTCAAACATAATTTAAGCCCTAAACTTTCATCAATCACATTTTAACAAAAAAAGGTTGGCATGAGGCCCTAATAAGTTTACCATTCTCACAAAAGTGTTATTCCGGAAGATTATTAATACCATGGTTTCCAAACTCATTTTGATGACAATGATTTTGGGGCAAAAACAATAATATGAAAAATGAAAAAATATGCATGATAATGTCGTAGCGTCGCCCCAATTATCGGGACAAGGAAAACAAAAAATTGAATGGGTAAAAAGGAATATGCCGATACTGCAACAAATTGAGGTTGATTTTCGAGAACAGCAATATTTCCAAGGAACACGCGTATTGGTCTGCATTCATCTCGAAGCCAAAACTGCATATCTGGCTCAGCTTCTTGCTGCAGGTGGAGCAGAAGTCGCCGTTACAGGAAGCAACTCACATTCAACCAAAGACGATGTGGTAGCCGCGTTAGTGGACGAAGGACTACATGTTTTTGCTCGCTATGGAGCGACTCCAGAAGAGATGCATCAATTCATGAACTATGCACTAGATTTGCGACCGAATATGGTGGTTGACGACGGGGGAGATTTGGTCGAACTACTTCATAATGAGCGTCAACAATTACTTCCTGAAGTCTGGGGTGTTTGCGAAGAAACAACTACTGGTGTTCTTCGTGCCAAAGCCAGAGCAAAAGCAGGGCTTCTTGAGTTTCCTGTTATCTCAGTAAATGACGCCCGCTGTAAATATCTGTTCGACAATTTTCACGGCACAGGTCAATCGGTTTTGGACGGAGTAATAAGAACAACAAATTTAGTGATCAGCGGGAAAACTGTGGTAATCATAGGTTTCGGCTGGTGTGGAAAAGGGTGTGCTGAGCGTGCCAAAGGTTTAGGCGCGAATGTGATCGTTTGTGAAGTGGATCCTATTAAAGCCGCCGATGCACTTATGCATGGATTGCGTGTCATGCCTTTGAATGAAGCTGTTTTACAAGCTGACATCATACTGACAGTCACAGGTGGTAAACATGTCATCCGTCGCGAACATTTCGAAAGAATGAAGGATGGAGTGATCTTGGCCAATGCCGGGCATTTCAAACTCGAGTTTGATTTAGAAGCCCTACAAGATTTTGCACTGGAACAAAAAGAAATGCGTGAAAATATCAGAGGATTCCTTATGCCTAATGGACGTTGGCTGAATTTACTGGGTGGCGGAGACTTAGTAAACATCGCTTGTGCTGATGGTCATCCCGCTGAAATCATGGACACCAGTTTTGCGCTACAGGCCCTATCCGTAAAATACGTTGCGCAAAATCATACAGTGCTGGACAAAAGCGTTCATCGTGTCCCGGAAGAAATTGACAAAGAAGTTGCACGCCTCAAACTTAAAGGTTCTGGGGTTTTCATTGATGAGTTACTTCCTGAGCAAAAAGCGTATCTGGAAAACTGGGAGGACTAATGAATATTTTGATAAAAAATGCGCTCACACTAACTGTAAATCAAAACAACGATGTCTTGGAAAACTCCGATATTGCAGTTGAAGATGGATATATTCAAGCACTCGGCAAGGCACCTGATACTTTTCAGCCTGACAAAGTTATTGATGCAACGAATCAAATTGCTCTGCCCGGTCTGGTTAATACCCACACTCATATTCCAATGTCACTTTTCCGAAATTATGCCGATGATCTGCCGTTCTGGCCGTGGCTGATGGAAAAAATTAAACCCGCGGAAGATCATCTCAGTGCTGAACATGTTTATTGGGGTGCAAAACTTGGTATTTTAGAGCTAATCCAATCAGGTGTAACCTGTTTCTCTGATATGTATTTTTACATGGAAGATGTTGCAAAGGTTGTAAGAGAATCCGGAATCCGTGCTTGTTTGAGCGGAGTTCTGCTCGAAGTCGGTAATTTGGGAGAGACTTTCTTGAAAGCTGCTATTGACTTTCACGACTCATGGGACGGCAAAGCAGAAGGAAGAATTAAGGTGTTTTTTGGTCCGCATTCAATGTACTTGTGTGGTCCAGAATATTTACAAGAAACTACTGAAGAAGCACTGAAACGAAAGACCCGTATCCACATTCACCTTTCAGAAAGCAGGCAAGAAGTTGCAGACTGTATAGAAAAGTATGGAATATCCCCAGTTCAGCATCTGGCTGATTTAGGAATGTTTGAATGCCGAACATTGGCAGCGCACTGCGTTCATGTCTCGTTAGAAGATATGGAACTTTTAGAAAAGCACAAAGTTAGTGTAATCAATAACCCTACAAGCAATATGAAATTAGCCAATGGCTTTGCTCCGATTGACTCTATGTTAAAAAAAGGTATCAATGTAGCACTTGGCACTGACGGTTCCGCCAGCAACAACAACGTTAATCTTTTTGAAGAAATGCACCTTGCAGCACTCGTCAATAAAGCTGTCAACGATGACGCAGAATCGCTTTCTGCAAAGCAGGTTTTAAGGATGGCTACGATTAATGGCGCAAAAGCACTAGGTCTTGAAAAAGAGATTGGCTCCCTCGAATTAGGTAAGCGCGCAGACTTGATTTTGCTGGATGCAAACAAACCGCACTATTTTCCGCGCCATAACCCTGTTTCTTCAATTGTATATTCAGCTCAAGCTGCTGATGTGAGAACAATGATGGTCAACGGGGAGGTATTGATGGAAAATTACGTAGTCAAAACAATTGACGTGGGAGAAACTATGCGAGAAGGGGAACGTATGGCTTTTGATTTGGTAAACAAAACAAAAGAGAGTTGATTGATTAAAGTAATATTTTTTATATATCAGACTTAAGGTCAAGATTTCTACCAAACTAAAGTAATTCTTTTGAACATGATTTTTTGCTTGAGCACATGCTATCACCAAACGTCTGAGTACTTTTGTTTTCAGAAATTCCTCACAAACAATTTAAATATCCCAATATTATTAATCTAGTTGCACTATTTCTGCACAAATCTGATTCATTCACCTTCAAAAGTCACGAGACTAAAAATAGGTTTGTCCAAGTGTTTTCTACCTTTTAGGTCAACTAATTCTATTAAATATGCATACCCAACAATAATTCCTCCCACTTGCTCGATCAACCTTGAACTAACCCCCATTGTACCTCCTGTTGCCAACAAATCGTCCACCATTAAGACTCTGCTGCCTACTGGGATTGCATCCTGGTGCACTTCCACTCGGTCAGATCCGTATTCTAACTCGTAATCAAGTCCGTGAGTGGGACCAGGTAGTTTCCCCTCTTTACGGATAGGTATAAAACCCTTCCCCAAGCGTAATGCCAATGGTGCTCCTATGATAAATCCACGAGCTTCTATGCCTACCACCAAATCAATTTGCTCGTCTTGGTAATGGTTTACGAAACGCTCAATTACATCGTTAAAAGCATCTGGATCGGCAAGCAGGGTTGTAATGTCCCGAAATTGAATGCCAGGGATAGGAAAGTTAGGGATAGTACGAATTTTAAGTTTTAGGTCATCCATTCAGTTTTTATGTTTCAAAATAATAGATAGTATAGAATGATTTTAACAAGATCGTAGTAATACAACCCAAAAAGCTTCAAAAGAGACCCGCTAAAGTAAAAAATTTATTTTGCCATAAATACTTTATTTAAAAAAAGAATAATAAATTCCCAAGATACCTAATTTGCTATTTGATAATTTCGAATTGCTAATTTAATCTTATACAAAATTATTTCCATTTGTTATTAAGTCATTACCAGTGGTTCAAAAGTTTTGACCAATTCATCCATTGCTTTCATTTGCATCAAAAATGGTCGGAGTTGATCTAGCCGAAGTGCACAAGGCCCGTCACAAAGTGCTTTTCCAGGTTCAGGATGTGCTTCTAAAAAAAGTCCCGCAATTTTTTGTGACAAGCCGGCAAGTGCAAGTTCTCGCACAGATTCACCACGACCCGCAGCGGCATCCCCCAAACCTCCCGGTAATTGGAGTGAGTGTGTCACGTCAAAAAGAACAGGATAAGAAAATTCTTTCATCGCAGATAAAGCTAACATATCAACCACTAAATTGTTGTAACCAAAGCTTGTACCACGTTCACAAAGTATAAGCCTACTATTACCAGTATTTTCACATTTTTTTATAATATTTCCCATTTCATGCGGTGCCAAAAACTGTGCTTTTTTGATATTAATCACAGATTTCGTTTTTGCAAGAGCAACGACTAAATCCGTTTGACGGGACAGGAATGCAGGAAGTTGAAGGATGTCCGCTATTCCCGCGGCGGGTAAAGCCTGATTCGCTTCATGAATATCAGTCAGGATGGGGAAATTAAATTCTGATTTTATTTTTTCCAATATCCGCAAACCTTTTTCCAGTCCCGGCCCCCGGAAGGAATCAATTGAAGAGCGGTTTGCCTTGTCAAAAGAAGCTTTGAAAATATATGGAATCCCAAGCTCCTCGGTAATTGAGACGAAAGTCTCAGCGACATTCAGGGCCATGCTTTCGGATTCAATAACATTTATTCCACCGACAAGCACAAAAGGTTCTTTGTTACACAGTTTCAATTCACCGACAGATATTGTTTTTTGTGTTGTCATTTAATGACTTAAGTTTCAATTGAGTGTGCGGCTTTGCTAAGGTTACGCATTTTTTGAATTGCCAGCTCACGTCCCAAAATCCCCAATCCACAATCAGGCCCTGCAATTAACCTCTTTGCTTCAATGTGTTTCAGTGCATCCAGCAAACGATTGCGGATTTCTTCAACCGCTTCCACACTACTTTTAGCTATAGCAACAACGCCAAAAATTATAGTGGTAGTTTTGAAATGTTCGAGCAAGCTTAAATCATTGTAACGATGGGCATCTTCCAGAGATATAGACATCACCGATGATTCTTCCATCGCATCAGCAATTTGTAAATAAGATCCTAGAGGAGCCTTTGGGTAATCAACCGCGTCTATCTTATCAGGATATCCGCAACACATATGAGCAGTTCTGTTAACTCCTTCCGGACAGTTCTGAAAAGCACGTTCCAAATTTTCAATACCAAATTCAAGCGCGCGTTCCGGATAACGGGCAAAGAGAGGCTCGTCTATTTGAATATGACTACAACCAGCCTTAGCTAAGCTGAGGACCTCCTGATTGAGTGCTTCAGCAATTGCCTTTCCAAAATCTTTTTGATTACCGTAATATTCATCAACAACAGTATCCGCGACTGTTAATGGCCCTGGCATTGTAATTTTAACCGGTTTGTCAGTGACCTCCTGTGCGCGCCTCCAATCATCAGCTAAAAACAAATCCCGCGGCTTGACTGGTCCAGATACGGTCGGTAAAAAAGATGAATAATTTCCTGTACGCAAAGTTTTTTCGGTAAGTTTATTAAAATCCACTCCCTCTAGGTGGCGACAGTGATAGTGAATATAATTTTCACGAGCAATTTCACCATCAGTTGGAATATCAATTCCAGCATTTACTTGATCATTGACAGCTTCGTGAGTTCCACGCCTGATGATCGACTCCGCTTCTTCCCCCATTGCTTCCCTTGCAGCGTACCAACCACGTGTTGGTTCAGCCGTGTCAAGATTGTCGAACCAATCAGGCAATTTTACATATTCCGGCTTAGGATAAGCACCTATGGTAGTAGTTAATAGTCCCATTCGAATTTCTTTGTATTTTGAGTAAAGTGCTTATTCTCGCACGTAAGATCTTAAGTTGTAAAACAATTTTCAAAAACAACCTGTTTTGTTTGAGGCACAGTAATTATAATATTTTCATAATATTGTTCAAATTATTTTTTTAAGAGTTAAGTCCTATTTAATAATCCTTTTTCATTTTTTTAGAGTAATCTGATAGTATGTTTGAAATCCTTCAAAACACTGGCTACTGAAAGAAATATCATGTCCAATAATTTTGAAACAGGTCTCACTAAAAATTCGGCTAATTATACTCCGCTTTCTCCTATTACTTTTTTGACCCGAACAGCTTTTGTCCATCCTCAGCGAACTTCAGTAATTCATGGAAAACGTCGCTGGACATGGGCCGAAACATTTGAGCGCTGTTGCAAGCTGGCTTCTGCTTTATCTAAAAGAGGTATTGGCAAGGGCGATACGGTATCTATTCTGGCACTTAATATTCCTGCTATTTTTGAAGCACATTTTGGAGTCCTGATGACAGGTGCGGTTTTAAACACCATTAATGTAAGACTAGAATCTGAAACGCTGGCCAATATTTTTGAACATGCGGAAACCAAAGTTTTGTTGACCGATCGTGAATTTTCACCATTGATCAAAAAAACTTTAGCTAAAGTTAAAAGAAAAATTCTGGTGATTGACATTGATGATCCAGAAACGGAGTCAGGAGAATATATAGGGGAGTTAGAGTATGAAGATTTTTTGACAGAAGGTAATCCGGATTTTGAAGCATTTTTGCCTGAAGATGATTGGCAGGCGGTTTCACTGAATTACACTTCAGGAACAACCGGAATACCAAAAGGAGTGGTTTATCACAGCCGTGGTGCATATCTGCTGTCAACCGGGAATGTTTTAGCCTGGGAAATGCCACACCGGCCAATTTATCTTTGGACTCTTCCAATGTTTCACTGTAACGGATGGTGTTTCCCCTGGACAATCACGATGCTTGCCGGAACTCATGTTTGCCTGCGTAAGGTAACAGCGAAAAATATTTACGACTCAATTGCTGAGCACCATGTGACACATCTTTGTGGAGCACCGATTGTGATGAATATGATAGGCTCGGCTCCTAAGGAAGAACAGCGTGATCTGCCGCATAGGGTTGAAATGATGACAGCCGCCGCACCACCACCGCCAACAGTAATTGCACGAATGGAAGAAGCTGGATTTAATGTGACTCATGTTTACGGATTGACTGAAGTTTATGGTCCTTCTGTGGTTTGCGAGTGGCAGGAGGATTGGGCGGGGAAGGACAAACTAACGCAGGCACAATTAAAAGGTCGACAGGGGGTACGCTATCACGTACTAGAGGGACTGACAGTCGCGGATCCTGATACCATAGAACCTGTCCCTGCAGATGGTGAAACAATTGGTGAAGTTCTGATGAAGGGCAATATTGTGATGAAAGGCTACTTCAAAAATCCTGAAGAAACAGAGAAAGCATTTGCCGGCGGCTGGTTTCATTCTGGTGATCTCGGAGTGCTTCATCCAGATGGTTACGTTGAACTAAAAGACCGCAGCAAAGACATCATTATTTCTGGTGGAGAAAATATCAGCAGTGTCGAAATTGAAAACGTACTTTACCAGCATAAAGATATTGCGGAGGCTGCTGTAGTGGCACGACCTGATAATAAATGGGGTGAAACTCCCTGCGCTTTTGTGGTGCTGAAATCTGCTGCTTCAATCAATGAAAAAGATGTGATTGATTTTTGCAGGACAAAACTTTCAGGATTTAAAATACCAAAAACCATAGTTTTTAGTGAACTACCTAAAACTTCCACCGGAAAAATCCGTAAATCTGCCTTGCGAGAACAAGCCAAAAAATTGTAAACTTGTATATTAAACTCATAAAATATTTTTTAATAAATCATAAAGTACTGCTATATTAAGAATGTTTGAGATCATAATTTTAATTTAAAAAAAATATAATGAGTATGATCGCCAATCAATTCATTGAAGAACTATCACTTAAAGGCAGGCGTATATTGACACGTGTAGATTTTAATGTCCCACTGAATGAAAAGCTTAAAATTACGGATAACGGACGAATCACTTGTGCTTTGCCAACAATTCGCCATATCGTTGAGGAAGGAGGAAAAGCAGTCCTGATGTCCCATTTAGGTCGTCCGGGAGGTATGAGGGTTGCCAGTATGAGCTTAAAACCTGTCGCTGAAGAATTGACCCGTCTTATCGGACAAAATGTAATTTTCGCTCCCGATTGCTTTGGTGAGGACGTGGAAAAGCTGGTCAACAGCATGCAAAACGGTGAGGTGGTTTTGCTAGAAAATTTACGTTTCCATAAAGAAGAAACTGAGAATGAAACTGAATTTTGCAAAGAATTGGGTAAACTTGGAGATGTGTATGTCAATGATGCATTCGGAACCACGCATCGAGCTCATGCATCAACTGCAGGAGTTACGGAATTTTTTGCGGAACGAGCTGTTGGATATTTGATACGAAAGGAACTCCAGTTTTTAGGAAGCGCAATTTCAAAACCAATAAAACCTTTTGCCACAATTCTGGGCGGCGCAAAAGTTTCGGATAAGATTAAGGTTATTGAAAGACTTCTGGACAAAGTTCAAATTTTAATCATCGGCGGAGGTATGGCCTGCACCTTTTTGAAAGCCCAGGGATTCAAAATCGGTTCTTCTCTAATGGAAGAAAATTCCCTGGATTTTGCGAATAAATTGATAAAAAAGGCTAATGAAAAAGGAGTTGAACTCCTGTTGCCGATTGATGCTGTGATTGCTGACAGATTTGAAAAAAATGCCGAAAGTCATGAGGTAACCATAGAAGAAGGTACTCCGGAAGGCTGGATGATTTTGGACATTGGCCCGCAAAGTACTGAAATTTTTTGTGAGGCGATACACCGTTCTCGAACTATACTCTGGAATGGTCCAATGGGTGTTTTTGAGATAGAAGCCTTTGCAAATGGGACATTCAAGATCGCTCAAAGTCTTGCAGAAGCAAGTGATAAAGGTGCTGTCACAATTGTCGGAGGCGGTGATTCAGCATCGGCAATTAAACAATCCGGACTGAGTGAAAGAATTACACATGTTTCGACCGGAGGTGGAGCCTCACTTGAATTTTTGGAAGGTAAAGAACTTCCCGGAGTGAGTGCAATTCAGCAATCCATATAATTCAACAGTCTTAATTATATCAGTAGAAAATTCAACGATTTTATGAAAACTGTTCCTGAAGCAGAAAAATATTCAACTGAAGATTCTGAAACAAATTCGGAAGAACTTGCAGAGCAAAAAAGTACAAATGTATCTTTCAGTTTTTTTCTTTATAGGTTGATTGCCTATGCAGATGCCCGCCGTTCAATTGCCTCATTTGTTGTTGTTTTTTCTGTTGTTGTCCTCGTTGACATCATTTTTAATAAACACCTGTTTGTACCTTATATAAAGCTTGTAGAAGCCTTGTCCAATGTGAGGCTGGGGGGATTCGCTGAACTTGATATAGGTTTTGCACCAGAAGTCTGGCAGGCACTGCTTGGCATGATTCTGGGTACACTTATTCTGGTGATTTCGATTGCGTCACAAAGTATCCCAAAGCTGATCGATCTCTATATGAAAGATGTCCCGAGTTTGCTTTACATCTGGTTATTAATTATATCCGGTGGGCACGCACTGATAATAAAAATTTATGGTGAAATTGGGATTGTCCGCGAATCAAGCAGGATATTCAACACTCATTTCCTGCTAACGATTTGTGCAATAATCGCCTTCCCATATGTTTTCTACATCCTGCGCTATACCAAACCTACAAATATTATTAACCGTATTTATAACAATAATATGGATCAGATCACCGCCCTCACATCAAAGAGGAACCGTGCTTTGTCCCATATACCTGATGTCGTTGAATATCAGCAGTACTCAATTTTTGAGGCGCTCAATCAACTTGATGATATCCTTGAATTTGTCTCTTTCAAGGAATTGAAGGCAGACATTGTTCATGATATGTGTTTGACCTTACAAAATTATATACGACTCAAACCTGATATTGCTCCAGCTTTCTTCAAAGTTTCTCCAAAAATTCGTACCGATATTTCTTTCAAAACTATGGTTGGGCAATTTGGAGAGATGGAACGTAACCAAAGTTTTTATGAGCAGAAATGCTTCCGTCTTATGGGTAATGTTTATATTCGCTTACTCGAACATGGTGAATTTGATTTATCTTCTATGGTAACAGGTGAAATGGCCAATTTAGGTCTTACTGCAATAGAGAGTGAAGATGAAGCCATAATTGAACTCGTTATAATACGTTTTAATACATTTTTTAGGATGGCGTTCAAACATGCTATAGGGACTAACGAACCACGCAACATCTACAACCTGAGTTTCTTCTACGGACAGTTCATTAAATACCTTGTTGAACATAATAAAGTTGATCAAGTGAAGAGCTGCTTTGGTTACCTCCGTTTCTACGGGGTCGAAATTGCAAAAACCTTCCCTAAAGTACCTTCAGTATATTTTGATGTAGCTGCTATTGCTTTTGAAATGAAGAAACTACTGGAACAGATCCATCATGAACGATGGGACATAGAAATTCAAAAAGCACTGGTAAATGAAATCTTGCAGGTAGATAATCCACCAGACTTCAACAAAGACGACTTAGACCAGGGAATCAAGCTTACCAATACAGTACGTAACATTCAGTTCGGTCTAGCTCTTTTTTATCAAAGTGAAGGGGTTGAAGAATTCGTCGAACAGATTGCAAAGGATATTCTTGATGACCTAGACTACCTTGGGGAATCAACTTTCTACCGTGTTCTGGGAATGATAGAAGGGCTTATGCGCTTCGGAGGTCCCACATTCTGGGAGGATACTGACCGCGGGAATGTGAACATCTTTTTTACTCACAATAAGGATCAGATAGATGGGTTCAAAAAACGACTTCATGATTTAGCTGAAGCTAAATTAAAAAAGAAGACAAAGGATAAATATTTTTTGACAAATACAGAAATGGATTTGCTCTGGGAAATGTCAAGACTGACAAAAGTAAAAGAAGTTGAACAGATTATCACAAAAGTAGCAAATTTTGAGTTAATCCTGAGTGAATTACAGAATATTGACGAGGCGCGCCTGGAGGGTTTGGTGGGTTTACGTGAAAAACTTAATTTCAATTCAGAAAATCCTAAATTAATTGTCACCAACAGTCGTCAGGTTGCTGTAGGTACGTTGTTGAAAATTTCGGGTAAAATTTCAGGAAGGAATAAGCAAAAGGAAATAGAGGCAACTGTCCAGTTGAACACGCCTAACTTTATTTTTGTAAATATATCAAGTACTGCAGATAGCAAGATCTTTGAAAAATTTTCATCCCTGACTGTCTGTTTCAGGCCTTTGCGGCAAAAGATGATTTATCAATTTAAGGCTGATCCTCACGGAACAGGAACAAACAAACTTCAGCGTATCGCACATGCTGATGCCGTCAAAATTATAGAGGAACTTTAATCGAGATTAGAAGCGCGCACAGCTGGAGGTTCGGGATTTTTTTCTGCGGTATCATCCTTTTCCAGTCTACTAAGACAATCTGGATTATCGAAAGATGGAGCGTTGACTTTTTGAGAAACCCTCCACGCTTCCATTTTATCCGCAGGAAAAGGTCTTAGCAGTTTCTCCGAAGAAACTGTTACTTCGGAAAATTCTAGCCACATTGACCCCCTTGAAGGTGTTAAAATAACCGGCATGCGGTGGTGAATTTTCTTCATCAAAGAATTTGCAACTATTGTCAGAATAGCACAAGTACGCCGAATCTCTCCTTCAGTTGAAGTCCACTCCTCCCACAAACCTGCAAAAGCAAACGGTGTCCCGCCTTTTAAACGGATAAAATAAGGTTTTTTTTGTCCTTCTTCTTTCGCCCATTCAAAAAATCCGGATGATGGTATCAAGCAGCGTCTCTTGCGCAAAGCATTCCGAAATGAAGGTTTTTCCGCTGCCGTTTCCGCACGTGCATTGATCATTGGTTTGGGCTCTTTCGCCCAAAAAGGAATTAAGCCCCATTCTCGCAGTTCAAGAGTACGTAAACCATGCTGCTGAATTATGACCGGAATTCGCTGTGAAGGACAAATATTGTAACGCGGTTCCAGAATAATTTCTGACTGAAAAATATTGAATGCACTCATCACCTTATCTTCGCTGTCTATTTGCGCAAATCGTCCGCACATACTTAATCTCCATCAATTCCGCTATGATATTTTTCCAGAAAATCTTTTTTGAATTCCGGGAAACGCTGTCCCTTGATGGCAAAACGCGCATTTTTTACAAGTGAAAGATAAAAGAAAAGATTATGGTATGTGTTTAAACGTACTCCTAAAATCTCACTTGATTTAAATAAGTGACGCAAATACGCACGGGAATAATTCTGACAAGTAGAACACTCACATTCAGGATCAAGCGGTTCTGGATCATCCCGGAAACGACTTTGCTTGATACTTATTTTACCCCTTGAAGTAAACAGAGAACCGTTACGTGCATTACGGGTTGGCATGACACAGTCAAACATGTCAATTCCTGCCTCAATTCCTTCAAGTAAATCTTCTGGATCACCGACACCCATCAAATATCTTGGTTTTTCCACAGGCATTTTTGGTGTAATGTGATGTGCAACACCGTACATTTCCTCTTTTGATTCACCAACACTCAATCCACCGATCGCATAACCATCAAAATCAATCTCAACTATCTGTTCCAAACTGTGTTCACGCAAATCAAGTTCCCCTCCACCTTGAAAAATTCCAAACAAAGCCTGTTCGCCAAAAACTCCTCTGGATTTTCTCTGTGCCTCTTTGCATCGTTTTGCCCAGCGAGCAGTAAGTCCAATTGAACGCTCAACTTCAATACGTGTTGCAGGCAGTTCCATGCATTCGTCAAAGCACATCATAATTGTTGAACCAAGGTTCTGCTGAATAGCAATTGAAATTTCAGGGGTAAGCTTGATTTTTAAACCATCTAAATGACTTCGTATCTCCACACCTTCTTCATCAAGTTTTAGTAACTTAGACATTGAAAAAATCTGGAATCCCCCGCTGTCTGTTAAAATCGGTCCATGCCAATTCATAAACTTTTGCAAACCACCCATTTTTTTTACCAGTTCGTCACCGGGACGCAAATGCAGGTGATAGGTGTTTCCTAAAATAATTTCAGCACCGATTGCTGCTACCTCCTCAGGTTTCATACCTTTGACTGTGCCGAGTGTGCCAACTGGCATAAAAATTGGAGTGTGTATTTTACCATGCGGAGTACTAATAACTCCTCCTCGTGAATTTCCGCAGATAGCTTCTACTTCAAATTGAATCATGCACTTAGTCAGTTGGGGAGAAAAATATTTTGCATGATGGAATTCGTCGTTTCATGTTGCTTTTTTAAGATTTCTTCTTCACTTTCAGTTACCGATGGAACATCTGGATCGATCAGAAAAAGTGACTGACCACGAGAAACAATGACCCCCGAATCGGATTCTACACAAACCTTACGGATAGTTCCAGGGAATAATGCCCTGATTTGATTGAACATTTTCATTACTTCCAATAGGCCTAAAACATCTCCTTCTTCAATGTGCTGACCTTCTTTGACATATTCTTCTGCCTCCGGAGTTTCACGTGAATAAAAGGTACCTCCCGTCCACGCTAATATTTCGTTGCCGCTTGCCGAAGGATGAGGAGCAAGCTCAGCTGACAATTCTTTTGCAATCTCAGGATCACTAAATTCTGACGGAATTTCCACCTCCAGTTTATCATTTACTCTGAATTGAAAGAATCCTGCTTTTTCTGCGATAATCTCAGGTAGACTTAACAACTCCAAGCCAATTTGATGACCCCTGTGTGCAGCAAGAATTCTCTCCCATAACTTAGTATTTTCGTTCAATAGAAAAGATGCAGGTACTTTTTTATAATTCAGCAATGGTGATAATTCCGACCACTCCATATCTGACTGTCCACAATTGTCTGCCAAATCACTGTAAAAATCCACCGCACTTTCTAAAATATTCTGGTCGTTGCTCCAAATCTGTTCACTTGGTGAAATTACGGGATGCTGATCCAGACGCAAAAAATGATAGAGATCTCTCAATATCTCCACAGGATTCTGTCTTGCTGAATTATTACTTTCTTTGTTTTTTGATTTTTGAAACGCCAACCAACCCATCATCAAATGAGGTCTGCAGAATAATATTTTCAGAGGCCTCAAAAGTAGGGTTATTTTTTGATCACAGATCGTGAATCCTTCTCTGCCATATTTTTTTTGAACGTTTTCCAGTTGAATGTTCCAGACAACATCAAGATTTACAAGATTGCAGATACGTTTTATTTTCCCCGTGAGTGCCAGATATGCTGAAACAAAACGAGTGTTGGGTTTAAGCATGGGATCGTTGCCAAGTAGCCAATGCAACAATCCGTAATGAAAGTCAACGTTCAAATGTAAATCATGGCCGCGCACCGTCATACATCGAAATATTTCTGCCAGCTTTTCAAAACATTCTCTACGTGAAACCCCATTTGTGACTGAAAGAGCAACATTGGAATCATAAGCCCCTGCAAGGTTGTAGAATTGAGAAATACCTGTATCAGGATTTCTGATTCCGATTCCCTGGTCATCACGAATTTCGTGTTCACCAGGTGCAGACCATTCTCGTACAATACCGCCGGCATGCGGTTTTAAAGCTGGATTTGTTGCATTCAACCTGGCTTCAATTCCTGAAGCGTAACGTAGCAAACGTTCTGGACGAGGTAGTAGTTTCCCGTAACAATTTATCAGCATCATGGCAGATATTAAAGAATCAACAATGAATGTGTCTTCAGGATCTTCTGGATTTGTAAACCTCAGTCGATATACCATTTCGGTGACACGATGTTCAACCTGAATCCTTGTATTGACTTCCATAAAATAATGTGCATCCTGCTCAACTATACATTCAAAAGTTGAAACAGAATCTAGATGAAGTGCTTTGCCAAATTCCTCAGCCTGTTTACACATTGATTTTAAAATTTTTGCATCAGTACGTAGAACTTCAGCCTGTGTTTTTTTCCCTGCGGATTCGTATTCTTCGGCTGCTGTTGTCAGCATTTCCTCAGTCAGGGACACTTCCAATAATTTTTGCTCGTGCATTTGCAAGGAGCAATCACGTCCACCAAGTTCGATGCACCACTCACCGTTACCGAGGAGTTGAATTTCATTGTGTCTAGTATCTTCAATATTCAGTTCAATGAGAAAATTCTTATTGTCGCCTACTCTGGTTGCTTTTGATTCAATCAAAACAGACATCACGTTTTCCTCTATTTCATCCAAAGAACTAATTACCCTTTGTCCTTTCCCGCCGCCACCGTCAACATGTTTCAGTCGAATACGCTTGCCCGGATTTTCTCGCCATAGTTTTTCAACCTGCCGGACAGTTTCCTTTTGTAATTCTGAAATAGAAAACAAATCAACCTGTTTCTTGTATGAAGCTTCCAAAAGAGCAATTGCCTGATCAATGGGATCTCCGGATTGCCAATTTCGTGGGAGATTTAATTTATGTTTTTTGACTATTTCCCTGAAATATTCATCAGGAGAATCCCCGGCTTTTGTTAATAAAGTAATTGCAGCAATGCGGTCTTCTCCAGTTGTAACAGAGACATTGATGGAACGTGCGAGATCCTTTGCTTCGTCTTTTGAACCTGCCTGCTGAATTACCCTTGAACTTGGGCCAACGAAACTGATATCCGCGTTTTCAATACGTGAGACAAATTCAGCATCTTCCGCCATGAAGCCATATCCGGCAAACAAATGCGTGTAAGCATGTTCATGACAAATATTGATTATCTGCTCGATACGCTGTAATCGTTCCCCTTTGTTAGTACCCATATAATCCGGTACATGATGCACTTTTTCACTACGGTTACTGAGTGATCGTAATTCAGGAGCTAATGTTTGTGGATAAACTATGCTGTCTTTTTCGGAAAGCAGAATACCGAAGTTTACTCCAAGTTCTTCAAAGACAGTCATGGCTTCCAGACGGATAGGCCCCCTACAAACTATGAGACACTTGACGTGATCAAAGCTGAAAGCCGATTGCCACGAACTGTCAGGATTAAAGGTGATTGCATTCATGAAGAAAAATTGTTTAGATGGTTGTTATAAAAACCTTTATGAACATTTGATAAGTCATTCGTAAAACGCACAAATACGAGTTCTTTCGAGCGAGGTAAAAATTCTTGCGCGTTTTACAAAGTTAATATTTTGTAGTTCATGTGGTTTGGAGATTTTTCAGGCAAAAAACTTCTCCCATAGTTTATGCAGCCGGAATAAGCCCAAACTTCCCTCAGAAGCTTGAAATTCATCAAACCTCTTTACTGAATCTGCTGAAATCCCCTTCCCATGCAGTAGAACCGGTACAGGATCATCAACGTGTATCCCTTTTTTACTCCAAGTTGCATGATCCGCAGTGACTGCAATTCTCAATTTGCCTTCCCATTTATTTAAAAAACGACCCAGTTCAGCATCTATTTTTTCGAGAAATTCACTCTTCTTTTTCGCTTCCCTATTATGTGCCGCAATGTCACAGCCTTTAATGTGCAGGACAACTACTCCGTACTTTGAAAGCATCTTACCTGCAAACATAAATTTCTGTTTTAAATCGGTATCCATATTTGCGGTCATAGAAGGGGTTTTACAAACATTCAATCCTGTCAAAAGTGAAATCCCAGAAATGGTATCGTCTCCGCTAATACAAACTCCGGACAAGCCAAATCCTGAAGGACGTTTTATTTTTGGAAACGCTTTAACCTGTCCCGGTTCTCTGGTTAAAATAGCATTTGCTACCAAAAGTCCTTTTGAAGTTCGCTCAAGATTTTTCGGATGTCTTGCTAAAATTTTTCTTGCTTCCTGTTCAAAGAGATTTAATATTTTTGCAGTCCGAACACTTTTCTGATCTTGTTTATTTAGTGCTAACGGCAAACGAGGTTTAATCCCAGAATGGTAACGATCCCCGGGATCACTTCCGAAAAGAGAATCTTGTAACCCCTCACCACGGAGGACCACTGCAATTCTATGTTCAGTTCCGACACCAACTTCCACAGAAACGTCCTCAATTTTTATATTACTGAGGCTGGAAGCTAGTTCTTTTGTCCCCTCACGAATACGTCCCGCACGCCGATCAATGATTTTTCCATGATTGTCGAGGGTCGCCCAATTTCCGCGAAATGCAACGTCGCCGGGCATGATTTCCATCTCGCATCCATATGCCTCAATTACCCCACGAGCAATTGAATGTTTGAGAGGATCATAACCTAAGATTGCCAATGTGCCTAAAACTGTTGTGGCTACAATTCCTCGCTTGACAGGATCTGCAACACCACATTGCCCTTCCGCAGCTAGGCGATCCAGCACGGGTATATTTGCTGCCTGCAAAGGAGTTTTATCGCCTAATTCATCTATTAGACGATCCCCCATGCCGTCTACAATCATTAGCAGTCGAGGAATTTTTTGCACGAAGTAATCAGGATTTATATGAATTATCTGATCTTACCTGTTCCTGTAGAGTATTAATGATCAATTGCATCAGCGTATTTGTGGTTTCATCAAAATCTTCATTGTCGACAACCTCAATTTCTTTATCTTCACTCTCCAAATTAAAAAATTCATGTATAGCTCTGATATTCTCAAAACTACGCAAATAGACTTCTTTTTTCCTTAATTCGTTTCCTTTCCCTCTCTCTAAAAATCTGTCTTTGTGATGTTTTTCATTCATTAGAGAAAGTGTAATAGGAATATGGTAGGCGCGTTTACAACCTTCTTTAATCGCATGCTCCATATTTGGTAGCAAATGTATACCTTCGATAATCATGCTTGTTCTCTCTTTGATAGCACGATCAACAACAGCCTTCACTCCAACGCTTACCTGCTGAGCTTGCAGACAAAATCCACTAATTAAGCGGTCATTTTTTCCTAGAGTTTTTGGCATACCAGTTCCGGCCTTGCTTGATGAGTTGTGCAGGGATGGTAGTAAATTGCGCTTAAAAACAAGCCGCATGATCTCCCTGATAGTGTCTGTACCTGTAATTTTGTTTATGCCAAGTCTTCCTGCTAAAAAAGTAGACATGACTGACTTTCCTGTACCTGAAGCACCACCAAGGTAAATTATCACGGGCCTATCCAACTCATCAAGTCGGCTGGCTAATTTATATAAGTCTGCGATATGGAGGCCATATTTTTTCTTGATAGTCGTAAAAACTTCGTCAAACAACTTCTTTTTGCTGATACGCAGGATATTTTTTTTCATCAATTTTGCTTCCAAATCAAAAGCAATTTGGAATGCTTCTTCCGGTTTTAAACCGGAGGAAGTAATTGATTGTGTTAACAATCCTTTTGAAAATGGTGCGGTCGCATTTCTTCTAAAAACACATATTTGTTTTCCTGTGGGAAACAACTCCTGGGTCAGTCCCATCAACAGTTCTTTGCCGTAACGTTTAACTATCAATTCGTCTACAGCCTGCATTAAAGAATCGGAACTGACTTCTGCTTGTTCTTGAAAAAAAGATCTCGCATCTTTTGATATTTGATAAGCCTGATCAAAAGATAAACCTCTCTGTATCAATTTGTGGGCTAGCATTCCCCTCATGAAGGGATGTTTTGATTTGTCGTGACGTATAATTTCTAATTGCATTATATAACCTCTTTTTTCACCACTGAAGGAACTTTAGCACTTTTTTCGACTACACTTGATGCCTCGCAACCTTCGCTCCACTCGGCAGGAGCATCAACAAAATATTCTTTTTTCCAAATAGGAACAGAATGTTTTATGGTGTCAATGATGTAACGACTTGCTTCATAGGCATCCCCACGATGTGAAGTAGAAACAGCAATCGCAATCGAGCAGTCTTTCACCGCAAGCTTTCCTAGACGATGAATAACTTCAACTGTATGGATCTGCCATTTTTTCTGAGCTTCTTCAACAATCTTTGAAATCTGCTTCAGTGCCATTCTTTCATGGGCTTCATATTCCAGATATGTAACCTCTTTTTGCTGACTGTGATTCCGAATATCTCCGCAAAAAATTAAAACTGCTCCTGCCTGAGAGTGTTGTACACGAAGTCTCAGAGATTCAATATCTATTACTTCACGGACTATTGAACAGGGCATATCTCTCCAGGTTAACTTATTGTCAAGTATTTATACCTTAAAATCCTCGACATCTATTTGATAGATTATTTTAGTAATTGGACTATACAGCAGTTTTTATAGATTGAGGAAAATATTTTTATCTGTCTACTATTTCGCTGTGACATTCAGTCACCTCATACTTACATTTTTCACAATACCCTTGGACCTTTCCAATGAATCAGACTCCCGGATTCCAAATTAATATTAACCAGTGTACGATCTCTGTGAAGCATAGACCAAGAGAGCATTTTTTGGGTGTATTCCATTACAAGATGCCTGTAATCCGGATCTTCAACACGATTTATAAATTCTTCAGGATCTTCCTGCAAATCAAAAAAAAGCGGTGGTAGAGCAGTCATATGCACATATTTATATCGTTCATCCCGAATAACGGATAACGAACATTGATCAGGAGACAGGCCGAATTGTTGTTCAATCATCGGTTGATACGACCCGATTCCCCTATAGTCAAATTCCCAATGTACCTCCTTTCTCCAGTTATCAGGAACAGTTCCGTTAAACAAAGGAAGGAGTGAGCAGCCATCCAATTCTTCCGGAATTTCTAAATCCAACCAATCCAGAATAGTTGGCATAACATCAATTGCTTCAGTGAATACATCCACCTGATTATCAGCAGCGGATGAATTCCCAGATATGGAGGCATGAATTTCTGGATTGCGGATGATCAGCGGAATTGAATACGATGCATCAAAATATCCAATTTTTCCAAATAAATAGTGATCTCCAAGTTGTTCTCCGTGATCGCTCGTAAAAACAATCAGTGTGGAATCATATTGTCCGGTTTTTTTTAAATACGAAACGACTCTTCCTAAATGATGATCAATTTCTGTCATCAATCCGTAATAGGTGGCCCGTGCCTGTAAAATATCCTTTTCACTTGTTTCTGAAGCAAGTCCTTGATAAGTTTCAGAAAAAAATTTTTTGCCTGGAATTGTTTTAAGCAGCATTTTGAGTAGTGGATGCTGTTTACCTTCCTGCTCCAAACTCTTCATCCTGACCGGTTTGGAGACATCATCCGGATCATACATTGAATTATAAGGTTCCGGTGCTATCCACGGAGGATGAGGACGTAAATATGACAAATGAGCGAACCAATTTTCATCTTCACGTACACTTAACCACTTAAGAAGTTGATCGGTCAAAAAAGAAGCACTACTGTCTTCATCAGAATATACTGGAGGTGGAAAAGTAATACCACGTTTTTCTGCTCCAGGATAGTTTTCAACAGGAGAGTAAACTGTATACTCATTCAGCGAGTGATCATAGCCCCTCGAAATCAACTCTGCAATCCACGGCCGCTGATTGTCCGTTAAAGTAACTCCACTGCTCATTCCCGGTATCAAACCTTCATAAGTAGTTAGTAGTGGATCTTGGTGGTGAAATTCACGTGGGTCTGCAGAGGAGTCAGTATAACCAAACAAAGTAGGATCGTATCCAGCTTTTCGTACTTCTAAAGCAATATTTGTGAAGCGTGCATTCAATGGGGTTCCGTTATTAACTGAACGGTGATTCATTGCATACAATCCAGTGTATAAAGAAGCACGAGAAGGACCACAGGGAACAGTCTGAGCATAGTGTTTGCTGAAAAGAATACCCTCTTCTGCAAGTTGATCTATATTAGGAGTTTTTACCACGGGGTGATTAAGACATCCCAGGGTATCACCCCGCCATTGATCTGCCGTAATGAATAATATTTTTTTACGGTTTTGTTTCATTAAAAATCTGAGATTAAGATTCCTCGGTCTTTAATCTTCTTCTTCCTGCAGGAATTCTTTATAATCTTTAGAGGATAAAAGTTCCGAGGACTCCTCTTGATTAGACAATTCAAATCGAATCAACCAACCTTCGTCATAACATTCTTCATTGATTGTTTCAGGACTGTCCTTCAACTCAGTATTAACTGCAATGATGTTCCCGCTCATTGGCATATAAAGAGAATTAACTGCTTTTACCGATTCAATTGAACCAAATTCATCTCCTGCATCAATTTCGTCTCCAATTTCAGGTAATTCAACATATACAATGTCACCGAGTGATTTTTGAGCATGTTCAGTGATTCCAACTTCTGCTTTGTTGCCTTCAATTCTTACCCACTCATGCTCTCTCGTATATAAATTATCTTCAGGTATTGTAATCATAATCCCTCTTAAAAAATTATTAATTAAGGTTTACCGGGAATACCGTTACCCATTTTAAAATTTTATACTTTCCAATTAAGGTTATACTAATTTAGCCATAGAAAGATATAAGTCCAGCGTAAAAGCATTTTTTTTACGAATACTACATTTAAGAAAAAAATCAATGGAAGATACATACAAAGCAGGATATGATAAAAGCTATGAAATCCAGCTTACAATTATTATTTCAACGAAGGAATACAAATATGCTATTAGAATTTAGAATAACCGTGATTTTATTTTTCCTTGTTTTGCTTTTGGCTCCTCCTTCAGTCGCACAGAATTCTGATGACTTGGAGCAAATGCTGCGAGATTCAAAAACACGAGCAATCCTGGTAAAGAATGTTCAGAAAGCAGTTGTCCATATCAAGGTCGAAAAAATTATGAATATCTCCGATGGAAGCCCTCTCAATAATCCAATGGAACTTTATAATGATGAGTTCTTCCGTCGATTTTTCCCGGAACTAAGACCGCCTAAAAACCAACCGCCAAAAAAACGTCAAAATCCAAATCGTGAATTCAGACAGGAAGGCATGGGCTCAGGTTCTATTATTAACAGCAAAGGATACATTTTAACTAACCATCATGTAGTGGGAGAAGCAAATAGAATCTTAGTTATACTTTATGACGGGACAGAAAAAGAAGCAAAACTCGTAGGAACTGATCCAGAGTCTGATATTGCTGTTATTAAAATAGATGGGAATGACCTGTCTGTATTACCTATGGGAAATTCTGAAGAAATCCTAGTTGGTGAAGATGTGATTGCAGTAGGTAATCCATTTGGATTGATTCAATCCGTTACCTACGGAATTATAAGTGCAAAGGGTCGCTCAAATGTCGGTATAAACGAATACGAGAATTTTATACAAACTGATGCAGCGATTAATCCAGGGAACAGTGGAGGCCCTTTGGTCAGTCTGCGTGGAGAAATTATTGGTGTGAATAGCGCGATTTATACAAGAAGTGGAGGTTATCAGGGCATTGGCTTTGCTGTGCCTATCAACATGGCTCGTAAAGTCATGCAGGATTTGATCAATAAAGGTAGTGTTTCAAGAGGGTGGCTGGGTGTAGGGATACAGGATGTTAGTCAGGATTTGGCTAAAGCATTCCAACTTGAAAATACCAAAGGGAGTTTAATAACTGGTGTAATGCAAGGAACACCTGCTCAAAAAGCAGGTATCCTCAAAGGTGATGTCGTTGTTCGCATAAACGACAAATCCATCCGTAGTAGCAACCATCTACGTAACGTAATCGCAAATGCAGGCGCGTTTACTGAAATCGAAATGGAACTTATTAGAGACGGCAAAACAATTATCTTAAAGCTGAAACTGGATGAACGTCCAAGGAAACCTTCTCAAAATAAAGTTGCAACGCAGCCAAAATTGGAGCTTGAACAAGTGGAAATGTTAGGAATGGTTGTAGAAAAACTTGATGCAGAGACTGCAAAGAAACTTGGTATAAAGCCTGGAGTCGGGGTTTTGATTGTAGCAGTCAAACCGGGAAGTCCTGCTGAGAAAGCAGGTTTACTTCCAGGAATGATTGTGCAAGAAGTGGAAAGACAATCAGTTGTTAACCTCAGCAAATTTAAGGAACTTATCAGTGCAATAAATCTCGAAAAAGGAATTTTGCTACTGATCACAACAGCGAATGGTTCACGTTATATTTTTCTACAGAAAGGTAAACAATGAACAATTCACAGAAGAATCCCAAATTACATTTTGATCAGATACTGTTGAAATTAGACGAGATGAATCAGAGGGTTACTGTTCCGGAAAAAATGGATTATTTCACTCTTTTGGAAGAAATGTCAGCCTATTACAATTTAACTGCCGAAGAATTAAAGACTCGTGGATTCCGGAAAGCATATCGGCAGGCTGTTGAAGGACTTTGAAAAAAGACGATCCTATCTTTTATAGTTACTATGGACATAGTCTCCGACCTACCATCGGAAAAAATTCCGCTGGCTGGACTCCGAATTTTGGTTACTCGACAAGACACCACGGAATCCTCCCTTTCCGAAATGCTTAAAATTCAGGGAGCATCAGTAATCAAGGCGCCCATGACCATGATTACACCTCCTACCTCATGGGAGTTATTTGACAAAACTGTGAGGCAGGCAGCAAAGTTTGAATGGGCGATTTTTACCAGCAGTAACGGCGTCAGACATTGTTTTTCTCGTCTGAAAGAATTGGAACTGTCTCCAAAATATATTTTTTCGAACCTCAAAATTGCATGTGTAGGACAGTCAACCGCATCTACTCTTGCAGAAAATTGGAAAGTCCCTGAACTTGTTCCGTTACATTATCAAAGTGAAGGACTGCTTGAGTCTTTTAAAAAATACGATTTAAAGCACAAAAAATTTTGGCTGATTCAAGCTCAATCACCACGCGATATTCTCCGGAATGCATTGGTGAAGGAGGGAGCTCAAATTGTCTCAACACCTGTTTACCGGAATGCTCCTGCTGAAATTGACCATACTTTTCTGCTGAATGAACTAGACAAAAATCAATTGGATTGGATAATGTTTACTAGCCCGTCTGCAATACAAAACTTTCAGCAAATATTACCATCAGAATTTTGGCAAAGTTTATCAACTACACCAAAAATTGCCTGTCTCGGAGAAATCACTGCTGCTACTGTAAAGAGTTATGGTTTGGAAGTCCATGCAAAACCAGAAATTCAGGACTTCGAAAACCTTGTAAAAAAAATTTGCGAAATTAATTTAAAAAAAACTGAGAATAGATGAACTCAGCTCAAAATTTTCCAACTACCATTCAGGTGACTACTTCTGAGAAAGACGTTTTGAAACGATTTACGAAATAGGTGATCACTGCGAATGATGATAAAAACGATTTAGAAATGAATTACCGTACAATTTTAGGAATCGCCTTTAACACCAAACAATATGTAAGGAAGAAGTCCGCAGAAAATCTCTCACTACTATATATTTATGCCTTACTTTGCTTTCTGAGAATTTCAAAAGCCTAAATCTACTCCTTATTTAAACCATAAACTTTTCTATGAATGAAAATATAAATTCTTATTATAATTTTGAACAAATGCGGAAGTTTCGTGAGCGTGGGGTAATAATTCCGGATTTGAATTCTGTCAGAATCGGTTATGAAGTTGCTCAGGAAAATATTTCTGCGGGCTCAAAACTGCATCCTTTTGTCCGGATTAACGGTTCTAAAACAGAAATTCATGCAGGAGCAAATATTGGCCCGTCTGGTCCAGCTACGCTGGATAATAGTTGGATTGGAGAAAATGCTGTTGTGGGCAGTTTAGGTTCTGTAACCTTGAAAGATACAGTTGTAGGACCAGAATCTATTCTTGGTTCAGGTGTTGCGGAACAGGCTGTTCTTTTAGGAAAAGAAAGCAAAGTCAATAATTTTAGTACAGGTTATGGTTTCCGTATTCGCAAAGGATCGCTATATGAGGAAGATGCTTCCTCTGCCCAACACACTGACACTAAAATGACAGTGCTTTTTCCATGGACAACTTTGGGAAGTAATATAAACTTCTGTGATGTCCTGTTGGCAGGGGGAACAGGACCGGAATCTGGTTTTTTTAGTGAAGTCGGCAGCGGCACTATTCATTTTAATTTTAGTATCAGAGGCGATAAAGCAACAGCGTCTTTATTTGGTGATGTCAGCAGCGGAGTTTTTCTGGATCAGCAACGTCTATTTATCGGAGGTAATAACAGCCTCCTGGGGCCGATTCAGGCTGAATTTGGTTCAATGACTGCAGCTGATGTAAGAATCAAAGGCGAACTCTCAGCAGGATTGAATTTTGGTCATTCTTTACCAAAAGGTAAAATAGATTACGATCCGCGTATTTTTTTAGGTGCTATGGGGATAGTAAAAAAACAGGTTAATGTGCTTGCGGAGTTGACTGCGCTATTCCATTGGTATGAGCAAATCAGAATTTCTTGCATTGCCCAAACTACTCAACAGAAATTCATTTATGAATCAGGTCTTCGGATAGTCAAATTAAATCATCAGGAACGTCTATCCCATTTACAAAGTTTTATGGATGCTTTAGACAATTCTCATAGTTTGAGCTTAAAGTCTGAGTCAGTTAACAAAAAAGAAATTGCTGAACAAAAACATTTGCTGGAACGTTGGCCTGATATTCAAAAACAACTTGCTGTACCTGCTAATTTTAAGCTGACAGTTCCGAATTCACTGAAAAACGACATTGCGAAACAACAGGCTCAAGGAAAGGCAACATATACAAAATTGATTCAAAATTTATCTCATGAAGGAAATCAATCTGGGAAAAAATGGCTTAAGTCAATAACCGAAAACGTCCGGAATATATTTGTTGAAGAAATAAGAAAATAAAATAGCAAGGACTAGAGCGCACCTTGAAAAAAAGCACTCAAAAAACTAAGCTGCCAATTTAGTTTTGGCCTCTTCAACTACTTGAGCAAACAAACTAGGCTCCTCCATAGCTAAATAAGCCAGAGTTTTACGGTCCATTGCAATATTGGCTGCTTTTAAAGCGTAGATGAACTGGCTGTAGCTCATCCCATGCTCTCTGACCGCTGCATTTATACGAATTATCCAAAGACGACGAAAATCACGTTTTTTGACTTTCCTGTCACGATAGCTATACTCTCTTGAACGATCAACCGCGTCTTTGACTGTACGTAAAAGACGACTCCGCCCTCCACGATAACCTTTGGCTGCCTTAAAAAGCGAACTCTTCCGCTTACGGGCGTGTACTGATCTTTTGACTCTCATAACAATTTAATCTTAGTTTATCCATTTGGTAACATCAATTCAACAGACTTACTGTCTGCTTCAGACACCATTGCTTTCTTACGTAATCCACGTTTCACATCTTGGTTGCGTTTTCGCATCCCATGACGAAGATAGGCACGTTTCCGTTTGTAACCGCCGCCGCCTGTTTTCTTAAAACGCTTTGCAGCTCCGCGATGTGTTTTCATTTTCATGATATTTCCTATTTCTTTTTTTTAGGTGGAGCGATGATCATATGCATCGAACGACCTTCACTGCGAATCGGTTGCTCTATACAACCATCTTCTCCAATTTGTTCTTGGAATTTTTCCAGTAAATCTACTCCTAAATCTTTATGGGCAATCTGACGCCCCAAAAACCTGACACCCACTTTTACTTTGTCACCATCTTCAAGAAAACGTAAGGCATTTCTCAGCTTAAATTGAAAATCGTGTTCTTCAATTTTCGGCTTCATCTTCACCTCTTTGAGGTGAACTACTTTTTGATTCTGTCGGGCAACGTGGCTACGTTTGCTTTGCTGATATTTGAACTTTCCATAATCCATCAAACGGCATACAGGCGGTTTTGCTTTTGGAGATACTTCTACTAAATCCAAATTGGAACTCTTCGCCATCTCCAACGCAACATCTGTCGCGATGATACCAATTTGTTCTCCTTCTCCATCGATGACACGTACCTCACTGACACGAATTTGATCATTGATCCGTGTTGTCTCATCATTTATTGTCGGAGGGCTTGACCTGCGAATTCCTATGGGCTTTCTCTCTTGTTTGTTAATTTGTTGGTAGGCGCGGGCGGGATTGAACCGCCGACCCCTACCGTGTCGAGGTAGT
>Ga0208277_1000361_pt1 | contig 27427 bp, 29 predicted proteins | sample ETNtaG_5_FD_185782 | JGI IMG/M metagenome (GOLD analysis project Ga0208277, IMG submission 185782) | Marine microbial and viral communities from oxygen minimum zone, Eastern Pacific Ocean - ETNP201406SV205 (SPAdes) (version 2) | ecosystem: Environmental > Aquatic > Marine > Oceanic ...
CTTTTCAATCGTTCTTTCAGTTAAATTATATAATTTTATTATATTGTTAATTATACGAGGAATGGGGGGCAAAAAATTTGACGATTAACAATAATAGTATCTAGATGTGGCGGAGAGGGAGGGATTCGAACCCCCGGTACGCATTACGTACAACAGATTTCGAGTCTGTCACCTTAAACCACTCGGACACCTCTCCATGTAAGAATTGAACTGTAACGTGCCTTTTCTAGCCCATTCTGGATCAATGTGAAGACTATTTGATATATCTCCATGAATTATCACTGCTAAAACAAGAAAATACTATTGTGTTAAATAAAAGTATACATCCATTGAAATCTAAGAAACGAAAAATAATAGCATTGCAGTGAAACTCTTACAAGTTTTCAGGTAAGCTCATATGTTAAATAAAAATAGAACAAGAGACTTTTTTGTTTTGTAAAAAATAAGTAAGATAAATATTTAAAGTATTTAAAAAATCCACAAAAGACTCCTCATAATATAAAATAAAAAATTATTTTTGGCTAAAAAAAGAAAAAACAATTTTTTATGTCCGAATTAAAAGCATGAGACATAAAAAAACAAAATGGATCCCGTCAGGAGTGTTCAATCGGATTTAAAAATTTTCTAATCAGGTTTTCTATGAATCAGCAGATACAAAAAAACTATTTAAATTGGTTTTTTCTTTGCAACCCAAATTTCACTAATACACAATATAGGAAGTGATGTTGGATTATGAAGACGCCAGAGCATTGGTATTTAAGAATGTTATACCTCTTGAAAAATCTCTGTGTCCTATAGCAGAATCTCAAGGGCTGGCGCTCTCTACAGATGTCTTAGCCCCCTATGGAATACCTTTATTCGACAATTCCGCTGTCGATGGATATGCTGTGCAAGCTGCGGATCTGTCAGACGCTTCAATGGAAAATCCGGTGCGTCTCAAAAAACTGGGTTATATTTCCGCCGGCGATAGCGGAGAAGAGCGGATCGTTTCCGGACAATGTATACAAATTGCTACAGGTGCTCCACTTCCTCGGGGTGCAGATACGACCGTGATGAAGGAAGATATTGAACTAGAAGATTCCAATGTGCTCTTCTTCCAAGCGATTCCAAAATCGGAAAATATCCGATTTTACGGAGAAGACATCGTAGAAGGGCAGACTGTTATTCCCCTAGGAACTGTCATCGGCCCAGCACAATTGGCGGTACTGGCAACTTTTGGCTTTGCTGAAGTTCCAGTCCGGCGCGTACCGAAAATAAGCATCGTTTCTACCGGAAATGAATTGGTTGACGTAAAACAAACCCTTAAAAATGGACAAATCAGAGAATCTAATCGTTATATGCTTGCTGGAATGGTTAAACAGGAATCCTGTAAAATTGTAAAAATGTCAATGGTTCCTGATACTCCAGAAACCCTAAAAAATGAGTTTGAAGAAGCACTACAAGCTGATGTGGCATTGATTTCCGGTGGAATGTCTGTAGGTGACAAAGATTTTACCAAACCCCTTTTAATAGAAATGGGGGTCGAGCAAATTTTCTGGAAAATAAAATTCAAACCCGGAAAACCACTTTTTTTCGGTCGGCGTGGTAAAACTCTGGTTTTTGGGCTTCCAGGAAATCCCGCTTCCAGCTACGTTTTGTTTGAAGAATTTGTACGTCCTACATTACGCAAACTGATGGGTCGACGAATTGTAGAAAAAGGAATGGTTAAAGCAAAACTAGATGATGACATTTTGAAAACCTTTAAACGCCTGCATTTCATGCGCGGCCAACTTTACGAGAAAAATGGGGAAAAACATGTGATCCCACTTGATTACCAGAGCTCAAATAGCATTGGTTCGCTAGTGGAGGCAAACGCCCTGATTAGGGTGGAGCCAAATTCACCGAGTATTCCAAAAGGATGTCAAGTTTCTGTACGACCTCTTCAAAATGAAATTGGATGAGATTATGACTGTTAAATCAATTTCCCTAAAAGAGCTTGCAAAAAAGCTTAAGGTTGAATTTTCCGGAAACGGAGATTTACAAATTACACATGTTTGTGGACTTGACTCACTGCAACCCGGCGGACTTGCATATCTTACTAGTCCAGGAGGATTAAACAGTGTGCCAACTCCTGCTGGTATGTCAAGACAAGTTGATAACACAGTAGATGAGATTAATTCGAGCCAGGTTGCGCTAGTTGTTTCGTCCGAAGTTAAATATCAGGGACAAAACATACTGATTTCTTCTGATCCGCTGGCTACCCATGTGGCAGCCACAAAAATACTGAACACTACTGAACTTAAAATTCTAGGACTCACCAAGAAGTCCGGAATTCATTCTAGCGCGGTTGTCAGCAAAAGTGCAAAACTCGGCAAGAATGTGATAGTCGGACCTAAAGTTGTGATTTATGATGGCGTGCGGATTGACGAAAATACAATACTACATGCCGGTACAGTAATAATGTCCGATGTTGTTATTGGCGCCGATTGCATTTTTTATCCAAACGTGGTGGTTCAGGAAAAAACCGAAATTGGTGACAGAGTTATTCTGCAGTCAGGAGCAGTGATTGGTGCAGACGGTCATGGTTATTTTCAACGTAAAGGCATCAACCAGAAAATCCCTCAAGTTGGAAATGTCCATCTTGAAGACGATGTTGAAATTGGCGCGTGCACTACCATTGACCGGGCTCGTTTTCGTACAACGACAATCAAGCAAGGATGCAAAATCGACAATCAGGTGCAGATTGCACACAATGTCCAACTTGGTGAACAATCTCTTATATCAGCGCAATCAGCATTAGGAGGCAGTGTTAAGACCGGCAATCATTTAATTATGGGGGGACAGTCCGGAATCAGAGATAATGTAAATGTTGGTAATAACGTTACCGCGATTGCACGGGCAGTGATCACAGCAAACACTTTGGACAAAGAGGTCATTGGAGGAATGCCTGGGAGACCTGTTAGTCAGTGGAAACATCTTCAATCGCTCATTAACCGCTTAGGCGAACTTTTTGAGAGAGTACGAAAACTTGAATCGTAAAAAAACCAGAATAGAAAATGGACACAGGATCTTTACTCTATGTGCTTGCATGGATGTTACGGGCATACAGTTATATGCTGGTCGTCTATGTCCTGCTTTCATGGGTTATGCATGAGGAACACTACCCACCAATCGTAAGATGGCTCCAGAGCATAGTGGAGCCCGTTCTGTTTCAAATCAGGAAAGTCATACCTCCTATTGGCGGATTTGACATTTCAGCAATAGCTGCTTTACTGATTGTTGAAATTATTCATGCGGAGATTCTTAAACTTATAATATAAATGAGTCATCTTCCCAAATCACGCTCCGCGTTTCTAGCGGCGGCAGAACCCGGAAAACGTTTGATCACTTCCTCAAAATAATAACTCGCACGCTGCTCAAGATTTTTCTGAAGCTGAAGTTTCCCAAGCATATAAATCGAATCCGAAGTTTTATAACCCTGAGAGGTTGGAAGGTGCTCATATCGAGTAAGAACTTTTCGGAAAGACTCCTCCGCTTTTTCCCATTCATTGAGTTCAAAGTAAGCTCGCCCTATCCAGTAAAAAGCGTTATCGCTATCAATATTATCAGGAAATCTAGTTGTAAAATTTTCAAACACCAAAATTGCCTGATGATGGTTTTTTTGAATGACTGCGGTCATACCCTGATTATAAATTTTCTTAACGCCGGGATGACGAATCAAAATAAACGGATCCTCCGGAGGAACGAGATCCGGATCTGAAAAATCACTTCGCAAACTTCCCACACTTGTCCCAGTGGCTTGAATGTTTACTGAACTATCTGAAAATTTAAGTGCACGAATTTTTGGATCAGGCAAATCAATATCATTAGTCAATGCAAGCGTATTTTCCAAATCATTTAAGTTAGCTGCTCCAGTTTCAACAAAGCCAGGCTCCTCTTCAACATCTTCTTTTTCCTCTTTGAATTCCGAATTATTTTTTTCAACCAATTCCTGCCGCACCGACGAAACAGTCGGTTTCGCTACCCCCATTTCAGTATTTTTCAACAAAGAATAATTTTCAATCGGCTTTAGAGATTTCTGCTTTAATATTTTCGACTTGCCTGCATTTTGCTGAAGGGAATTTTTCCCAAGTACGTTTGAAACCATTGAGGCTGTGGATTCTGAAACCTTACTTGATCTAAGCGATTCTTCAACAGAACGCTCAAGCAAAACAAAATTCATCTCCCATTGCTCTTGCAGTATAAGAAAATCATCGCGCAGATCTTTTTGTTGTTTTTGGATTTTACTCAGTTGCTGCTGAATTTTCTCAATTTTTATCAGTAGCTGGGTATTTTCTTCAGAAAGTTGGGCTTGTTTTTGAGTAACACTTTCTGTACTAGGAAGTGGAGGACTTGTTTCAACAGGCTTTTGAGGTTTGTACTTTGGAAAGACGCCATCAAGTCCTGCACATCCGGGAAAGAAAAAAAAGATTACCACACAAAAAAACAAATAACTTTTTGTTTTAAATCGAATGGTCAGCAGAGTCATTCTTCTCTCATCTTGAGTTGCGCAAGCAATTTACGCTCCCGAAATGCTTCCAGAACTTTTTCCATTTCATCAGCAAGTTTGGGCTGCTGATTCAAGCGGTAGGTTTCAATAAGTCGTTTAGCAACTTTAGCTATTCGTGGGAAACTAGGGTAGTGTTTTAGCAGATATAAATAACGTCCAATTGCGGAATTGTAGGCTTCCTTATCAAAATAAAAATTCGCAACTTGTAACTCGTTTTCAGCGAGGTCACGCAGGGCTCTTTTCTGATAGGACTTTACTTCCTTCAAATAAGTGCTTTGAGGAAAAAGCAAATAGAAACGTTGATACTCGCGAATAAGAGCCCGATTAGGTTCCATATTACGATCGTAATCGCGTGATTTCACAAATATACCGTAAATGTTGCGATCATAATTGAGTGCAATCAAGCGGTTTAGCGTATAAGGTGTGAGGTGAGTACGTGGGTTAAGAAGAAGGAAACGTCTATAGCTACTTTCTGATTCTTCCCACTTTTGCTGCAAGAAATACAAATCACCCATTTTCAAATGGGATAGTGTCGCCAGCCTAGTGCCAGAATATTCCTCAACCAGGGTTTCAAATTTCTTCAATGCTTCAAGGTAAAATTCATCCTCATATGCGACCATAGCATTTTGATACAACTCTGCCGCAGGAATCCGGACCTGAGTTGTCAAGGTTTCCGAACAGCTTTGCAAAAGCATGGGAAACACAAGGAACGTGAACACTCGGAAGTATTTAAAATTCTCGTTCAAAAAAGTGAAACTCTTCATTAAATATTAATTCAATTAATGATATTGGCCTCTTCAAAGTACTAAAACCGTTTTCTTTAAGCAAAACTGGAAATCATCTTAAAATGGCAGTACTATTTTCATTAAAATTGGATCAAATCTGTTTCATGTTTTACGTTTACGGTAACGAACCATGGTAACTTCGTTGCCTCGATCATTCCAAAAAACTTCATCCATAAAGTTCATAATCATAATCAATCCGCGACCCTCTATACGCAACAAATTGTCTGGATCAGCCGGATCCAACAAGTCTGCATGTACAAATCCCTTCCCTTCATCACGAACAACATACTTTGCAGAGTTACGGCTGATATCATACTGCAAGATTAACTTCCGGTCTTTATAAGGATCAATGTCACGTTTTTGCGCCGCTGTTTTATAAAACAGTTCAGGATTTTCTCTGCGCATTTCTGAACGCAATTCAAGGTTTCCATGAAAAATCGCATTCTCAATTGCTTCCTTGAGCAGCATATTCATACGGAACAGTTGTTCTTGGTTTAAAATGCCATAACTTGGTAAATCCTGTGTCATGAAAGCGATTATACGGTTCAAACCCGTAAAATCATTGCCGATTTCCAAGGTACGTGTTTCCTGCAGCAAATGATCCATTGCATAAGCACTAAAGTGAAAACCCTCTTGTAATGATACAACTCTGTCTAGTGTGCGCTGAAGTTCAAGTGGATTTATAGCTTTTAAAAGATAATCGCATGCGCCAAGCTGAAGCGCGTTGAGTGCGTTTTCGCTATCATTGGGTGGACATAGTATAACTAGCGGACGCCGGCTGTTGGCTGATTGTACTTCCTTGAGTAACTCCAGACCACCAAGTTTTGGCATAGTCAACGCACAGAAAATTCCATCAATTTCCTCATTTTGAAGAATCTTTAGTGCTTCCTCACCATCTCTCGCGCAGAAGACCGAGTGTCCTGCTTTAACAAAAAAATCTTGAAGAAAATTCAGTACTTCGGCTGTATCATCAGCAATTAGTAGATTCATTTGGAATTTTTTCGTTGGTTCAAAAATAGTGTCGTTCGAATAAAATCAACCGCAATAATTACGCAGACGCTTCAACCCATCGTTTAGATCATCCTTTAAATCTTCAACATCCTCAAGTCCGATGTGTATGCGCAACAATGGTCCTTCAAAACGCCACGGTACTACAGTACGAAATTTCTGAACATTTGTTGGTATGAGCAAACTTTCATAACCACCCCAGGAGTAGCCCATACCAAACAATCGCATGCCGTTTAGCATTTCCACTAATGCTTCTTCAGAACATGGTTCTAGTTCGATTCCGAACAATCCACTGGCACCAAGAAAATCACGCTTCCAAATCTCGTGTCCGGGCGCACCCGGCAAAGCAGGATACAAAACTTGCGTTACTTCGGGACGACCCTGCAGCCATTCTGCAAGCTTCAACGCACTTGTCTGATGTTGTCGCAAACGCACAGCAAGAGTACGGAAACCTCTTTGAGCTAGATATAGATCATCCGGACCGGAACATTGCCCAAGATAACCCGTGCAGTCAAGAAGTTCATGCCAGGCCTCTTTAGTAGTGCTAACAGTACCTAGCATTGCGTCAGCATGACCAACTATATATTTAGTACCGGCTTGAATCGAGACATCCACACCGTGTTCAAACGGTTTAAAAAACAAGGGTGAGGCCCATGTGTTGTCCATCAGCACTTTCACACCGTGAGCATGTGCGACTTCAGCAATAGCTGGAATATCCTGTACTTCAAACGTGTGGGATCCGGGGGATTCCGTAAAAACGACTTTTGTGTTTGGGCGTAGCTGAGTTCGAATGTCTGCACCTGTTAGCGGATCATAATACGTGGTCTCGACTCCAAATCGCTTCAAAACCGAGTTACAGAATTTGCGTGTCGGTGCATAAACACTGTCCGTCATCAACAAATGATCCCCTGCCTTCAGAAATGACAGCAGTGCCACTGTCACGGCTCCAAGCCCGGATGAATAAGTCAGACAGCGGTATCCGCCTTCCAATTCCGCTACTGCATTTTCTAAAGCCCACGAGGTGGGTGTGCCTTTACGGCCATAGGCCATTTCCTGCACCCCTTTCTCTTCGAGATAATCACGTGAATTGAGTTGTTCTATACTTTCCGCAAGCACAGTGGAAACGTGATATACTGGAGGATTGACTGAACCACCATAGCGGTAAGGGTCACGTCCGGAAAGAATTATACGCGTGTCTTCACGTAGAAAAGATAAATCAGGATGTTTGCTCATTAGAATCGATAGTACAGGTTGTGTTTATACCGCCTCGGGTACTGTAACAGGTTTTAATCAGTAATTCTTCAGGTTTAAGCAGAGAGTACAAATCATTGAAAATACGCGCTGTTACTCCTTCCTGAAAAATTCCTACATTACGAAAAGTCAGAAAATAATATTTCAGTGCTTTGAGTTCAAGTAATTTTTGTCTGGGGATATAATCAACCCAGACTATTCCTGTGTCAGGCAATCCGGAAAAAGGGCAGACTGCTGTAAACTCGGTCATTTGATAGCTGACACGCTGCCGAGGCCCCGCATAATCAAAAGTTTCCAGAAAACTGGGCTGAATTGAACTTTCGTCCTCAAAATCAAAAACCCGTCCTTCTGCATAATCAATACTGGAGTTATCCATAATATTTCCCAATTAAGGGTTGCGTTATGTTAAAGAATAAGGATAATGTGAATATTTAGCCAGTCCACTAGTTAGCGCAGTTAAAACGCTACTCTGAGAATAAAAGGACTGATGAAAAATAGAAAACTTGGCCCCATACTCACCACGTTTTCAATTTTGTTCTGGTTCATCGATAGATTTTCATACATAATATCCTCTAACTTTTAGCAGGATTTTTTGCGGCGATCTTTATTTACAGCATTTGAAAGGCCTTCTCAGTGATTTTTCCTTTGGACTTTACGCAGATTTTCATTTTACCGCTTTAGTGTTTCTAGTTTTGATAACTGTAATTTCATTCATTATCATATCACTTGTTCAGAATGATGTGCATTAATAAAATTCTCAAGATCCTATGACTAAACTGGAACTAAAACAAGCTCTTGAAACCATTTTATTTGTTGCAACCCATCCTCTTGCCCCCAAAAAACTGGTGGAAATAATTGGAGAAGTTGAGACAAAAGATATAAGAGAGATGGTCGAGGAACTTAATCTGTCCTATGAAAAAACCAAGCGCGTTTTCCGTATCGATCCGGTTGCGGACGGGTTACAGATGCACACACTCCCGGAACATAAAAAATGGGCTCAAGCGCTTGAAACCGTCAAGACCATCAAACTTTCTCCTGCAGTCATGGAAACTCTAGCCATTATAGCATACAAACAACCCATCACGAGGGCTGGTATTGAGTTTATTCGGGGAGTCGATTCGTCCCACACTATCCGTCGTTTAATGCAGCAGAAACTAGTTCGTATCGTAGGTCGTGAAATGCTTCCGGGCCGTCCCGGAATTTATGGAACCACCAAAAATTTCCTTGAAGTATTTGGCCTCACCAATCTCAAATATCTGCCTACCTTAAGCGAACTTGACATGAACAAGCTGCCTGAAGAAAATCAACTCGAACTTCCGCTTGAAGAAAATTCAGAATAGATTTTTGTTAAAGCTCCTGCAAAAAATATTTTTGAATATTAGCCTTAATTTTAGGAGCTTCTGCGCATCAACCTTAGAGTATTTCAGACCTTACCGTCAGGAAAATATTTTCGTGTCAAAAACCATAAAATCCAATAATAAGCCGCCAGAGTAACAAGAAAAATATACTCCACCGCAGGCATAGAAATTGAGGTAATTTGCGATTCTATTTTTTTTTTATATTTTTTGAACAAAGCAGGATCAGCAATTCTTAACTCTATTTCGTTCATCAGTCTGAACTTAAAAAAATAGGGTTTGAGTCGCAGTACATGTAAGGGTTCAATCACCGTATCCGGAACTTTTGAAAGTTTCAGTTGCCATAAACCTGGTCCTGTGATCTGGTGACTCTGAAGCACCGGTTCAATGAAATTACTCAAAAGTAAAGTTGGAATGATAACGAGTAAGATTGCTAATGTACCTCGTCGGAAATCACCCCAATTAATTATGTCCATTATTCTCAATTGATGGATTGTGTGTATTTAAAGAATGAGATAATGTACCATGATTGACACAATGATCAATCTAGATATTTGCAATATTGACTCAAAGAGAAATTTGTATGAGCAAACCCCATAAACAAAAAAAAGAATCTAAAAAAGCTAATCGCAGACAAAATGCCCGTTGGCTGGTCACAATTACTAGTGTATTGATTCTGTTGCTCGCTATCTGGCTTTGGTATGAAAGTCTGGAAGAAGATAACAATCTAAATTCAATCGGACAGGGAGATAACGTGGTGGTTCAAATTCATGACCCCGGTTGAGCTTCCTGCCGTGCGCTCAAGCGAGTGGTCAACTCGCTCAAACCCGAATATGAAGGAAGAATAAGGTTTCTGGTTGCAAACCTTAACTCAAAAGAAGGCCGCTGGTTTGCGGAATATCACAACGTCGGCAAAGTCACTTTACTCTTCTTTAAGCCGGATGGTACAAAAATAAATTCTTTGAACGGAGAACAGGAAGCGGATTTTTTACGCCGCATATTTAATCGGGTTTTTAATCTTGAATAAGTGAAGTACTAGCGCAATGTCCTCAAAGTGAGTAATCATAATCAATAATCAACGGAGCATGATCTGAAAAGTGCTCTGCTGTATATATCGACTCCGTTATTGCCTTGACTGCAATATCGGGAGTTGCAACCTGATAATCAAGTCTCCATCCGACATTTTTCTCCCTTGCTCTTCCACGATTTGACCACCAAGTATATTGACCAGGATTTGGATTTAATTTCCTGAAAACATCAACATAACCGTACTCCGTAAATAATTTTGTCATCCATGCACGTTCTTCCGGTAAAAATCCCGAGTTTTTCTGGTTATTTTTCCAATTTTTAAGATCAATTTCCTTGTGCGCGATATTCCAGTCTCCGCAGATGATAACCTCTCTTCCAGATCTTTTGGCATCCACCAGCCATCTTTCAAAAAATTCCAGCACCTTGAATTTGAAGTTTTGCCGGATATATCCACTGCTTCCGGAAGGCAGATAAAGTGATACGATGCTTAATTTACCAAAATCTGCCTGAATAAACCGGCCTTCCGTATCCATTTCTGTCCAACCGATGCCTTTTTGTATTCGGTCAGGTTTTTTCTTAAAATAAAGTCCTACTCCAGAATATCCCCTTTTTACAGCAAATTCAAACGCACTCTTCAATCCATCAGGTTCGAGCATGATATCACTTAACTGCTCCGGTTGTATCCTAGTTTCCTGTAGACAAACCACATCAGCTTCCTGTGATTTAAGCCATTTAAAAAACCCTTTTGATTCTGCGGCACGGATACCGTTTAGATTTGCAGAAATTAAACGCATAAAAATGTCAGCTGTTTTAATATGTATTTAGAACTTCCTGAAAAGCTTCACTGTTGTCCTCACGGACTGAATGCGCCGCACAGTTCAGCAATCAGCTTGGGGAAAAATCAAAAGAAATTATATATTTTTGATTCTCCGCTAATTTTGGATAGCCCTTCAGTACCATGAGAGATTTTTTTACCCTGACTCCTGGAACTTCTTTTGACACCGCAAAAACTTCTTCCTTTATTTCTCCACCTTTAAATATATGCAGCACAGATTCCTCTTTCCGTAAGTCCGCAGTCCAGCGGACCAAGTCGATCATAGGTGCAACTGACCTTGCTGTCAGGAACGGGAACCTTTGATGCCACAGACTCTGTTTACCTAATTCTTCCCCGCGTCCAAGTACAGTTTGGGAATTTGAAAGTTTTAAGCTATCGATCATTTGCTGCACAACCTCGATTTTTTTATGCCTTGAATCAAGCAGAGTCAGGCGTAAATCAGGACGCACAATCGCCAGTATTATTCCTGGTAATCCTCCGCCTGTACCGAAATCACAAACTTCCGTATCAGTACTGAATTTCCGAAAAATCAACAACGCGAGACAGGGCAGGATTTGTTTTTCCCACAAAAATTCGGTTTCTTTACGGGAAATCAAATTTATTTTTTGATTTAACTCCAGCAATAAAGCGGCCCATTTTTCTAGCAGCTGCCATTGGCTGTCTGAAATATCGAGTCCATTGTCTAAACATATTCGTCTGACTGCTGTAGCAGTGAGGGGGCTTTGAAAATCACTCATTCTAGAGTGTTTGCTGTCAGAAACCTTGATTGGACAAGACTTTCAACTGCAAAGCAGATAACGAACTGAACTGTTTTCATCTAAATTAGTTTGTGGTTAACTGCTATACTTCTGCGGGGTTTTCCTGAGATGAAGCAGTTGAGGTTTTAGCATTTTCACTGAATAAAGGATGGCGTGTGGAGTATTTGCCGTCCTGTATTATAAACTGTAATCCAAGACGTTTTTCCAGATTAAAAAGCAACGGCCCCTGAAGATTTACCGTTACTTCTTCCATTTTTTTGGCCATGGTAACTAGGACAAATACTGACAAGTCATTGATACTTTCTGCTTTCAATTTCTTTAAATTATCCTGAGTTAATTCAAGTTCATAATTTGAAATAGAGACATGTGGTTCAATCATAACAAAAGCAAGCACCTCATTATCAACAGCCTGCAGCCAACGGAAAGGAGACGCTGCTTCATCTTCTCTGATTACAAAACGACGATCTTCGGAAAAGCCAATTAAACCAGAGGGTAAAGTTATTATCTGATTTTCTTCTATTTCAATCTCGCCGAAACGCGAAGTTTGAATGAGCATATATATTTGATTTGGATTAGAGTTTACCTAAAAGATTTTTAAGTCCGGCTAAAGAAAGTGGCGACTCTTCAGCTGCACGCCTGTTTTCTTCCTGAATGCAAATATATACTTCTTCTCTGTGGATGATATAACTCCGGGGCGCATCAATTCCAATTCGCACTTGTTTGCCTTTGACCTCGACCACCGTGATCTTTACATCATCACCAATGGTTATGCTTTCTCCCGACTTCCGTGTCAGTATGAGCATAGCTTCTTACCTTTTAAACGATTGGTTCCTTATATTTAAAGGAACTGAAAATATTTCAAAAAAATTTGATAAATTAGCGCAGGAAATCAGATAGTGTCGGCTGGATTAAACGTGCACCTGTATTAAGTGATAGTTTGTTGTTAGCTTCAGCGACTTTCAGGTCAACAGTTGCTTCTGCAATATCGAGATCTTGAATATCCGAAAGTTGCCTCTCTTTCTCAAACTGCTGGTTTTCTATCTTTGCCTGAGTTGCATAGAGTTCACGAATTGTGTTACCAATATCCGCTTGTTGTTTTAAAATCTGGTTTTGTGCTAATTCTAGCTCGCCTAAACGATTTGCAATCGCAATGCCATCATTCGCTATAAGGGCACGCTCCATAGTAGCAAGCAAAGAAAACGTGTCTACCCCATCTTCTTCTCCTCCAAGCAACAGTTCCTTAGCAGTCACATTAACCGGAATAGTAAGCCCATTTGAAATTAGGGCTTCTTTTTTATGAACAGAACCATTATAAGTCACTTCCGGATTCGGTTGATAGACAAACTCAATCCCTTCAGGGAATAAAATCCCCAGTGAATCTATGTCAAATTCCGCTGACTTCTCAGAATTAAAATCAAATTGTCTCGGAAGAACATTACCTAGACGACCCTCCTGATCCGAAAATTTTAACACAACCTGATCATTCTGCTTTCCATCAGGATTAAAAACATGTGTTACAGGACGTAAAGTTTGCTCTTTGCTCCATGTTCTGCCTCCATCATCCGAAATTTTAATCCTTGCCTGTCCCCAGACTCCACTTTTTGTGACTTTGATTCGATAATTGTTTGAGGAAAATCCCTCAAATTGTGCCCGAAATTGATTTACATCAAGTAAATCACGGATGTCTTTTTGCACAACTCCTTTTTTATCTACTTTAGCTGGTTGAAAGATATCGTTTTTTTTCAATGCCGGAGAAAGACTTTTGATCCCGGAAAATAAATAAAGCTTGCCCTCTCGTGCATTGCCTGTATCAAATAAAGTTTTTCTAGCAGCAGAAAATTCACGGGCCACCATCTGCCTCGTTTCTTCGTTAGAATCGCTACCCGACTGGGAAAGCGCTAAAGTACGTATCTGCCCTAACATTTCATTAATACCACTGATTTCCAGTTCGGAACGCTGAAGCCATGCGATGTTGTCTTCAACATTCTGGAGCAATTGTTTTTGTGAAGACATAGTAGCAACAATATCCTGTGATCTTGCCGCACCTATCGGATCATCAGACGTTTTGTTCAAACGTCGACCTGTTGCCATCTGGACTTGTATATCCTGAAGCTTACCTGAAGATCTTTGTATATTGTCAATTACGTGGTCACGTTTTGTAACCTCAGTCACTCGCATTTAAAAGAATTTTTGATTCGAGTTAAAGTTTTTCCTAACATTTTTCAATAAATAATTGTTTAACACCTAGAAGATCAAAATGATACGTTTTTAAAGCTTTTATCCATTCATTTTAAAACTTATTTTACATATTAATAACAGTTTCCATCATGTTATCAACAGTATTGATAAAACGTGCTGAGGCTTCATAAGCTTTCTGGTACTGCATCATGTTTGCCAGTTCCTCATCCATGTTAACTGAACTGATTGAACTCCGAATTTCTTTGAACTGCTTTACCATACTTTCCTGTTGTGCCTTTTCAGTATTATTTCTTTGAATTTCTAATCCCATGCCTGTGAGCACACCATTGTAATACTCGTCAAAAGTCATGGTATCATCCCTCATGGTTGGCCTTGTCTGCAGCTTAGCAATTTCCAGCGCGATCCGGTTATCTCCTGAAATAAGATCTTTGCCTGTAGAAATATTATTTGTGTTATCAAGAATATGACCACTCAACTGAATATCTTCTGCACCTTTAAGAGTATCAAAGAAACTGTTTAAACCAAGAACCTTGGCGAGGCTGGATTGATCTTCACCAAAAATAAACTTGTAATCAGTACCACTTTGCAAGAGCAATGAACCGTCTCCTTCAATTGAAGCCTTTAATAATCCGGGATCGTTGACAGTTTGATTGAGGCGCTTCACGATTTCCGGAAGTGTATCTTTACCTGCCTGTACTTCTATCTCGTACGTTTCCAATATTTCATTGTAAGGATCGACCAAATGGAGCTGAAAAATACCATCTTTCAAAAAAGGCAGGGGTTGATTAAGTGCAGTAGAATTTAAACCAAAGGTACTCTTCATCATATCTTTCGCGGAGTTAATTCCGGTACCAGAAGCGTGAATCTTGTTGATCTTTCCTGCAAGACTGAAAGCTATTTCGTCAAGATTTTTCTGATACTCTACGATTGTAGAGTCTCGCATTCTTAACATTTCGCTCATTTCACCTTCACGAAAAGTTCTAGTCAAATCACGACGGTTATCGTTTGTTGAAACACCGTCAATATTAAGCATCCCCAATTCGCCACCCTTCATTTTTCCTTCAAGTTGGTAGTGGTTATTTCCTTCAACAAGAGTCCAGTCACGGCCTATAATTACCGTGGTACGTCCATTGGGATCCTCAAAGGAATTTACATCAACTAAATCTGACAATTCTTCAATTGCCTGATTTCGTGCATCACGCATATCGTTTGCTAAACGATGTCCTCCTCCTTCAAAAGAATTAATCTGGCGATTCAACTCAGCTACTTTTTGACCCAACTCATTTACCTTGTTAACAGTCGCCACGAGGCGTCCATTAATTTCTTTGCGCAAACCACTGAGTTGGGAATACATTCCACGAAAACGACTAGCCAGTACATCACTTTTTACCTTTACTTGCATCCTCGCAGATTCAGATTCAGGTTGATTTGAAAGTTGACTCCACGAGTTCCAAAACTCGTTTAAGGCTTTGTGTAAACCGTTACCTTCTGTTTCACTAAAAATTATTTCTATTTTTTGCAGAAACTCTCCACGTGACCTAAACATTCCAGAACGGGGATTTTCTTGGAGAATTTTGCGCTGCACAAATTTGTCGTAAACCCGTGAGGTTGGTTGCGCATCGGCTCCGCCTCCCACACCAGTTGGATCCGGTGCAGACGTGCCTGAGCGCACCTGTTGGCGAGAGAAGCCTTCGGTCTCTTGATTGGCAATGTTATGCCCAACTGTTTGCATTGCGCGCTGATTAATACTCAGGGCGCGTTGTCCCAAATTTAAGGAACTATTGAGCGAAGACATGGTAAAAATGAAGAAATAATTATGGTTCCTAAAAGATCCTAGCTACAATAAAATCAGACTTCTGTGCGAGAAATTATACTCGTCGCTGTTTGTATTTTTCCCACATCGGAATAAGTCGGAGGACCGTTCTGGAGTTGGCTCATGAACTGGATCGAAGACTCAACCGATTTTAAACGGCCTGATGCCTGAAGAGAATTTTTATCAGCAATCTTTTGAATTTTGTATATTAAACTCTTCAATTGATCAAAACATTGCTGCAGTGGTGCTGAGAATTCCTCAGTCGCATGACTAATAATTACACTCAATGTAAGTTCTTTCGTAGTCATTTCCCAGGAATCGGCAAGCTTATCCACAAGCTGAATTCTCTCATTCTCAAGCCGGACAGTGGCACGTACACAGCGAGACTTCTCTCCCTGAAGTTTTAACAATTCTGAACCACGTAATCGGCCAAAACCTTCGAATTCTATCTCCAGCATCGAAATCAACTGCTCGTGCAGTTCGACTTCCTGTCGCAAAATATTAAGCAATTCTTCCATAACACCTTTTTTAAAGGTTCGCCATAGACACCATATTATTTCATGTGCTTATGATTCAGACCGTATCTTCTCTTAAAGCATCATCCAACATGGCCTTTGCCAGACGTTGAGAATCTACCTTAAATTCACCACCTTTTATCTTGGCTTTAAGATCTGCAACCCGATCCGCTCGTACTTCCGGTTCAGTGGAAATTCGATTTTTTATTTTATTCATCACAAACGTAGAATTCTTGTCAGGCGTTTCCAAATTTTCCCCGACACCTCCGGAACGATCTGTGGTTTTCTGATTTTCTTTAGCAGTTCCTCCCTTTACTCCATGAAATTCGGGGGGTTGTTGTCCAGTAATTTTCATATCCACCTTTTAATGTTAAATGTTAAGTTCCCTAATTCTGCGAGAATGTCCGGTGTAAGCCGACAAGCATACCCGCAGACTCAGACGAGCGCAACAATAAAGGTTCAGTCCACTAATCTGAGAAGGCCCATAGGGCGTGTTAAATAACAAGATTCAGGAAAAAAATTCCAGAAAATAGCAGAAATTGCCACTTCAGTTTTGGGCCTCAGCTAAGGTGATTCGCGGATCCGAAAGATTTTTGTTTTTTAATCCCGGATTTCTCGTATGAACACCTTATTGCAAGTATCGGCTGTTTAATCACAAAACTTTAGTGTTTTATTATTTCTTATCCGCCTTTGGTTTTAATTGCTGATAGATCATCTCTCCGAGACCCAGACTTCCAGACTTGGCTGAAATCAGAGCATACTGTTCATCTAGCAGAGATTGAAAAACTTTTTCTCCTTCAGATTTTGGCAGCAGATCCGATTCAAAAGATGTTTTTCGCATAGTTTTTAACATCTGCTGAATAAATATTGCTTCAAAATCATTGGCCACTTCACGCAGTTTAGCGTCATCAGAAACACCTTTTGACTGAGGGAGTTTCTTCAGTTGATTTGCCTGTTGAGTCAGTGCAGACAAAGGCAATGGCATTGATAATTTCATCGTATCACCAACTCCGCATGAAGTGCTCCTGCTGTTTTTACTGCTTTTAGCACCTCAATCAAATCTCTGCTTGAAGCACCTATTTTATTAAAACCGTTTACAATATCCTTTAAGTCCGCACCGCCTTTTAGCATAAAAACACTGGCATCCAGTATTTCACCCTCTGCCAACACACCCTGTTCATTTTGCTGGTTTGGAGTTTGAAGTTTAACCTGAATATTTAATCCGTTTTGCGAAATAGCAATTGGTGAAATTCTCACACTGCCTCCCATCACCACCGTTCCGGAGCGTTCATCGAGTACAACTTTGGCAGTATGATCCGGAGAAATTTCCAAATTTTCTATGAAAGAAACAAGTTCAACGGTATTACCCAAATAACTGCTAGGTACAGAAACTTCAACTGTACCAGCATCCTGTGCACGTGCACTCCGGAAACCTAAATTCTGATTGATCAGTTTTGCAAGACGAAAAGCAGTGGTGAAATCTGGTGAGTGCAAATTCATAAACAATCTGGCCCGACTGTTCAGATTCAAACTAATTTCCCGTTCAACAAGTGCTCCGCCAATTATTTGACCGACAGAAGCGACCATTCTTGAACCGATCGGCAATTTAGCCAATTCCTCATCCGGCAACGCAATCGCACGACTAACTCCTTTCGGAATCCCCGCAATTGGGCCCTGTCCCACCGCATAAACAAGTCTATCTGGCCCCCGTAACGGTGCCATAATCAAAATTCCACCACGCAGAGAAACCGCGTCACCTATAGTCGCGGCTGTAATATCAAGACGTTGCCCAGATTTTGCGAAAGGCGGTAGAGTCGCCGTCAGCCAAACCGCCGCAATACTTCGTCCTAGAATGTCCTGACTCTTTAAGCTAATTCCTATCCTTTCCAATGCGTTAACGATTGGCTTTCTTGAAAGCAAACTTTCCTGCGAATCTCCGGTACCATCCAAACCGACAACTATACCAAAGCCAATCAATTCATTGTCACGTGCACCCCGTATTCCTGCGACATCCTTTACGCGTACAGCCCATACTGGTGCCGCAAACACCAGTATCAGACAAAAATGGATCAGTATTGCGCCAGAACGTATGAACAGTAATGAGTTTATCATGATCAATTGAGATGAATGTTCTATAAGCTTTTGATGTCCAGTTTGTAATACAATTTCAGTGCCAGATTGAAGCAATTCTGTCATTCATCTAGAACGTACAAAAAGCATTTAATGTATCAACAAATTTGCAGAAAATATTCACTCGGATTACTGATTTGCGGAAAAATTGTCTGGTAAGTCAAAGTAGAGAATTTTTTGCTGGTCTGTTTTCTGCATAATCTCTGGTCAGTCTAATTGAACCTTCAGAAACACAAACTTTAAAAATATATATCAAACTCGGTTCAACTCTAAGTCTCAAAGTTTGAAAAAAATAAAGAACGGACACAGTTTCCGTATCCTTGAAACAATCAAATGGGGGAAATATGGAATTGGTTTTACTAATTTTTTGCGTGACTTCTGTGATCATCACATCAGTCATTGTCACATTAGAGTTAAAAGGAGACAAAACTCTCGCAATGCAATCATACAAAGGCGAGATAAACACTACTAACTTTGATGGTCAGCGGATTCTTGAACAAGATGTAAAAACTAGTGAGCAACTGCGTTTGAGAGTTTTTGAAACATTAGACCAACAATTGAATCAATTAGGTTATGTTTCCAAAGAACCACAACTTCAGTTTATTAACAGCACCCTGAAAAGTGACCATACAGCACTTGAAGAACTCTCACCTTCTGAACTCGAAACTGCATTTGTCGCCATACTCAACGCACGTGAATCAAGTGAAATTGCTGCCTGATGCTAGAGTTGCGCATTTCATATTTTAATCTAAGCATTCTGTTTATATAACCGCTCACTCTTATACACTTGCTGAGCTATCAAGTATAATTCTGCAGTTTTTCTGTTATTAAAAAATATTCGATATTAAACTAGAAACGTTCTGGACGAAAGGGAGTAATATCGATTTTGGGTTGGCGCTTTGCCATCAAGTCAGCAATAATTTCTCCTGTCATTGGAGCACCGATCAGTCCACGATGACCATGTCCAAAAGCAAATAAGACATTGGGTATATCCGGACATTTACCGATTACTGGACGTGAATCAGGAAGACTTGGGCGGTGTCCCATCCATTCTGTTTTTTCAGTTCCGGAAAGTCCCGGAAACATACGCTTACCTAAACGCAATAAAATATCGGCACGCTCGTAGTTAGGAGATGCCGTTAAACCTGCAAGTTCTGCTGTGCCGGCAAACCTTATTCCCATTTCCATTGGAGTAGCCACAAATTTATGTTCTGATTCCATTATAACATGTCTGGGCTGCACCTCTGGATGAGCGAGCATGACATGATAGCCACGTTCTGTCTCCAAAGGAATGCGAACTCCTAGTTGGGCTGTAATTTGGTGGGACCAAGCTCCAGCAGCCACCACAAGATTCCTTGACTCAACATAACCAAGATCTAAATTCAGCCTCACATTTCCATCTGCTAATACGCGTGCTTCTCTAACTTCCCTTCGCAAAAATACTCCACCACCTAAAGAAAACTGCTCGCTCAAGACCTGTACCAGTCGATAAGGATTTGTTGCATAGCCTTGATTCTCGATCATTACTGCTCGAATATATGAAGGGGCAAGCATTGGCTCCAACTCATGTAATTCTCCCCCGGTAAGCATTCTCAACTGCGCACCGTGTCTCTGTAATAATTCCCAGCCAGCAGAAGCATGTTTGTATGAAGATTCGCTTTGATAGATATTCAAATAATCTGAAGACCTAATCAAACTCTTGACTTGAGAACTATTTATTAAGTTCTGATATTTTTCAACTGTACCCGCATTGAGTTCAAGAAGACTTCGTACAGTATTTTCAGACTCGATTTCGGTACCAGCTTTAACAAAACGAAACAGCCATGGTAAAAGATGGGGTAAATATCTCATACGGATGTAAAGTGGTCCCTCAGGGTCAAGCAACCATTTGGGGACTTTCGAAATTACTCCCGGCATCGCATTCGGTAGCGCGGAAGTTTCTGAGAGTACCCCCGCATGACCATAAGAACAAGATTCACCTGGACCGACTTTATCTATCATAGTCACGTCCCAGCCTTCACGTTGGAGGTGAAGGGCACAACACAAACCAACAATGCCGGAGCCGATAATATTTACTTTTTTAGAGTCAGAAATCATCTAAAACCTAAATTTATTGTAGCTAAAATCTTTTTTTGTCCACTTAGTATTATAGGATATGCAGCACATATTTTTATGGTTCGGCACTATCATTAACAAAAATCCAAAAACCGAATAGTGCTTTAATGTGAATAACTTCTGTAAAACAATATTTCAATATCTGCTGACAATGCAGCATTAATAATATCAACCACTTTTTCTGTGGGTGAATTTATTAATTGAGATGTGTCTTGGTTCAAAGTTGTTCAAATAAATCTTATTCAATGCTAAAATTTCGAACAAAATCTTCCTGAAGCTGGTTCTCTATGGCACCTTTTCTTTTTTGTCGAACCTGCTCGATAGCTACTGAATTTTCTTTACCATATTCAATGAGTAGCATTGCTGCAACTGTTCCAGAACGACCAATTCCACCTTTACAGTGCAATCCGATGCTGTTCCCTCTCTGAAATTCCTGCTTAAGTGTGTGACATACACGCCTCCAATTTCGAAAAAAATCTGTCTCCGGGACCTTATAATCAACTATAGGAAGATGATACCATTGGAAATCATGTTTTCTGATATGTTCAAGAAAAATCTTTTTGCCACAGATTTCCTCAAACTCTTTATCTTCAACGAGAGAAACAATCGTGGTACAGCCTAATCCAACCAAGTCTGAAAAAGTGCTTTGAAGAATTTCGAGATCAAAGACTTTCTCTTCATCGAGCCCAGGGAAACAAGTTATGAAGAGTTTCCCAGTGGAATTTGGGGGTGATACAAAATCAAATTTAGTGGAAGTCATGCTTTTCTTACTTCTTCTACAGCAGTAAGGGAATTTTGTCGCCATGCTTGCGTTCTTCGCAAAACACCTTTTGTGAAAACTGTGTGAATGATACGCACCAGTACAGAAACATAGACGATTAACATTGCCATTGCAGCTGCTGCTGCTACATCACCTTGTTCATCAAGATGAATCGCAGACACTGAGGCCAAAGTAGTATTATAGGTGTAAAGGAAAATCACTCCGGATACTGTCGTCATTGCATTTACAAAAAGGTAGATCGAAATATCAAAGATAGTCGGAAGGCAAACCGGCAATGTTACTTTCCAGAACATTTTATATAAAGGTATTTTGAGAGATAATGACACTGACTCAAATTCTTTATCCATTTGCTTCAATGCGGTAACTCCCGTGAGATGTGAAACGGTGTAGAAATGTACAATAGTATTGATCACCAGAATAGTCATGGTGGCATAGATAAAATTTATAGGGTTGTCTTCGGCATTAAAGTAAAAAATATAGGCCAGGCCCAGTACCAAGCCCGGAACAGACATGGGCATTAGGGTAAATAATTGAAGAATTCCGCGGAGTCTTTCGTCAGATCTAAGTTTTTCAACAATATATGAACCAACGAATATTATAACTGTACCAAAAATAGCAGTATAAAAAGCTAGACGAATAGAATTGTAAAATGATTCCCATCCAAGGCCTGCCACTTCAAACTGATAATGCTTTAGAGTAAAAGAAAGGTCATAAGGCCAATATTTAACAAGTGCTCCGAATTGTGCCATGCCAATCATGAGAAGAATGATCAATGTGATGAAGGCGCAATAACTCAGCATTAGACTATCAACTGCAAAGCTCTTTTTTGGTTTAAAAACAACTGAGCGTGATGTCAAAAGAGAGATTTGCTTTTTCCTTGAATACTGGTCAATGAAAAAGGCAATTAGTGATGGTAATAACAAAACCAGTGAGATAACGGCCCCCATCTGAAAGTTCTGCATACCAACAACTTCCTTATAGATATCGGTCGCCAGCATATTATAATTTCCGCCAATCACTTTAGGCACACCAAAATCTGTAAATACCAGGGTGAAAATTACAAAAGAAGTGCTAATTATACCGTAACGTGCGCCTGGAATGGTAATGGTTAGAAACGCTCTCAACCTGGATGTCTTTAAAACTTCCGCAGCTTCATAAAGACGTGAATCTGAGAGTGATAAAGATGTGCTCAGGATCATCAAGGCGTGAGGGAACGTCCAATATACAGAAGCAAAAATTATCCCGATCGGTCCATAAATCGAATTGCCGAAAAGAAGTGCCTTCAGGATACCCTTGTTCCCAAACCAATAGACTAAAGCAATTGCTGCAAGAATCGATGGACTGAGCAAAGGAATTAGAGCAATGACTCTAAAAAACCCCTTGAATGGTATGCATGTTCTGGTTAGAGCATAGGCAAATGAAAAGGCCAAAAGAACAACAATTATGGTTGAAGCAATTGCAATGAACAAACTGTTAAAAAACGACTGGAAAAGCGCTGGTTCCTGTAGGTAAAGAAGATAGTTTTTTAAGCCTACGAAATTACCTTTTTGATCTTGGACGCTTTTCATAATCAACGTACCAAGGGGAAAGACAAGAAACAACAAAAAGAACAAAATATAGCTTGCCAGCATGAACTGGCCCACCCTATCACTTAGATCTTTGCTTCTTCTAAATTCAGGAAGTTTGAAGTTTTTGAAAATGGAGAGATCAATCACGGAGATAAACTCTTATCTGATCCGGAGGAAGAGCAATATGAATTTGCGTACCAGGTGTTAAATCCATCTCCGTAAATGAATTACTAGCTACATCAATCATCAGTAATTCATTAGATAAAGAAGTTGATTCAACATAAATTCTCAGAAACGGCCCTAGGAATTCATTTTCCATAATGACAGCGCCTACACAATTTTCAACATCTGAAACTGTATGGTTAATTTTGATGGATTCAGGCCTAATAGCCAACCTGACAGGATGACCCAAATTTAGATCTTCCGTATCGCAATTCACCTCAAAAGCATTGCAGGCTACTTTGTTTTTTTTCAAGACCCTAGCATCGATGAAATTAGTTATGCCTATAAAATCTGCAATAAAAGACGAATTAGCTTTTTCATAGATTTCCTTTGGGCTGCCGGACTGGATGATTTTACCGTCTTTCATGACGAAAATCCTATCTGCCATTGACTGTGCTTCTTCTTGATCATGAGTGACCATGATCGTTGTGATTCCAAGCTTGCGGTGTAGATCTTTTATCTGTTTTCTGAGATACACACGCACTTTAGCATCCAGAGCTGATAACGGTTCATCGAGCAACAGTAATCCTGGAGATGTAGCAAGAGCCCTTGCCAAAGCTACTCGCTGTTGCTCGCCACCGGATAACTGTCCAGGGTATTTTGCCATATGGGATTTCAAACCTACGAGATCAAGCAGTTCGTTGACCCTTGAAGTAATTTTATCTTTCCCCCACTTATGATTGATCAAGCCATAAGATATATTAGAAAACACTGTCAAATTAGGAAAAAGAGCATAAGATTGGAAAACAATACCAAAATCTCTTGCAGATGGAGGTAGCATGGAAATTTCTATTTCCTTTTGGGTAATGCTTCCTGAAGACTGTTTTTCCAACCCCGCAATGCAGCGTAAAAGTGTTGTCTTGCCACAGCCGGATGGCCCCAAAAAACAGGCAAATTCTCCTTCTTCAATCTCAATAGAAATGTCTTGTATAGCCTCAAATGAACCAAAATTCTTGCTGAGTTTTTCTACTGATAGAAAAGTGGGAATTGATTTTTCGCTCATTATATTACTTTCAAAAAAACAAAAAATTTGTAACCGCTCATTTGACGTCTGCTAATTTCTAATTTATTTTAATGAGTACTAAGAATTTAGAAGAGAGTTGGGCAGAATTGATACTTAGGGATGCCCAGCCCAATTTATTAGTTTTTAATGATTGTCAAACAAAACATAAAAAGCCTAAAAAGTGTTTATTTTTTAGGCTCCGTTTTCCCATCGTAACGCTGTTTCCACTCTCCGACTATACGGGTCTTATTGGCAGCAGCCCAAACAAAATTGTTATTTATCAGTTTAGCCTGAACTTCATCGTAGAAATCCGGTAGATCTGGATCTTTTGTAATTTTGGAAGGATCGGCGATAATTGACTGCCGTTCACCAAACAAAGACATCCCCCTACCTAAGGTCCAGTCCATCAGACGTTTTGCATCTGGCAGATTGTCTGTGCCACTCATAATTGCAACTACCTGCATTTCCCAGCCAATGCCTTCTTCAGGAATAATCATGTCAATCGGTGCGCCGGCCTTGATGATTTTGATTGCCCGTCCAGGCCATGAAATACCAATCGCGAATTCGCCGGAACCAGCCTGTTTACATGGCTTGGAACCTGAATGAGTATATACTGCAACATTTTTATGCAGAGCATCCATGTATTTCCATGCTTTTTCTTTACCCATGATTTGAATCCAACTGGAAACATCAAGGTAACCCGTACCTGATGATGCTGGATTAGGCATAGAAATATGGCCCTTATATATTGGGTTCGCTAATTCTGCCCAGGTTTTCGGTTTCGGCAGGCCAAGATTTTCAGCTTCGATACGGTTCCAGCAAATGCATCCCGCCCAACCGTAATTACCAACCCAGGTCACTGGCGCGGACTTATCTACGTAGCGTTGATCAATTTTATCCATTCCCTTAGGTGTATATTCATAGAACATCCCCTCTGCTTCCATATTAAGGGCTACTGTGGCAGCCATTTCAAAAAGGAAATCAGCCTGCGGATTATCTTTTTCTGCCATCATCTTAGCCGCCATGGTTCCTGTTGATTCACGGACAACATTAACTTTGATATCTGGGTTATCTTTCTGAAATTCCTCCATATAATACTTAAGATTGTCAGCATCTGTACTTGAATAGACTAATAACTCTCCCGCAAAAACTGAGGTGCTGAAACTAAGCAGTACCGAAAAGGTAGTAGCTAAAATTGATGATATAGGAATTTTTCTGGTTAATAATTTAAACATTGAACTCTCCTTGAAATGATTGATAGTGGCTAATATGAAGTTTGAAGTATAATTATATCCAAAATAACTTTTTCAAATAAAATATCTTTCAAACCTTATAGGAGGTGCCCCTTTAAGGAAACACATATCTATCCGTTTCCATAGTTATCAATTATGAATACAGAACATAGTACTAAAAGGTACCCCCAGACAAAACCAACTCTGTCGTGGCGACATACTATCAAAGAGTTGTACAAAAACAAGTTTTTTTAATGAATAATATTTTTTTAATAGATGTTAATTATCAATTAGTTATTTAATAATTTACTTAATAATATCTGATGATTAAGCATTACTGTTTCGTATATAAGCAAGTTAGGAATACCATAACCTTCATATAATCACACCTATATTTTGCTCGCGGTAACGTATCGCGCGTTTCACATATATCTGTGACATTGTGCGGATATTCGCTAAAATACTTTCTTCATAAGTTTTTCGGATTTTTGCCGGAGAACCGGCAACCATTGAAAAAGGAGGAACTTCCATTCCTTCTAGCAAAACTGCTCCTGCCCCTACTATACTGCCTCGGCCGATTTTCACTCCATTCATCAAAACCGCACCCATACCGATCAGGCAGTCATCTTCTACTTTACAACCGTGCATGACACAGTGATGTCCAACCGTTACACGATTTCCAATAATCAGTGGAAATCTTGGATCAGCGTGTCCCATACTTAAATCCTGAAAACTTGTTTCGTCGCCAATACTAATATGTTCCATATCTCCACGGAGAACTGCGTTGAACCAGACTGAGGAATATTCTCCAATCCTGACACGTCCGATAAGGCTAGCGTCCGGTGCAATGAAAGCAGACTCTGGAAATTCAGGTGTTGAATTATCGAGTGTATATAAGGTCATGGCGTTTTTCAAAAAAGTTTAAGTTTTAATTTTAAAAATAAAAGAAAAATGACTATTTAACTCACAAGCCACAACTATTGCTTTGACCAGACTGGATCCTGCTTAACTGACTTACCAGTGTTCTGAGGCTGTTGAGATTATGAGCAGAAGCAAAAATATCAATATGCGGTAATGCCGCCTTCATTCCAACCGTTTTAGGTTCATATCCGGGATTCCCTTTCAGGGGATTGAGCCAAATTAAATTCCGTGCATGTTTGTTTAAAAAGCGCATACTGCCTTCCAGCAAATCAACATCACCGGTATCCCATCCGTCACTAATAATAAGCACAACGGTTTGAGAATCCACAAGTTTAAGTCCATGTTGACTGACAAATTGTTCCAGAGATGCACCAATTTTTGTACCACCAGACCAATCTGAAATAGTACCGGAAAGTTGTTCAAGTACGCAGTGTATCTCTTCTCTACGCAGGATTTCTGTAATTCTGTGCAGGGAAGTACTAAAAACAAAAGTTTCGATCCTGCTGTAAATAAACTGAAAAGCGTAAATAAACTGGATTAGAAAACGACTATAAAGATCCATCGATTTGCTCACATCACAAAGCAGTACCAATTTCAAACGCTGGCGTCTGCGCTGATGGCGAGCCAATTCCAGAATCTCTCCTCCACGGCGCAAGCTCAAGCGCATTGTGCGGCGCAAATCAATATTTCCCCGGTGTTTTGAATTCATCGTCCGGCGGCTGAAACGAGTAGCCAGAGCCTTGCCTACTTCATTAATCAGCTGCATCACTTCAGTAAGCTCTTCGGCCTGAAAAGTACTAAAATCTCGCTCCGAGTTGGTTTCAAAAGGGCTGTAACCAGCAGCTTCTTTTTCTTCTTCAGCCGTCTCCGCACCTCCCAGCCAATCACTAATTGAAACAAAGACCTGTTTTTGTGACTTTTTGTCAACTAGATCTGGGATAGGTCCCTCTTTTTTCGGTTTGATAGACTTGTGAAGATTTTGCGCACTTTCCCAGACAAACCAGTAGGTAAAGAAGTGTTCATCAAAAATCTTCTGCTCTTCAAGGCTCTTAGCCAAAGTTGTACGAAGGGCCATTTTGAAAGCAGCTTGATTTTCAAGTTCCACCTCTTGCAAAGCGTTTAATGCATCCATTTGTTCCCCCAAGCCGGGGCTCAGTCCATGATGACGGAGATAACGGCAGAATCCAACCAGATTTGCACTTAATTCTCTACTTAGCGCAAGGTCATCAAACAAACTCTCATATGTTTGAGTTTCAAGTTCTGGGGTAGATTCATTTGGGTTAATGAGTGACATCAAACTCTCTAGAAGTACAAAGATTGATTAATGTTATGCTGAACAGATTTCCACAGAAATCTCCGTCAATCAAGTTGTTTCACCT
>Ga0208277_1000363_pt1 | contig 27338 bp, 30 predicted proteins | sample ETNtaG_5_FD_185782 | JGI IMG/M metagenome (GOLD analysis project Ga0208277, IMG submission 185782) | Marine microbial and viral communities from oxygen minimum zone, Eastern Pacific Ocean - ETNP201406SV205 (SPAdes) (version 2) | ecosystem: Environmental > Aquatic > Marine > Oceanic ...
ATAAAATCTGTCATTGCCGGGGAATAGACGGCGCCACCAGCGCATGGGCCCATTATTACTGAAATTTGCGGAATTACACCCGATGCCATTACGTTACGCTGAAAAACTTCAGCATAACCCGCAAGAGAGGCAACTCCTTCTTGAATGCGAGCTCCACCAGAGTCATTAATCCCGATAACGGGTGCCCCATTTTGCATAGCCATGTCCATAATTTTGCAGATTTTTTGGGCATGTGTTTCAGATAAAGACCCACCAAAGACCGTGAAGTCCTGCGAAAATACATAAATCATGCGGCCGTTAATTGTTCCCCAACCGGTGACAACTCCATCACCAGCAGGCCTTTGGTCAGCCATTCCAAAGTCTTCACAACGGTGAACCACGAACATATCAAATTCTTCAAACGATCCCTCATCCAACAAAATTTCAATACGTTCTCTTGCTGTCAATTTACCTTTTGCGTGTTGCGCATCAATACGTTTTTTGCCGCCACCTAAACGCGCTTCGGCTCTTCTATTTTCGAGTTCGGTTAAAATATCGTTCATTATTTCCTCGCATGCGTACACTTAGCTAACTTAGCAACAAAATTAATAATTGGCTATTAATTGCAAGATTGAATTAAAAAAAATTGAAAAATTTTCACTTTAAGTAAATTTATTTTTCTGGACACTGAAAATTTAACTCCTACCCTCAGACTATGAATAAATATAAAAAAGTTCGGTTTCTCGAGCGATCGACTCCCCCTCATATTTTCACACTAATACTCCTCGCTAGTATTTCTGCGTTAACAATGAATATATTTTTACCAAGCCTTCCAACTATCGCAGCAGATTTAAATTCTTCGACTAGTATTTTAGGGCTTTCAGTCGGAATTTATTTAGCAAGTAGCGCCTTACTTCAATTAATAATTGGACCCTTCTCTGATCAATTCGGCCGAAGGCCTCTAATACTTTGCTCACTGATTATTTTTTGTTTATCTACCTTGGCCACAGTTTTTGTCACAACTGCAACTCAATTTTTGATTTTGCGAGTATTACAGGCGATATCAGCGAGCTGCATGGTTTTGGCACGAGCGATTGTGAGAGATACCACCGACAGTATAGAAAAAGCTGGCTCTAAAATAGCCTATGTGACTATGGGCATGGCATTAGTCCCTATGGTAGGGCCTGCTATTGGCGGGCTACTTGATTATCAATATGGATGGACAGCAAGTTTTTGGGTTTTATGTCTTTTAGGAGCAGGGATACTTGTTATATCCTTTTTTGATGTTGGAGAAACCTTATCTGACAATAGTCAAGGGTTTCTGGAACAAATCAAAACTTATCCATCACTATTAAGATCAAAAAGATTTTGGGCTTATTGTCTATCTAGTGCATTTGTTTCAGGTGCATTTTTTTCCTATCTCGGCGGAGCTCCATTTGTGGGGAATGAAGTTTTTGGCTTGGAGCCACGGGAATTGGGAATTTGGTTTGGGGCACCTGCTATTGGTTACGTTTTAGGAAATTTCTTATCAGGCAGGTTCTCCACTAAAGTTGGTTTGGATAAAATGATATTTTTTGGAGTAACGATAGCGCTTATTGGAGTTTCTATATCATTCATAATAAGTTACCTAGGTTTAGGCTCTATACTATCATTTTTCGGTCTGATGACACTAGTTGGACTTGGAAATGGAATGTCCATTCCCAATGCCACTGCTGCCATGATGTCAGTAAACCCAAAATTGGCAGGAACAGCCGCGGGGCTAGGAAGCGCAATAATGATAGGCGGCGGGGCAGGACTTTCTGCGATAGCCAACTTTATTTTGCAACCTGGAAGCAGTGAGTTACCGCTCATTTTCTTGATGTGGCTATCAGTTTTTTGTGGCTTGTGTGCAGTCAATTACGTAATTTACAGAAACAAAAAATTGGATATTGAGAATATTGCAACAAAACAAATACTCAATAATCAAGATATAAAAAAATTATAATTTAGCGCTGTTTGGTTTCCCAATCCGGATGGATCCATGGAACATCATTTGATTTAGGTAAAAGATTTTTACCAAGAATGTGATCGCTAGCCTTTTCTCCAACCATTATTGATGGCGCATTCAAATTCCCATTTGTAATCTGTGGAAATATGCTGCTGTCAGCGACGCGCAGCTTATCAACCCCAATTACACGCGTTTCTGGATCGACAACACTCATTCGGTCGGTTTTATCACCCATTTTGCAAGTGCCGCAGGGATGATAAGCACTTTCAACATTATTAAGTATAAAATTATTTAATTCGTCATCACTTTGAAGAGTATCACCAGGAGAGATTTCAGTCTTTGCAAAGGGCTCAAATGCGGGTTGGGAAAAAATCTCTCGAGTTAAACGAATACAATTCCGAAAGTCTACCCAGTCACTTTCGTGAGACATGTAATTAAATTGAATTTTTGGAGCTATTTTTGGATCATTAGATCGAAGAGCCACATATCCCCTAGACTTGCTTCGCATTGGGCCAACATGTGCCTGGAAACCGTGCCCTTTTATTGGTAGTTTTCCGTCATAGCGAACAGCTAGTGGTAAGAAATGATATTGAATATCAGGATATTCAACTCCGGCCTTAGATCTTATGAATGCAGCACTCTCGAATTGATTGGAAGCGCCCGGCCCTGATTTCGAAAGTAGCCATTGCAGACCCACCCAAGCTTTTCCAAGTGGGTTCCAATATTTGTATAATGAAACCGGAGTTTTTGCCATCATTTGGATGTAAAGTTCTAAATGGTCTTGCAAATTTTTCCCAACCCCAGGACGATCTGCTATTACTTCAATTCCATTAGTTTTTAGTTCGTCTGCCGGGCCAATGCCCGACAATAAAAGAATTTTGGGAGAATTTATAGCGGAGGCAGCAATAATTACCTCTTTTGACGCATAAATACGTTTGGGTTTTCCATTTTGAAAATATTCAACACCTTCAGCTTGCTGTTCATTTATGATAATTTTTGTGACTAAACCTCTAATGATCTGACATTTACCAGATCTTATAGCTGGTTCCAGATAAGCTTTCGCGCTGGACCATCGTTTTCCATTTTTTATTGTTTGGTCCATAGGACCAAAACCCTCTTGTTGCCTTCCATTATAATCCAAAGTTGTTTGGTAACCTGCTTGCTGCCCAGCCATTTCAAACGCCAAATTCAATGGATTTTCTCTTGTACCTCTGGTTATATTTAAAGGTCCATTTATACCGCGATAGCTTTTTTCTCCACCGTGACCTGCACTATCCCAGTTTTCTAAGCGTTTAAAGTAAGGCAAAACATCCGCAGATGACCATCCAAGGGCACCCATTTCAGCCCATTTATCGAAGTCTTTTGCGTGCCCTCTCACATAAACCATCCCATTTATACTAGAAGACCCGCCAAGCACTTTTCCTCTTGGACACGCCAATTTTCTTCCGCCAAGATGGGGCTCGGGTTCTGACGAGTAGCCCCAATCAAAACGCTGCATATTCATTGGATAGCTTAAAGCGGCTGGCATTTGTATTAATGGACTACCGTCGCTACCACCAAATTCAATTACTGTAACTTTGTGTCCAGCTTCGGTGAGCCTGAAAGCAATAGCACATCCCGCGCTACCAGCACCAACAATCACGTAATCAGTATTCACAATCGCCCCACATATTTAATGAATTATATGTCGTAAGCACTTTTGAATTTTATGCAATTACAATCACAAATAAATTTTAGATTACAAAGATTTAAAAAACTATTTCTGTTCGGCACAGATTCTCTACTGCTCTATGGTTCTTCCTCTGCCTGCCCAACACCGCGAAAAACTGATTTCAATGGAAAGGCCCAAACAACGCCAGATAAAAGATATATTAATAACTCTACAACGAAATTTGGCCTGTCAAAACTCGATATTAAATTTACGATCAAAATTATATACACTGGCAATCCAACTACCAAAATCAACAAAGATAATCGCCGTTTCAGTTTGTAAGACATTTTATCAATCCTCAAAAGGGTCCGTGACTAGAATTGTATCATCACGTTCAGGAGAGGTAGATACTAGTGCCACAGGGCAATCTATCAACTCTTCAATTCTACGAACATATTTAATAGCGTTAGCTGGCAAATCCGCCCATGACCTTGCACCCTCTGTACTTTCGTCCCAGCCAGATATTTCTTCATAAATTGGTTTGCAGCGTGCTTGCTGATCAGCGGCAGTAGGCAGGTAATCAAGCTCTTCTCCATCAAGCTCGTATCCAATACAGATTTTAAGTTTTTTAAAACCGTCCAAAACATCAAGTTTTGTAAGAGAAATACCAGTCACACCGGAAGTCGCACAAGTTTGTCGAACCAATACAGCATCAAACCAACCACACCGACGCTTGCGGCCTGTTGTAGTGCCAAATTCATGTCCTCTTTCCCCCAAACGATTGCCATCATTATCGTCTAGTTCCGTGGGGAAAGGACCTTCTCCAACCCTAGTTGTGTAGGCCTTTACAATCCCTAAAACAAAATCAATGCCATTGGGTCCGAGGCCTGAACCAGTCGCCGCCTGGCCCGCAATAACGTTGGACGATGTAACAAATGGGTAAGTTCCAAAATCAATATCTAGCAGAGCTCCTTGCGCACCCTCAAAAAGAATTCGGTTTCCTGCCTTCCTTTTTTCATTCAAAACTTTCCAAACAGGGGCAGAGTATTTTAAGATCTTAGGCGCAATTTCATGCAAGTCAGCAATTAAACTTGATTTATCAATTTCTTCAAGCTTCATTCCTCTGCGTAAAGTATTATGGTGCAGCAGCAATCTATCAATGCGAGCCTCCAAAGTAGATCGATCCGCCAAATCAGCTACACGTATAGCTCTTCTACCCACCTTATCTTCATAAGCTGGTCCAATTCCTCTTCCAGTTGTTCCAATTTTGGCAACTTTGTTTAGGTCTTCACGCGCACGATCTAATTCTCCGTGAATAGGTAAGATAAGTGGCGTATTTTCGGCTATGATTAAGTTTTCTGGAGATATATTAACGCCCTGCGATCTAACTATTTTTATTTCCTCGATCAAATGCCAAGGGTCTAGAACCACACCATTTCCAATGACTGATAGTTTACCTCCCCTTACCACGCCGGACGGAAGGGCATGTAATTTGTAAGTCTTGCCATCAATAACGAGAGTATGCCCGGCGTTGTGACCGCCTTGAAAGCGAACGATAATATCGGCCCTTTCACTAAGCCAGTCAACAATTTTTCCCTTACCTTCATCTCCCCACTGAGCGCCGACAACTACAACGTTTGCCATTAAAATTTTCCTTCCATCAAACGCGCTGACATATAGCTCTGTTCATCAAAGAAAGGAACTAAATAATAGACTATAAACTAATCAGCAGATAAATTTTCTAATTTTACAGGTTGGCCATGTGGAGTATTGAGAAATGCTGCCCGCCAGTCTTGAAAATATTGAATTATTTCATCGGATTGAATCTTTACAGTTTCTCCCAAAAACTCTTCTAATGTTCTCAACCAAATTAGGTAGTAGTCATCGTCGTTAATTATCAATTCTTTAGATCCTTTTGAAGATAGAGCCCCACTAAACGCCTTTGACCAATCTTTCCACTCAAAATGACCTTGCTCGTTGAGATGCACCGTTAATGCAAAAATTTGTGCATGCCATGGTTCATGAAAAGGTCGATACTCAGCCCTAAGGGACATTCACTGGCTCCAGATAACTTTCCCATATATCTACACATAAAGTATCACTTGGATTTTCAGGGCTTTCCCAAAGTTCAGATGCTAAAAACGAAACTGTGTAGAGATGTTCAGGTTGCTCGCCTAAATTATGCGCATGCGTGTCTGGGAAAACATGAGCACCATGACAAATTTCGATTTTACCTTCACATCTCTCGACATATTTTGGTAACCGCGTATGGCCGCCAGAAATAAATTTATTAACGGCACGTCTTGTTTTTACCCTGTGACCTACCAAAAATTTGGGGGAACCCTCTACAGATCTGGAAGTAGGCGCACCTTTACTCAAAACTCCTGCCACGTCCGCAGCGAGAAGCTTCCTGCTGCTTAAAGGATGCGTTTTTCGAATAGGATCTAAAAACTCATCTGCACTAATAACTCCCTTATTCACTAAAAGGTTAGCTAGTGCTGAAACCCATTTGTCATAATATGAAAATGCACAATAGTCTTTGGGAGGAAGGCATTCTCTAGCGTGACGTGACATATCTAAGTTCCATTGCCTTAGAGATCCTGCCGCCAAGGTTAATGCTAAAGCTCTTGCGTGCCATTCTTCTTTAAAAGTCTTGTCTGTGATGGAGCCAGGTTGAATCGTTCCATCGCCAAATCGTCCACCCATGTCATGAACCCGGCTCAAGATGGATCACCAATTAATGCTGTTCCAATCATCGCATCTCGTGAGATTATTTCTGAAAGTTGCTCTTCATCAAAATCTTTGTATCTGTCAGGTAAAATTGGAAGCACCAAATATCTTATTTCAGCAGTGGAATCCCAAACCCTAACTTTAGTATTTTTGGGTAAGGTTACACCAAACTCTGACAAGCACTTTCTGGGTTCTCTGACGACACGAGAGCGATATTCATCAGATTTGTACCAAGTGGGAGGAATCCCAAGCAACGGCCAAGGATAACAGCTGCATAAAGTACACACCACAATATTATGAATTTCTGGAGTGTTCTCTACAACTTTAATATGCTCACCTTGTCGACCCAAAAAACCATGTTTTTCCAAAATTTGCATTGGATCGCCGATTAAAGCCTTCTTGAAATTTTTATCCAACAAAGCTTTTGCAATTATTGCCGCCCCATTTTTTGGGCCAATTTTATTTTGGTATGTATCAATAATTTCATCGAGTGCTGCCGGGTCAATTAAACCTCGTTTTACAAGCGCGGTTTCCAGAGCTTTAACTTTTAGTTCTGGGTCAGATGGCAGCAAAGAATGACTATGTTTTTCAACATCATGTGGCATAACAAGAATTATGATTAGCTTAATTCTTTTTGTCTAGAGTTAAGAGTACTTGCCCCCAGTAAAAAACTTCAATATCTAACTCCTAAATAAATCAGGCCGCATGTTATGGAAAACATAGTATTAACAATTCATCTGATACTCGCTTTGGCGTTAGTCGGAATCGTATTGCTCCAACGCTCTGAAGGTGGAGGTTTGGGTTTAGGCGGAGGCGGCGGCGGCGATGGCATTATGTCGGGCCGCGGAGCAGCAACAGCGCTTACCAAAATAACTTGGGTTTTGGCCATTGCATTTATTATCACTTCAATGTCTCTCACAATAATCGCTTCAAAAAATGCAAACTCATCATCCATTTTCGATCGCCTAGGAAATGAAAGTCAGAGTGAAGAAATAGACACCGATGCTTTACTTCCTCCAACAGATGAGTTGCTGCCACCGGTTAAGGGTGAAGACGCTCCTCTCGTTCCGAGTGCAGATTAGACACAATAAGTAGATATTTTTTCCAGTTAAGCACCATCATGTAGATGCTCAGTTGCAAAACTGCCGCGAATCCTTTATTCATTAAATCCCGTAGGTGAGGGAAAAATTTTCTCACGTGTGTCAAAATTAGACTGATAATTGCGGGGTCATCAAAATAGCAAGGTTTGTTTTCATCACAGGTGGAGTCGTTTCCTCATTAGGAAAAGGCTTAGCATCTGCAGCACTTGGTGCTTTGCTACAATCGCGTGGTTATTCAGTACGGTTGAGAAAACTAGACCCATACTTAAATGTAGACCCTGGCACTATGAGCCCGTTCGAGCATGGTGAAGTTTTTGTAACTGACGATGGCGCAGAAACGGACTTAGATTTAGGACATTATGAAAGATTTACGGGTGTAGCAGCCCGATATACTGATTCTGTTTCCTCTGGCCGTATTTATTCGAATGTTTTGGAAAAAGAACGAAGAGGCGATTACCTGGGCAAAACCATCCAAGTTATTCCCCATGTTACAAATGAAATTAAAGAATTTATCTCTATTGGCGAGGATGAAGTCGATTTTATGCTCTGTGAAATTGGAGGAACGGTTGGGGATATTGAAGGTCTGCCATTTTTTGAAGCTATTCGACAGTTTTCGCAAGATAAACCACGCGGCCAATGCATATTTATGCATTTGACATTGCTTCCCTTTATTAAGGCGAGCGGTGAACTCAAGACAAAACCTACTCAACACAGTGTTAAAGAGTTAAGATCAATTGGTATCGCGCCTGATATCTTAGTCTGCAGGTCGGAGGGCTCCATACCTGAAAAGGAACGCGAAAAACTGGCATTATTTTGTAATGTAAGACCTGAATCCGTTATTGCAGCTCAGGATTTAAAATCAATTTATGAGGCCCCAATCGTATATAACCGCGAGGGCCTCGATCAGGCTGTACTTGATGCATTTAATATCGCGCCTGCTCCAAAACCAGATCTAAGTATTTGGGAAGACGTCGCAGACCGTGTGTATAATCCAGAGGGTGAAGTGAACGTTGCCATTGTAGGCAAATACACGCAACTGGAGGATGCATATAAATCAATAGCTGAGGCACTGACTCACGGCGGTTTGGCAAACAGAGTTAAAGTTAACATCGAATGGGTAGATGCAGAGACTTTTGATAAAAAAGATCCCACATCAGAATTACAAGGTTTTAATGCAATTCTAGTACCAGGAGGGTTCGGAGAGCGTGGTACGGAAGGTAAAATAAGGGCAGCTCAATTTGCGAGAGAAAACCACGTACCTTATCTTGGGATTTGCCTTGGTATGCAAATGGCAGTGATTGAAGCTGCGAGAAATGTAGTTGGCTATAAGAATGCTGGATCTGAGGAATTTGACCATGAAGCCGGCAAGAAACGATTTGAACCCGTTGTTTATCATTTAAAAGAGTGGATACAGGGTAACCAAACTATAGAACGATCTGTCAGCGATGATAAAGGCGGGACAATGCGATTAGGTGCTTACAACGCAACATTAATTGATGGGAGCAAGGTTGCATCAATTTATGAAACATCGCAAATAGAAGAACGGCATAGGCATCGATATGAGGTAGATACAAAATATCAAAAAAAGTTGGAAAGTGCAGGCCTAGTTTTTTCCGGGATGTCTCCAGATGGGCGTCTGCCTGAAATTATAGAATGGGCAGATCATCCATGGTTTATAGGTGTCCAATTTCATCCAGAATTGAAATCCAAACCATTTGATCCTCATCCCTTGTTTAGAGATTTTATCGGGGCTGCCAAAAAAATGTCCCGATTAGTTTAATCTTTTCAGACTGCGGTTTTGTTCTATCTTTCTAACTATATTAGCCTTTTATTATCTGCTTATAGTTGCACAATAAATTAAAAATATTATCTTCGTCTGTATTAAATTTTGGAGCTTTAAAAATTATGCCTAAAGGTTACTGGATCGCCCATGTTGATGTTCATAATGATGAAACTTATGCCAAATACCGTGAAGCCAACGCACTGGCTTTTGACAAATTTGGAGCTCGCTTCATCGTAAGAGGAGGTGAACAAATCATTGAAGAAGGGGATTCGAAACCGCGAACAGTGGTTATTGAATTTGATGACTTTAAAACAGCAAAAGAATGTTACGAAAGCGAAGAATATCAAAAAGCAAAAAAAATAAGAAATGCTGTTTCAACTGGCGATATGGTAATAGTAGAGGGATATGACGGCTGATGTTGAAAAGTTTAATTGATGTGCTGCTTGGTGGCGACGAAGATAAATTAAATGATGAAGATGAGAGAATTGCACTTGCAGCTTTGTGCGTAAGAGTTGCGAAATCAGATAATATTTACGACTCAAGTGAAATTTCCAGCATTGATGCCGAACTGAGCCAACATTTCTCAATGGGTTTGGCTGATGCAGCGATTTTACGCCAGCAAGCGGAAAAACTAGAACAAGAAGCTCCAGATACAGTAAGATTTACAAGAGCAATCAAAGAAAAAATTGAACTTGAGAAACGGCGCGAAATTCTAGAAACATTGTGGAAAATTACTCTTGCCGATGGCAAACGAGAAGCAGAAGAAGATTCTTTAATTAGATTGATTTCCAGCCTACTGGGCCTAACCGATATTGAAAGTGCCAGAGCTCGCCAGAAAGTAACAAAAAAATAATTGCCGGCCTGCCGATGTATGACCGGCTAGAATTATTTGAAGCTCATAATAAATTTTGGCAATAAGTGCATGATCAAATAGACCTATCCCCTAAAATACTATCTAGATATATTAGCCTATGGGACTTGTGGTTATCTGTAAAAATAACTTTCTGGAGGTTGGATCATTGCATTGCCTCAATATTTCTTCCTAAAGTTAGTTGGAATAGAAAACAGAGAATCGCGTGAACAAGCCTAAACCAGTTATTGAAATTAAAAATCTACATAAATCTTTTGGGGATCTCAGCGTGCTTAAAGGTGTGGATATTGTTGCAAATAAAGGTGAAGTTATATCATTGATAGGGTCTTCAGGGTCAGGAAAATCCACTCTACTTAGGTGCGCAAACCTTTTGGAAAATAGCCAGCAAGGTAAGATATTTTTTGATGGAGAAGAAATTAAATGGACAGGAACTGGGGAGGATAGAACGCCGGCTGACGCCAATCAGGTTCGATTAATGCGAACGAATTTATCTATGGTTTTCCAGCAGTTTAATTTATGGTCCCACATGACAGTTTTACAAAATGTAATGGAAGCTCCAGTATCTGTGCTCGGTATAGAAAAGGAAAAAGCCAAGAAAAATGCTCACGATTACTTAAATAAGGTTGGAATTGGAGAAAAATGGAACTCATACCCATCTGAACTTTCAGGTGGGCAGCAGCAAAGAGCCGCAATTGCCAGGGCCTTGTGTATGGAACCCAGTGCTTTACTGTTCGACGAGCCAACTTCGGCCCTAGATCCTGAATTGGAGCAAGAAGTTATAAAGGTAATAAAAGATTTGGCACATGAGGGGCGAACAATGATTATCGTTACACACGATATGGGTCTTGCTGCAGATGTATCAGATCATATTATTTTTTTACATATGGGATTAATTGAAGAGGAAGGATCTCCGAACTCTTTATTTAAATCCCCTAAATCAGAGAGGCTGCAAAAGTTTTTAAGTTCAACTCGCGCAGCTTAAACATCAAAGGGAGAAAAAAGATGAAAAAACTGATTATTAGTGCCGTAATCTGGGGCATGACTGCAGGATTGTCTCTTGCAGATGGCCATTCGGTTATACGGATGGGAACAGAGGGTGCCTATCCTCCATGGAATTTTGTCGATGATAATGGCGAGATAGCAGGTTTTGAGCGCGAACTTGGTGATGAACTTTGCAAACGCGCGGAATTAAAATGCGAGTGGGTTAAGAATGACTGGGACAGCATTATTCCAAATCTTGTTTCAGGGAACTACGATACAATCATTGCCGGAATGTCTATAACGGATGCGCGTAAAGAAAAAATAGATTTCACCACAAATTATGTAATGAGTGATCCATCGTATTATTTAGCTGCCTCAGAAGATGCCAACTGGAAAACGGGAGTGATTGCAGCACAATCAAATACGATACAAGCAGCTTATATAGCGGAGACTGGAGCAACTCTTGTGGAGTTTGCAACGCCAGAAGAAACAATTTCTGCTGTTAGAAATGGCGAAGCAGACGCTGTGCTTGCAGATTCATCATATCTAAAACCAATTGCAGATGAGGACCCAGGTCTAATGTTTGTTGGTGATAAACCTATAATTGGCGGTGGCGTCGGTATGGGCATACGGAAAAGTGATACGGATTTGCGTAATAAATTCACTGCAGCGATAGACTCAATGAAAGGTGACGGGACACTAAATGCCCTGATAACCAAACATGGAATAAGCGAACAATTGTTCTAATAGATTAGGTGACCCCGGCAAAAAACTAACGCCAGGGTCACCGCACCAATCAGATATCAACTGATTTATGATCAGTATTACACTTTCAAAAATGTATTTTGAAAATATTGTGGGAATTGTTCTGTTAAATGTTTGAATTTTGTGCAAATCCTGAAAATCTAAGTGAATTTTCCTGGCTTAGTTGCTACCTAACAACTCCCAAGCACATGAACCTTTTTTATTCAGTGGGAACTGTTCTTCTTTTATTATTGCTCACCGCCCCTACAGCACTACTCTTCGGTTTTGGTGGAGCTGTTATGGCTAGATCAAAAATTCTCTTAATAAGATTAATTGGAAACGGATATATTTCGATCGTAAGAGGCGTACCCGATATTGCCTTTTTTCTATTCTTTGTAATTGCAATAGATCAATTTCTTGAGTGGACGAGGCATAAAATTTTCTGTCCAGAATGGAGTGAGCCCATTAGACAGGGTAATGATTTTGTAGTTTGTACAATAGCTAAACTGCCCCTAAACTCCTCACCGCAGTGGATACATGAAATTTATGGATTTCTCCTTGCTGTATTCACTTTTGCAATAGTTTTCGGAGCTTTCGCAGCAAATGTTCTTTATGGAGCAATGCGCGCAGTACCGAAGACACAAATCGAGACAGCTGTTTCATTTGGAATGACGGACCGGCAGGTATTCCGCAGAATATTAGTGCCCCAGATGTGGATTTTTGCTCTTCCGGGTTTGGGTAATCTTTGGATGATCTTAATAAAGGCCACCCCTCTCTTATTTTTGCTGGGTGTAGAAGATATCGTTTACTGGGCTCGCGAGCTAGGTGGAACGAAAACTGCAAAATTTACAAGCTACCCCCATGGAGATTGGAGAGTTTGGTATTTTCTAGGATTGCTGGTTTTCTATCTTGCGTTCACGCGAATATCAGAAGCAGTAATAGACACCTTAATGAAAACTCTATCTCATGGAACCGACACACTGGGCGGTAACTTGCAAAGGCAAGTTGGAAGATGAGCTGTTTAGATATTATTGCAGATTATGGCCTTCGATCGATCGGTCTGGGAGAGAGATTATTGCCTAGATCGGATTTCACGCTTTGCCATCAGTTTACACTGATAGGTTCCGGTATGATTTGGAACATTTATTTTGGCACCCTTGCTCTCACCAGCGGGTTTATATTAGCCACTCTGTTAGCTTTAGGAAAAGCTTCAAAGAATTTCTATGTAAGAAAATTATCTGGATGGTTTATTTTTATTTTTAGGGGATCACCTCTATTCATTCAATTTTTCTTTGCCTATTTTTTATTCCTTTCACTAAAACAAAACTTTACTTTTCTGTCACCTTTAACGTCAGCCTGGGCTGGGGCATTGTTTGTGCTTTTTTGTAATACAGCAGCATACAGTGGTGAGATTTTTTACGGTGCACTACAAGCAATTCCCAAAAGTGACCTAGAGGCAGCTGATGCTTATGGAATGTCAGGTTTTTCTCGATTTAGGCGCATTGTCTGGCCAACAATGTTGAGACTGGCTTGGCCGGCTTACACAAATGAGGCTATATTCTTGTTCCACGCCACTACTCTAGTCTTTTTTTCGAGTTTTCCAGCATGGCAACAACGCGGAGACGCCCTGTACTATGCCAATTATTTTGCTGATAAAACGTTCAATCCATTTATCCCATATCCAATTTTAGCCGGATACTTTATTTTTTTAACCCTTATTCTAATTGGGTTATTCGGCTTAGCTAACAGAAAACTCAATATTCACTTACCAAAAGATAAGCACACTAAAATAAAATTCAGAATAAGATTAATACGTTAGTCGTGTAGGAACTTATAGACATGCCTTCAAAGGCATGAGACCCTCGCCAAAAAGATTTTTATTTATGATAGACCCTGAAAAAGTAAAAAGTGTCAGAATAGCGGCGTGTGACCTAAATGGCCAAATGCGGGGGAAACGTCTACCCGGGTTTGAAAAGGAAAAATTTAAAGATGGTAGTATCAGAATGCCTCTTTCAGCTCTTAATGTGGATATTTTTGGAGCAGATATAGAAAATAGTCCTTTAGTTTTTGAAACCGGGGATCAAGATGGTTTGTTGAAAAACACAAGTCGGGGGGTCATTCCAGTTCCATGGCTAAAAAACCCAACAGCACTTGTACCTATGTCTATGTTCACGGAAGACGAAGAGCCTTTTGAGGGTGATCCGCGATACGCCCTAGAGCGAGTTTTAAAAAGCTATAAATCAAAAGGTTTAAAAGCTATTGCAGCTACAGAAATGGAGTTTTATCTCATCGACGAGCGCAAGACTTCACTTTTGCCTCCTATTAACCCAATTTCAGGAAAAAGATTATCCACTTCAGATGTTCTGGGAATATCAGAATTGGATTGCTTTGATGATTTTTTCAATGACCTGCAAAATGGATGTGAACAAATTGGCATAACTATTCAATCTATTACTTCCGAGTCCGGCTGTGGCCAATTTGAAGTTACACTCAAACATTGCGACGCACTCACAGCCAGTGATGATGCTTGGCTATTCAAGTTGCTCACGAAAGGTTTAGCAAGAAAACACGGTATTGCAGCAACTTTTATGGCAAAACCCTATTTACAGGACGCAGGAAATGGAATGCATATTCACTTTTCTATTATAGACCGAAACGGAAAAAATGTCTTCAATAATGATAAAAATGAGGGATCAAAACTTTTGAAATCAGCCGTTGCTGGTTGCCTGCAATGTCTTCAGGGATCAACTTTAATTTTTGCTCCTTTTGCTAATAGTTATAAGAGATTTGTAAAAGATGCTCATGCACCGACCTCGGCGCAGTGGGGCTATGAAAACAGGACGACTGCAATCAGAATTCCGGGTGGCGACTTGGCATCAAAACGAATAGAGCACCGAGTGGCCGGTGGTGATACAAATCCATATCTCGTCATGGCGGCAATACTTGGATCCGCGCTGCTGGGAATTGAAAAAAAATTAACTCCAATAAAACCAGCTATGAATAATGCATATAGTAATGGTGCCGAAAATTTGGCTCTTAACTGGGAAGACGCTATAAACTATTTTGAAAATAATAAAGAAATTAAACAGATCTTTTCAAACGATTTAATTGAAAATCTGGTTAGAACCAAGCGACAGGAATTAAATGAATTTAAAAAGATTGAATCGAGCAAACATTGGAAATATTATGTGTCAGCAATTTAAGGCTATTATATGAAAATTGGCATTTTAGAAACAGGCCACGCCCCTTCTCAAATTCAAAAAACTATTGGGGACTATTCGGAAATGTTTCAGGCCCTATTCTCAGGCCATGATTTTAGCTTTGTATCTTATGATGTAGAAAATATGGTTTTTCCTGGATCACCTTTTGAAGCCGAGGGTTGGTTAATAACAGGGTCACGACATGGTGTTTATGAAGATCATAAATTTATTCGACCACTAGAAGAGTTCATCAGAAGAATTGAAGAAGAGAAAATTCCCCTTTTAGGTATTTGCTTTGGGCATCAAATTATTGCCCAAGCACTTGGTGGAAAAGTAGAGAAATTTTCTGGTGGTTGGTCAGTAGGGCTTAAAGAATACAAATGGGGAAACGAGAGCATTCATTTGAATGCTTGGCATCAAGATCAGGTTGTTAAAAAGCCTAAAAAGGCCGAAGTTTTAGCAGAAAATTCATTTTGCAAATTTGCAGCACTAAGCTACGGTGAGACTATTCTTACGGTACAACCTCACCCAGAGTTTACTCATGAAGTTATTAAAGGCCTGATCGAAACAAGGGGAAAAGGCCGCGTACCAGAGCAATTATTGGACGAGGCTCTAAACAATTTTGAAAAGAAAACATCGCTGAATGAAATAGTTGCTAAGTTCAGCTCAGTATTGAATGGTGCCCGATGAATAAATTGGATGAGATGATCTCTGGACTTCCCGAGGCCGCAAAAGAATATATCAAGAACAAAAAATTAGATGAAGTTGAATGTGTCATTGCTGATTTACCAGGAATAGCTCGCGGAAAAGCTGTTCCAGCCACAAAATTCTCACGTCAAAAATCTTTTCACCTTCCAGATTCGATTTTTTTTCAAACAATAACCGGTGGTTGGGGAGAAGCCGCTGGTGAAGAGGGCTTCGTTGAAAGAGACATGGTACTAAAACCTGACATTTCTACCGCCTCTGCAGCTCCGTGGACAGGTGACTGGACGTTACAAGTTATTCATGATGCGTTTGATCGTAAAGAAGAGCCAATACCATTTGCTCCCAGAAACGTTCTTAAACGAGTGGTTGATTTGTACCATGCAAAAGGGTGGGATCCAATTGTTGCCCCCGAAATGGAATTCTTTCTTGTTGCACGGAATTTAGATCCTGCAAACCCTATCGAAGCGATGATGGGGCGTTCAGGGCGTCCTGCTGCTGCTCGCCAAGCTTATTCTATGACAGCAGTTGATGAGTTTGGACCAGTCATAGATGACATTTATGATTTTTCTGAAGCACAAGGTTTTGAAATTGATGGAATTACACAAGAAGGTGGTGCAGGCCAACTAGAAATAAATCTTAGACATGGATGTCCAGTAAAACTCGCCGATGAAGTTTTCTTTTTTAAAAGACTAATCCGGGAAGCAGCACTCAGGCATGACTGTTTTGCAACATTTATGGCGAAACCAATTGAGAACGAGCCTGGAAGTGCAATGCATATTCATCATTCAATTCTAGATTTAGATAGCGGTTCTAACGCTTTTTCAGGACCCCAAGGTGGTGAAACAGATCTTTTTTATCATTTTATTGGTGGCCTTCAAAAGTATATGCCAGCAGCGATTGCCGTCATGGCACCATATGTGAATTCTTATCGTCGTTATGTAAAAGATCACGCGGCACCCATAAACTTGGAATGGGGACGCGATAATAGAACCACAGGAATTAGAATACCTTTGTCGGACCCAGAAGCGCGACGGGTCGAAAATAGAGTGGGTGGAATGGATTGCAATCCTTATCTGGGTATAGCGGCCTCATTAGCTTGTGGATATCTAGGAATGGTAAATGAAATACGCCCGATAAAGCAATTCCGGGGAGAAGCCTATGAAGGAGAGGCTGAGATCCCAAGGATTATGGGTCAAGCTCTAGATATTTTTGAAGAGGCCACTGATTTGCATCAAGTACTGCATCCAGAATTTGCTCGAGTTTATTCAATTGTCAAAAGAGCGGAATATGAAGAGTTTTTGCAAGTTATCAGTCCATGGGAAAGAGAACACCTTCTATTAAACGTATGAATTTATTGTATTCAAACGATACCCAAGGAAACTATCCACAGAGCTGGTACTCAGCAACTGCAGAGCCGTTAAATGCTTTTCCAAATCTTAAAGGTTCCAAGAAATATGACATATGCATTGTAGGGGCAGGTTATACTGGTTTAAGTTCTGCTCTTCATCTATCTAGTTTAGGTTATTCTGTTGCGGTCTTAGATGCGCATAGAGTTGGCTTTGGCGCCTCCGGTCGCAATGGTGGTCAACTCGGCGCAGGTCAAAGAGTAAATCAAGATGAACTTGTAAGTAAAATAGGCGAAAATAACGCTGATAAAATGTGGCATCTTGCCAATGATGCTGTGAGTACCGTCAAAGAAATTATAAAGAAAAATAACATTGACTGTCACATCAAGCCTGGAATCGCCACACTAGGATTTAACTCGAAAGAAGTAAAAGAGCTTCATAACTATGCCGAGTATCTCAAAAAAAGATATAGTTATACAGGATTAGAATTATTGAGCCAAGAAGAGTGTAATACTTTGTGTTGCTCTGAAAAATACACCGGTGGCATTTTAGATATGAACGCAGCACATCTACACCCACTTAGGTTTATTTTTGGATTAGCCAAAGCAGCAGTCCTAGCTGGAACAGATATTTTTGAACAGTCTGAAGTAATAAAATTGGTGCCAGGTAAGGTAAACAAGACAATTACAAAAGTGGGTGAAATTCAATCTGATTTTGTTGTTCTCGGATGTAATGGTTATTTGGGTAACCTTGAACCAAAAGTTGCGGCAAAAGTAATGCCAATAAATAATTTTATAATAGCTACTGAGCCACTTGGAGAGAGAACTGAAGAAGTTCTTACAAGGGATATAGCTGTGGCTGATACAAAATTTGTGGTTAATTATTTCCGTCTATCAAAGGATAAGCGACTTCTATTCGGTGGTGGTGAAAATTATTCCTATAAATTTCCAAAAAATATTACTTCCACAGTTTTAAAGCCAATGTTGGAAATATTCCCTCAATTATCCAATATAAAGATAGACTATGCTTGGGGTGGCACTCTAGGAATAACCAGACAGCGAATGCCATATTTTTGTAGGGTCACGGACACAATTTTATCAGTTTCCGGTTACTCGGGACATGGTGTGGGAACAGCAACGCATGCAGGAAAGCTAATATCAATGGCCATAAATGGACAGCAGGATGGCTTTAACACAATGGCAAGTATCCCAATCAAATCTTTTCCAGGTGGGGCGAGATACAAAACTCCCCTACTCGTCCTTGCTATGAGTTGGTATGCTTTACGCGATAAAATTGGAATATAAATATTTTTCAGCTAGCTTTTTAGCTTGTCTAACTGCTCCTGCAAGTCAGACAATTTGTTCTTGATTGCTTTTAAGTCTTCTGACTGATCCTGTGCCTCGCCTTGATCTTTATTTTTATTTGGGGCTAACGCGATAGGCCAATTCCCAAAACCATCAGCAAAAGCGGCCAAAAATGCTTCTTGCTTCGCTTTAATTTCTTCAAAATCGGGCAAAGTTTTACTAATCGAAGTTTTTTCGGTCAACTTTTCTCGACCCTCTCTGAGCATTTGGAAAGACATTTTAAGGAATTGTGGAATGATGGAATTCGCTTGGGTAGTATATGATCTGACTAAATCTGTAAGAAGATCGATTGAAAGCACACTGTCACCCCGGCTTTCATGCTCCGCAATAATTTGCAATAGATATTGACGCGTCAAATCATCGCCTGATTTAAGATCAAGTATTTGTACATCCCTGCCATCATGAATAAAACGAGCAATATCTTCGAGAGTTACATAGTCGCTTGTTTCCGTGTTATATAAGCGACGACTAGCATAACGTTTTATCATCAGTGTCTTTTTATTATCTGGCAAACTAGCCCCCTATGCAGCGCTGCAGCATAGTTTACGCAATTGCAGAAAAAAATAAAGGGTGTGTTTATAAAGCTCAACCTGCAGCAAAATCGAAGATACTATCAATCATCAATTGAGTTCCTTGGGAAAATTCCAAACTACAAGGGTAGGTTTTACTGTGTAAAACGGCATCACTGAATGCTTCTATTTGGTTTACGTAATGGGAAACACCCGGATAACTAAAAACTATTTCTGTTCCATCATTCATCCGTTGAATAATTTCTGCTTTATCATAAACCATCGGATTAAAGGGCGCTGTAAGTTTTATAAAACCCTCTGTTCCTTGAAACGTAACTTCTTGTCGCGGCGCCATTCTCATAGATGTAATACTAGTAAATTTAAATTTTGGAAAATCAAACGCGGCCAGCGCCCATACATCCACACCATTTTCGTATTTTATATCAGCATGCTGAATTGCCACGGGTTCCTGACCTGTGACAAATCTAACTGATCCTAAAGTATAAACTCCTATGTCAGGTAAACCTCCCCCGCCCATCTTTGAGTTATTTCGAATATTTTCGAGATCCGCCTGATTATTGTAACTGAACACTGAGTCGACTTGAATTAGATCTCCCAGAATATCCGATTGAACAATCTCTCTCGCCTTTTGCCACTGAGGATGGTGAACTATCATATAAGCTTCGGCTACTAATAACCCGGTATCATCTCTAAGTTTTATTAACTCATTTATTTCTTCAGCTCTCATTGCGACCGGTTTTTCGCATAAGACATGTTTTCCAGATTTAATTGCCCGAATTGTCCAATCAACATGCATGGTATTGGGTAAAGGAATGTAAACGGCATCAACTCCATCGTCTGCCAGCAGTTCATCATAACTTTCATAAAGTTCTATTTCTGGCTCAAGTTCCACAAATGCGGCAGCTTTTTCTTTAGAGCCAGAAGCTAGAGCCTTAAAACGATTATTCTTTGCTAATTGAATTGCCGGGGTTAAGTGCTCAAGTGCAAATTTTGATGCTCCTAAAACACCCCACCTTAAGTAATCCATTTTTATCTCCAAAATCTTTCAGTTTTTTGAACTTGAAGTTATTTCAGAGAAAAGTTCAATAGCTATGAAGAAATCATTCCCTTCTCCACAGCCATTTCACGCATTTTTTCTTGTAATTTTTCAAAGGCGCGAACTTCAATTTGCCTTACACGCTCTCTACTTACGCCATAATTTTCACTCAATTCCTCGAGTGTTTTTACCTCGTCGACCAGGCGTCTTTGTGTTAAAATATCTTTCTCTCGATCATTTAATCCACTCATGGCAGAATTTAGCATATCGCGGCGCATAGATAATTCATCTTGGAATTCGTAGTCAGCAGCCTGATCGGCATCTTCGTCTTCCAACCAGTCTTGCCATTCCATCGAACTTTCACCGTCTGCACTTATCATCGCGTTCAGAGATGCATCGCCTCCCGACAGTCTGCGGTTCATCGAAACCACTTCGGCCTCTGAAACGCCTAAGTCGCCAGCAATTTTTGCAACATTATCAGGATGCATATCCCCTTCGTCTAAAGCACCTATTCTGGATTTAGCCTTCCTCAGATTGAAAAATAACTTCTTTTGAGCGCTAGTCGTTCCCATTTTTACAAGAGACCAGCTCCTCAAGATATATTCCTGAATACTAGCCCGTATCCACCACATGGCATAGGTTGCAAGACGAAAACCTTTTTCTGGGTCAAAACGTTTTACCGCCTGCATAAGCCCGACATTAGCTTCTGAAATAACTTCAGCCTGAGGCAGTCCATACCCACGGTAGCCCATGGCTATCTTGGCTGCCAATCTAAGGTGAGACGTTACCATCTGATGGGCAGCATCAGAATCCTGTTCCTCAATCCAACGCTTCGCTAACATATATTCCTGTTCCGGCTCCAGCATTGGAAACTTACGTATTTCTTGCAAATATCTACTCAGTCCATTTTCGGGGCTTGGAGCTGGAAGGTTTCTATAATTACTCATTTTTACTAATCGATTTTTCTCAAAAAAGTTTGAAGTATTGACGTTTAATCTACAAGAAGTTGCTTTTATTTTAACAGAACAAACAACTACCTTATTGATATATTAACATTATTTATTTTTTCAACCCTAGGGCTAAGTTTTTCATATCTGATGGCATATCTACTGAAAACTTCATCGGTTTATCACTTAAAGGGTGAATAAAACCAAGAACTGACGCGTGCAGAGCCTGACGTTGAAATTCGTTGACTGAATTAAAACCTTCTTCATTCAATGCTTTGTTAGAAATTTTTTTTCGTCGTCCGTATGTAGCGTCTCCAATTAAAGCGTGACCTAAATGGGCCATATGAGCTCTGATTTGGTGAGTCCTACCAGTTTCAAGCCAGCACTCAATTAGTGAAATAACTTGGGGGTTCCCAAACTTTTCAAGTACTTTGAAACGAGTAACTGCATGCCTGCCTCCTTCAAATAAAACAGTTTGACGTTGGCGATCATGTTTGTGGCGAGCCAAATGTGTAGAAATTTTAACCACACTTCCCACCTCAAACGAGACGCCTTTTACACCCTTCAAACGGGGAGACCCCACATCAGGAACACCATGGCAAAATGCATGGTATACTCTCTCAACACTATGTTGTTCAAATTGCTCCGCCAGTCCGTGATGTGCTTTATCATTTTTGGCAACTACCAGAAGGCCGCTCGTATCCTTATCTATTCGATGAACAATTCCAGGCCTTTTTTCACCTCCGATACCAGATAAACTATTCTGACAATGGTGCAGTAATGCATTCACTAGCGTATCTTTTGGCGAACCAGGAGCCGGATGAACGACCATACCCGCAGCCTTGTTAACAACCAAGAGATCCTCGTCCTCAAAAATTATATCTAATTTGATTTTTTGGGGCAGTGTTTCAACTGGCTCCAGTTCGGGCATCAGAACTTTGATGGATTGTCCTTCACTTACATTAGCACTTGGATTTTTAACTATATTGCCATCAACTTCGACATAGCCCTCAGTTATAAGTCGGGTTAATCGCGTCCGAGATAAACCAGCTTGGGCTGGCGCATCGCGTGAAAGCGCTTTATCTAGTCTAGAAGGCGGACTGCTTGAAATGGAGAAACTTATTATGGACAAAGACGATCAACCTCCTAACGCCAATATCCAATTACCTCGAAATTTAAGGTTTTTGCAACGTTTAGTAACACTACTCACTGTATCAATGATTTTAGGAATTTTAACTATCGCTGCATTGCTTGCCTTTAAACTTCGCTCCGAAAATATAAATTTTCCTCAGACGCTGACCCTTCCCGATGGGACTAAGCCCATAGCTTTTACACAAACAAAAGATTGGTATTCTATTATTACAGAAGCAAATGAAATTCTGATTTACAAAAACGACGGAACACTGATTAGGTCAATAACAGTTCAAGATTTAGAATAAAGTTATTCGACCAAAGCACTAAACTCACGCCATTCACCTGCTGACATACCGCTGGTCTCTTTCGTAACTTGCTCTCCTTTAATCATGCGCTTAACGCAATCTAATGCCTTGGAGGATAATGTCGCCCCACCTAGTCTATAATCTTCAAACGCTGCGTATGCGAACGGAACCCAATCGCTAACTAATTTACAAATCTCATCAGCATATACTCTAATTTCAAATTGGGCGTGACTATCTGCGCGCAAGCGCAAAAAATGCAGTAGATTATGTAGATCTACTTTCCAGTACCATTGGGTGTAAATATTTGCTGGTAAATTCATTCGCGCAAGCTCGCGCGCCAGACCCTTTTGACCCTCTTGGCTTATCATTTGTTCGTAATGATCATAAGTCTGGGCCGAGTCATTTTTGAGCAATCGCAGCACTTTTTCTGCCTCTTCTCCAGTCAATACCTCTCCTCGACCTTGGTTATTTATAACTGATTGAGCCGCCAATGCCTCTGGCTCAGGAATATAAAACTCCCGATCAAGAATAGAGTAACGCGCTGAATATTCGTTTACATTGGCTGTTCTGTGGCGGATCCATTGCCTAGCAACAAAAACTGGTAATTTAACGTGTAACTTCACTTCGCACATTTCAAACGGCGTTGAATGCCAATGCCTCATTAAATATCTGATGAGGCCCTCATCATTTTGTACTGACTTTGTACCGCGGCCATAGCTGACACGAGCCGCTTGACATATTGCAGCATCGTCACCCATGTAATCTACCACTCTCACAAAACCATGATCCAGAACAGGATAAACCTTGTACAGGTGGTTCTCCATGCCCACGCTGACCGCCCGAAGTGTCTGGTTTTGCTCGGACCTCAGTGCATCGATATCAGCTTGCTGTTCGGGGGTCACTGGCATCTTCGAATCCTTTTAATCAACTTTCACTTACCATATATTGTGCATCTAAGATAATAAACCGCAACATACATTTTATTGCTTATATCGGATATGGACTGGCTTTATTCAAAAAGCTTAGCTAAAAATTACTTCGTAAGCATGAAAAATTTGTGTTTAGAAAAAGACCGCAGGGAAAGGTATAAATAATGAAAACTAAATATCTGCACACAATGGTACGTGTAAAAAACCTTGAAGCCTCAATAGCATTTTATGAGCTCTTGGGTTTAAAAAAAATTCGCCATCACGACAGTGAGCAGGGAAGGTTCAGCCTAATATTCATGGCTCCTGAGGGACAAGAAGAATGCCCTGTTGAACTCACATATAATTGGGATGGAGATGAAGGTCTTCCAAGCGATAGCAGACACTTCGGACATTTGGCATATGAAGTAGAAAATATATATGAAATGTGTGACCATTTGATGGAAAATGGTGTGACCATTAATAGGCCCCCGAGAGATGGAAGAATGGCGTTTGTGAGGTCCCCAGACAATATATCAGTAGAGATTTTACAAGCTGGAGGAGCTTTAGAAATTAAAGAGCCTTGGGCTTCTATGGAAAATATTGGGCACTGGTAGAAATAAGGACGATACCAAACATTTTAAGAAGATAAGCCACCTGAATTGGAAATAAAGTTCTTGATGTTCTCAATAAGGTCAACAAATTCTTTTTTTGGGTCAACTTGGCCGGTAGACCACTGGTATAGATCTTGATCATTTTCCAAAAGTAAATTTTCAAAATTTTCAAGTTCCAGCTCTGACATCAAATTTAAATTTAAATCAGCAAAATTTTTTAAGATTAAATCCATTTCCTTTATTCCACGGCGCATGGAACGCATCTTTAATCTTTTGCGTTTTATTTCCAATTCTTCCATGGTCTAATTAAGTTTTCCGCTAGCTCTGAGCTTATTTTCTATACTATTAATTCTATCAACGCTTTTAAGTAAGTTTATTCTTAATGCCTTCAACTCTTTGAGAGGCTCTTGCAAATCATCTGGCATCTCATATGATTTTTCAGGATCCTCAACACCCGACCCCTCAGCACTAATTAACCAAGTAATTGATACATTCAACAAACCAGCCAGCATGGAGAGCCGATTTGCGCGTGGCTCTGAGTTATCGTTTTCCCATGATTTAATAGTTGAATTTTTCACTCCCAGGCGCTTCGCCAAATCCTGCTGTGATAAATTTGATTTTTCCCTTGCAGCCACCAATCTGTCACCAAAAGTAGCTTTATCTGGCCCGTACCAATCCATGTTATTTTACCTGCGACGCCTCTTATATATTGCTTGAATGGTTTATGGCAGCACTTTAAGACAATTCAAACGATTGTACAAACGGATCAAATAAATGAGTATGCTCTCCAATAATCTTGCAAGGGTAAAACCCTCCCCAACAATTGCTATGTCAAGCTTGGCAACACAAATGAAATCAGAGGGACGCGATATTATTTCACTTTCTGCAGGTGAGCCTGATTTTGACACTCCAGACCATATAAAGAATGCTGCAATCGAAGCAATAAAATCTGGACAAACCAAGTATACGGATCCGGATGGTATGAAAATTTTAAAGGAAGCCATTTGTGAAAAATTTGAGCTTGAAAATGACTTAACCTATAACCTAAATCAGATTTCTATTGGTACTGGCGGAAAGCAAATTTTGTATAATGCTCTCATGGCGACCTTAAATCCAGGGGATGAAGTTATAATACCGGCACCGTATTGGGTGTCTTACCCAGATATGGTTTTACTCGCGGGCGGCCAACCAGTTTTTATCGAAGCATCTGCCAAAAATAATTATAAAATTTCTCCTGCGCAACTTGAGGGAGCAATCACTGATAAAACGAAATGGTTTATATTCAATTCACCGTCAAACCCAACAGGTGCCGGCTATTCAAAAAATGAGCTTAAAAAACTCACAGAAGTTTTAATGAAATTCCCAAATGTGTTAATTATGACAGACGACATGTATGAGCACTTGGCCTACGATGACTTTGTTTTCAACACACCGGCTCAAGTAGAACCACGTCTTTTTGACAGAACATTAACTTGCAATGGAGTATCAAAAGCCTACGCGATGACAGGCTGGAGGATCGGCTTTGCAGGTGGACCAGAAAATTTAATCAAAGCAATGCGCAAAATTCAAAGCCAAAGCACCTCAAACCCTTGCACAATAAGTCAATGGGCTGCTTTAACTGCGCTGACTGGTTCAAAAGATTTTATCAAAGAAAATAATATAAAATTTGTTCGTCGACGAAACTTAGTCGTTGAAAAGTTAAATCAGATTGAAGGAATATCATGCCCCGTTCCAGAGGGTGCATTTTACGTTTATCCCGATATTTCAGGCCTAATAGGAAAAAAAACACAAAACGGGAAAGTAATTTCCTCAGATGAAGATTTTTGTACATTCCTTCTTGAAGAAGTTGGCGTTGCCGTTGTTTTTGGTTCTGCCTTTGGACTATCCCCAAACTTTCGTATCAGCTATGCAACATCCGATGAACTTTTAGCGGAGGCTTGCGAACGGATTGCTAATTTTTGTGGATTACTTACTTATTAGCATCAAGATAAACTTGTTAGATTTTTTATAAGACGCAAAAATAGAAATAAGCAGGCAAAACTTAGGCCTGTCACTAAACCTAACCAAATTCCTTGTGCGCCAAAATTAAAATGAAAACTTAAAATATAACCACAAGGCAAGCCGATTATCCAATAACTTATGACAGCTAGATACATGGGTATTGTCGTGTCGTGTAGACCACGAAGCAAGTGTATCGCCAGAGCCTGCCCACCATCTACTAATTGAAACAAGGCCGCCAAAACTAAAAGGGAAATTCCCATTTCAATTATCAAGTTTGCATTAAGTTCTTCAGAATTTAAAAAGGCCGAAATAAGAAATTTGGGAAACCCTAGAAAAATCATAATGGCTAAAGATGATAGTCCCAGTGATATAACCAGCGCAGCGCAACACTCATTAATAATTTTATTTTTATCTTTTTGTCCCAAAGCCGCGCTGACTCTAATTGTGGCAGCATCTGATAAGCCTAAATGAAGCATGAAGGTAATACTTGCTAGCTGCAAAGCAATTCCATGTGCCGCTAGCTCCAGTTGACCAACCCAACCCATCATTATTGAGCTCGCTGAAAACAAACCTGCCTCCGCCAAACTAGTAATCCCAATGGCAGAGCCCATTTTTAAAACCAGGTCAATTACGCCACGGTCTGGTCTCCAAAAGCGGACAAATAAATTGTGTTGCGGTAACTGGATTTTTGCATAAATGAGAAAACTCACAAACATAAATAAGTTGACAAAAATGGTCGCAATACCTGCTCCAATGATACCAAGCTCAGGCAGTCCAAACATTCCAAATACAAGTAGGTAATTGATCAAAAGATTCAATAAAACAGCAATAATTGAGATGTAAAATGTTACTTTAACGTACTCCATTCCTGCCAAGTAACATCTCAAAACTGAAGAACTTAGAGCAGGAAACATCGCAATACCAGAAAATATAAGATACTCAGAAGCCAAAGCTGCGAGGTTAAGTTCCTGGCCCAATAATAACAGAAGCCACTCTGAAAAAACAAAAATCGGGAAAACGAGCAAACCAAAAGCAAGGCTTAACCATAAAGCCATCCTAGTAATTCTTCTTATTTTTGTGGCGTCGTCCTCCGTATTTGCAGTTGAGACTAACGCCATCGCAGCAAATGAAAACCCGGCCCCAAAAATAAAAATAATAAAAAAGATTGTGGTTCCTAAAACAAGTGCAGCAAGTGCTTCAGTCGAGTAGCGCCCAACAATCAACGTATCGCCAACACCAATAAGAATTTGGGCTATATGTCCTCCAATTAATGGTAGGGAAAGTAAAAAAAGAGAGCGAACGTAGCTTAAAAATTCCATTGTTGCCAGCTATCTTTAAACAATAGGAAAGTAAATTACTTAACGCCTGTACAGTATTTTAAATTATTCAACTTAAAAAGGTATGAATGTGTATAAACCTTAAATG
>Ga0208277_1000366_pt1 | contig 27203 bp, 23 predicted proteins | sample ETNtaG_5_FD_185782 | JGI IMG/M metagenome (GOLD analysis project Ga0208277, IMG submission 185782) | Marine microbial and viral communities from oxygen minimum zone, Eastern Pacific Ocean - ETNP201406SV205 (SPAdes) (version 2) | ecosystem: Environmental > Aquatic > Marine > Oceanic ...
TCAGTTAGATGTAAATCATGCTTTTTCAATGTTTGATCACTTTTATTCGATTGGAGGCAATGTATTTGATACTGCATTTATTTATAATGATGGAAAAAGTGATGAACATCTTGGTAGATGGATAAATTCCAGAAACCTGGAAAATGATGTCATTGTTTTAGGTAAAGGCGCTCACACACCTCACTGCTATCCTGAAATAATTCGCGATCAGCTTCTTAAAAGTTTATCTCGATTGAAAATAGATTGTATAGATATTTATTGCTTACATAGAGATAATCAAGATGTTCCTGTTAAAGAGTTTATTGATGTCTTAAATGAGCTAAAGGATGAGGGATTAATAAAAATATTTGGAGCATCTAATTGGTCATTAAAGAGATTTCAAGAAGCTATTGATTATGCTGATAAGAGTAATAAAATTCCATTTGGAGCATTGAGCAATAATTTTAGTTTAGCTCACATGATAGAGCCGGTCTGGCCAGGGTGTGAAAGCTCTTCTGATGAAGGTTTTAGAAAATTTTTGAAGAAAAAAAATATTCTTTTATTCCCTTGGTCAAGTCAAGCTAGAGGTTTTTTTCTAAAAGATACTTCAAAAAAAGAGACTTATCATCCTGCAGACCCAAGCTTAGATGAACAAAAAAGAGTGTGGCATAGTGAAGAAAACTTAATGAAAAGAGATAGATGTTTTGCAATGGCAAAGGAAAAAGGTTTTGAGCCAATAGAGATTGCTTTAGCTTATGTTTTAAATCAAGATTTTCCAGTGTTTCCCTTGATTGGTCCTAGAAATTTTATTGAAACTGAAAGCTCTGTTAATTCGTTGAGAGTTCAATTAACCAAGGAGGAAATGAAATGGTTAGATTTAAATTAATTTAGAATTAAGCTATACTATAAATACCTTCTAAATCTCTTCCTTGAACAATAATTTCTTGATTATTTTCCATCCTTTTTAAATGAGCAAGGGTCGACATTGCTGCAGCAGGGTGAAGAGATTTATCAACATCTTTATAAATTAACTTTACTATTTCTGAGATCTTATTGTTTCCCTTTTTTATGGCGTCAATAATCTGTTTTTCACGGCTTAATCTATGAGATATATAGTCTGATACTAATTTTTTAGGTTCATCAATAATTGGTCCGTGAGTTGGAAAAAACTTCTCTTCTCTCCGAGAAAGTAACTTTTCTAAAGAAATAATATAATCTTCCATATCGCCATCAGGGGGAACAATAACTGTAGTCGACCAGCCCATTACATGATCACCAGAGAATAAGATATTTTCATCAAGCAAGGCGTAGCAAATATGGTTTGATGTATGACCAGGGGTATGAATAGCTTCAATTGACCATTCGCTAGTCTCTATTTTATCGCCATCTTTTAATTCTATATCTCCTTCAATATTGCGATCATAACCTTCCTCGAAATCATCCTGAACAATTCCAACATTACTTAAATTTTTATAATATATCTTTGCTCCAGTTTCAGATTTTAACTTTTTAGCAAGAGGAGAGTGATCATTATGGTTGTGAGTTAAAAGTATATGAGTAATTTCTTGTCCTGATGTTGCCTTCATTAACGCATTGTAATGGTCATCATCAATAGGTCCTGGGTCTATTACAGCTATATTTTTATTACCTATTATATATGTGCCCGTACCAGTAAAAGTAAAACCTCCTGGATTGTTAGCAATAACTCTCCTTACAAGTGGCGTTAATTGATCACAAACTCCATATTTTATTGATTTTATAAATTTTTCTAGTTGCATTAGTTTAATGAATATTTCCCAAAAAAAACAAAAACTGATAATAATCTTATAAGAATAACTTAAAGTAATAAATTAATAAATATTATGAAATATATTTCTACAAGAGGAAAGGCTCCCGAGTTAGGTTTCGAAGATGTTCTTTTATCTGGACTTGCAAGTGATGGCGGTCTCTATATTCCAAAAGAATGGCCAAAGGTAGACTACAAAGAGCTACCTACAACATCATATTCTGAACAGGCAGCATATGTTATCTATCCTTTTGTAAAAGATTTTTTAAATTATGAAGAGCTAAACGACATTACAAGTCAGGCTTATAGTCAATTTCCTTCAAAAGAGGCTATAGGTTTGAAAGAAGTTGAAAAAGGAAACTATTTATTAGAGCTTTTTCATGGACCAACTCTTGCCTTTAAAGATTTTGCAATGCTTTTGTTAGCTCAATTTTTTGAAACTTCTTTAAGTAAGAAAAATAAATCAATAACCATATTAGGCGCTACTTCAGGGGATACTGGTAGTGCTGCGATTGAAGCCTTTAAGAATAATAAACATTGTACTGTTTTCATATTATTTCCAAAAGGAAGAGTATCTGAAATACAAAGAAAACAGATGACAACTGTTGATAGCGCAAGCATTTATCCGATTGAAATTGATGGAACTTTTGATGATTGTCAAAACCTTGTTAAAAATTTATTCCAAAATCTTGAGTTCAAAGAAGAGATGAGCCTTGGAGCAATTAATTCAATAAATTGGGCTCGTGTAGCAGCTCAAATTGTTTATTATTTTTCAACTTTTCAGCAATTAAAATCAAATAGAGTTTCATTTTCAGTTCCAACAGGTAATTTTGGAGATGTTTTAGCTGGATGGGTCGCAAAAAAAATGGGATTACCTATTGATAAATTAATTGTTGCAACAAATGATAATGATATTTTGGATCGAGCAATATCTAATGGTGACTACTTTCAGGAAGAAGTAAAAGCTACCACTTCTCCAAGTATGGATATTCAAATTTCAAGTAATTTTGAGAGGCTATTATTTGAATCTTTAAATAAGGACTCAGAAAAATTAAGAAATTTATTTATAGAACTAAAAGAAAACAATGGTTTTAGAATAGATAATGATACCCTTAGCTATATTAAAAATGATTTTAAATCAGGCAAAGCAAGTGAAAGAAAAGTAAAAGATACGATTTCACGGATTTATAAGGTTTCTAATATAATTCTTGATCCACATACTGCAGTGGGATTTTATGCTTCTGCAAAAAAATTAGATGCTGATGTGCCTATGGTTAATTTAGGAACAGCTCATCCTGCTAAATTTTCTCAAGCAGTTATTGATGCAATTGGTCTTGAGCCAGAAATTCCTGATAGATTAAAAAATATAATTAATAAAAAAGAGAAGTTTACTGAATTAGACAATAATTCAGAAGATTTAATTGGTTTTATAAGAAAACATTCAAATGTCTAAACATAAAAACATCATATTATTCTTATTTTTATTTTACTTCTTGAGTACACCTTTGCTGTCTCAAGTTATTACAATAGACTCTCATATTGATATTCCTTTTGATTATATGGAAAACCCTCAACATGATCCGGGTAAAATTACTGATATGCAGGTTGATTTAGCTAAAATGAAAAAGGGTGGTTTAGATTCTGGTTTTTTTGTTGTTTATGTTCCCCAAGGACCATTGGATAAAGCGGGCTTTAAAAAAGCAAAGCTTCTTGCTGAAAAAAAATTTTTAGCAATTTCAAAAATGACTAAAACATATCCTAACCAAATTGGACTTGCCTTGGCGGTAGAAGATATTATTAAATTTAAAAATAATAACCTTTTATCAGCAGCAATTGGAATTGAAAATGGATATGTAATAGGCGAAGATCTATCATTGTTAGATCATTATTATTCTCTTGGGGCTCGATATATGACATTAACTCATATAGGTCATAATCAGATAGCAGATAGCTCAATGCCCAGTAAAAAATTAAATGATAAAGAGGAATTGCATGGCGGCATTTCAGCTTTCGGAAAGAAAGCAATAAAAAGAATGAATGAATTAGGAATGATGATTGATATTAGTCATGTTTCAGATAAAGCTTCACTTGAAGCAATAAAATTATCATCAGCACCAGTCATTGCATCTCATTCGTGCGTAAAGTCAATTGCAGATCACCCTAGAAATATATCTAACGAATTACTTTTTGCACTTAGGGAAAACGGAGGTGTTATTCAAATAACAGCATTTGCAAATTATGTTAAAGTTAATAATGATAGATTCAGCTCTATAATCAGTCTTGGTAACAAGGTTGCAGAACTTTATGGGGATAAAAGCTTCAACCCGTCATTACATTCAAAAACAAGAGAATATCTTGAAGGAATAGAGAATATAAATATAAAATTTCCAATGCCAGACATTGATGATTTTATAGATCATGTAGATTATGTTGTTGATCTCATAGGTATTGATTATGTGGGTATTTCCTCTGACTTTGGAGGTGGAGGCGGAATTAGCGGATGGATGGATGCCGCAGAAACTAAATTATTAACTCTTAAGTTAGAAGAAAGAGGTTATTCATCCAAAGAAATTGAAAAAATTTGGGGCGGAAACATTCTTCGTGTTTGGAAGAAAGTTGAAGATATTGCTAGTAAAACTTAAGCTATACCACTTTCATTTGAAAGATTATTTATATTAAACCCTATTCTTTCAATTGCTCTTTCCCATATGCTGTTATAATTACCATCAAATATTAAATCTGTATCAGCATTTGAGATTATCCAATCGTTTGATTTAAGTTCATTCTCTAGTTGTCCTGGAGACCAACCGCAACATCCAAGATACAAATTTACTCCAGAGTTAATTTCTTCCATACATAATGAAGATAAAGAATTCTTAGATGAATTTAGAAAACAATTAGCACCATTTATTTCAATGCTGTCCTCCAAAATTATCTCTGAATTATGCAATAAAAAACCTTTATCTATTGAAACAGGACCGCCATTAAAAATTGGAATATTAGCATTTAAACTTATTTGACTTATATTCATATCTTTTAGAACATCTTTTAAATTTATTTTATGTGGTCTATTTAATACAATTCCCATTGCGCCGTCGGAAGAAAAATTAATTAATAATATTACCGATTTAGAAAACCTAGGGTCAGGCATTGATTTTGAAGCAATAAGTAAGCTTCCCTCAAATGTAATGTTTTTATCCATTTTTCTTCAAAAACTAGTGACTAATTTATATCATAATATATATACTAAGAAACTTGCATAAGCAGGTATAAAATCAATTTTAATTTATTAGGAGAAAATTATGGCTATACAAGAAGGAGATAAAATCCCTGAAGCAACTGTACATCATATGACTGATGCAGGACCAACACCTATAACAACAAGTGAATTATTCTCAGGAAAAAGATCAGTTCTTTTCGCAGTTCCTGGGGCATTTACTCCAGGGTGTTCAATGCATCATTTACCTGGTTTTATAGATAATTCAGATGAAATTCTAGGTAAAGGTGTAGATCAAATAGTTTGTTTATCAGTAAATGATCCTTTTGTAATGGCTGCATGGGGCAATGATAAGGGAACAGGCGATAAAATGCTTATGGTTGGTGATGGTAATGGTGAGCTTACTGAAGCGCTTGGTTTATCTATGGACGGCTCAGGATTTGGTTTGGGCAAAAGATCATTAAGGTATTCAATGATAATTGATGATAATTCTCTAACAAAGCTGAATGTTGAAGAAAACCCAGGAGAAGTTGCCTCTTCAAGCGCGGAAACTATTCTTAGTCAATTATAATTTTTCTAATGCTGAACGAGCAAGATAATCTGCTTGCTCGTTTCCAGCATTACCTGCGTGACCTTTAACCCAAATCCAAGATATATTTTTATCTTTTATAGCTTCATCAAGACGCATCCATAATTCCTTATTTTTTACATCTTTTTTATTAGCTGTTTTCCAGTTATTTTTCTTCCAATTCGATATCCAGCTTGTTATTCCATCTTTTACATAATTTGAGTCTGTATATAGAGTGATTTCATAATCTTTATTTATTTCTTCTAGCGCCTTAATTGCAGCCATAAGCTCCATACGATTATTTGTGGTTTCTTTATCTCCACCTGATAATTCAATATTTTTATTATCTAATTCGATAAGAACACCCCAACCTCCAGGGCCAGGGTTTCCGGAGCATGCACCGTCAGTGTATATATCTACTTTTTTATTCATTAAATACCATATTCTTTAGGATTGTTTATATCTTTGTGGAAATCAAGAATTTTAATAAATTCATTTGGATTTTTAGGAGTTACCATTGCATTATCATTGCTAACCCTCCAATCAACAAGTCGAGTTAATAAAAACCTCAAAGCTGAACCCGAACATAATATTGGGAGTTTTTCCATCTCATCATTACTTAATTTTCTCTCTTTTTGATAACCCTTTAAAAGGTTTCGAGATAATGAAATATCAAATTCACCATCTTTAAAACACCATGCATTAATGCATATACTTAAGTCGTAAGATAAAAAATCATTACATGAAAAGCTAAAATCGATAACACCAGAAATTTGATCCTCGTGAAAAAGGATATTGTCAGGAAAAAGATCTGCGTGAATAATTCCTTTTGGTAGATCTTTTGGCCAATTTGATTTTATTCTATTGTATTCTTCAAGCATATCTTTACTAAGATATTTTGAAAAAGTTTCTGCAGTACTAGTTGAATTTTTAATCAATTGTGGAAAGATCTCCAGCCCCATTGGGTTTTTTCTTTTAATTTCTAAGCTGGTACTAATATTATGTATCTTTCCTAAAATTAGACCAAGTTGATAAGCTTGTTTTTCAGTAACAGATAGAGTAGATGCTCCATCCAGAAAAGTTAATATTGATGCTGGCTTACCTATAATTTCTGAGAACAGGTTATTATTATTCCTTAACGGAAGAGGGCATTTGATGTCATTTGATGATAAATAAAACATATATTCGAGAAAAAAAGGAATGTCTTTTTTCTCAACTCTATCTTCGTAAATTGTTAGAATAAAAGAACCTTTTTCTGTTTTTAATTTATAATTAGTGTTTTCAACACCTTCTGATATCCCTTCAAATTCTATTAATTCACCTATTTCATAATTTTTAAGAAAAAGGCTCAAGTCTTCCGAAGATACATGTGTGTAAACTGCCATTTATGACTCATTAAGTTCCCTGGGTATTTTAAATGTTATATTTTCATCAGCAACTGAGATTTTTTTAATATCAACATTATATAATTGATTCAATTCATTTATAAACTCTTGAATTAGTATATCTGGTGCACTTGCGCCTGCTGTTAATCCTATTTTTTGTTTTTTTTCGACTTCATTCCAATTAACTTCGGATATATCTGATATTAAATGTGTTTCATCACACCCAGCTCTTTTTCCAACTTCAACCAATCTTAATGAATTTGATGAATTATTGGCGCCAATGACATAAATTAAATCACATTTACCCGCAATAGATTTTATTGCTAATTGCCGATTTGTTGTTGCATAACAGATATCTTCTTTTGGTGGTTGAATTATATTTGGAAAGATACATTTTAACTCTTCTATAATTTCTTTGGTATCATCGACTGATAGGGTGGTTTGAGTGATTAACGCTACCTTCTTGTAGTTAATCTTTTTTAATTCTTTAACATCTTGTTTATCTTGAATTAAAGTAATGGCATCTAACGGAATTTGTCCCATTGTCCCTATAACCTCTGGGTGACCTTCATGACCTATAAGAAATATATGAGCTCCATCCTTATAAAGTCTCTTTGCTTCATTATGAACCTTTATAACTAAAGGACATGTTGCATCAATAAATGGCATTTCTTTTGCTTTAGCCTCAATCAAAACGCTTTTAGGAATTCCATGTGCAGAAAAAATTACCCTTGAGCCTTTAGGAGCATCTTTAAGATTTTCTATGAATATCACACCTTTAGATTCTAAATCTTTTATTACCCAAGGATTGTGAACAATTTCATGCCTTACATAAATTGGTGGTCCATATTTCTCTAGTGATAACTCAACAATATTTATTGCTCGGTCAACACCAGCACAAAATCCTCTCGGATGAGGTAGATATAATATTTTTTTTAATTTTAAGTTCATTTTATGTCTGATTTAACTAATATATGTTTATTATACAAATTTATTTACTTATTTAAGAGTTAATATTTTCTTGGAAAACAATATGTTTAAAAATTATCTTATAATATTTACTTTAATTTTTTTAGTTAGCTGCTCTGACTCTGCTTATTTTGATCCTGGCCCTTGTCCGAGAGCTGCCATATTGAAAGGAAGCGAGACAAAAGAATTAGACAGATCTGATTTAGTAATTGAGCTAAATAGAACAATAATGATTTGTGAATATAACCTAAGAAGGAAGAATATTAATTTTGATGTCGGTATTTTTGGCGATGTAATTAATAGTGATACTGTAACATTAGAAAATTTAAGGATTAACCTCTTTATAGCATTTGTTGGCCCAGATGATACAGTTATAGACAAGTGGTCAAAAATTGTTTCTGTGAAACTTAAGAATCAAAAGATAAGCTCCTTTTCAATTCCGATAGAGGGACTTAGATCAAAGATTGAAGAGGGTAGAACAGGTTCATCATATAAAGTTCTTATTGGGCTTGAATAACCAAATTGACAAAATCTTATATGTGTTTAATTATATAAAAAGAATCAGATGATTCTAGATATTTGCGGGAGAGACTTTTATAGCGCCGAAGGAGCAACCGCCCTCGGAAACTCTCAGGCAAAAGGACCGCAAGTATCATAAAACTCTGGAAAGTAAGTTTAATACTTCTCCGACGGGGTAAGCAACCAAGGTTGTCAAATCTCTCAGGGTCCAATGACAGAGGAGGGCAGTTGGAAACAACTATTCTGTCATGGAGGATATATGTCTGAGGCTTATTGGGGTTTAGAACAAGACCTTAAAACTACCCCCTTATATAAAATTCACAATAATAGTGGAGCAAAATTAGTACCTTTTGCTGGTTTTTATTTACCTATTCAATATGAAAACGGTATTATTGCTGAACATAATCATACAAGAAGTTCTGCTAGTATTTTTGATGTTTCACATATGGGACAAATTAAAATATCAGGACCAATGATTTATGATGCAATGGAAAAGATACTTCCTATTTCTTTTTCTAAGATTTCACCTGGTCAAATTAAATATACGCAATTTCTTAATAGTGAAGGTAAGATTATTGACGACCTAATGATCACTAGATCTTTTGAGGAAGATCATGTCTGGCTTGTTGTTAATGCAGATTGTACAGACAAAGACCTTGATCATTTATACAATAACCTAAATAAGGCTTATAAAATTGAATTGATTGAAGACAGAGCTTTAATAGCTTTGCAAGGTCCAAATTCATCAAATATTTTAAAGACTTTTTTTCAGGAAATTGATGAGATGCCTTTCATGACGGCTGATTGGTTTAATTATGATAACGAAAAATTTTTTATTTCTAGATGTGGATATACTGGTGAAGATGGTTTTGAAATATCAATAAAAGATAGATATGCAGAAAAATTTATAAGTAAACTTTTGCAAAGTGAAGGTGTTAAACTTGCTGGTTTGGGTGCTAGAAATTCCCTAAGAATGGAAGCAGGACTTTGTTTGTATGGAAATGATATATCTTCTTCTGTATCACCAATTGAAGCTGGTTTGGCATGGTCTTTTTCAAAAGAAAGAATCGAAAATGGTGGTTTTATTGGTCATGAACACATCAAGCAAGATCTTGATAATGGAGTTCAAAGAAAATTAGTTGGTATTAAGCCTTTGGGCAAACTTCCAGCTAGAGAAGGAACACAAATTTTTGACAAAAATGAAAAAACAATAGGTCAAATTACTAGTGGGGGTTACTCCCCTTCGCTCCAAGCACCAATTGCTATGGGATACATTAATTCAGATAGCTTAAAAAATAATTGTGAAGTTTTATTAAATGTTAGAGGTAATTTAATACCAGCAGAAATAGCTTCACTTCCTTTTGTTGAACATAAATATTTTAGAGGTAATAAATAAAATGGCTGAGATTTATTTTACTAAAGAACATGAATGGATAAAAGTAGAGGACAATGTTGGTGTTGTAGGCATTACTGCATATGCAAGTGAGCAACTGGGAGATATTGTTTTTGTTGAGCTTCCAGAAGAAGGTATAATTGCAGAAATTGGAAAAGATATTGCTGTTGTTGAATCTGTGAAAGCTGCAAGTGAAGTGTATTCTCCAGTTTCTGGTACAATAATAAAATCCAATGAAGATTTAAACTCAACTCCAGAAATAGTAAATGAAGATCCTGTTGGTAAGGGTTGGTTTTACGAAATTAAGATTTCTAATAATGACGAGCTTTCAGGGCTTATGTCTGAAGAAGAATATCAGAAACATATAGGTGATTAAATGAGATATTTACCATTAACTAAAAATGATAGAGAAGAAATGTTAAGCACTATTGGGGTAAACAATATTGATGAGCTTTTTTCCAATATTGCTGAAAAAGCAAACATTAATCCAAAAATTAATTTACCTAATCATAAAACCGAAATGGAAGTAGAAAAACATTTATCTCTTTTGTCCGATAAAAATCTTCACGCAGATAATAGTAGCTTTTTTATAGGTGGTGGATCATACAAGCATCATATTCCTGCAAGTGTAGATCATATTATTCAGAGATCTGAATTTTTGACTTCATATACCCCATATCAACCAGAAATATCGCAAGGCACATTACAATATCTATATGAATTTCAAACTCAGGTATCTCTATTAACTGGCATGGATATTTCTAATGCATCTATGTATGACGGGTCAACAGCTACTGCTGAAGCGGTATCAATGGCTAAAAGAATAACTAAAAGAAATGGTGTTATTTTATCAAATACGATCCACCCTCATTATGCAGATGTTATCAAAACTGTATCAGGAATTAAAGATAACGAGCTTGTTTACAATAGAAAATTTTCTATCGATATCGATCATTTATTCAATGAGGTTAATGACAATACTGCTTGTGTAGTCGTTCAAAATCCTGACTTTTTTGGCTCTTGTTACGATTTATCATCATTAGCAGAATTTGTTCAAAGTAAAGGAGCATTGCTTATTGTTGTTGTAACTGAAGTTTTATCATTAGGAATGTTGAAATCCCCAGGTGCAATGGGTGCTGATATTGTTGCATGTGAAGGTCAATCCTTAGGAAATCCTATGAATTTTGGAGGACCATATGTAGGTCTGCTATCAACCAAGAATAAATATTTAAGACAAATTCCCGGAAGGATTGTTGGAGAGTCTGAGGATGTTGATGGAAAAAAAGGTTTTGTATTAACATTATCAGCAAGAGAGCAGCACATTCGAAGAGAAAAGGCCACTTCAAATATTTGTACAAATTCAGGGCTATGCAGTCTGGCATTTACAATTCACTTAACCCTTCTTGGCGAGAAAGGCTTTAAGAACCTTTCAAGACTTAATCATGAATCAGCATTAAATTTGAAAGAAAAAATATTGAAAATCCCAGAAGTTAAATTGTTAAACAAAAGTTTTTTTAATGAATTTACTATCGAATTACCAATTAAGGGTGAAATATTTATTAATAGGATGGCAGAAAAGAGAGTTCTAGCAGGCATACCTGTATCAAGATTGATTAATAATAATAAAGAATTAGATAATTGTATCGTGGTTGCTAGCACAGAAACTAATACAGATGATGATATGAATTCATTTATTGAAGCAGCAAAAGAGGTTTTAAGATGAAAAATTCGAATAAAGGTCTAAATCACGATGAACCAATATTGTTTGATATTGGTGGCATGGATAAATCTGGAGTTGATCTTAATGAGCCAACATTTAAAGAAAATTTTATTGGTGAATGCTTTGAGGATAGAGAAATTGGTTTACCTGGGTTAAGTGAGCCTGAGTCAATTAGACATTATGTTAGATTATCAAGAAAGAACTATTCTATTGATGCAGGTCTTTATCCTTTAGGTTCATGTACAATGAAGCATAATCCAAGACTGAATGAGAAACTAGCAAGGTTAAAGGGGTTTTCTGAAGTTCATCCACTTCAACCTTTATCAACATGCCAAGGCGCTCTTGAGCTTATAGATGAAATTTCTGTCTGGTTAAAAGAATTAACAGGAATGAAAGCTGTCACTATGACTCCAAAAGCAGGCGCTCAAGGTGAGCTTTGTGGAATGTTAGCAATTAAAAAAGCAATAGAATCAAGAAATGAGTGTCACCGAACTAAGGTTTTGGTCCCTGATTCTGCACATGGCACTAATCCTGCTACCGCTGCTTTTTTGGGATTTGATGTTGTAACAATTAAATCTGATAAAAACGGTAGATTGAATTTTGATGATTTTAAACAAAATGTAGACAAAAAATTTGCTGCAGCAATGATTACAAATCCAAATACATGTGGTCTTTTTGAAGATGATATTATTGAAATATCAAATTACATTCATGATGCAGGCGGCTACTTGTATTGCGATGGAGCCAACTTTAATGCCTTAGTTGGTAAAGTAAGACCTGGCGACTTAGGCATTGATGCTATGCATATCAATTTACACAAAACATTTTCTACACCTCATGGCGGAGGCGGACCAGGATCTGGTCCAGTTGTTTTCTCTGATCTTTTAAAGGATTTTTGTCCAGCACCACTTTTAAAAAAGGATGAAGAATATTATTATTTAGTGGAAAATCTTAATGATAAAGATATTGATAAATCTTTTGGTCGGCTTTGTGTTTTTCATGGCCAAATGGGAATGTTTGTTAGAGCCCTATCTTACATGATGAGCCATGGTTCTGACGGCTTAAGACAAGTTTCAGAAGACGCAGTTTTGAATGCAAATTACATTAAATCTTCATTAGAGGATGTTTTAACACCTGCTTATGAAGGATATTGTATGCATGAAGTTTTATTCAATGACGATTTTTTAAGTGGAACTGGTGTTGAGACAATTGATTTTGCAAAAGCTTTAATAGATAAGGGTTATCATCCAATGACAATATATTTTCCTCTTGTTGTTCATGGAGCATTATTAGTTGAACCAACAGAAACTGAGTCAAAGAATTCTATCGATCAATTTATTGAAACCATTAGGGAATTAGCTTCAAAAACTCAAGATGGAGAAGAATTCTTTAAGAAGGCGCCAATTTATACTCCTATTAGAAGGCTAGATGAAACAAAAGCCGCAAGAAATCCAGTTTTAAGATGGCAAAAAAATGATGTAATTGCTGCAGAATAGTGCCCGATTTTTCTATCGAGGATAAGAAAAGGCAATTAGATTTTAGCAATATTGCTGGTGTAGATGAGGCAGGAAGAGGACCTTGGGCTGGACCAGTTTATTCAGCAATTGTTATTTTAAATAGGAACTGTATACCTGAGGGCATAAATGACTCAAAAAAAATTTCCGAAAAAAAACGTATAAAGCTATATAAAGAAATTCTTATAAATCATAAATATGGCATAGGTTCTGCTTCACCAGATGAGATAGACCAATTAAATATCCTCGAGGCTACATTTCTTTCTATGAGAAGAGCATTAGAAAATCTGATCATAAAACCAGATTATATTCTTGTAGATGGAAATTTGAGTCCAAATTTTAATATTCCCCATGAAAGCATAATAAAAGGTGATAGCGTCTCAATGTCAATTGCTGCAGCATCAATAATTGCAAAAGTTGAGAGAGATAAATTTATGGTAAATATCGATAACGAATATCCAGAATATAAATGGAAAAAAAATAAAGGATATGGAACAAAAGATCATCAAAATGCATTAAATGCTCATGGTGTAACGAAACACCACAGAAAATCATTTTCCCCCATCCGCAAGATATTGAGTCTCTCTGCTGGCCAATGACTCAACATATAGATAATTGAATCAAATAATAATTCTTGGAATATATTTTGTTGACCAAATATAAAATTCCTATGAGGATATTATGGTTATGAAAGAAAAATCATATATAAAACACCCAATTCAAAAAAATTGTATTTATCATGGGGATTCACTCAGCATTCTAAAAACAATTCCAAGTAATTCTGTTGATCTAGTGTTTGCTGATCCACCTTATAACTTACAACTTAAAAATAAACTATTGCGTCCTGATTCTTCAAAGGTAGATGCTGTTAATGATAAATGGGATCAGTTTGAGAGTTTTAAAAATTATGATGATTTCACAACTAATTGGCTGACGGAAATAAAAAGAATAACAAAACAAGACGGAACAATCTGGGTTATAGGCTCTTATCATAATATTTTTAGGATGGGTAAAATTATTCAAGATTTAGGGTTTTGGATTCTTAACGATATAATTTGGAGAAAATCAAATCCGATGCCAAATTTTAGAGGAACAAGATTTACAAATGCACATGAGACATTGATTTGGGCTGCACAAGGTCAGGATGCTAAATATGATTTTAATTATCAAGCGATGAAATCATTGAATGACGGAATTCAGATGCGCTCAGATTGGGAAATACCTATTTGCTCTGGTAAAGAGAGACTTAAGGATGTTTCTGGAAAAAAAATACATTCAACACAAAAACCTGAAGCGCTTTTACATAGAGTCCTATTGTCTTCTTCAAGTCCAGGAGACTTAATTCTTGATCCTTTTTTTGGAACTGGAACTACTGGAGCAGTAGCAAAGAAGTTAGGTAGAAATTATATCGGTATTGAGCAAGATAAAAAATATATAAAAGAAGCTAAGAAAAGAATTAATAATGTAACACTATTAGGCAAAAAGGAGCTGGAGGTTACAGAATCAAAGAAAAATCAAATTCGTGTTCCTTTTGGGAGTCTAGTTGAAAGTGGAGTAATAAAACCCGGAAGTGTTTTAAAGGGCCCCAAGAGCTTAAAGGCTAAGAAATTTTCAGCAACCGTTAGAGCTGATGGCAGTGTTTATTCTGAAGGTGAAAAGGGGTCTATTCATCAAATTAGCGCTAAATTACAAGGCAAAGAATCATGCAATGGATGGACTTTTTGGCATTTAGAAAATAATGGCGAGCTTCAATTAATCGATAATTTAAGAACAAATTTTATTAACGCTAATAAAGTTAATTAATTACAAGTTCTAATATAAGAAAAAAAGAAATTTGAAGTCCTAGTAAATTATTACTTTTAAATATTTTTAGGCATCTATCACTGTTATCTATATCTAAATAAATAATTTGAGAAACTAGGTGAATTAATAAAGATAAAATAGCTAAATGAATAATTAAACTATTGCTTAGACTTAAAAGTATAACTGCAAAAATAATGAAAAATATTGCATAAAAGATAAGCAAAGCATATTTGGTATTTTGACCTAATTTTATTGCAGACGATTTTAGATTTAGCAATAAATCATCACCTTTGTCTTGATGAGCATAAATTGTGTCATATCCGATAGTCCAAAATATACATGCTAAATAAAGCATAAAAGGGTAAATGGATAAAAAATCGTTTGCAAGAGATAACCAACCAAGCAATGCGCCCCAATTAAATGTGATACCTAAAAAAACTTGAGGCCACCAGGTTACTCTTTTCATTAATGGATAAATAAAAACAGGTATCAAAGCAATGCAACCAAAAATTATAGTTAATTTATTAAATTGAATAAGTACCAATAATCCGATTAAAAGCTGAGCTAATAAAAAAATCATTGCAGTAATTGTTTTTAGTTTATTAGAGGCAAGTGGCCTATCCTTTGTTCTTGTTACATTTTTATCATATTCTTTATCTAGAAAATCATTCCATGTACAACCAGCCCCTCGCATAATAATTGAGCCTATTAAAAAAAGAATGAAAAAACTAATCGGAGCCAATTGTTCAATATATAAACTATATAAAAGTAATGACCACATGCATGGCCAGAACAAAAGCATAAAACCGACAGGCTTATCGTACCTTGCAAGCTGAATAAATGGTGTAATTTTATTTAAAAGAGTAGCTTTCATCATTTGTTATTTAATTTTCTTAGAGTTACCTAACATTAATCTTTTACTTTATAATATTAAAATATGAAAATTATACGAGTTTATATAAATAAAAAAATAACCAATGAATTTTTAGAGTTAGATCAATCTCAAACTCACTATATTAAAAATGTTATGCGATTAAATATTGGAGATAATTTTAATATTTTTAATGAAAATGATGGTGAGTGGTTTGTTGAGCTTTTTGAGTTAAATAAGAAAAAATCAAAAGTTAAAATATTAAAAGAAATTGGCATCAAAGACAGACCCAGTGATATTTGGATGCTTTTCGCACCAGTTAAAAAACTAAGAATCGATTTTATTGCTCAAAAGATAACTGAATTAGGCGCTAGAGTGATTTGGCCAGTTCTTACGGAAAGAACTCAATATAAATCTATAAAGGAATCTAAAATATTAGCCAATGCAATTGAAGCCGCTGAACAATGCGGTTTAACATTTATTCCAAAAGTTAATAAGATAGAAAATCTTGAATACATAATAGATAATTGGAATCATATTGATTCTGAGCGAACTTTGATATTTTGCGATGAAAAATGTGAAAATAATCCAAAAAAACAACTTGAATCGCTTAAAAAGATAAACAAATCCAATAAATGGGCTATTCTTATTGGTCCAGAGGGTGGTTTTAGTGATAAAGAAAGAGAAAAGATAAATAGTGTTAAAAATCTAAGTATTATTTCTCTTGGGCCAAGAATTTTAAGATCTGATACTGCAATAGTTAGTTCGTTATCTCTTTTTCACTCTACCCTGGGTGATTGGGTATAGCTTTATAGAACAAAATTCACTAAAAAATAGAATGGAAAGAATCGAATCAAAAGATCAATTAATTAGCTATATAGCTAATGGGGAAAAAGACCCGTCAGATTTTAAGATTGGAACAGAGCATGAGAAATTCCCATTCAATATTGCTGCAAACAAACCAATTTCATACGACGGTACGAATGGTATTCGAAGTCTTCTTGAGGGATTCGAAGAGTATGGATGGAAGCCAGTTTATGAAAATGGAAATGTCATTGCGCTCACTAGGGATAATAAATTAGGAGGAGGTTCAATAACTCTTGAACCAGCAGGTCAGTTTGAGCTATCCGGAGCGATGTTAAATACTGTTCATGAAACATTATTTGAGTTAGTTGAGCATAAGAATCAATTATCAAATATCGGAGAAAAAATGGGATTAGATTTTTTAGCCATAGGTTTTACCCCCGACTGGTCTAGAGATGAAATGCCTATAATGCCTAAAAAGCGTTACGATATAATGAGGAGTTATATGCCTACTAAAGGTGATCACGGACTTGATATGATGTTAAGATCATGCACTTCACAGGTTAACTTAGATTATTCATCTGAATTGGATATGGTTAAGAAATTAAGGCTTTCATTTCTTCTACAACCTGTTGCAACAGCTTTATTCTCTAACTCACCATTTAGTGAAAACTCTCTTAATGGTTTTAGTTCATATAGAAGCGAAGTTTGGAAAGACACTGATCCAGATAGAACAGGTATTTTAACTTTTATTTTTGATGATGGCATGAGTTATGAGCGATATGTAGACTATGCTATGAAAGTCCCTATGTACTTTATTAACAGAAATGGAGAGTACATTAATTTAACCGGCTATACCTTTGATGATTTTATTAATGGAAAAATTGAGGCGGTAAAAGATTTTTATCCAACTATTGATGATTGGGAGCTTCATTTAACAACAATCTTTCCTGAGGCCAGGTTAAAAAAGTTTATTGAAATGAGAGGCGCTGATGCAGGTAATATAAATCATGTATGTGCATTATCAGCTTTTTGGGTAGGATTAATGTATGATAATGATTCTTTAGATGCAGCTCTAGAATTAACAAAAAATATATCTTCTGAAGAATTAGTAACATTAAGAAATATAGTTCCCAGAGAAGGATTGCGCTCTAAATTAGGTAAACTAGATATTCATCAATTGGCATCTAAAGTTATATCTTTATCAGTAGATGGCCTTAAAAGAAGAAATAATCTAGACAAAAATAATTTAGATGAAAGTTATTATCTAAAATATTTAGAAGATATTATTAGCGCACAAGAAAACCCCGCTGATAGCCTTGTAAGACAATTCAAAAATAACTGGAATGAGGATATTTCAAAAATATATGAGAATTGTCGTTTCTAAGTTTTGCTATTTTGTATATTTTTGTTTAAATTATTATTTTTTTAAGGACGAGAATTATGAATTTTGATTTTTCAGAAGATCAGAAAATGCTTAAAGAACAGGTTTCTAAGTTTTTATCTGATAATTGCTCTTTAGATGTTGTTAGAGATATTCTTGAAACTGATAAAACCTACTCAGAGGAAGTATGGCGAGGTTTAGTAGATTTAGGATTAACCGGAACAGCAATTCCTGAAGAATATGGTGGACTAGGATTAGGTGCTCTTGAATTATGCGTAGTTGCAGAAGAGTTAGGGAGAGCTGCGGCACCAGTTCCATTTTCTTCATCAGTTTATCTAGGAACCGAGGCTATAGTTAAGTATGGTACAGATAGCCAAAAAGAAAAATGGTTACCAAAATTAGCTGTAGGTGAATTAATTTCTACATTTGCACTTCCTGAAACTAATTCAGAGCCAACTGAAAACAATATTAAAACAACTTTTTCTAATGGAAAAATTAATGGAAGGAAAATACCTGTTGCAGATGGAAGTTGTGCAGATATTGCAATTGTAGTTGTTAAGAATATAGATAATGATCGTATTGCTCTAGCGATTGTTGATTTAAGTTCTGAAAATGTAAAAAGAAATCAAATTAGCACATTGGATCCTTCACGAGATCATGCTGAAATTATTTTTGAAAATTCTGAAGCAGAGCTTATGGATGTTAGTGATGAAGGGTGGGGTGCTATTGAAAATATATTAAATTCTGCTGCTGTATTAATGGCTTTTGAGCAAATAGGCGGCGCTGAAGCCTCTCTAAATATGGCAAAAGATTATGCCCTCGATAGATATGCTTTTGGACGACAAATTGGATCTTACCAGGCAATTAAACATAAATTGGCTGATATGTATGTAAAAATAGAGTTAGCTAGATCAAATAGTTATTATGGGGCAATGATGCTTAATGACGGCGGTGCTGACTTAAAGATTGCTGCCGCTGCATCAAGAGTTGCTGCAACAGATGCATATAATTTTGCTGCTCAGGAGAGTATTCAAACACATGGTGGAATTGGTTTTACTTGGGAAGCAGATACACAATTTTTTTACAGAAGGAGCCAAGTGCTTGGTTTAGCTTTAGGCAGCTCAATCACTTGGAAAAATAAACTTGTTAATCAGCTAGAAGAAAAAAATATTAGTTAAGGAGAATATCTATGGATTTTAATGACACTAAGGAAGAGGCAGATTTTAGAGAAGAAGTTAAAACTTGGCTAAAAGAAAATGCTTCAAAAGGTGAAAAAGTTGGTGGTCGCTATGATGCGATAGATGTTCAAGAAGATGCTTTATCTCGAGCAAGAGACTGGCAGGCTAAAAAGGCTGAAGCTGGATATGCGGCAATTACATGGCCAAAAGAGTTTGGCGGTCTTGGAGGCACAGCAATTCAATCAGTTATTTATTCTCAAGAAGAGGCTAAATATAATGTTCCAACAGGTTTTTTTGAAATTGGTCTTGGAATGTGTATTCCTACAATGATGGCATGGGCAACAAAAGAGCAAAATGAAAGATTTGTTAAACCTGCTCTTTATGGCGAAGAAGTATGGTGCCAGTTGTTTTCAGAACCTTCTGCAGGTTCAGATGTTGCCGGTGTTAGAACTAAAGCTGAAAAAGATGGCGATGACTGGATTATTAATGGGCAAAAAGTATGGACATCAGGAGCACATTTTTCTGACTTTGGGATAATAGTGGTTAGAACTGATCCAACTGTTGCTAAACATAAAGGGTTATCTTTTTTCTTCCTTGATATGAAATCAGAAGGAATAGAAATTAAACCTATTAGACAGCTTTCCGGTGGTGCAAACTTTAATGAGGTATTTTTTACTGATGTAAGAGTACCAGATTCTCAAAGATTAGGAGATGTAGGGCAAGGATGGAAGGTTGCTCTAACAACTTTAATGAATGAAAGACTTGCAATTGGCGTTCCTAAGTCTGCAGATTATAGCTCACTTACTAGAGCAGCAAAAGAGGTTGATTTAAATGATCAACCAGCAATTAAAAACGATTTAGTTAGATCAAAAATAGCCGATTGGTATATTCAGGCTGAAGGTCTTAAATATACAAAGATGAGGACTTTAACTGCTTTATCAAAGGGTGAAACTCCCGGGCCAGAAAGTTCAATTGGTAAAATAGTTTCAGCGCCTAAAATGCAGGATCTTGCTTCATTTGCTATGGACCTTCAGGGAGCTGCTGGAATAATTAATGATTCAGAAATTGCTTTACTGCATTCAATATTTCAGAGCCAATGGTTAAGCGCAGCTGGTTATAGAATTGCTGGTGGAACAGATGAGATACTCAGAAACATTGTTGCAGAAAGAGTTCTTGGTCTTCCTCAAGATGTAAGAGTTGATAAAGCTGTACCATTCAATGAATTACCAAGTGGACGTTAATTTATTTCAATAGAGTTAACTTGCTTTCCATTAATATCTTTTAAGGATAAATGGATTTTAGTGTCAGTAAACTCAAGGAATCCATAATTTTCCTGTAGATATAAAGAGTTAATTCTATTAGGCCCTGGTTCAGGAGGTCTTTCTTTACCTTTATATTTTGTAACCCATGCAGCGCCTGGAAGATTTAGTGAACTAGAAGTAATTTCATATAATTTAGTGCCTTTTGTTGTCTTATCTTTATAAATTCCGCCAGCATGTCTATCGCCAGATAAAAAGATTACATCATTAATGTTTTTTGAATCAATAAGGTTATACAGCTTCTCCTTTTCTCTTGGTAGATTTCCCCATTTCTCAAAGCCATGACCCTCTGCAATAATTTGAATGCTAGAAGCAATTATTCGAATATCCGCATTTTCATCTAATTTATTTGATAACCATTCCCATTGATCCTTGCCAAGTAGAGTTTTATTAGGACTATTATCAGGTAAATAACGCTCTTTTCCAGGAGCCCCTCTTTCATCTGTCTGTTTAAGGGATGATCTAAAATATCTTGTATCAAGAAAAATTATTTGTAAGAGACCTTTTTTTGTTACTTTTTTTGTTTCAAAATAAATACCTTCTCTATTTCTTCTTGGATCATTTAAAGAAATATTCCAAAAATCAAGGAATAAATTTTTAGCTTCTTTTTTATATTGATAATCAGCACCGCCATCATTTTTACCATAATCATGATCATCCCATATTGCATAAACTTCATTGGTTTCCTTTAGTTGTGCGAAAGGAATTTTTGTTTTCTGTTTTTTATAGGCTTTGCTTAATTTGTCTAATTTTCCTGTAATCTTATCATCGCCATAAACATTATCTCCCATAAAAATAAAAACATCTGATCTATCTTTAAGTATACTTTTCCATATAGGCTGTTTTTTTTCTTGAGTAATGCAAGCCCCAAGCGCAATTTTATTTACATATTTTGGAATGGAATATAATTTCTTAAATGGCAAAGCATTATAAAAAAGGGAAGCTAAGCTTCCTAAAAGAAAAATTCTACGATTAATTTTAGGAGTAAGTTTTTGTTTCATAATATTATTATATAAAAAAAGGGCGCTAATTAATAGCGCCCCTTGTTTAATATTATTGCTTTCAATTAGAATTCATACTTAAGGCCAACTTTAAGTTGCCATACTGATTTTCCAATTTTTCTCACTGGATCTCCATCAATATCAAAATTTTTGTAAACATATCGACCTTGATCATCAACTTCTGCTTCAACAACGCCTCTAGAGTTCATTGTTCCGCCAGCATAATTTTCAAACCCACCCCAATCAGAATTTATTAGATTTAAAACATTTTCGATATCAACAAAGAATGTTGCTTTTCCATTTATTCCGCCAGTAGGAAGTTCTTGAGCTATTCTTACATCAAAAGTACCTTCCCAAGGACTATTAAAGCTATTTCTTGGTACAGCGTTTCCTCTATAACCTGATAATCCAGAGTCATCTAAGAACTGATTAAATGCCTCAAGATCAAACCCATCAGCATAAAGTACATTTGGATCATTTAAGCTTGGCACATATAATAGATCAATATTTTCTCCATCAGTTCTGTAACCACTTAAATCTCCAAGGAATGTATAACTAAAAGGTGTGCCAGATTGCCTGAAGCCATTTAATGCAATGCTTGTTTCTAAATCACCAAAGATATTGCCTTGCCAGCTTAGTTTATAATCAAAGGCATGTTCTATCTCATAATGTGAAGGAGAATTTACAGGGGTTAAATGATCAAATACTGGATATCTTGTTGCGCTTGAAAAGATTATAGAGCTTGTCATCGCATGGGCCATTTCTCTTTCTTGATGAGCGTATGATAGATATAAATCAATTCCATTATCAAAAGTCTTTTCGAATGAAATACTATAAATATCACTTTCAGGTTCAACATCTTTAAAAGTTGTCAGATATCCAACATAACTACATCCACCATATAACGGTCTGTTATCAGCTAGTGCATTTCCTCTTGGATCACAACCACCTATATAAGCTCCAACAGGATCCTCTTCTTTCATATGCATATAATTAGCCCTTAAAGTAAAAGGACCAATTAAATTAGAGTCCAAGTCTGCTGTTACCCCTACATGTAATTTAGTTATGGACGGTATACCAAAATCTTTATCCATCATATTGGTGTAACCTCCAGTATCTCCAATTTCGTTTCTTACAAGGGCTAGGGCAGCTTCACCAGGATAACTTTCTGGTGTACCAGGGGTTGGTAAGTTATTGCTTCTTGCTCTAAGTTTATTTCCAGGTAAACCTAAACCAGTATCAATGTATGGTCCCCCATACCAGACTGGCGGAAGGTTACCGCTAAATTCACCCCAACCAAATGTAACCAATACATTATCTTGGGCTTGCCAATCTAAAGAGAAACGAGGCATTAGAATATCTTCACCATCTAAACTCACATCATTTTCTGGAGCAGGTCTATATGTATCACCTGTCCAATTATACCAAAATGTATTTTTTTCAGGCACAGAATCCATACTAATTTCTTCATACCTAAAACCAATTCTTGCTGTTAAGTCAGGTGAGATATCCCAGGTATCTTGAAAATAAATTATTGTGAAATCCATATTGAATCGACCAGCTGCGTCCAAAGGATTATTTGTATCTGCGTTTCTGTAATCTAATTCTTTAAGATTACCTGCAATAAAATCATCAATAGAGTTATAATCATATTCACCAAGGCTATTCCTTGAAAACATATTAAACATATCATTTTCAACTACTTTGTAACCAAGTTTTAATGCGTGATTCCCAATATCGTAATAACCAGCAATTTCATATTGTTTTCTGTTTGTCTCAATCTGGTTGGCATGTCGATACTGATCAGGTCCAAAAAATACTGTTCCTCCTGAGGCAACTCTTATACCAACTTCACCAATTGTTGTTGCTCCTACAGGAGTGTTAGGATTGCTCACATCTGTATCTGAAATTAAAATTTTAGTAGAAAAATTATCTGTCCAATTCGAGTTTAACTCCAATTTCATTGACTCATATTCTTTATTAATTCTGTACCAATTGCTGGATAATGGTAGGCCCCAAGTTCTATTAAAATAAGCTGACTCAGTAAAACCTTCAGTAAGGTTGTAAGAAAAAGTAAGATTATGATTTTCAGATAAATTAGCATCCAATCTTAAAAATGTTTTTTCATCTTCTTCCTGACGAGCTTTATTATATGAACCAGCATCATAACCAATTACATCCATAGCGGCTTTAATAACGGCATCAGCTTCGGCTTTAATTACTGAACCTGATTGAAATCCAAGTAAAGATATTGGATCTGAAGCTTCATATTTTTCATATCCTAATGAAAAGAATAATTTATCCTTAATAATGGGACCATTGAATGTGAAAGAAAACAATTCAGTATCAGGATCAGGTTGGTCAGTTTTTTCACCAAATGGTTCATCACCGCTTTTTTGTGATGATTCAACAGTAAAAGATCCATGAAAATCATTAGTTCCAGCTTTTGTAGTTAAGACAATATTTCCACTTAATGCTTCACCAAGCTCTGCATCATAATTTGCAACTTTTACTGATACTTGTTCGACAAGGTCAATAGAGATAGGCATTCTATTCGTTGGATATGCATTGCTGCTAAGACCATAAGAGTCATTGGCGCTTACACCATCAATAATAAACCCAATTAATCTTGGCATACCGCCAGCGAAAGACAGCCTTCCTTCGTTATCAACGGTCACAAAAGGATCTAATCTAGCAATATCTTTAATATCTCTATCTATTGAAGGAAGGGTTGCTAAATCTTCTGAAGTGAATGTTGATCCAGGTCCTACACCCAAAGTGTCAAAATTAACCGCCTTACCGGTTACAATAATTTCTTCAATATCTGCTCCACCAAGTTGTATATTTAAATTATATTCACCACCCAGACTAGTATAAACGCCTGTTCTTAAAGATGATTGCCCATCTTTTGTAGCTCTAACATCAAAAGGACCACCTAATCTTAAGCCTCTTGAATAGAACGAACCAGTATTATTGGTGCTTGTAGATGCCTTTGTCCCTGAAGGTACATGCGTAATTTGAATAGATACTCCCGAAACTGGATTTCCAGAATTATCAAATACCGAACCTCTAATAGCACCTGTTGTTTGCTCAGCGCTAGTAGCTAAAGGTAAAATAATTGAAATTGAAAAAAGAAAAAAAGAATAGAAAGTTACTTTTTTAACTAACTTTAGAATGTTTTTAAGAAACATATTTTTGACCCTTTATTTAAATAATATAACTATCGATTCTTAACATAAAATATAGAATCTTCGCATAGTTTTTTATCATGTTTTTGTTAATTTTTTTTTAAGGTGTGTAACTTAGGTAATTAATTAAAATTTTAAAGTAAAAAAAATGGCCCGAATAATATTCGAGCCATTTATTTAAGGTTATTTAAAGTTTAATAAGATACTTTAAATGTAATACCTAGTGTTTGCGGGTCATTCCACCAACCACGATCAGTTATACCACCGATAGTTGACCATCGCTGCTCCCTCTCGTCAGTAAGGTTTCTACCCCAAACAGTTACACTGTAATTTTCCACAGAATAACTTATTGTAGCATTAACATTTTCAATACTATCCAATTCACCTTGAGGTTTATTAGAGGAGTCACTATTCATTTCATCTCTGAAACGATAGGAAACTCTTCCTTTTAATTCACCGCTACCAATTTGGGTAGTATAAGATGTTGTAATACCGAAAGTATTTTCAGGAGTGTTACGTGGAATTAATCCTGAATTATCAGTAATAACATTATCGCCGTTAAGGTCAGCAAGATAATCTTTATATTCTGCTTCAAGATAACCATATGTAACCATAAGGTCCCAAGCTTCAGTAACCTGATACATTAATTCTAATTCTATACCTGACATTTCCATTGATGCAGCGTTACGAACAACAGTTGCAACATTAGTTAGATCAACAGGGATTAAAATAGATTCTTGTTTATCATCGTATTCAGATTTGAAAATAGCACCATTTAAGATCATTCTTCCATCTTGTAATGTTGACTTCCAGCCAAACTCATAGTTTTTAACATATTCTGGTTCATACCCAGCATAGATGTTAAAGTTTGCTTGACGACCAAAGAAACCACCACTTTTAAAGCCTTCACTGTAGTTTGCATATACCATCAAATCATCGCTTGGTTGATATCTAACGCCAATCTTTGGAGTAGTTTCATCCCATTTTCCTTGATAAGGAACCGGAGAATATAAAGGAGGTCTTGGCTCATTTCCCGGATAATATCCAACCCCTTTATTACCACCAAGGAAGTCTTTTTCCTCTTCAGTCCAACGGAAACCAGCAGTTATTGTCCACTGATCAGTTATATACCAGTCAGCTGAAAAGAAGACAGCTATAGATTCTGTTTTTTGTGTTTGACCATTATTACTAGCAAGACCAGTTCCCCAAGGAGCACCTGTTATATATTGATCTCTACCATATCCAGTTAATGTATCTCCAAGACCCCATTCGCCAACACCAAGACGTGATAATTGGTAAAATAGGTCATAAACATCCCAGTTTTGTTTATAGTCTACTTCCCAGTCATAAACACCAGCAATGAATTGAACTTTATCTGAAAATTGTGAAGTTACTCTAAACTCATGACTTGTTTGTTCCCAATCATTAAAGTAATTCATTCTTAACATACGAACTGCAGCTCCATCAAAGTCCTGCATATTTTGTTCATCCATATCCCTCATACCGTAAATATATGTGTAAAGGAAATTTTCGGTATCATAATTTACAGTTAAGATAGTTGACTCATATTCATTGTCACTAAAATTAGATCCATCGGACTCAACTGTATCGGGTCCATCATTAGCATCTTTTTCACAACCTTCATTAGGATCGAAACCAATTTGATGAATTGTACATGCTAGAATACCCACTGGGTTTCTATTTACATAAACACCTTGCTCACTTTTATCTTCCATAATTTCATGGTGAAGTTTTATGCTTAATTGATCATTAGGCTCCCAAAGAACAGTAAAACCATAATTTAATTTATCATCACCACCCGCATGTCTGTCAAGATATGTATTATATACATGACCATCATGTTCAATATTTGCTGCAAATATTTTTACACCCAATTGATCTTCAATGATAGGAACTTGAATAACAGTTTTAAGATCCTGTCTTCCAAAATCACCTACTGTTAGACTTGCATCAAAACCTATCTCATTTAAAGAAACAGGTGTTCTGATAACATTAAGAATACCGCCAGTAGTGTTTTTTCCGAATAATGTTCCTTGTGGTCCACGAAGAACCTCAATTCTTTCAATATCGAAATTATCTAAAAGTACACCACTTGATGTACCTAAAAACATTCCGTCCATTACAACACCAATTGATGGCTCATAACTTTTATCACTTTCAAGAGAGGCTACACCCCTAATAGTAATAGCAGCACCACTCGCAATACCAGGTGTTCTATTAATATATAGGTTAGGAGCAAATGCTTGAATATCTTCTATTCTTCTTACACTGCTTTCACCTAATTGATCAGTAATAGCTGTAACAGCCATAGGAACATCTTGAATTGACTCTTCCTTTTTTCTTGCTGTAACAATTATTTCTTCAATTGCTAATGATGGAGCGCTTTCCTGAGCTTGAACATTTAAATTCATAGTCAAAATAAGAGCAAACATTAACAAAGACTTAGTTAAAAATTTCATTATTAATCTCCCCAGATTTTTTTTTGTTTATCCAACGATTCGTATGATAAAAAAACATAAAGTTGCTGAATAAATCGCAATTTAAACTTAAAGTTTGTAATCGCAAGCTAAAATAACAAAAATAT
>Ga0208277_1000367_pt1 | contig 27143 bp, 19 predicted proteins | sample ETNtaG_5_FD_185782 | JGI IMG/M metagenome (GOLD analysis project Ga0208277, IMG submission 185782) | Marine microbial and viral communities from oxygen minimum zone, Eastern Pacific Ocean - ETNP201406SV205 (SPAdes) (version 2) | ecosystem: Environmental > Aquatic > Marine > Oceanic ...
GTCTCTTCCTGTGTTTTCATTAATTAACGAAATAAATTCTTTAGTTGATGTTTGATTATCAGGGAGCTCTTTTGGCATTGCGATATATTCTTTTAAGGTCTCCCATAAAACATCCCTGCCTATTAAATATCTTAACATATGTAATATGTGCGCACCCTTATAATAAACATCATTGCCAGAGTTATGTTTTGCGGTAGAGTTCCGGTCTGGAACTACAGGGCCCTTATTAACAATGTTTTTTTTATATCGCTCATCTATAAAGTTTTTTGCCGACTCTAGGCCAAACTTTTGTTCTATATACATACACTCTGCATATGTGTCAAATCCTTCGTGTATCCAAAAATCTGACCAGTCTGCGACACTTAAATAATTACCCCACCATTCGTGACCCGCTTCATGAAACAAAATAAAATCATAGCCCCTCTTTGTTTTTTTATATTTGTTGGCATAAGCATTTATCGTTTGGTGTTCCATTCCTAAATAAGGCGTATGTACCAGCCCAAACTTTTCATTAATCCAAGGATATTGCCCAAAACTTTCTGCGTAAAAATTTAAATATTCTTCCGCCTCATCAAGCAATGCCCTGCCACCATCCTTTTTTTCGGGTAGCACATAGTAAACCATTTTTAATGGCTTATCCAGTATATACCCTGTTTTTTCTATAACTTCAAAAGCTCCAACTGTAATATTTATATTATATGTGCTTATAGGATATTCCGTTTTCCAGTGCCACTTTACCCACCGATCCTTTAAAGTTTTTTGTGATTGTAGGAGCCCATTAGAGACCGCCATTAACGACGGGGGAACCGTTATAAAAATATCTGCACCATTTGATTTGTCACTAGGGTGTTCCTTACACGGAAACCAAATATGCGCGCCATTTGTCTGGCACGAAACCCCAACCCAGTCCTTGCCATCTTTGCTTTTTGACCACGTAAATCCACCATCCCAAGGCGGGTTTTCAGCTACAGGTGGCCTCCCTCCGTATTTTATACTTAATAGGTTTTTTTTAAATAGCCCCAGGCCTGGATTGTCTATAAATATTTTATTTTCTTTGTGTATATATGCCAGCGACATGCCATTAATTGTTGCCCCAGATAAAGAATAGTGGCTTATTAAGTCGATTACAATTTTATTAGTTTTTTTTAATAATTGAAATTCAATATCTACTGATCCAGATATTACTTTTTTATAGGGGTCTATTTTAATATCTAGCGTGTAATGCCCCACGTCTATCGACCCCTGCTCTAATGAAAGTATCCCGCCACTTTCGTAGTTTTCAGACTCTAGCGATACATGAGTTAAAATGAATATCGCTATAAAGATTAAAAACCTCATCGCCTTTCTACTTTATATTGATTTTGAAAAAGCCCCATTTCTTTCTCCACCTCGACAGACCTAATAAAAGACAGATCCATTTCTTTTAGGTTTTTTCCATCAAAAAGGGGCACCCCTGATCCAAAAATTAAGGGGTGGGTAGATATATATGCGTGTGTGATTAAATGTGAAAACCTATAAAATGTTTTACCCCCGCCTATAATAAAACACCTGTCAGCTTTTATTTTCAATAAAACATCTTCGGGTATAGTGTCCCTGCCGACAACTATTGTTTCTCTTTTGATTAGTTCTTTTTTAATTGACCTTTGGGTGTTTGAACCCATAACAACAGGGTATCCCATAGTCTGTCTTTTAAATAGCGCAAGGTCTTTTGACCAATTAATGACTTCTAGGCTATGCCTCGCAATATAACCATCTATTGTAACCGCAGCTATAAGGATAATTTCGCTAGGCATCAGCCTTTATTTAAATACCCGCTTGGACTTCCAATCCTCTAGGCTTGAAAAAGTGTTTTGATAATTGGTTTTGTTTTTATGGCTGTCTGCAAAAGTTAAAACATTTATCATTTTTCTAGTTTTTTCTTTTACTATATAGTCCATCTTTGTGGCTACTTCTTCTTTAGCAAGGCTCCTTAACGCTTCTATTGTTTTTCTATCTCTATCATAGTCTGCGCTGTGTTCAAATATTAAGGTTTTTAGTTTTGCTGCTCTTTCCGATATACTCATTGGCTTTTTTTCAAGCTCTTCAATTGAAGACTCAATAAGTTTTTTATAGGTTTCTTCATCCATTGATCTCAAAATTTCTGGAGCGGTAGATATAAAATCATTTGCCCGAGTGTTTAGTTCGTCTGCCGGAAAAACCCCTGACTGTATCAAAAAATTCAAATAAAAAGTTTCATCAAGGTTTCTGATATACGACCAAACTATATAACCAAGCTGTTGGTTTGTTCTCATCTCCGTAAAAAACGGCTGCTGTAATGCCTTGCTTATTATCAAAGCTATTGCCCTTGTTTTAGGAGAGTCTTCTCCAATGACATATTTTCTATAGAAGCATGAATTATTCACAAGAAGGTTATCCGTATAATGAATTGATTCAGGTTTGTCCATTTTTAAATATGAAATCTGGAACGCCTTGTCTTTGTCTATCGCTTCGGTTCCAGTTTTTTCTTGAAAAAGAGAAACTACTTTTTTTGCATCCCCTTCTTCAAAGTCACCATAAATCATTGCCTCTGTAAATGTCTTTTCAAATAAATCTCCTTCATACTTTTTAAGCTCGCTTAAAGAAACAGAGCGAGAAACAGGAAGCGCGTCTTCCCATGTATACTTTGTTTCATAAATCAAGTCTGGTCCCATTTCTCTTGTCTGTTGATGCGCATCAGAAAGTGAGAAGTTTTCATAGTCTCGAATTATTTTATCTTTTATTGCTTCAAATTGGCTTTCAGTTATAGAAAAATCTATTAAGTGGTCTAGTATTAAACCATAAAGAGACATGGCCGACTCTTTATATCCATTGATGTCCACATATAGACCCTCATATCCCTCCCTTACTGTATAATTAAGTCCGGCTAGTTTTGCAGGGTAGCTTATTTCATTAAGAGACTCATTTACGCAGGCTGAGTAAAACTTTGAGTAAACCCTATGTTTAATGCTCATTTTTTCTTTTGGGAAAAAAATCTTAAGACCTATAACACCCTTTGGTCTTAAAAACTCATGATCTTGACCAAAATAAGCATTTGACCCGGGTCCAACGTTAATACTTTTTGGATATTTGCCCTCCTCTATCTTTCTATCCGGCACGGTTGCTTTTTTAGGTATGAATGGGTTTTTTTCTGGTATATTAAAATCTCCATATGTCACCGTCTCTTCAAGGTCTTTATAAAGAGAATCGTCTTCAAAGTACGAGTGTTTTATTTGAAAAAAATGCTCAACCCTGTCTGTTTGCAATCCCTTTGATATAAGAAGAACAAGCATTTTGTTTGTTTCCAGGCTAGAAACAAGATCATTATATGGCCCTGGACTGTTATTTCTATATATATAGTTGACCCTACCCGCATCATTTAGAGGAAACATTAGGGCTTCATTTGCTAATTGGGTAGCTCTCCACATACCCTCTCCCTTACTAGAATATATTTCATTAAGGGACGCCATTGAGCCCAGTTCATTAAAAACATGCTGCTGGTAGCCCGAGCTTTTCATTAAATCTAAATAACCAATAACAGACTTTAAAACCTCTTTGTAGTTTTGGAGGCCATCCTCTGTTAGCCCTATAGAGACCGTTGCAAACCCATACTCTTTTGTTTCAGCCCTTGCTCCAGCACTAAGCGTTATAGCCCAGCCCCTGTCTTTTAAATAAGACAGCAAACTACCTTTTCCTTCGTGCCCCATTATAAACCCAAACTGACTTTCTGGTTTACTTTCATACATGTCTCTAGTTGCTGGTAGCTCAAACATAATATTCATTTGTCTTATATCTTTAATGGGCTCAACGTTGATTAACCGGACTGTTTCTTTTTCATCTAAAACAACAGGGTCATGTCTGTTTCTGGCAAGGTTTCTGTTTTTAATATCGGAAAAATATTCCTTAACCCATTTTTCCATTTGATCTAAAGAGTGCGCACTTAAAAGCGCTAGACCCATGCGATTTGAGCTATAATGTTGATTATAAAACTCTATCAGCTCAGCTCTGTTTATATCACCCAATGTTTCTAGGTTTCCGATGTTAAATTTTTTCTCAGGGTGCCCCTCTCTTGCAAACTGGCTAGAAATTCTAAACTGCCTCCATCCATCGTTCATTATGTTTTTTTGATATTCAGAGTTAACAGCGTTTACCTCTCTGGATGTATACTCTTCAGTAAAAAGTGGAGCAATAAAAAACTGAGAGAACCTGTCTAGGGCCCCAGAAAAACCATCGGGGAGCACCTGTAGTTGATAGTTTGTATGATCTCCGGCAGTATATGCATTTGAATAGCCAGCATATGTTTTTAAATATGTGCTATATTCGTCAACGTCTGGATATTTCTTCGTTCCCAAAAACAACATATGTTCAAGAAAATGAGCCATGCCTTGCCTGTCATTCGGGTCCTGATAGCTTCCAACCTCAACAGACATGGAGGCCGCTGAAACATTAAAGTTTGGGTCTGAAAGAAGATATACTTTCAGTCCATTTTCTAACTGTAAGGTTTTTGATTCTGATTTATCCATAGGGTGTTTAATCAGTTTTTGGTTAGAGGAGCAACCCAGAACTGTAATAAGTATAATTAGGATATTGTTTTTCATGGTTCTTTCTCACGATTTTTATTTTTATGTATCTAGTGCTTTTTCTATTAAATATATTAGGTGCTTACGATGAGCTTTTGTTTTTTCATCAACATTATTGTATTTAGATGCGTATTTTTTTATTCTATTTAAATTCTCAAAAGCTAATGATGTCGCTAGGCTTTCGTACGCGCTTACCCCCCTATTGTGAACTATTTTTATTAATCTTTTTGTGTACTCTGTTTGTAGATTTATTCTCATTGAATTAACATTTGATCCTGCATCGGCAGAAAAAATAGACACAGTAAGATCGCCCAGCATCTCGCTTAATTTATATTCATTTCCATAAAGCTCTGTGTTTGATATTCTTTTCAATACGTTTACGTGCAGTAGGTGGTCTAAAATACTTTTTTGCATTCTTAGAGACATATCGTGTATCATAGGATCTTTAGTTCCGCTCCACCCGCGCCTTTCTTTTTGCAACTTCTGATATAGTTCACTTGGTACGTCGTGCGCAACTGGTGAAAACATGTAATTATTTAATAGCGTCATTGCCCACTTTTGTTCATTTTTAGGAATAGCTGAAAATGGTGGTTTTTTTCCTTCTTGACCAACCATAGATCGATCAATGTGCACGCCACCAACGTGGCGTGAAATAATTCTCGCAGAGGTTAGGTATTGTCTTTTTAATATTACAAAAGCATCACGCAAAGACTGATATGACTTACCCGGAGTTTCATATTTTGTAACCAGGGTGGGGTACAGGCTCTTTACTATATCCATCCTTTGTTTGGCATAAGAGACTGGGTCGTCGCTCATATCATATGTCATTATTCTTGGGTCAGATCCTTTTCCGGCCCTCCTCATGTCATCCGCATCATTTCCAAAAGCATATTCTTTTTTTGTTGATTTATCTAATAATGACCGAATCCTTTCTTTTTCATCTTCTGGGTTTGATAATGACGGGGAATATCCATATTGTATCGCCCAAATATCATAGGGCCCGGGTGTTGTTGTGTAGAACTGACCATGATGTTGGGGACCCGGTCCAACATTGGGTGTGACATAATCCATCACAGAAGAGGTTAAACCTATTGGCTCTGTAATGTGTCTATCGTGTATGTTGTTAAAACTATGCAGGTAGCTAGAATAAAAATTGTGACTAAGCCCTAGGGTATGGCCGACCTCATGTAAAATAAGCCTCACAATGCTTTCATATATTAACCTGTGCTGCTCTAGCTGTATAAAGTTCCCATATGAACCAGTAGCAATAGAACCAAAAACATTACCACTTTGGATTTCTTCTCCGACCATACACATAGACCTCTCATTGCTTTCTTGAGCTGAAGAAAAAGTCTCGTGAAGTTTTTCATGTTTTATCTTATTTGTGAAATAAACATACTCAAGCATAATATCAGCACCGAGTATTTGACCTGTTTTGGGGTTGACAAAACTTGGACCTAAGCCATTAAAAGGCGGATTTGGTGAAGATGTCCATCGTAAAACATTATATCTTATATCTCCTGCATCCCAGCTTGCTGTGTCTGGCTGAACTTTTACATCAACGGCATTAATAAGGCCGGCTTTTTCAAAGGCTTTATTCCAGGCAAGCACGCCTTCCTTTATTGCCTCTCTAAATTCATGGGGGGTTGTATTCTCAATCCACCATACTATTGGCTGCTTAACCTCAGATCTCTCCTGTTCGGGGTTTTTCTTTTCTAGGTGCCATCTGTGTATCATGTCTCTGTATGGCGTTGGATCTTCAGCTTCTGTCATATCTGTAACCTGCGTTGTAAAGTACCCCACCCTCGGATCTTCAAACCTCGGCACATAGTTATTATCTGGCAATTTTATAAAGCTATGCTGAAGAGTTACATTGACAGACCTAGCATCTGTCAATCCCCTATCTGTACCCCAATTAGTTGGGGTTGGATTGGTGTACACATATTGAACTATGACATCTGTGTTTTCGGGATAATTCTTAATTGATATATACTTTGTCCTTTCTTTTGCAAGGCGACCAATTTTAAAAGGGTTTTTATTTGAACTTCCGGGAGACATCCCTCTTGTGATTTGATACAAGGACTCTGTGAGCAACACATTGTCAACAGCAATTAAAACGTCTTTGTTTTTTTCAGAAATAATATTTGACGAGGCTAGTATCGCGGTACTGATGTTTGCGTCAGAAGACCTGCTTAATGGACTCTCTGAATCAAAGTACATTGAGTTGTTTTGAACTTCGAACTCAACCCTATTAAAGTATCTATTGAGCTTTATAACCCTCGCCCGACTATAGCTTCCTTTTATTATTCCAGTGTTAACCTGGCCATTTAACCCGTGAACAAAATGAATATATTCCTGATCAATTTGATCTTTTTTTATTAACATAAAAAGTTTTCCGGATACCGTATCTTGGTACATTGTAAAATACCCAGTTATTTCTTTCTTATTCTTTAGTGCCTCTTCCATCGTTTTTTTCTTTTGTGTCTCAGAAGATGGTTTTTCTTGAGTTTCTTTACCTTTACCACCTACACCTTCTCCAGGGGGCTGAGTAAAAGAAAAACTATATAAAAAAATGATAGTTAAAAAAAATTTTTGCATTTTATTTTTCTCTTTTTTGGGGAATATACAGGTCTGTTATTGTGCCAGAATACACTTCTGAAGCAGCAGCAAATGTTTCTCCAAGCGTTGGATGAGGGTGTATCGTAAGGCTAATATCTTCAGAGTCTGCACCCATTTCCATTGCTAAGCATGCCTCAGATATTAAATCTCCAGCTGAAGGGCCAACAATTGCAGCACCAAGTATCTTTTTTGTTTCTGGATCAAATAAAATCTTTGTTTTGCCTTGGTTAGCTTTAACTATAAGCGCTTTTCCGCTTGCGGCCCAAGGGAATTCACCTTTTTCATATGATATATTTTTCGATTTTGCTTCAGCTTCAGTCAGGCCAACCCAAGCAACTTCGGGGTTCGTGTATACAACGCTAGGTATACCCACAGAGTCCATTACCGCAGGGTGACCAGAGGCAACCTCTGAAGCAACCTTTCCTTCATGTGTTGCTTTGTGTGCAAGCATTGGGTTTCCCGAGATGTCTCCTATTGCAAATATGTGTTTTACCGAGGTTCTTTGATATTCATCAACCAGAATAAAACCACTTTCATCAACCGCAATACCAACACTAGAAAGGTTTAGGGATGATGTGTTGGGCTTTCTACCAACAGAAACCAAAACCTTATCGAACACTTGGGACTGTTGTCCTTTTTCGTTTTCAATAACAACGCTTAATCTTTCTTTTTTTTCCGGTTTTATTTCAACAACCTTTGAAGATAGCATAATAGCCTCAAACTGAGAGCTGAGTATTCTTTTTAGAGGCTTTACAATGTCGACATCAGCCCCAGGAATTAAAGATGGTAAAAACTCAACAACAGAAACCCTTGAACCCAAAGAAGCATATACTTGTCCGAGCTCAAGACCTATAACCCCACCGCCAATAACTAATAAAGACTCAGGTATACCTTCAAGCTCCAGTGCCGTTCTTGAAGTAAGAATTGACCGGTGGTCTTTTGGCACCCCTGGTATCATAGACGAAGATGAACCCGCGGCAATTATACAATTAGTAAAGTGCACTTTGTGGTTTTCTGTTTCCGAATGCACGGCAATTTCTGTATCTGAAACAAAGGTTGCTGCGCCTTGTAGTGTTTTTACATTGCGAGCTTTAGCCAGTTGGGAGATTCCGCCATTGAGCTGTGAAACTATTTTTTCTTTGTAAAGCCTGATTGCGTCTATGTCTATATTTGGAGTGCCAAATGAAACACCAATTTTTGAAAGTTCTGCTGCTTCGCTCATAACTTTTGATATATGTAAGAGCGCCTTCGAGGGAATACAGCCCCTGTTTAAACAAACCCCACCCAACTGCTTGTCTTTATCAATTAATAAAACGCTTTTTCCTAAATCAGCCGCCCTAAAGGCAGCAGCATATCCACCTGGGCCAGCTCCAATTACAACAATATCAAATGAATGCTTATTAGGCATATATTATTCGCTAAGTGGTTTTGGGTCTTTTAAAACCTCGGTAAGCCGCTTGGTGAAAGTAGCGCCCAGCGCGCCGTCAACTACCCGATGATCGTATGACAACGATAGTGGTAAAATATATCTTGGGATAAGATTCTTTTTTTCAGAATCATAAATAGGCCTCCATTCGCTTTTGGAAACACCTAATATCGCAACTTCCGGGGGATTAATTATTGGAGAAAAACTGGAGCCGCCTATTCCCCCGAGACTCGAAATTGTAAACGTTGACCCTTTAAGGTCTTCTGGGGATAGTTTTTTTTCTCTTGCCCTTAAGCTAACCTCCATTAATTCTTTTGATAACTCAAATATTGTTTTTTTGTTCACATCTTTAATTGAAGGAACAACCAACCCGCCTGGCGTATCAACAGCAACACCTATATTATAGTACTTTTTTATTACCAAGTTCTCCTCGTTGTAGCTAAGAGAACTGTTGAGCCTTGGCATTTCTTTTAAAACAGCAACAACGGCCTTCATCAAAAAAGGAAGAAATGTTACCTTAACCCCTTTTGCGTTACCCTCTTTTTTCAACTCTTTTCTAAGCGTGTCTAATTCGGTTATATCAGCAGAGTCATATTGCGTAACCCTGGGTATTTCTTGCCAAGCTTCCTGGATTCGGCTTCCAGTTATTTTATTTATTCTTGTTAGTTTTTGGGTTTCAACATCACCCCACCTAGAAAAATCTATTTCTTTTTTTATGGGCCCGGTTTTTCCTGCGGCCATATCCATTCGAAGTTTAATGTAGGCATGAAGGTCGTCCTTAGTCGTTCTTCCTTTTGGTCCAGACCCTGATATTATATTTAAATCAATATTCAGCTCTCTTGCCAGTCTCCTAACTCCAGGCGAGGCAAACACGCCTTCTCCTTTTTTTATTTCTACAGGTACCCTGTCTATTTTTGGAGGGGGGCCGGCCTCCGCCGCGCCTTTCTCTCTGATTGGTTTTTTATTTTTACCTTTTACTTCAGGAACAACAGAATCTTCTGTTTCAATCCTAACCAATAATTGCCCCTTAGATATTTCCTCGCCCGCACTAATTAAAACCTCTAACACTCTCCCGGGCTCTTCTGCAGGTATTTCCATAGAGGCCTTATCTGACTCCAAAACAAGCAACGTATCATCTTTTGCAACATCGTCACCTACGGAAACCGCTACTTCGCTTACCTCTGCTTTTTCTATTCCCTCTCCCAGTTCTGGTAATATTATATCTTTTTTCATTATTTTTTATAGTGTTATTGGGCTTGGCTTGTCAGGGTCCAGATTGTATTTTTTCAACGCCTTACTTATAAGACCACTATCAAGAAACCCATCTAAGACTAAAGCTCGTATAGATGTTAAAGCTATATAAAACCTGTCAACCTCAAAAAATTTTCTTAATGACTCCCTAGTGTCGCTACGACCAAAACCATCCGTACCTAAAGAATAATAAGGACCGGGAACATACGGACCAATTTGCTCCGAAACCATTTTAACATAGTCAGAGACTGCAATAGTTGGCACATCGTTATTACTTAGCGAATCCTCGAGGTGCGACTTTTTTGGAACATCGTCGGGGTGTGTTATATTCCATCTTTCTACTTCTTCTGCATTTCTACGCAACTCGCTAAAACTCGTTACGTTCCACACTCCAGGCTTGATTCCCCAATCTTTTTCTAAGAGATCAGCAGCCGCAAGCGTTTCCCCCATTAGCGGGCCACTACCAAGAAGACGAACCTTCGGGTGCTTAGTGGCTCTAATTTTATACAAACCTTTTATTATGTCTTTAGTGACGCCTTTTGGCTTTTTCGGATGAATATAGTTTTCATTTTCTAGTGTTAAATAATACACCACATCTTTATCCTCTTCAACCATCTCCACCATTCCTTTTTGGACAATAATTGCAATTTCGTAAGCATATGCCAGGTCATATGCTTTAATGTTTGGCGTTGCTGCTGCTGCAAGGTGACTGTGTCCATCTTGGTGTTGCAACCCTTCACCATTAAGGGTTGTCCTGCCAGCCGTACCCCCAAGAAGAAAGCCTCGAGCTCGCATGTCTCCAGCCGCCCATATAAAATCCCAAACCCGCTGAAAACCAAACATAGAATAATAAATATAAAAAGGAACCATATGTATTCCGTGATTACTATAGCTCATACCGGCAGCTATAAAAGAGGATATTGCCCCCGCTTCATTTATGCCCTCTTCAAGTATTTGTCCGTTTTTTTCTTCCTTGTAATATAAAAACTGGTCCGAGTCGACCGGGTCGTACAACTGACCAGAATGTGAATATATACCAAGCTGCCTAAACAGCGGATCCATTCCAAAGGTTCTGGCCTCGTCAGGAACAATTGGAACAATGTTTTTTCCTATTTCTTTGTCTTTTGTTAATATTGAAAGAAGTCGAATAAAAGCCATCGTTGTTGAAATTTGTCGGTCCCCCGTTCCATTTAGAAGCTCCTCAAAAATTGAAATATCTGGAGCTGTTAGTTTTTGGGGTTTGTTTTTGCGAAAGGGTAATGGGCCTCCTAGTTTTTTTCTTTGGCTTATTAAATATTTATACTCTTTTGAGTTTTTTGAAAAAGACTGAAACAGTGCCTTAGCGGCATCCTTATCAGATATTGGCACATTAAATCTGTCTCTAAAATACAGCAAATCTTTTTCATCTAATTTTTTTTGATTATGGGTGATGTTCCTGGCCTCACCGGCCTCACCCAAACCATAGCCCTTAATAGTTCTTGCTAAAATAACCGTTGGTGACCCTTTGTGATTAACAGCCTCTAAATACGCAGCATACATTTTTACCGGGTCATGTCCTCCTGATTTCATTTTTTCAATCTCTTTATCGGTCATGTGGTCAACCATCTTTAATAACTCTGGTGTTTTTCCAAAAAAGTGTTCTCTCATATAGCCACCCCCTTCTACAACATACTTTAGTAGGTCTCCATCTACTACTTCTTCGCAGCGGCTTAATAGGGCCCCATCTGTATCGTTTTCGAATAGGGCATCCCAATCAGAGCCCCAAATGCACTTTATTACATTCCAACCAGCGCCCCGAAAAGCAGCTTCAAGCTCTTGTATTATTTTTGAGTTTCCCCGAACAGGCCCATCCAATCTTTGAAGATTGCAATTAACGACAAAAACAAGATTATCCAGGTTCTCTCTGCTTGCAAGTGTTAGCGCACCTTTTGACTCTGGTTCATCCATTTCCCCATCACCCAAAAAGGCAAAAACCTTTCTACCGGTATCTTCTACAAACCCCCTATCGATCATGTAACGCATAAACCTTGCTTGATATATAGCCATTAGCGGACCAAGCCCCATAGAAACTGTTGCAAACTGCCAGAAATCAGGCATTAAATGGGGGTGAGGGTAAGAAGAAAGGCCGCCGCCATCAGCCAGTTCTCTACGAAAATTCACAAGGTTTTTTTCAGATAGTCGGTTTTCTAAAAAAGCCCTAGAATACATTCCAGGAGAAGCATGTCCCTGAAAAAAAACCATGTCTTGTCCTTTTGGATTATTTGGACCCTTTAAAAAGTGATTAAAAGCTACTTCATAAATTGTTGCAGCAGATGCGTAAGTAGAAATGTGCCCACCTATTCCAGGTGTTTCTTTGTTTGCCCGAGTAACCATTGCCATAGCGTTCCACCTAACAATGGATTTTATTTTTCTTTCAAGCTCTCTGTTTCCTGGGTAGCTTGGTTGCTGCTTCGGTAATATTGTATTTGTGAATGGTGTCGACGTGTTGAAAGGCAGCCTTGCGCCTTTTGATTGTGCATAATCTATTAAGGTTTCCAGTAGAAACCTTGTTCGTTCAAACCCATGCTCTTCGAGGGCGTCTTCTATAGACTCAATCCACTCTTGTGTTTCCTGCGGGTCAGGATCTGTGTGCCTAATGGTCATTTATATTTAAAGTTTTTACTCTTGTTGATAGCACAAAATTTACGCCGATTAAAACAGTTATCCATAACGACTTCAATAATATTCTAATTTTTACACTTCTATCTCTTTCCAGCTCCCTTGATTTACCTTCCAAACCATTATACCCGCAAAAAGCCCCATGTGCAACGGAAAAAGCAACCAAAGAACTTTAAAGCCCATTTGAAACACAACCCCCAATAAATAACTGCCAAAAACAATAATTATCCACGTGAGAAACGATTCTACAATAGCAGGAAACATTGTATCTCCAGCGCCAGAAAGCGCGAACCAAAGCACAAAACCAATCGCATCTAAAAACTGAACGGCCCCGATCATCTGTAAACCAAAAACCCCGGCGTTAATAATTACAGAATCATTTGTAAAAATCATAAGATATTGCTCTGGAAACAAAACAAAAGAGAAGCCCATTGTGGCCATTATATAAAGAGCAAGCCTAACCGATTCTTTGATACTTACGGTGGCTAAATCAATTCGTTTTTCACCCATATATTTACTTACAAGCGTCGAGCACGCCTGCCCAACCCCAAGAGCAGGCATGAATGATGCATGCATAATTGTAAAAAGGAGCTGTGTCGTTGCAAGCTCTATTAACCCTATCATGCCTATGATTTTATAGAACATTCCCCAACCTATTGCAATTAATCCCTCTTGAATACCAAGAGGAAGCGCAAGACCTATTTGCCTAGACATCATCGTCTTGTCATATGAAAAAGAAAATACAAAAAATCGTGTTTTTATATCCTCAGAATAAAGGTATGCGGCGTAATGAGCCACCATCCAAAAAGACGCAATTAGGGTTGAAATCGCCGCCCCCTTTACGCCCAAAGCCGGAAAGTCTGCCCAGTCCCAAAAGAAAGTTAAAAACGAAAAGTCTGGTATTTTTTGATTTATAAAGTCTCTTACACCCGAAGATCCGTATATCAGCCCCGCATTCAGGTATATGTTTACCAGGTTGCTTATTATTGTAACCCTCATATGAATCTTTGTTTTTTCAATCCCCGTATAAAAACCCTGAAAAACAAAACTATAGGCAGAAAACAACAAGCTCAGAAAAACAATTGATGTGTACTCAATCGCAAGCGGAGTTGCCTCCGCATCATTAACAAAAAAAGGGACTAACTTTTCAACAAAAGCCCAGCCAAAAAAAGAAACAGGTACAGCATAGGCCGTCGCCATATATATACCATTGTGAAAAGCGGTTCCAGATTTTTTATCAAGCTTTTGGCCAAGTCGCCTAGATGCGACTGTTTGTACAGCTGTCCGTATTCCCAGGGTCAGGCTGAGCGCGCCCCAAAAAAGCATTCCCCCCATTCCCGTTGCAGCTAATGCGCCTGCCCCCAAACGACCAACCATGGCAACATCAAAAACGCTCATGAGCACTCTGCTTAAGTTGCTAATTATAACCGGGTAAGCCAGCCAGAATATTTCTTTTGAAATACCTCTGTCTTGAGGAAAAAAATATCTAAAAACCATTAAGGTTTTTAATTGGTATTTTATTTTTTATTAAGAAGTCTTTTGTTTTACTACACACCGGGGCAGACGTTCTTACCGATATCTTTTTTTCTTTTTCAACTTGGGTTATTTTTTTTGCTATTTTTAATATTCGAATCCCATCCTTCATTATTATCCGGCTTTTTCTTTTAATTACAATTCTTATATTGTTTGCACCGGACTTACAAAGTATCAATCTTTTGCTGAGTCCGTATTTTTTTGGGTCAATATTTTTTTTTGTCATGTCTTTATGTCTTGTAAATTATGCCAATGTCTTGCCCTGTTCTTATATGAAAATTAAGTATTCTAAAGACGTTGACCTTGCCCTTAAGTTAAAAAAACCAATTTTAGCGCTGGAATCAACAATAATAACACATGGGATGCCTTATCCAAAAAACCTGGAATTTGCTCTGGAAGCTGTTGAGATTTGCATCAAAAATGGGGTGACCCCAGCTATCGTTGCTTTATTAAATGGCCAACCAACTGTTGGCCTAGAATCAGAAGAACTAAAGCTCCTTTCTAGCCTGGAAGAGGCCCACAAGATATCTCGGCGAGAAATTGGAATCGCAATAACAAAAGGCTGGTCTGGTGGAACCACAGTCTCTGCCACCATGCATATATCTAACATCGCAAACATAAAAACCTTTTCAACTGGGGGTATTGGCGGTGTCCACTTTGGCGGAAGTAAAAGTTTTGATATCTCCCAAGACCTCTTTTCTCTTTCTAACACCTCTCAAATTGTAATCTCTGCAGGAATTAAAGCCGTGCTCGACATACCAAAAACATTTGAACATTTAGAAACCCTTGGCGTTACGGTGGTTGGCTACAAAACAAAAGAGGTTCCCTCTTTCTATTCTAGGCAGTCAGGTATCACAAACCTTGACAGAGTTAATAGCGCCAATGAAATAATTAATATTTTTAATAATAACTTTAACCTTGGCATCTCTTCATCAACGCTTGTTTTCAACCCTATACCAGAAAAACATGAAATCCCAAAACCTGAAATTGATTCAATTATATCTGAGGCAAACAAAGACTTAGAAATGGAGAATGTTACCGGAAAAAACATTACACCTTATTTGCTGAGCTCTATTGTTAAAAAAACAAATAAAAGAAGCCTCGCTGCTAATATTTTTCTAGCCCTTAACAATGTTTTTTTGGGTTGCAAGATTGCAAAAAAACTTAACCCCTAGGCTTTTGTTCTTATATTTGTGTTTTTGCTCTAACCCTTACCCCTACATAATGCCAAACCGGGGTTATTAACCCAGCTGATTCAGAAAATATAATTTCTGGCCCATTACAGGCGGAAAACCTTTCAGGCCCAACAGTATGAACAACAACGGCCTCCATTCCTCTTATTGGATTATAAACTTTTGACATATCGGGAAAAACAGGAAAACCCTCAAGGGGGGTTTTTCCTAAAAGAAAATTATAACCAGAGCGATTAACATGGTCTTTAATGTAGGCCGGTCCAGTTTTTAGGGTTGTTTTATCTAAAACAAGAATAGACTCAATAGAGAATCTTTTTTTTAGATCAAGAAAAGTTTTCGGGTTTATGAATTCGGGCCTAAACGACAAGGGGGATAACCAGGTCTTCTCTTTTTTAAAATATATTACATGGTCGCTTGTTTCCTGTTTTTTATTGTATTTTTCAGGCGGGTATATGCTATATACTATCATATTCATATCCACCCAACTTAACAGAAATATGAAATATTTTTTTATTCTTTTTTTATTCTTTTTTTCACTTCGAGGTCAATGATCGCTTTGAGGTAACCCCTCTTTGCCGGTCGGCAACTCAGATAAGGGCGTTGGACTTTGGGCTGGGCAAGTCATGTTCAACCTAGACAACGCAAATCAATATATTGACTGGTGGCATGAAGCTGTACCTGGGTCTGGAGAAGGTTTTGAACATGAAGGAACCTTAACAACCCTTATGCTGTCACCGGCCATCACAATAGGTCTTTCTAATCATTGGAATGTGACCGTTTCCCAAGCCCTAGGAAACAGGGTTATGACCTGGGATGGCGACACCACCACAATTCATCATAGAGATGAAAACAGTTTGTCTGACTTTATTAATTCAACCGGGGGTCTTCTTGGGGATACTCGGATAATATTTCGCTATCTCCTTTATAATGACGGTCAAGGAGCTGGAAAACGGCTTTTCTTTGGAGGGGGTATGGTTTTACCCTCTAAAAACACAATTACCTCTGACCCTTTCTTTTTAAATGGAAAAGAAAAAACCGAGCACAGGCATTTCAGTATTACCGAAGGGTCACATAAGGGCATTCTAGAGCTCCAATATTTTAAAAAACGAACCACCACCCCCGTTTTTGTTGGTGGATCTATGAGCATAGAAATTCCAATGGGTGAAAATAAATACGGTTATCAAGCATCCAATCTCTACGATGCAAACATAAACGCATTGAGCAACAAAATTGGGAAGGTAGATGCCTCTATAGGCGGAAATTTATCCATAAGACACACCTCTCGCGCATACTGGAATGGAGAAGCTGCTCCTAACTCCAAATCAACAATTATTTCTCCTGGGGTTAGTTTTTTATGGAACATAAAAATGGGAAGTTTCGCTGTTGGCCTACAAAAACCGGTTTTTATATATGGGGGGATGGCGGGAACAGAGGCTGAAGATATTGATGAAGCAATTAACGCTTGGCAGCTCACTCTAAGCTACCGCCGCGTACTAGACATCATTATACCTTGGCTAGACCCACTCAGAGACCTATAAAAGAACTCTACTTATTTCTCTTTCCAAAAAGCGCTGTGCCAAGCCTGATCATTGTTGAACCCTCTTCAATCGCAATCTCATAATCACCACTCATTCCCATTGAGAGTTCTTTAAGCTGGTCCCGCCCTAGCCGGTCATTAATGCTGGCTTGTAATTCTTTAAGCAACTTGAATGATTCTCTAGTTTTTTGTCTATCTTGAGTTAAGGGGCCAACGGTCATTAGCCCCTCCACCCTAACGAACAGCTCATCAAAACACCTTAACATTTCATCTGTTTTACTTGGTAAAAAACCGTGTTTTTGGTCTTCTCCGCTAGTATTAACCTCTAACAAAACAGGAAATACCTTATTCGTTTCTGAAGCTTGTTTCGATATTTTTTTTATGAGTTTTAAAGAATCAACCGAGTCAATTGTGTCAAACAACTCCATACATTTTTTCACCTTATTGGATTGAAGGTGGCCTATAAACCGCCTTGTTAGGTTTGGTGTTTTATAAAATGACTGAAACTTATTTAAAGCTTCTTGAACTCGGTTTTCCCCAATAGAAAAAATCCCACAATTGTAAACATCTTCAATTGCCGAAAAGGGCTGCGTTTTTGTAGCTGCGACTATTTGAGGCTGGTGGTTGTTCCCCTGTTTTCTTTTTGCCCTATCTATGTTTAAATATATTTCTTCAAGCGCGGCTACATTTATCATAACTCATCATTAGAAGCATCTTCTTTTTCTTGAACGGGCTCATCTTTTTTTACTGGGGTGGCGTCATCACTTATAACCCTTGTTATTGAAGAGATGCTCGCACCATCATCCAACTTAACTAGCTTTACCCCTTGTGTAACTCGACCAATCGTCCTTATGGCAGCCACCGGTTGCCTCATTAAGACACCTGAATCTGTTATAATAATAAGGTCGTCAGAGTCAACAACTTCCATTATACTAACCATTTTACCTGTTTTGTCTGTACATCTCATGGTCATAACTCCTTTACCTCCCCGGGTTTGAGTTCGGTATTGAAGAATATCAGTTCGCTTTCCCATTCCTTTTTCTGTCGCAACAAGAATTGTTCCTTCTCTTCTAACAACAAGCATACCAACAACGTGGTCTATTTTAGAGCCTAGTTTTATTCCTTTTACGCCCATCGTTTTGCGACCACTTGGACGAACGTTGTTTTCAGAAAACCTAATAGACTTACCTTCGCTTGTTCCTAAAAGAATATCATGCTCTCCGTTTGTAATCCTTGCCTCTATTAACTTGTCCCCATCTCTAATTTCTATGGCGTATATACCTCCTTTCCGAGGTTTTCCATATGCAGAAAGAACTGTCTTTTTAATAATTCCATTTCGAGTTGCCATTACAATATAGTGTTTATCATCAAACTCTTTTACGCTTACAAAGGCCTCTACTTTTTCACCAGGGTCACAACCTATAAGGTTCACAATTGCGCGCCCCCTAGCTGCGCGCCCACCCTGAGGAATGTCATACACCTTGAGCCAATAGCACTTTCCTTGGTCCGTGAAAAACAACATATAGTTATGAGTGTTTGCGATAAATAAATGCTCCACAAAATCTTCTTCTTTGCTCATAGCTCCTTGAACCCCTCGGCCTCCTCGGCGCTGCGTTCTATATGTATTTAAAGCTGTACGCTTAATATATCCCTGATGGGTAATGGTTAACACAACCTCTTCTTCTGCTATCATGTCTTCCATTGAAAAGTCAGAATCTACAGGGACAATTTCTGTTCTGCGCTCGTCCCCATATTGGTCTCGAATTTCTATAAGCTCTGTTTTAATAATATCCATTCTCTGGCTTTTGCTTTCTAGTATTCCTTTTAGATGGGCAATGTGCTGGATGAGCTCTTTGTATTCTTTTACAACCTTGTCAACCTCTAAGCCAGTAAGGCGCTGCAGCCTCATATCTAATATTGCCTGAGACTGAATCTCTGTTAGGTTAAACCCGTTCATTAAACCTTCCTTTGCCATAACAGGATCTTTGCTGCCTCTAATAATTGAAATTATTTCATCTATATTATCAAGGGCAATCTTTAGTCCTTCAAGAATATGGGCTCGGGCCTCTGCCTCCCTAAGCTCAAACTCTGTTCGCCTAACTACAACATTGTGCCGGAAGTCTACAAAGTGTTGCAACACTGTCTTTAAACTCATTATTCTTGGAATACCGTCTACTAACGCAAGAAGAATAATACCAAAAGTGTCTTGAAGCTGTGTGTGTTTATAAAGCTGATTTAGTATAACCTCCGGTACCGCGTCTCGTTTTGTTTCAATTACAACCCTTATCCCGTCCTTATCAGACTCATCTCTTAGGTCCGTAATTCCCTCTACTTTTTTATCTCTAACCAAGTCTGCAATTTTTTCGACCAGGTTGGCTTTGTTCGTTTGATATGCAACCTCTGTTATTACAATACTATCCTTGCCGTTTTTATTAGACTCTATGTGGGCGCGAGCGCGCATCTTTATTTTTCCACGGCCTGTTTCATAAGCCTTTCTTAATCCGTCCATACCTAAAATCATTCCCGCTGTAGGAAAATCAGGCCCCTTTATATACTCCATCAACTCATCTGTTGATATATCTGTTTTGTCTATAAGCGCAATAATTCCATCAACAAGCTCTATTAGGTTGTGCGGGGGTATTTTTGTTGCCATTCCTACAGCAATACCCTCTGACCCGTTGATCAATAATGTTGGAACTGCCGATGGTAAAACAGAGGGCTCTTTCAGGGTTTCGTCAAAATTTGGTTCCCAGTCAACCGTGTCCTTTTCAAGGTCTTTGAGCATTTCACTAGACAGCTTTGTCATTCGAGACTCAGTGTATCTCATGGCGGCAGCATTATCTCCATCAATTGAACCAAAGTTTCCTTGTCCATCAACGAGTTCATACCTCAGAGAAAAACTTTGAGCCATTCTTACTAACGCATCATAAACAGAGCTGTCTCCATGAGGGTGGTATTTACCCAAGACGTCACCAACTATCCGAGCAGACTTCTTGTATGGTCGGTTCCAACCAGACCCAAGCTCGCTCATTCCATACAATATTCTTCTATGTACCGGCTTAAGACCGTCTCTAACATCTGGAAGAGCTCTAGAAACTATCACAGACATAGAATAGTTAAGATAGCTTTCTCTCATTTCATCGACAATATCTCTAGGAAGAGTATTGTCTCTATTAAAATCAACCATTTAAGATTCCTCGGGTTTTAAATATCAAGGTTAACAACAAACTTTGCATTTTTTTCTATAAAGGTCCTGCGCGCCTCTACATCGCTTCCCATTAAGTTCTGGAATGTTTCCGCAGCTTCCGCTGCGCTCTCTACAGTAACCTGCATTAGAGTTCTTCGCTCTGGATCCATAGTCGTTTCCCAAAGCTGGCCAGGATTCATTTCCCCAAGCCCTTTATAACGCTGTATAGACACCTTTGCATTTTTGTTTTCTTTTTGCATTCTTTCAATCATAAGATCTCTTTCATTGTCATCATAGGCATAATTTTCTTTTTTACCTTGAGCTACGCGATATAGGGGGGGCAAGGCAAGATAAAGATAGCCCCCATCAATTATTTCTTTCATTTTTCTATAGAAAAAAGTCAACAAAAGCGTTCGAATATGCGAACCATCTACGTCGGCATCTGTCATGATAATTACCTTATGATATCTTAGTTTTTCGATATCAAAGTCTCCAGCAGACCTTTCTCCTTCTTCATCAAGAGAGCCACCAAACCCAGCGCCTAACGCGGTGATCATTGACTGTACTTCATTGTTGGAAAGTAATTTATCTATTCTTGCTTTTTCTGAATTAATAACCTTTCCTCGAAGCGGAAGAATCGCCTGTATCTTTCTATCGCGGCCCTGCTTAGCTGAGCCTCCTGCTGAATCCCCCTCAACAAGATATAGCTCGCAAAAACTTGGGTCTCTATTTGAACAATCTGCAAGCTTTCCAGGAAGAGAAGATCCACCCAGGGCACTTTTCCTGCGAATAAGCTCCCTTGCTTTTTTGGCTGCGTTTCTACTTCTAGCCGCCAAAAGAGCTTTTTCGATAACCCTTCTTCCAATGGACGGGTTTTGTTCTAGAAAATCTAAAATACCTTCATAAACAACCTTGTCTACAATTCCTTTTACGTCGCCGTTACCAAGCTTTGTTTTTGTTTGTCCTTCAAATTGTGGTTCAGCAACCTTAATACTTAAAATAGCGGTTAGGCCTTCTTTAAAATCTTCGCCAGTAAGAGATATTTTTTCATTCTTTTTGGCTTTAATCAGGTTGTTTTTAGATGCATGATTATTCATTGCCCTTGTTAATGCAGAGCGAAACCCAGAAAGGTGGGTCCCCCCCTCAATCGTATTTATATTATTTACAAAGGTTAGTATATTGTCGTTATATGAGTTGCTGTAACGAAGGGCAACATCAACGGGGACCTCCCCGCTGTCATTGCTTACAGTAATTACTTTGTTGTGTAAGGGGTTGTTCTGTTCATCTAGGTATTTAACAAAGTCGCTTAGGCCACCCTTAAACTTAAAAGAATCAGTTTCACCATCTTCCGCCCTCTTGTCTTGTAACACTATTTCTAAACCACTGTTTAGATAGGCCAGCTCTCTTAATCTCTCGGCTATTATATCATATTCAAAATTAATTACTTTAAAAATTGACCTGTCGGGAAAAAAACATACCCTTGTTCCGGTTTTTTTTGCTTTTCCAGTTACCTTGAGCTTGTTTTGTGGGTCGCCTATTTTATAGTCTTGCCGGTGTATTTTTCCATCTCGCTTCACCTCAACCCACAGCCACTCTGATAACGCATTTACAACGGAAACCCCTACGCCGTGCAACCCCCCTGATACCTTATAGGAGCCCTTATCAAACTTTCCACCAGCGTGTAAAACTGTCATAACAACTTCCACCGCCGGCCTTTTTTCCTCTTTGTGCATGTCTACCGGTATACCCCTGCCATTGTCATCTACAGTAACAGACCCATCGGCATTAAAGGTTACTCTAACCTTTGTACAGTATCCGGCAAGAGCCTCGTCAATTGAATTGTCTACAACCTCATAAACAAGATGATGGAGGCCTCTTTTTCCAACATCACCAATATACATAGCCGGTCTCTTCCTTACCGCCTCTAGCCCCTCTAAAACCTTAATGCTCTCCGCGCTATATTGTTTTTGATTTTCTGCGCTCATACGAATCGAATATCCTTTATTAGTTTTTTTGTTGGTTCTTTGTTAATATTTTTTAATATGTTAATTTTTTGAACTTGCAACTCCTGTCTCCAGGCTGAGTTTTTAGCCCTTATTATAAGAACGCCCCCCTCAACGGAAACGGCTTCTGTGTTGTTTGATATTTTTTCGCCAACAATCTTGCCCCAGCCCTCTAATAGTTTTTGCTGGTCTAGTTGTTTTTTAAGCCCTTGTTTTTTTATAAAACCTTCTAATGCTTTTTCTATGTGCTGCACTTTCTTTCCAGATGGTGTGTTTTTGTTTGTTTGTTTTTATATAAAATACCTGACTTTTCAACATCAATCATGTCTGTTGTTGTTATAATCGTTTGCAGGGGGTCTTTTGTTTCTGTTTCTAATGAGCTCAACAACCCCACTAGTTTTTCACTTCGAGCCAGATCAAGCTTGGAAAAAAGATCATCGAGTAAAAGGGTTGGGAAAAAACCTGTTTTCTCTTTTACAAGACACATTTCCGCAAGCTTTAAAAGCACCAAACAAATTTTGTGTTCTCCCTGAGAACCATAGATCTTTAAATCTTTTTTATTTAATAAAAAAGATATATTTTCTCGATGCGGGCCAAAGGTTGTTCTACCTGTTTTTATATCATATAGCTGTGTTTCTTTTAGTTGCTCTAAATAAACATCTCGATCTTTTTTTTGTTTTTTTGTAATTATTTGAACTATTAAAGGCTCATCATATTTTTTTATTATCGACCCAAGCAACTCAGAGTATATTTTTATAAAACTGGACCTAAGAGACCAAAGCCTTACCCCCTCTGTGGCAATTTGCTCGTCCCAGCCATAGACCTCTTGAGCACCTCCGCGCCCGTCTCTTATTTTATTTAGAATAGCGTTTCTTTGCCTTAGTAGCCTGTTATATTTTTGAACTGTTTTGAAATAATCTAGACTAACTACTGAAAAAACTTTATCAAAAAATCGCCTTCTTGTTTCTGGGGCGCCCTTTGTTATGCTTTGCTCTTCAGGAGAAAGAACAACAACATTGTTTCTTCCTATAAGGTCTTTCCTCCCCGATATGGCTTTACCATTGATTTTTATAAATTGCTTTCCTGTGTTTTTATATTGAGTTGAGATTTTATCTTTTGCTTTTTCTTTTAAAAAATCACCACTTATTACAAAAGAATCCTCTCCATCCATTATAAGGTTTTTTTGCCTGTTCGTTCTGAAACTCTTCCCCAAAGAAAGCATGTGAATAGCCTCAAGAACAGAGGTTTTTCCGGAGCCATTTTCACCCCAGATCACAGTAAGCCCATTGCTAAAATCAACTTCTTTTTGCTTGTGATTTCTGAAGTAAGAAAGTGAAATTTTCGTAATGCCCAATTATTTTATATCGCCTCAACATTATTCGTTTAAACGAATTGGCATGAGCAGCATAATGCTTTCTGCGTGCTCTTTTTTTTCTGGAGAACTAAAAAGAGCAGCGCTTACCGGGGAGTTTAAATCAATAACAATTTCCTCGCCCGAAACATGGCTAACTATGTCTTTTAAGTATTCGGCATTGTACCCAATGTTAATTGGGTCTCCGGTGTAGTTAGCAGTAAGGCTTTCTTGAGCCCTTGATGCTTTTTCTGGATCCTCGGTGGTTATAGCACAGTTGTTTTTATCTAGGCTTAGTGCAACCTGGTGGGTTGATTTATTTGAAAAGATTGACACTCTTTTAATCGCGCCCAACATATCTTTTTTATTCACTAGCAATTTGTTTTTATTGTTAGTCGGAATAACGCTTTCATAGTTAGGAAATGATTCACCAATTAAGCGCGTTGTTATTTTATCGTTTTTAATTTTTGCAGTTAGATGGTTTTCATCTATAAGCAATTCAACGTTATTGTTGTTGATGTGCGTTGAGAGATAGGTAAGAAACTTTTTTGGAACAACAATGTCATTTATTTTTTTCTTTGAAGAATAATCAGACCGAGAGTGTTTAACAAGTCTATGCCCATCGGTGGAAACGGCCGTTATTCCCTCTGTTGATATTTGAAAAAGCACGCCGGTTAAAGAGGGTTTTAATTCGTCCTTACTTACAGCAAAAACCGTTGTGTCAATAATCTCCTTAAGAGTGTCTCCGGGAATACTAATGTTCTCCACTTCTTTTTGGTTTGGTGTTTTTGGAAAATCATCTGAGGGCCTTGCCATTAGATCATATTCTCCCAAGTCGGTTTTTATTTTAGCGTTTTTTCGTTCGTCAACAGAAAGAGTTAGTCTTGTTTCTGGAAGTTCGTTTGTTATGTCAAGCAAGGTTTTAATTGGAAGTGCAGCTACGCCGGCGGCTTCTAGGCTTGAGGGTATTTGTGTTTTTATTGTTATTTCTAGGTCTGTGGTTTTTAAAATAGTTTTTTCCTCTCTTGTGTCGATTAAAACACAACCTAGAATAGGAAGGGTTGAGCGTGTAGGGGTAGCCTTTGACAGTTTTTGAAGTGCTAGCTGTAGTTCTGTTTTAGATGTAGAAAAAATCATTCTTATTTATGAATAGCGCACAATGCCTACGTGGACAATGTTTTTTTGTTCTTCCTTGCTTAATAAAATACCCATTTGGTTCTTTTTTTAAAACTGTTTTTAGTGTTTAATTTTCTTGTTTTTTAGCATATTCGTTTTTTTAATAGAGCACCCTGAACAAGTCAACTTTTTTTTCTTTTCCCTTTACTCGAATTGGTTCAAGTTTTTTATAGTTAAACAAAAGCTTGGTTGTTTTATGAACAGATCGCGAAACAAGTATTTCTCCAGGCTTTGCCGAAGAACACAACCTTGCCCCAAGATTGACCGTATCCCCTATAACCGTATAGTCCATCATATCTCGAGAGCCTATGTTTCCAGAAATTACAGTGCCCGTATTTATCCCCGCCCCAACATGAATTGGCGGTTCTTTTCTGTTGGTTCTTTGCTTATTTAAGTCCTTTATTCGTTTTTGCATTTCGATAGCAGTTTCAACTGCTCTTTCTGTGTCGTTTTCCGCTGAGAGCGGAGCGCCATAAACAATCATTAACTCGTCTCCTATAATTTTATCAAGTGTTCCGTTATACTTAAACACTATATCTATCATTTCGGAAAAATACTCATTGAGTGTAGTTACAACCGTTTCTGGGGTCATTTTTTCAGCCATGGATGTAAACCCACGTATGTCGGTAAATAAAATCGAAACCTCTCTCTCCTCTCCGCCAAGATTTAATTTTGCATCGTTATCTAAAAGCTCATCCACAACTTGCTTTGAAACATATCTCTTAAAAGTGCTTTTTACCTTGCTAATATCAGAAATATCTTCTATTGCTAACACCGTTCCTTGCCTTTGACCTTCGGGGTCCAGTCTTGGCGCAACAGAAATATTTATTACAGTTTCTTCAGAAACGGTTTTAAACGGAATGTTTAGTTCTGATATTACTTTATCTTCTACCTCAGACATAGTAATAAGCTCTAATACATCTTCGTCTTTTTCAAAAAGATACATGTAGTGGTTTCCCACTATTTCTTCTTTTTCTTTTTTAAGAATCTTAATTCCTGCAGAATTTATAGAGTCAATCTCCCCTAGTGGATCAATTGTTATAACCCCGGTTGCTATACTTCCAAGTATGCTTTCATTAAACTGTTTTTCTTTTGTTATTTCTTTAAAAAGCTTGGCGTTTTCCATTGCCACAGCAGCCTGATTACACAGAGCGGTCAACAAATCAAGATCTAAACCATTAAAAGGTTGAACACCGCTTCTTGTTTCTTTATTGCAGAGCATCATATAGCCCTGGGTTTTTTCCTTAACCGCTATTGGTGCAATTATAAGGTTTTTTTCATTAAGCTTTTTTTGGATTGATGATTTGTCTTCATCTGTTAAGTATTTTCCCTTTTTATTTTCATTTATATCCTGAAAAATACCCAGCTTACTAGACAGTAAGGGAAGGCTCTCATCCCAATTAAAGTTTGAAGACGGATCTAATATAGGGCTTCCTTCTTTTTTTAATAAAATTACACCCCTTGATGCGTTTAATATTCCAACAGACCGCCAAAGAACATCTTCTGCTAGCTGGTCAATATCTAAAACAGAGCTAATGGCCACACTAATATCAAACAATGTTTCAAGCTCTAATAACTTAAGATTAAGCTCTGTTTTTTTTTCTTCTACATCATCAATAAGTTGATAGTTATATAAAGCCTTTGTGAGGTGGTTTGATATAATCTCTAAAATTTTAATATCAATTTTAGAATATATTTCATTCATAAACTTCGGCCCTATACACAACAAGCCTAAAAGTGAGTTTTTATGAAAAAGAGGGGTTATTATTTTTATTTTTTCTTTGTTTGTATATTTTTTTAAACCTCCCGTTATCCATCTTTTTTGCCCCTCTATTAAAATATGACCATGGCGATGTTTTATTAACTCTCTTATTAGGGGTTTGGGCGGAGTAATCGAGCTGGGGCTTTCCTTGGAGCTACTTGATAAAAAAGACAACCTGTCTGTCTTTTTATTATATAAAAAAATAGCGCCTTTCGACGCCATTACGGTTCCAAGAGTAAGCCTTAATATTCCAGCGCCAACAGACTGCGCCTTTTGAGCATCAATTAATATTTCGCCAAGTTCATCAAGCGAAGATAGGTAATATTCTAATTGCTCTGTTCCTGGTTGTTCCAAAAAAGAAAATCCTAATACCTAGGACATTCCCTCTAGGGCCTCTTCTTCGCTTTGATAAACAGATGAATATTTGGTTAAGCCCATTATATTAAATGTTTTTTCTACAATTGGGGCAAGATTATAGTAACCCAACCTACCTTCAACGTCTTGGAGCTTTTCAATAATTTCTATTAAAATAGACACCCCTATACTATTTACAACCTTGGACTGCTCCAGGTTTAAAAGAAAAAGTGTTTTTCCGTCATCAATTTCCTTATAACAAACCTCTGCTATCTGCTCCCCGCCTACATTGTTTAGATATCCAGACGTTTCTATTATAACAATATTACCTTCGTTCCTGGTTGTTAAACTAAAATCGGCCATTGCTTTCTTTCCTTTGTCTTTTTATCGCTTTTTAGTCATCGTTACGGTCGTTCCATCGCCAGAAGACTCAAACTCAACCGTATCCATAAGCTCTTGTATTAATTGAAGCCCCCAACCCCTTTTATAGTCTGATGC
>Ga0208277_1000368_pt1 | contig 27140 bp, 21 predicted proteins | sample ETNtaG_5_FD_185782 | JGI IMG/M metagenome (GOLD analysis project Ga0208277, IMG submission 185782) | Marine microbial and viral communities from oxygen minimum zone, Eastern Pacific Ocean - ETNP201406SV205 (SPAdes) (version 2) | ecosystem: Environmental > Aquatic > Marine > Oceanic ...
ATGAGTTCACGAGGTTCTTCGTAGATGCCCATTTGGCGTCCAAGTCGGCAGGGGTCGTGGTATGTCACGGTGGTTTCTTCTGACTTGAGGTTCATGTCGAAGCCCTGCTCGATGAGGAATTCCGTCGTGTGCATGACCTTCACGTCTTCGAGTTCGTAATCTCGTGCGAAGGTTCGGAAACATTCTGCACAAGACGAGACCAGAGTGTCAATGCCTGATTCGTTGATCTTGCGCTGGTTGTAGGCCTTGAGCTTCTCAAAGACCTCATCGAGACCTTGCCACTTTTGGTCGTGGCCACAGCACTTGAGGAAATCACGACCGAGGTAGGACACATCGGTTTCCATCTCTTCGAAGAGCGTAAAGGCGGCCGTGGTGCTATCTCCAAGGTTCATCGTGCCCTCGTTCACATGAGAGAACACCATTTCCTGGTCAAGGTAGTCCACGCAGCCAGGATAGTAGCCAATGTTCGAGGTGATGGGGTAGTCTTCGGTGGCGATGAAGTCAATGTCCGCTGCTTCGTCTGCTTCAGCGTTTAACACGGCTTGAAGGACGGTGTGAGGAATCTCTGCTTGAGGTCCACCAACAATGAGTGAGCGACGAATGTCCACGTAGGAGTCGTAGTCAACCAGTTGAGGGCATGCATTGGTACAAGCGGTACAGGTCAGACAGGAATACAACGGCACACCGTCGTCTTCATTGTTCCACGAGTTGTAGATGATGTTGAGTTTGTCTCCACCGTTGAAGAGGCGGACTGGACAGGCATCGTCGCACAGGTCGCAGCCGTAGCACTTGTTCATCTCGAACTCATAGCCACGGGCCATGTAGCGGAGGAGAACAAAGACGAGGGCACCGAATGTGACACACGGGATGAACATGGCGTAGGTCAACTTGGCGTCAAGCGACTTGGGGTTCTGATGGTAGCTTGGATTCTCAATGTATGAGTAAGCCGAACCACCAAGCGCCATTTCCTCAGCGTTGGTCAAGTTCACCGTGTATCCGGCAAGACCTGCTGGAGCGTTTTCATCCCAAACCAACAGCGGTTGGTAGGAGGCGATGGTGAAGGCGGTCTCAGTGGTTATGCTGTCGTTGAGAGCCAAAGCACCGCTAACGACGACCTCGTAGGTGTAGTCGTAGGTGCCCACAGACATCTCGACCGTAGCGCCTTCGCAGTTCGCAAAGGACACCAACTCCTTTCCATTGGTGTCGGTGACGGTGAGGGTGGTGGCAACCATGTCTTGAGTTGAAACGTCGTTGATCTTGCGCTCACTGGAACGGAATTCACACGCCAAATCCGTAGTGAGGGTGCTCACTTCTTCGGGGTGGCCTTCTGGGAAGTAGGTTGTATCTTCAGTGATGGTAAACGAACCGGTTGTCGTGAAGCCATCTCCGCCGTTGAAGGTCGTACCTCCGGCGGCGGCATTGATGCCGTTCGCAGCATCTTGATGGCCATTGGCATCGTTGAAGTCCGTGAGGATGTAGCGTGCGGGTTGGTAGATGTTCCACCCTAGCCAAGCCGTGGTGGGGACCATACCGGTCTCTGACCATCCACGGTCATCGGTGAATTCGTTGACATCGTGGACATGAACATCGCTTGGTTGTGTTCGCATGGCCTCGAGCTCACCGTAATCTTTGATGGTGAGCAGACCTTTTGCGTCCCAGAATCCTTTGTCATAGGTGTCAAAGGTTGCCACAGTGGCTGCTGAAGAGAGAATAAGGGCGCCAACCAACAATTGGCGGCTCTTAGCGAGAGTAAAACCGGTACCCCATGCTTTGATGAGCAAACCTCGACCGATGAAGTAGATACATATCCACATCAGCACACCAGTCATGACCCACGGTATTGAATTGAACACTTCCGCAATCCATGGTTCACGCGTCCCACATAACAGATCGCCATGTGAATCCAGTTTACAGAAATCCGAACGATTCTTCCCATACAACTCAAGGAAGATGTTGATGGAAAACACCGAGATAAACCAAATGTGGGCCAAATAAACGGCACCAGCAGCAGCGAACCAAGGGTCTTCCACAGGTCGCTTCTCACGGCCTCCGAGGAAGGGTGGTAGAGCGAGAATACCAACGGGGATGCCGGTCAGAGCAGCGCCCCACCAAGCAGCGTTCCATGGGAACATGGGTTGGCCAACAATTTCACCAACAAATCCTGTTGGAACAACAAACTGCGGCAAGTATTCACCCCAGCGGAGGTAACCGTAGGAGAACAACACGTACCAGTCAGGGAACACGAATCCAGCCTGTGCGTAGGGGTCAGCCGCACCGTGGAGCGGTGGAGGAATCAACCACGCATAGAACAACAGAATCGAGAGCATCGAAGCGAAGATGATGCTGTCACGCAACACTTCGTGAGGCCAAAAACCGTGACCTGTACGCGTTCGCTTGCGCTTCTCTTCTGCCTTCTGGAGGTTTTCTTTTTCCTCCATGTACATGGAGGCAACTCTGCCAAAATTGTCAATCAATCCCATTCTCTCTCCCCCTTTATCAATGCGGCTCAGCAATGCCTTGAACCCAAACGATGAACAAATGAATGATGATGAGCGTGGTGACGATCACAGGAAGAATGAACACGTGGATGAAGTACATTCGAGTCACCGTGAGTGGAGTCAATTCAGAACCTGAGAACAGCAGGGTGGCGACGTACTTTCCAACCAATGGGCTTGAGTTGGCGAGGTTGATGCCGATGATGGCTGCACCGTAAGCGAGGCTATCCCATGGAAGGAGATATCCAGAATAACCGAAGACGATGGTAAGTGCCATCAAGGCCACACCGATGAGCCAGTTGAGTTCACGTGGGTTTCGGTAAGCACCCGTGAAGTAAACACGGCACATATGGAGGAAGACGCTGGCCACCATGAAGTGGGTCGTCCAGTGGTGAACCGCTCGCAGGATGTATCCAAACGGCAACTCAGTCATGATGTACTGCATGCTGGCATAAGCAGGAGATGGGTCGCCTTCTCCACCAGGAACGTAGTAGATGCCGAGGACCGTTCCCGTGATGACGAGGATGATGAAGGAAAGGAAGGAAATGCCACCAAGGCAGTAGAGTGGATACCAATACCAAATGATTCGGAGTTTATACTTCTCAGCGTGAGTGAGTGGCATTTGACGGTGCATATTGTAGTAAGCGCCTTTGGACATGTTCCAGTAGTCTTGGAGACGGAACCGGGTGTCAAGCCATGAAAAGACCCACAGGAAAGAACGCTCAGCAACGCCCATTTTGCCGGTTGATTCAACCGCACGAAGGATATCCCTCCGAGGCATTTCTTCGTTTTCCTTACGGAGGGTGAAGGCAACCAGTAACACCAGGAAGGCGATGAAGAACCACAGAATCCAGAACATTGTCGTCATCGTATCACCTCAGTCGCAGTATGTGTACCAATCCACGTAGTCAGTCAGGCCTTCAATGACGCCACCGTTGAGCTGAATCGGGATGATGGGGAGACCCACAGGAGCAGGTCCACCGGCTCGTCGAATCCCGGCGTAGTTGAACGTGGCTCCGTTTGAGCGATTCCGGTTGGTGTTCATCTCGAGAGCGGTTGGATCGAACCGGGAAGAGTGACAAATGCAGAACATCTTCGTGCCACCATCGTCGCCCCCTCCAGGCGTCCAGGAGTCTTCGGTAAAGGAATTGGAAACGAGTTGCCATCCGGGGATGCAGCACAGGTGCGTGCAGCGACCGAAGACCATCACGAGGTCCTCGGAAGGCATCAAGCGGGGGTCAACTTCAGCAAGGTCGTCGAAATGACCAACGTACTTGCCGGTCTCATCGTATCCTTCCATAAATTGGAAGCGAGCCTTTCCGTTTGATTCGGGAGTGCCTGCGTATTTCGAGTGAGTGACGTAGTTGACGACAACAGGAACACCGTTCCAAACTCCAGCCGCACCGGCCGTACCGGTTGCTGAACTGGCAGCTTCAGCTTCAAAGTCAGCTTTGGTCATGGGCTGCAAGTGCTTCGCCCCGTACCATGCTTCGTCCTCGCGACCTTTTGCCCAGAATTGAACAGCAAGGTCACCACCACCACCGCCGCCGGGCGGAAGAAGGATGGAGGCAAAACCGAGCATGCCAATGGAGGCCGTTAACACACCAGCGGCGGTGTTGAATCCGTAGCGAAGAAATTGCCGGCGGTTGATGGACGTCGTTCCAGCGCCCATGCTGTCCGCGGCCTCGGATGGGGCGGGTTTGAGTTCGTATTCACGTGCCATTTCGCCTCACCACTTGTACTCCCGCCAGTCTTTCTGGTGTTCTGGAATGAATTTGTTTTGAGCATGCTTGACGATGATGGTGTCGGGCAGAATAAATTTCAGGTAGATGATGCCGACCATGATGAGGGTGGTCGTGGTCATGGCGAGATGGAAAGAGAGTTGTTGTTGGTCCCAACCTTTGGCCAAGCCGTAAATCATGGAAAAACTCCAGTAGCAAATCCAGAACAATCCCCAGGCGAGGAAAAACATCGTCAGGTAGGAGGCACCGGATGGCGCCAAGGATGCACTGACGATGGTTCCGGGTTCGGCGACATTGAACACCCCGTGGTCAATCGCACTTGACATCTCTTCTTCCGTGAGTTCCGCGCCCTCAAGGGCCGTCCTTGCATCGTCAACGGTGATGCTCCCGTCGGCGACACCTCGAAGCAAGGTCGTGATTGTGTCGTCCATCATTGATCACCTCGGCGCATGAGTTTGTATCGAAGACGCAGTTGATTGCTGCGGCCCTTGTAAGAGGTCGAAAAGCCATAGCGAAGCAGGAGTCCAGCGAAAATAATGACGCCAATCACTGCACCAAAGCCGAGCAACCCAAGCCAGTGTGCACGGAGTTTCGCCCCCATATGGTGGAGGTCAACGCCATGGTGAGCAGGTTCAGGAGGACTGACGTTGCCGTCCCCGGCAAAGAGGGTTCGGGTACCCATGGCCGCAGAGGCCTCATCGCCTTCGTTGAGGGCGAAGTTGAGTTGATTCCAACGGTCTTCCACGCCAGGCACTTGGTCGCCGTTGACGGAGTTTCCAACGATCCAGAAGTTGACAGTACCGGAATCGGTTTCGGGAGCCGTCCAGTCAAACACCCAGGCTCGGTCTTCATTGGCCGAAGAGGCCTCGGTGTGAGTCAGAGTCTGCTCATCGAGCGTGCCGTCAATCTCCCAGTTTTGAGCCATGTCGCTTGCAAGGGTGCCAAGAGAAACTCGCATAGAGAAGCCGGCGGTGTAGGTGCCTGTCGCAGGAGGCCCGCCAATCAACTGAAGGTGGAGCGTGTACGTCTCTCCGGCGACATAAGCGAACGGAACGTCAACGAGAATGACCTGAACAGCGTTGTCGGCGACCTCGTTGTGGCAGAGGCAACCGGATTTAGCCACGTCGTCAATGTCAACCTGCCCGGTTGAGCCTTGGTGAGATTGAGCGCCTCCAATGCCGCCGTGATAGGACGAAGCAAGCGTCGGAAGAAGCAGCAGTACCCCGACCAAGGCAAGCAGGGCTATACGCGATGAACGAGTAGATCTGTGCATAGCCTCACCCTTGCAATCTTTCCGACCTGCAAGGACTCCTTAAACATTGTCAGCAAATCACCACTTTGGGTGCGGCGCAGTGTTGCGTTTTTTGAGCGATTTTCGGCCATCTATTTATCACCCCCACAATGAAAGAAATTTCCCACGGAAGAGTTCATCAATTTGAGACCGTTCGTCCGGGTTGAGGACCATGACCAACTACGCCTTTGACAACACCTACGACCTCTCCGAACAGCAACTTCAGCAGCTTGACGAAGCAGAAGATTTGATGCTCAAAGGCTCGCTTGGAAAAGCAGAAGAAATCTTACTCAGCATGTTGAAGGAAGACCCGGAATGCATACCAGTCCTGTCAAACCTCGGACACATGTACGGACGCCATTTGTCCGAATTCAAGACCGCCGTCGAATATTACGACCGTGTCCTGGCCCTCGAACCTGATAACGCCTGGGCAAGAGATGCGCGTCGCCGATACCTGCGTTATATCGACTGAATGAGGACACCAAAGTTCATTGAGATGGCGCACACCGTAGCCACCATGGACCCCTCCAACATTCTGATTGCCGGAGTGGGCGGCATCGGATGCTCGTGGGCCCATCAAGCCCATCAAAAGTGCCTCGGAAGCGCCCACTTGGTGCTCATCGATGCTGATGATTCCAGTTTCCAAACCGGAGATGAAGTTCATGTGCTCCGCCTTGGACATGCATTGGACAGCGTAGGTTGTGCCGCTTTACCTCCCCTCGCCGAGCAACGAATGCGAGGGTTGAGCACCATCACCAATCAGCTGCTTAACACGACTGAACTCGTCATCCTCCTCACGGGCCTTGGTGGCGGAGTAGGAACCGGTGCAGCCCACGAATTTGCCCGCCAAGCACGTCAATCTGGAGCCATTGTCCTCGCCGTAGCAGGCCTACCTTTCGAGAGCCAGCCCACTCGAATGGAGATCGCCCATGAGGGATTGGAACGTCTCGAGCATACCGCTCACATTACCGTTCGACTCTCGTTAGACCGACTCGCCAGACAAGCGAGGGAAAAGGGGCAGTTGTGGCAAATGGGAGCCGAGTGGATTGAAGATTTGGTGGACGGTTTGGTTCGAACGTTGATGAGAATGGGGCTGATCAACCTTGATTTGATGGACTTGCGAGCCATTGTTGATCAAACTGGCGAGGCCACGATGTTGGTCGGCGTTGGACGCCCTGACGACCCGAAAGGAATCTTGGAGGCCGCCTTGAAAGCACCGCTAGCGGCCATGGACGTTGGTGGAGCCAAAGGTTGCCTCATCCAAGTCGAAGGTGGGCTAGGCATGACCATCGGACAAGTTGACGCCGTTGCCGACCTCTTCACGAGCGCTCTCGACACGGATGCACAAGTCATCTTGGGAGCGCGGGTCAGTGAAGACTTGGTTGACACCATTCGAGTCGTTACACTCTTGGCCGGCATCCATCCGGCCTAATCGAGAAGTTCGATTTCATCATCGTCCCAAGAGACATCGTTCGCCAACACTTCAGGTTCTGACCAAGAGACACCTTCGCCAATGGAAGGAGGCGTGGCGTCGTCCTTCGAAACATCATCAGTATCAACCGCTTGGGTCACAGTTTCAGAGTCGGAAGTTTCGGCAGCATCTCCATCAGGAAGATCTTGTCCCTCAACGGCGGGCATGGCCTCTTCGACGACCTGTTGAATGCGCTCGGTGGCCTTCACGCCACCCATCGTCGCTTCGAGAACCCGGGGTTGCATCCAAAGGAACGTGAGAACAACCACGAGGTGGCCAGCCATCATGACGGTTCTCACATCATTGAGTACGGTGGTAAGCATGGCCACACTTCCAGCGTAAGCATAGCCAAAAGCAAGACCAATGGGTAAAGCATTGTTGGAGTTGACCAACTTCAGCGTCGAACGATACGAGCGAGAGGTCAGCCCCCAGATGGCCATCAAGACCGTGAACATCATGAGCAAAAATTCCTCTAACATCAGCAGGCTGTTACTCGGAGCAATAACCCAGTGCCGCCAAACGGTGAGAAGATGCCATGCAATCAAGAGCTGGCTGAGCAGCATCCATCGGTTTGAAAACGAATGGAAATCCGAGCGTGAGGAGGCTTGAAGCCGCCCCGGATACGACCGGCGCCATGCGAGAAGAAAAACCGCTGTTAATACAACAAAGAAAACGGCGTGGTCCAGTAAAAACCGAGCAGGAGAAAACGACCTCCCCGCCAACCATTCAAAACCGGCGATGAGGCTTCCAGCAAGGCCCATCAAAAGAAGATAGGAGAACATTGTGTGCCGGCGAAGTCCACCTTCAACTCGCTCCTCTGAATCAGGAAGTTTTGAGGCAGCAAGGGAAGCAAGCCATCGACCAAAACCTCTCCCCTGAACGATGGCCCAAACCACAAAGCAAGAAGAAAGAAGCACAGGTAAAAGACCCGTCAAATCTCCGAGTGGGCCTTGTTCGCCGACCAGGGCCAACAGCGCGAGCAGGACCACCACCGACATGATGAGCGGGAAGAGGCAGATGCGGAAGGAAAAGACAAGCCGCTTCATGCGACCCTGTTCGGGAAGTTCAGCGGTTTCAGGCAGCTGTATCCAACGCTGAACGCGACCACTTCCCGACAACATCCCCGTGAGAAGATACCCGCCTGAGAGAGAGAGGAAACCCAAAGCGCTCATCGATTCGCTTCCTTGTACGGCCATCAATTGCAACATCATTGAAAGGCCAACAATGAGGACGAGGTGCGGGAGAGTTTTGCCGCTCAGGAGAAGTCGCAAAAGGCTCCACAAGGAGGATTCTTCCGCTTTGAGTTCGTCAAGTGGAGTCCCCTCGGTCGCCTTGACGGGCGCTGACTCATCACCTTCCATGGCAATTCCTGACCGTGACCCGTTTTGAGGGTATTCCTCGTCAGAGAAGTCAAACATCATGAAGAAGAAGGCCCTCGCCTGTCCAATGGCCAAGCGATTGACCAAAGCACTGCGTGAAAAGCGGCGCTGGGTCGGCGTCATGGTTGACCCATCATGCCAAAACCGAGAGGAGGTGGAAAAGCGCCTTAGCGCATTGGCGTCAGCACTCGATACCGAGGTCAACATCCGCTTGATGGACTGGTGGCCCCTTGATCAACGGACATCGCTTGGTGAACCCACGCCTTTGACTGCCAACCACCCCCATGTCGCTTTGGCCGTGATACGTATACATCTCAAAGACGCCCCCCTTCTCCGCGGCCTGCTCGAAAGCAGTTCAGCCCTCGAACAACACGGCCTGCAGAGCCTTACAACCAGCGGGAAGATTCGCCTCGTCAGAGAGCGATTGGGCATTCCACGTCCAAAACGGCACACCCAAAAGTGACCAAATACCCCGTTCGGGGAAAGACGCCAGCCATGTGAATGAGCCGCAGGCCTCAAGTGCCATCGCAGGGACGGTAGCACATGGGTGGAGGAGGCACGGCCCCGAAAATGAAGATGAGCGATGCGCTCATCCTCACAGGCCTCACGCTTCTTCTCGGAGGCTTATTCATGCACGCTTGGGTCACACCCATCAACCACGGAGCCGAAGACCCACCGTACACCAACGGTGCATCCATGATGAAAGATGATACTTTTCGCATTGGCGTTACCGTTGACAACGAAACAACGCTTCGAATCGTCCTCAAGGACGCAGTTGGGGATATTTTGAGCGCAGAATCCTTCGTCCTTGCAGCCGGTGAAGAACATGTTGAAGAACTCACAATGACCACTGGTGGATTCTACAGTTACGAACTTGACACGAAAAACACCAGTGCCACCATCACGGTGGACATCGAGCGCAAGTTGAAGTTGGACATGCTTCCGTTTCCGTTTGGCGCCCTGTTCCTTGCTCTAGGAATCTATCAGCGGACTGCCTCCAGCCCGGACGATGAAGTGTTGGACGCAGAGTTAGAGGATTGACCACGTCAGCAATTCAGGGTCATCCATGATTCCTTCGCCTCCCTTGAGGACCAAAGCACCGCCTTCACCAAGGCCATCAACGGCCAATTCCTCGCCTCTATAGAGCGGATTGCCAAGGGTAGAAAATCCATGCATGACGGCAGCCTCGATCCGAAGCGAATCGACCCTGGACGAGGGTAGGCCGATCAAGGACTCAAACAACGATGCAACCACCGCATGAACGGCAGAGTGGAGCGTGGCAGCATCCACATTGAGACCAAGCTCAGCAAGACCGGAAAATCCTCCTTCGTACGAGGCCATGATGTTCACGCCAATTCCAAGCACAAGTCGATGTTTGCGTCCTTGTGAAACAGCTTCGAAGAGGACCCCTCCTCCTTTCCCCATACCCCCCTTGGCTGTTCGAATGTAAACATCGTTCGGCCACTTGAGGCAGACATCGTTTTCATCGCACAAAGACCAACCTTTCAGGAGCCGAACGAGGGCTTCACCAACCCTGAGTTGATCCATGGTGCCGTGAACCCAGGTATGACCATCCTCCACCAACCATGATGCCATCATGGCGCCCTCAAGATTTAGCCAACGACGCCCATGACGCCCCCTTCCGTCGGTTTGTCGGTCGGCTCGAACCGAGGCACCAGGTTTAGAGGAAAAGGCAAGTACCTCATCGTTGGTGCTTTCCGTCGTACCAACAGATTGGAATGGACTCCCCGTATATGGCCGCCAAAGAGCAAGAACTGACAGAACTTCACCGTCATCAAATTGGGTTTGAGCCACCGTTCGTGCGGCCAAACCGCGACGCCACGCTTCAGCCGGGGTTTGCTCGGCAAAACCCGATGACGAGACCGTTATGTAAGCAATACCTTGCTCCTTCAAAAGGCGTCCTTCAGCGAGCAATTCAATCAAACGCACATGCAGCCCCTTTGAGTCCGTGTCCGTAAGAGCCGCTTCTTCCATCGGACCCAAAGCACCTTCATCGAGTGAGGAGGATGCGAGATAAGGTGTGTTCCACACCACGACATCATAGAGGCGATCACCACCCCACTGAGCAAGACCTCCGTCTTCGTCTGGACCAGGCCCGCCTTCAAGGACCTCAGCATGGATGCCTGCGGCCTGAAGATGCTTCCGTGTGCACGCCACAGCCATTGGATTGACATCGCAGGCCGTTATGCTGCACCCCATTTTAGCAGCAAACAAGGATAAGGCGCCTGTACCGCATCCAATCTCGAGCCATTGAGTGCCCGAGGAAAGACGTTGCCCGTTCAAAACCGACGCCAACAACGTGGTATCTTCACGAGGAGGATATACCGTGGGAGGCACCGTGAGGTCAATCACGTCCCCCCGTGGAGTGCTCCATCGAACATGCTGAGCCGAGCGAGCGACCCGTAGAATTTCCTCTTCGGCATGGGAGGAATCAAACGGTTCATCTTCTCCCATGGTGTGGACCAATCGGCTTCAACTCATGAGTCTATTCGTACGACGGCGCACCAAAATCTGCGAATTTTGCCGTTATGAGCAGATTTATGAAGGTGACATCCGATGGAGGGGCATGGCACCCTCGGGGCCGCCACGGTCACGGCCAACCCGAAATGTATAAGAATGCCATGCAGGTCGGACAGAAAGCCCAAGTTGCTACATTGGGCCTGTAGCTCAGTCAGGTAGAGCGTCGGACTTTTAATCCGATGGTCGCGGGTTCGAACCCCGTCGGGCCCGCCTGACTGGGCTACTGGCCGGGTGTTGTCGGGCGATCCGGGGTTTCAAAATGGTCGTAAAGAGTGCAACGAAAAAGCGGTTAATGGAATTGGGCGTTTCTGAAGAATACGCGCACAAACTTGCCACAGACCGAAACATGACGGACATCAAAAACATGTCTCACGACGATGTCGCCTCTACCCTCGGCATCTCGAAGGACGCTGAAGAATTCATCAGCACCATGCAAATCATCGCCGAGCAAGGATCCCGACGCCGAGCTGCGAAGAAGAGCACAAAAATCACCATCCGTGCCAAAGCCATTGACGACTTTGACCGACCGGAGATCACTTCACGTTTCAACGCACTCAACCATGTACTCGTCCCTCACCAAGAATTGGTCGGCGAGGCGAACATCTCGCCCAGCGACCAACTTGCCATTGAAATGGAAGCGCTTGCTCCATGGAAGATGGTTCAACCGGACCCGGAAACAGGCGAAGACCGCTTGGCCAAGGAGCTCCTCCCCAAAGTCCTCATCACAGACCCCGTTGTTCAAGTCATCAAAGAACTCGCTGAAGCCGCTGACTCCGCAGCCCACATGGCCGACCCAGACCACACCCCTCTGGCGGCCGGATGGATTGCAGACCGTGTGCTCAAGGTCGTCCGCCAATCCCCGTCGGCAGGACAGACCATCGCTTACCGACTGATCGTTGAGGGGAACTAAGGAGGAGAACATCATGCAGGAAATCATTCAAGCTTTTTTCAAAGAACGCAGCCTTGTCAACCACCAACTCGCGTCGTACAACGACTGCATCCCTGCTTCTGAGAGCGCCCTTTCACGAATGGAGCGAATCATCCGTAACATCCGCGTTGGTACCGACGAAGACTTCAACGACGACGAAGGCGGCTACATCAAACTGGATGTTCACGACCAAGACATCGTCATCCGCCTCAAAAATGTCAAACTTGGGCAACCCACGGTCAAAGAAGCCAACGGAGCACTCAACCCATCGACACCCATGGAGTGCCGACTGCGCAAATTGACCTACATGTCCCCCGTCACCATTGACTTCACCATCAAGCGCAACGGCGTACCTTCACCAACCGAATCCGGCGTCGCCGTCGGCAACATGCCGATCATGGTTCGTTCGGAACGTTGCAACCTTCACCCAAAACACATCGCTGGCGACCGCGTCCTCACCCCGACTACCTCGGACGAGGACAAAACCACCTGGCATGAGCTCCTCCAAAAGAAAGGAGAAGACCCACTTGACCCCGGTGGCTACTTCATCATCAACGGAACCGAACGTGTCCTCATCTCGATGGAAGACCTGGCTCCAAACCGAGTCACTGTTGAGATCAACAAGCGATATGCAAAGCAGACAGAAGTGGCCAAGATTTTCTCACAAAAAGACGGTATGCGCAAGCCCTTGACCGTTGAAAAGCGTCGAGACGGTATGCTCATGGTCAAAATCTCAACCGCAGGAACCACCGCCATCCCCGTGGTGCTGCTCATGCGCGCCCTCGGCGTTGAGAACGATCAACACATCTTCCAAGCCATCGCTGGAAACACCGACTCGTTCAAGTTCATCGTCGCCAACATCAACGAAGTGAACGACAACGAAGAATACAAAGTCGTCACGACCGAAGAAAGCCATCAATGGCTCGAAAAGAAATTCGCCGCAGGCCAGCAAAAGGAATACAGAGAAGCACGTGTGAGTCAACTCCTCGACCGTGAACTCCTGCCTCACCTTGGCGACCAGTTCGAGGACCGAGAAAAGAAAGCCATCTACCTTGGCCGAATTGTTCGCCAAGTCTTGGAAATGGCCATTGAAGGTCGAGACCCGAACGACAAGGACCACTACGCCAACAAGCGTGTTCGCCTCGCAGGCGACCTCATTGAGGACCTTTTCCGCGTCTCCGCCGGCCAACTCGCTCGAGACCTGAAGTATCAACTTGAGCGCCACCACAACCGAAAGCGTGAGCTGAAGATTACCTCATGCCTCCGCCCGGACGTTCTAACCAGCAAAATCATGCACGCTCTCGCCACAGGAAACTGGGTCGGAGGTCGCTCTGGTGTGAGCCAGTTGTTGGACCGAACCACCTACTTGGCCGCCCTCTCCCACATGCGCCGCGTGACCTCACCCTTGGTCCGTAGCCAACCTCACTTTGAGGCTCGAGACCTTCACCCGACGCAGTGGGGCCGCCTTTGCCCCAACGAAACCCCTGAGGGACAGAATTGTGGTTTGGTGAAGAACGCTGCTCAGATGATTGACATCTCTGAAGACATCAATGAGATTGAGATCAGGGAACGACTCGACGAACTCGACGTCTACCAGCCGGATGATTGGACCGACGGAGATCGTGTGCACGTCAACGGTGACATCTACGGCATTCACAAGCGAGGTAAGAAACTCGTGGACCACTTCAAGTCCTCCCGACGACGAGGTGTGATTCCCTCTGAAGTTTCCATCCGCCACGATGTTGCCAACAAGGACATCTTCATCAACACGGACAAGGGACGAATTCTTCGCCCGCTCCTCATCCTTTACGACGGCGCTCCACGCTTGACACAAGACCACTTGGTCAAACTCGCCAGTGGAGAAATCAATTTCCGCTCCCTCATCATTGAGGGTGTAGTGGAATGGGTCGATGCTGAAGAGGAAGAAGACCTCTACATCGCACCCCGTCCGTTTGTTCTCCCCGAAACCATCCCCGAAGGCGACAGTGCTGGCTTGGCCGGTCGAGTCGTGAAACACGAGGATGTGGAATGGATGAACCTCGGCGAACCACGCACCGATGTGGCCCACCTCAAAGCCAATGTTTCAATGCCGAACGGCGAGATTTCCACCACGGAATTCGACGTCCCGTTGTTGTACACGGCGGAACACACCCACTGCGAAATTGACCCACAACTCGTTCTCGGTGTTTGCGCTTCGCTCATCCCATACCCCGAACACAACTCAACACCGCGTGTTACCGGAGGAACGGCCATGGTCAAGCAATCCCTTGGCCTGCCAAGTGCCAACTACCGAATGCGACCCGACACGCGAGCTCACATCTTGCACTACCCGCAACGCTCCATCACCCGAACGCAGGCCATGGAGACCACAAACTTCGACGACCGGCCTGGTGGACAAAACTTCATTGTCGCCATCATGTCACTTCACGGATACAACATGCAAGACGCTGTCATCATGAACAAGGGTTCCATTGACCGAGCACTCGGCCGCTCCACGTTCAACCGAACGTACAACGCTGAACGTCGCCGATTCCCTGGCGGTCAAGTTGAGGAAATCGAAAAGCCGGATTACAACAAGAAAATCGAAATCAAGGGCGTTAAGGCACCTGAAGCCTACATTCACCTTGAAGCCGATGGTTTGCCTGTGCCGGAAACTGCTCTTGAAGGCGGAAACGTACTTGTCGGAAAGACGAGCCCTCCCCGATTCCTTGAGGAATCATCTGGTGGCTCATTCTTGATGGCTCAAGAGCGACGTGAATCCTCTATGCTCGTCCGCCACGGCGAAAAGGGCTGGGTTGACAACGTCTATGTGACCGAATCTCTTGACTCTGGCCGTCTCGTTCGTGTCATGGTTCGCAGCCACAAGGTCCCCGAAGTTGGCGACAAGTTCGCCTCTCGACACGGACAAAAAGGTGTCATCGGACGCTTGGTTGAACCAGAAGACATGCCCTTCACCGAAGATGGCGTCGTCCCTGACCTCATCATCAACCCTCACGCCATTCCTTCCCGAATGACGGTCGCCCACGTTTTGGAAATGATTGGTGGCAAGGTCGGTGGTATGGAAGGACGCCGCATTGACGGTACTGCCTTCCGAGGAGAGAAGGAATCCAGTCTGCGTGATGGCCTTGTCCGAAATGGACTCGCTCACACCGGTCGTGAAACCATGATCAACGGTGAAACCGGAGAATGCTACCCTGCTGATATTTTCATTGGATGCATCTTCTATCAACGACTTCACCACCTGGTCAGTTCCAAGATTCACGCCCGTTCCCGTGGACGTGTCCAAATCCTTACCCGCCAACCAACCGAAGGTCGTGCCCGACAAGGTGGACTTCGATTTGGTGAAATGGAACGTGATTGTTTGATTGCTCACGGTGCTTCAATGGTCATCAAGGACCGATTGTTGGATGAATCCGACGGAATTGACATGTATGTGTGTGCTCAATCTGGGCACATCGCTTGGTATGACCCGAAGCGTGGCACCTACGTGAGCCCAATCCATGGGGATGGGGCTGAAGTCTACAAGGTACAGACTTCTTATGCATTCAAGCTGCTCCTAGACGAGATGAAGAGTTTAGGTGTGGCCATGCGTCTTGAACTGGAGGACCGAAGATGAGTCGAAAAAGCACAATGATCCCAAAGCGAATCGCTCAGATTCGATTTGGTCTGATGGACCCGAACGAAATTCGAAAGATGTCAGCGGTGGAAGTCAAGACGGCAGACACCTACAAGGATGACGGCCACGCCTACAAGCAAGGTCTGATGGACCCGCACATGGGTGTCATTGAACCTGGTTTGCTCTGCCCAACCGACAACTGCCAGTACCAGGAATCCCCTGGTCACTTCGGCCACATTCAGTTGGAACTCCCGGTCATACACATTGGGTTTGTGAACCTGATCAAGACGGCTCTCAAAGCAACGTGCAATGACTGCAGTAAGATTCTACTTCACAGTGAACCCGGCACATCGCCTGGTTCCAACCCTGAACAGAGCGAACAAGATTACTACCGAAACCGAATTCGAGACGTCATCACCAAGCACGGCGTTGGTTCAACGGAATTCTCAAAGATCATCAAAGAAGTCGAAAAGGTCACATCTGGCACCAAGCGAAAGGTGTGCATGCACTGTGGTTCGTCCCAAGGAAAAATCATCTTGGACAAACCAACGACCTTCAAGGAAAAGGACGATGCCAAAGGGACTGAGCGAAAACTCAACCCGCGAGATGTCCGAGAATGGCTCAGCAGCATCCCAGCCGAACACTTGATTTTCATCGGAATGGACAAACAAAACCGTCCCGAATGGATTGTTCTCAAGGTGCTTCCAGTGCCTCCCATCACCGTTCGACCATCCATCACCCTGGACAGCGGAGACCGCTCTGAGGACGATTTGACTCACAAACTCGTTGACGTCCTTCGTATCAACCAGCGATTGCGAGAGAACCGTGACTCAGGTGCACCTCAGTTGATTGTTGAGGACCTTTGGGAATTGCTTCAATACCACATCACCACCTACTTTGACAACCAAACATCCGGCATCCCGCCTGCACGACACCGCTCCGGCCGCACCCTCAAGACGCTCACACAGCGACTCAAGGGGAAGGAAGGGCGCTTCCGAAGCAACCTTTCCGGTAAGCGTGTCAACTTCTGTGCTCGCTCAGTGATTTCTCCAGACCCATACCTAAGCGTCAACGAAGTCGGTGTACCAACCAAGATCGCCAAGGAATTGACGGTCCCCATCCGTGTCACCACCCGTAACCGTGAACAGATGCGTCAAATGATCCTTCGAGGACCTGACATCCACCCCGGTGTCAACTACATCGTTCGTGGTGACGGTCGACGTGTGAAGATCAACCAACGAAGTCGCCTCATCAACGCCGGATTCCGGTGTCACAACCCCGAGTGCAACGAGGAAACCACCGGCCGCCATGACCTTCACTCGGTCATGCCAGCTCCGAACTTCCTCCCCGGACTCGTGATTCAGAAGCAGATTTCGCTGACTGGAATGGGAGAAGAAGAAGTGGCTTACGCTGTCAACGACATGTCGACGCTCAACAACCTCCAAGGCCTTGATGAAAACGGCAAAAAGTTGCCCGAAGATGACCCACGGGCCATCCTCCACTACCGTTGGATGCACGAATTGGCTCAAGCCGACAACCCGAACCCTGAACCGTTCCCAGAACACCTTGAGGTCGTCTGCCCTCACTGTGGCAGTCCATTTGACGAATGGGGAGAAGAGCGAACCGGTGTTGAAGACCGCCTCTCAACCCTTGACCGCTATGGAAACCCTAAGCCGGGTCTGCAAGTTGAACGCCACCTCATCGACGGTGACGTAGCGATCTTCAACCGACAACCTTCGCTCCACCGCATGTCCATGATGGTGCACGAAGTTCGTGTCATGAAGGGGAAAACGTTCCGGTTTAACCTCGCCGTATGTACGCCATACAACGCTGACTTTGACGGCGACGAGATGAACCTCCACGTGATTCAATCTGAAGAAGCCCGCGCTGAGGCTAAGATTCTGATGCGTGTTCAAGAGCACATCTTGACCCCCCGCTACGGTGGTGCGGTCATTGGTGGAATTCACGACCACATCTCAGGAGCCTACCTCCTGTCTCGCCCTGGCACCTTGATTCGCAAAGCATTCGGACTCGAAATGCTGGGCAACATTGGCTACACAGGTAAACTCCCTGAACTGGTCAAAGATGAGAACGGCGATGACGCATACCGTGGACAAGACATCATCTCACTGATCATCCCCGAAAACATCCATCTGCGCTTCCGAAGCCGGTCAAACGACATGGTGATGGTCAAGAACGGGCAGGTTGACGGGACGCTTGACAAGCGAGCCATTGGTGCTGAGGACGGTCGTCTACTCGACGCCATTGTCCAAACCAACGGTTCCGAACAAGGCGCTCGTTTCCTTGACGAGTTCACTCGCCTCTCAATCGCTGCTTGTACCTCGCTTGGATTTACCACTGGTATCGACGACGAGGACCTCTCTGAGGAAGCTGTGGCCAGCATCAACCAAGCAAACTCATTGGCAAGTGAAGGCGTTGAACAAGCCCTCGAAAAGTTTGGCAAGGACGGAAAGAAATACGATGCTCGCCCAGGTCGAACACCTCGCGAAACCCTCGAAGAAGACATCATGGTTATGCTGGACAAAGGAAAGCAGGAAGCCGGTGACATCGCAAAGGACGAACTCAACAAGTCGGGTTCGACCAACGCTGCGGTGAACATGGCCATTTCTGGTGCCCGTGGTTCCATGGATAACTTGACCATGATGGCTGCATCCATCGGTCAAGCCAAGGTTCGTGGTAAGCGACTTGAGCGTGGCTACGACGACCGTGTTCTCCCCCACTTCAAGCGTGGAGGACGTGGTGCTCGAGACCGTGGTTTCATCTCTTCATCGTTCAAGCGTGGCCTCGAACCTACGGAGTTCTTTATGCTCTCCGTGTCGGGTCGTGAGTCGCTGGTTGACACCGCTGTTCGTACCGCAAAATCAGGGTACATGCAGCGCCGTTTGATCAACGCCATGGACGATTTGAAGGTCTTCGACGACGACATGCTCTCGGTCCGAAACACCGCTAACCGAATCATTCAGTTCAGCTACGGCGAGGACGGTATTGACCCGTCCCGTGGTGTGCACGGCTCTCCGTTCAACATTGACGTCATCGTTGATGCTGCTCTCGGCACCGAAGGCGGCCTTGAAATTGACCGAGATTCCTACGAGTTCAGTGCCGAAGAAGAGGACATGGGCGCCTGGGAAGAATCCGCAGAACACGACGGAGGTGAGAACTGATGGTCGTCAAGAGTGCAACCAAGAAGAAGCTCATGGATTTGGGCATTGACGAAAACTTCGCTCATGCTTTGGCTGATGACCGGAAGTGGGACGATGTCAAAGTGATGACGCAAGCCGACATCGCCAAGATTTGCGAAACCGATTCTGAAACCGCAGGAAACATCCATGCGACCATCATCGCAGCAACGCAGAAAGGCCGCGACGGCGATGGTGAAAGCACCGGTCCGGTGACCAAAGTTCGTTTGTCCGGACGAAGCAGCAAGCGCCGTACTCGAGCCAAGACCGTCGTGGACATGGAACCCTATGACTACGACCGTAAGATGCTCGCCATGGCGAATGAACTTGCCCAAGACCCAGTCTACCAGAAGCTCGAAGAAGCCGTTGAGGCGACCGGCTCCGGCCGATTCACCGACCGTATTCTTTCGGACTTGACAGAAGCCTGCCACGCACGTGGAAAGAAGAAGTTGACCAAGCCTCAAGCAAAGAAAGTCGTTGACGAAGCGATCGTCGCTCTTGAACGTGCCAGCATTGACCCCTACGAAGCGGCTGGAATTATCACAGCTCAATCCATTGGAGAACCAGGGACACAGATGACCATGCGTACGTTCCACTATGCTGGTGTTGCTACGGTTAACGTAACCCAAGGTCTGCCCCGTATCATTGAGATTGTGGACGCACGAAAGGTACCTCAAACACCAACGATGACCATCCGCTTGACGGAGGGTCAAATGCAAGATGGAAAAGCAGCTCAGAAACTCGCTGCAGCCATTGAAGTCACCACGACCGTGGACATCGCCACATTGGAAACCGACGTTGCTCAACGACGTCTTGTCCTCAATTTGCACAAGGGCAACCTCAAGCAACGAGGCATGAGCGCTGGCGAAGTCAAGGACAAGTTGGAGCGTGCAACCCGATTGTTCGTGCAAGCAGACAAGGAAAAGAATCCTTCAACGCTGACCATGATTCCAGGCGTACACGCAGAAGAAGACCTCGCCGAACTGGCCGATAACCCTCCTTCCTACACCATGCTTCTCCAACTTGAGGAGAAGATTCGGGACATGCGCCTCAAAGGAATCCCTGGTATTGAACGAGCCAACCCCCAGCTTGATGACAAGACTGGAGAGTACTATCTTTCCACTATCGGCAGCAACCTGCAACGCATCAGTGAGTTGGAAAACATTGACCGTTCACGAACCTACACCAACAACATCATCGAAATTTACGATTACTTGGGCATTGAAGCAGCGCGACAAGCCATTGTGAACGAATTGCAGATGACGCTTGATGGTGCCCGATTGGAAGTCGACGTGCGCCACTTGTTGATGGTTGCTGACGTGATGACCTCTGAAGGTGAAGTGCGAGCCATTGGCCGACACGGTGTATCAGGAACCAAGCACAGCATCCTTGCTCGTGCGGCGTTCGAAGTCACCGTGAACCACTTGCTGAAGGCCGGTATCATCGGAGAAAAGGACCACTTGACGGGTGTTGCAGAGAACATCATCGTCGGACAACCCATTTCCTTGGGAACCGGAAGCGTGGCCCTGTACTACATCCCTGAAGAATGAAGTTCCAACCATGAGAAACACATGTGGAGAATGGAGGAAATACAATGGATCTAAGCCGACAACTGAAGAATGCAATCGCAACAGGTAACCTGTTGTTTGGACAACGACAAGCCAAGGACGCCTGTGCCGAAGGAAACGCCAAGATGATCATCATCGCAGCGAATTGCCCCGAGGAATACACAACGGCTCTACGTGCATCTCACCCTGAGGTGAGCATGCACCAAGCTCGAATGGTCAACCGAGAATTGGGCATTGCCTGTGGTAAACCCTTCTCCGTTTCTACCATCACCGTTTTGGACGCTGGCGACAGTGATTTGATGGCATTGGAAAGTAATCTTGAGTGATTTCCTCAACGAACTGGGGACAACACCTTGATGGCCTTTGGTGGCCACGCCAAAGCATGGACAGAGCACCTGCTGGCATTGCCACGGCCTTGACCGCACTCTTGTTGTTGAGCATCATCGGCTCAGTGGCACTGGAAAACATCCCGACCACGGCCCTTCTTGATGAACCAAGCCGTGAGGTCCAGCAAGCTTCGGCTCGAAGTACATCGGCAGAGGTCTTCCTCGCAAGTGGCGGTTCGAGTTCCCACGACGAATTCTCGGGTGGAATCGCTGCATCAGACACCGGCTACGTGGTTGGCGGAGATGTCAATTCATCAGCACAAGCTGTCACGTTTGGCACCCACACCTATGTGCCATCCTCTCCGTTTACCAATGGAAATGAGTTTTACTTGGCCTCGCTTGATCACACCGGAAATTGGAACTTTTTGGTTGGTGCAGACCACTCACAGGGCGGAGTATCCTTCCTTGCTGATGTGGCGTCCCACGCCGGAAACTCAATCGTAGCCGGCTACATGTACGGACCAGTGGATTTCGGACAAATTTCCTTGTCCACAGCGGTTCAATTTGACGGTTTCATCGCACAAACGGACGCTTCTGGAAACTGGATGTGGGCCAAAGGATTCCAAACCCTTCCAAATTCAAGCACCGATTCCAGTATTCCTCAAGCCATTGCTGTCGACCAAGTCGGTGATGTCATCGTCGCAGGCTATTTCTCAGGTGAGACGGACTTTGGAGGTACATCCTTCAACGTTTCAAACGCTGAGATCTTCATCGCCAAACTTGACGGAGCGAACGGTGCGCTCAAGTGGGTGGTCACTGGAGGTGGCCCTGGCCCTCAGGAAGTAACCGATGTGGTCGTAAGTTCAAACGGTGACATCCATGTCTCAGGAGTGACCCAAAGTAACGTCCTGTTTGGCGCTAACTCTTACAGCACCGTGGGCACGACGGATTCCTTCATCGTCAAACTCTCCAGCAGCGGTTCCTTCCAATCGGTGACTGGCTACGGCATTCCAAGTCAAGCGGTCTCCCTTTCAAAAATGGCGTTGGACAAAAATGGTGAACTCTACGTTGGTGGCTCATTTGAAGGTACAATGAGCAAGAATGGTTGGTCCATCACTGCCAACAAAGGGGGAGCTGACCTTTTCTTCATCAAGGAAGGTTCAACCCCGTCGAATCAATGGGCAGCGATTGGAGGAAGCAACGCTGCAGACAGCCTTCAAGGCATGGAAGTCACCTCGCAAGGTGAAATCATTTTCACCACCTTCTTTGCCAGTTCAACCTTCACGGGTGGCACCAAAGGCGCTACCCCGACAAGCAGTAGTTGGGCAAATATCGATGCCGATGCCTTGATGGGTGGCTTGACCAGCACAGGAGGGTGGTCATGGTTGGACGTAACGGCCAGCACCTCCCTCGAACTTGGTTGGGACCTCGCCCTTAATTCGAGCGATATCGCCGCTGTTGTAGGCTCCTTTGCTGGTCCATCACCCGCAACCATTACCAAAGGCAGCAATAGCGTGACAAGCACCGGAGGATGGGACAACTTTGTCTGGGCCCTTGACCCCTCCATGAAAGCCGATAAAGACAACGACGGCGTTCCTGATTTTTCCGACAACTGCCCTGACGATTCAAATCCCCTCCAGGGTAACACCGACGGAGATGCTCAAGGCGATGCCTGCGATTCGGACGACGACAATGACGGAATAACCGATAATTCTCCCGACAATTGTCCTCGTGGTGGAGCTGCCAACTGGGCCTCAACACAGAACTTTGACGACCCCGCCAACTCAACCGATTGGGACCGAGACGGGTGCAAAGACGATGTTGAAGATGCAGACATTGACAATGACGGAATCGCCAACGGAGCTGACCTTTGTCCTCGCTCGCCCTATCAACCGCCTCGTCCGACCTGGGTGTCGGATTCCATCACGGACGTTGATGGCGATGGTTGTCGCGATGCCGATGAAGACACGGATGATGACGGAGATGGATTTGAGGATGTGAGCGATGATTGCCCAACGGTTGTCGGCAATTCAACCCTGGGAGAAGAAGGATGTCAAGACAACGATGGAGATGGTTGGTCAAACAACTTTGACGATTGTCCCAACGACTTTGGCAATTCAACCCTCGGCGGTAAAAATGCCTGCCCAGACGCTGATGGCGATGGATGGGCTGACGTTGATGATGCCTTCATCGAGGACCCAACCCAGTGGTCCGACGCCGATGGCGATGGCTATGGGGATAATGCCCAAGGAACAACCCCTGATGATTGCCCAGCCGTTTCGGGGACATCCATGCTGGACAGAATGGGGTGCTTGGACACCGACAGCGACGGATATTCCGACCCCGATTCAATGTGGGATGCCGAGTCCGGAGCGGATGCGTTCATTGATGACCCCACACAATGGTCGGACTTTGACGGTGATGGATTTGGTGACAACTACGCTAACATGTCGTGGGAAAATCGAAATCCATCCTGGCCAGGTGAATTCCGCGGAGATGCGTTGAATCAAGATGCATGTCCAACTCAAGAAGGGACTTCGTGGCAAAACGGCATGGTGGGTTGCCCCGACCAAGACGGTGATGGATGGTACAATCTGCAAGACGACTTCCCCAACGATCCGACGCAATGGTCGGACACCGACGGCGATGGCTACGGCGACAATGCGTCCGGAAACGAAGCCGACCAATGCCCGGATCTTGCAGGGACTTCAACGGCGGACCGATTGGGTTGCCTCGACAGCGACGGCGACAGTTATTCCGACCCAGACTTCAATGTCAATTGGGGGCCAGAACAAGGAGCGGACGCCTTCCCACTGGAAGCCACACAATGGTCCAACCAAGACCAAGACCCGTACGGGGATAATCCGAATGGTTTCCAAGCCGATGCCTGCCCAACCGTTCGAGGGACATCCACCATTGATCGATTCGGCTGCAACGATAGCGACGGCGACGGTATATCCGATGCCACCATCGAATGGCCATTGGCTCAAGGTGCAGACGCTTGCCCCTTGGTGCAAGGTACCTCGACGGCCGACCGAATTGGATGCGTTGACACCGACGGCGACAACTACTCTGACCCCACTCCGGATTACAGCGCTGAGGATGGAGCCGATGCTTATCCAAACGACCCCACACGTTGGATTCTTGAACCCGCAGAAGAGCAGACACTGTTGGCCTCCAGCAACGCCTTAATTGGCGGAGGAGTTGGCCTCATCGTTGCTCTGATTCTGGTCGGTCTTTTCATGCGTCGACGTGGAAACAAGGACGAGAAGGAATGGGCCATGACGCAAGCGAGCGTTGAGAACTTTTCAGCTCAAGTCGCGATGCCAAACTTCGGGGCTCAGCCAACCGCCGCACAACCAACCCATGCGAATCAAGTCGCTATGCCGAACTTCAATGCCCAGCCGGTCGTTGCACAACCCGACCCTGCCCGAGATTACTACAATGGTTTGCTCGCTCAGGGCTATCCTCATGCGGATGCCGTGCGCTACACGCAACAGTACTTCCAAGAATTCAGGGGATGAAGGACGGAAGGGGCTGCTATGGTTGAGAAAGGAGGCTGGTTGAACCACCCCTTGGTTCGAGGCATGTTGGTGTTCTCAGCCTTTCGAGCAGTCTATGGAATCGGTATTCTTGTGGTAACCTACGGATTGGCGACCAACGATGCAGCACCTTGGTGGACCTCACTCATCTTTTTGGCGTTCTCCATGGTGTTTTCGAGGTGGTTGTTCCGCCGCCTGAAGCAGCGTTGGCCAAGCCTGTTTGATTCACGCAATGGTATCCAAGAAGGAAAGGTCGATCAAACAACGCCTTGAGCAATCATGGCTTCGGCGACCTTGAGGAAACCAGCCACGTTTGCACCAAACACATAATCACCTTCTCGGCCGTACTTCTTGGCCGTTTCAGAGGCGTTCTTGTGAATGTTGACCATGATGCCCTCAAGCTTCTGGTCCACTTCTTCTCGAGTCCAAGGCATGCGGAGCGAATTTTGGGACATTTCCAGTCCGGAGGTGGCTACACCACCAGCATTGCTTGCCTTACCTGGGGCGAAAAGAATACCTGCTTCTTGGAAAACCTCTACGGCTTCAGGAGTGCAGGGCATGTTAGCGCCTTCACCAACAGCGATGACCTTGTTGGCCACCAACATCTTGGCTTCCTCGCCGTTCAATTCGTTCTGAGTAGCACAGGGGAGTGCAACGTCAACATCAACACCCCAAAGGCCGTTCAAGGAAGGCTCTGGAGCACTGGCTGTGAAGGATGCCGAGGGGTATTGCTTGGCGTATTCCGAGATGCGCCCCCGTCGGTTGTTCTTCAGGTCCATCACCCAAGCGAGTTTCTCACGGTCAATACCGTCAGGGTCGTGGATGAATCCAGAGGAATCTGAGAAGGTGACAGGCTTACCACCGAGGTCCAGAACTTTTTCACAGGCGAATTGAGCCACGTTTCCTGATCCTGAGATCGAAACAACGGCGCCTTCAAACGATTTGCCTTTGGTAGCGAGCATTTCACGGGCGAAGTAGACAAGGCCGTATCCAGTGGCCTCTGGTCGGATAAGGGACCCACCATAAGCGAGGCCTTTTCCAGTCAAAACACCGGCTTGGAATTCGTTGCGAAGGCGCTTGTACATACCAAACATGTAGCCGATCTCTCGACCTCCAACGCCGATGTCCCCTGCAGGAACGTCACAGTCATGGCCGATGTGTCGCCAAAGTTCCATCATGAACGACTGGCAGAAGCGCATGACTTCGCCGTCAGATTTGCCCTTTGGATTGAAATCGGATCCACCTTTACCGCCGCCCATTGGAAGACCGGTCAAGGAATTCTTGAAAATCTGCTCAAAGGCGAGGAACTTCAGAATGGAAGCGTTAACGCTAGGGTGGAAGCGAAGACCACCTTTGTAGGGGCCAATGGCGCCATTGAACTGGATTCGGAATCCGCGGTTAACTTGAGTTTCGCCTGCGTCATCAACCCAGGGGACGCGGAAATGGATGAGGCGCTCAGGCTCCACCACTCGCTCAACAACTGAGATGTATTCCGGATTTTCCTCGAGGACGGGTTCAAGCGATTCGAGAACTTCTTTCACGGCTTGGTGAAACTCGGGTTGTTCAGGGTCTCTGGCTACGACTTTTGCATAGATTGCGTCACTGGGGCTCATTGGCATACCTTCTCACACCTGTAGGTGTCTTGCGCCGCCCTTATGCAGACCCTTTCTAATGGTTACCCCTGTGCGTCCTCTGATTCATTCAGTTGAGCAGTGAGGCCCGAGGCTCAGAAACTGCAAACGGTAAGGTAGCGCTCAAGACGTTCAACTCGGCGCTGACCATTGGCGTCTACTTCGGCCATGGCGCGAATGGATTCCTCAATCAGGGCATGCTGATCTTCCTGAAGACCGATGATGCGACGGAGATGGTCAAGCATGGCCCACTCATCTTCACTGATGATGTCGTCATCAAGGGCAGCGATGAGCGCAGATTGGTAGGTGGTGGCGTCGCCCATCTGATGGGTTGCGAATTCACTATCCTCGTCAAACGGAGAGGAGGCATCGCCTGCGACGATGGAACGGCATTCCGCCGTGTCGGCGGGTGCGACCCCCAGTGCTTGAGCCAGGATATGCAGAATTTGAGCTTCGTCGTCGGTGACAATTTTGTCATCAAAGGCCACACGTAGCGTTTCGAGGTAAAGGAAGAGTCCACGGGTTGGAACCAGCGTCATGAACCGTCTTGAGAGCGCCTCGTCCTTGAAACTTCGCTCGCTGGGCCGTAGCCCCCCATTTCGCATTGTAATACAGAACATGACAAATTGTCATCATTTGAGATACATTTATAGGGAGGCAGTCATGACCTACCTTTACAGGAGGAACCCGGATGACCCAGCCCACCAGTGCCGTCTCACTCAGAATCACCGAGGAGGACTTGGCTCTGCTCGATGCCCGCATCGGCATGGATGGCGCCCGTAGTCGGTCCGATGTTGTGCGTTTGGCCATTCAGGAATTCCTTCACAATCAACCGCTTCTTCAAGGAATGAAGAGCGTTCGAATTCCTCTTGGACGTAATGACCAATTGCAACTTGGAAAATTGTACGAGCTCCAGGGCACAACCCCTGAGATCGCCGCCCAAGAAGGGCTCAAGTTGTACATGAGAAAGGCCGCTGCTGAATTAGAAGCGGTCTCAAGCACCTTCGATTCCGCTCTGGAGGCGTCCAGAGAAGGAACGATACGACGCAGCGAATACCAAGAATGAATTGGTGAGAGACTGGAGGGGATGGGATGAATTGGCAAAACTCAGGCTACAACCTAGGTGATGCCACCCTTGGAACTCCGCAAGACCGGCCTGTCTTGCAGAGTTTTGTCTCGCTGTATCAGCGTGCCCGCCGTGCACGTCTTGGCCTTGGTTCCCAAAACCAAACACCCCCACACGCCTCCCTGGACGACGGACAGGGAGGCCCAGATTCCACCCCCGTCAGTTGATGCGGTGGTTCCCCGTGCCCAGCCCCCCACATTTCTGGGCACATTGACCAAGACCAGTGAAACCTGTGACCTTCATGCCAATCCTTTAGGAGGGTCGCCGTGGTATGAGCGTTATGAACG
>Ga0208277_1000371_pt1 | contig 27032 bp, 21 predicted proteins | sample ETNtaG_5_FD_185782 | JGI IMG/M metagenome (GOLD analysis project Ga0208277, IMG submission 185782) | Marine microbial and viral communities from oxygen minimum zone, Eastern Pacific Ocean - ETNP201406SV205 (SPAdes) (version 2) | ecosystem: Environmental > Aquatic > Marine > Oceanic ...
ATACTTCGCTAACAAGACCCAAATCTTTATGTATAAACATTTTAGAATTATTCCATGTAGAAATCCCAGATGCATCTTGACCGCGATGTTGCACCTGGATTAATCCATCATATATATCAGCTGAAACATCTTTACCATTTGACTTGAAAATACCAACAATTCCACACATCTATTTTAATCTCGATATTTTTTTTGCTAGCCCAATATATGTACTAGGTGTTAACGATAAAAGTTTTCGCTTTTCAGATTCAGGTATATCAAGTTCTTTAATAAAGATACTCAGAGATTTCTGATTGATGCTGTATCCCCTGGTCAACTCTTTTAGTTTTTCATAGGCATTTTCTTTTCCATTTTTACGCAAAACAGTTTGCACAGCCTCAGCAAGAACCTCCCAATGATCTTCTAGTTCAAGATTCATTAATGTTTCATTAATCTTAATTCTTTTTATACCTTTAGAAATATTTTTAATTGCTAAAAGTGAGTGCCCTAACGCAACACCTTGATTGCGTAAAGTTGTTGAATCACTAAGATCTCGTTGCATTCTAGATATAGGTAATTTTGTTGTTAGATGATGAAGTATTGCATTTGATATACCAAGATTACCTTCAGCATTTTCAAATTGAATTGGATTAATTTTGTGAGGCATAGCTGATGAACCAACCTCACCTTTAATCTTTTTTTGCCCTAAAATTCTTCTAGAAATATAAAACCAGAAATCCTTACTAAGATCAGTAAGAATTGTGTTGATTCGAATGATTTGATGATAGCTCTCTGCCATAGAGTCATGAGGTTCTATCTGCGTAGTTACTAGATTAGGTTCAAGCTCTAAAGACTTGACATAGTCTTTAGTAAATTGTAACCAGTTAACCTTCGGGTAGGCTACCATATGCGTAGACCAGGTACCAGTTGCTCCACCAAATTTTCCTAGAAACTTATGACTGATGACACCTTTAATCTGCCGTTCAATCCTTTTAGAAAAAACATTAATTTCTTTACCAAAAGTTGTTGGGGTAGCAGGCTGACCATGAGTCATAGAAAGCATGGCAGATCCGGCATATTTACTTGATAATAATTTTAACTCTTTTAAAAGCGATTTTAGTTTAGGTACATATATTTTAGCGAGAGCGTCTTTCCACATCAATGTATAGGAAAGATTGTTTACATCTTCTGAAGTAAGAGCAAAATGAATCCACGGGTGGATTGCTTTATTGACTTTTCCTCGAATATAGTATTCCACAGCTTTTACATCATGGTTCGTTTGTTGCTCTATCTTTTTAATTCTATTTGCTGAACCATTATTAAAATTTAAATAAATCTTTCGATATTCTGATTGCTCCGTTTTTGTAAATCTTGGTAAACCATCAAGAGCCTTCTCTTTAGAAAGCGCTATTAAATATTCAATTTCGACCATCAGCCGATAGCGCATTAGTGCTTTTTCACTAAAGTATGGAAGTAGCTCTTCAGTGTCAGATGAATAGCGACCATCGAGTGGTGAAATTGAATCTTTCACGCCATAGCCTATTTTTTACTATTCAATCATACACCAAAAATTCGCTTAACGGCTAAAGCGCAATTTCCAGGGTCGATAACTGTAAGAACCGGTGTATTGCTTGGCATTTGTAGTGTAGAGTGAATATTTACCAACATATCAGCTTTATCAGAAAATGGGGGGCAGCCCAATGTTGGGTGTTTTGAGTTAGCTGCAACAAATCCAGACAGTGCATTTGATCTGCCTGCAATAGTAACATAAACGATATCCTTTTCATCTTTGTTATCGTTTAATATTTCTAATACCTTTAATGGTTGTTTATGAGCAGAAGCTGCATGTTGTTCCCAGGAGATTCCATATTCATCTAATTTGTCTGTTATCTTTTTCGCATGAGGTTCATCATATGTGGACCCCATAATTAAGATGGCTTTCATATCAACTCCCTTAAATTATTGTTAATCCGTTCACTGACTGGTGTTTCATCAGGGAATGGAAAATCATTGCCTGTTATGGTTTCATATAAATAAATATAGCGTCTTGAAAGCTCTACCACTAGATCCTCAGGGGCATCTGGTAGCTCCTTATCATTATAGGGATCACAGTTATTAACAAACCAAAGCCTCAAAAATTCTTTGTCTATATTTTGAGGTTCTTTTCCGTTATCAATTCTATCCTGATAGGTATCAGCCAACCAATATCTACTTGAGTCAGGCGTATGAATCTCATCAATTAAAAGAATATTGCCATCACCGTCTTTACCCATTTCATATTTTGTATCTACTAAAATTAATCCGTTATTAAGAGCTGTTTTCTGACCAAAATCAAATAATTCCATCGCTTTATTGCTGCAATAATCCCAATCTTCTTTAGTCATCCATCCTTCACTAACTATTTCGGTTGGAGCTATTGGTCTATCATGGTCATCTTCTTTAGTTGTGGGTGTTATCATATTCTTATCAAGTTTCTGGTTTTTTTTAAGGCCCTCTGGAAGATAGTTACCACAATATTCTCTATCTCCATTATTGTAAACCGTCCAAAGAGAGGTGCTTGTGCTACCAGTTATATAGCCACGTACAACAAACTCAATAGGAAAGACATCACACTTTTTTGCTAAGGTAACATTTGGATCAGGAATACTAATTACTTGATTTTGAATAATGCTCTGTGTTTTTTCAAACCACCAAGCACTTGTTAAGTTTAACACTTGACCTTTAAACGGTATCGAAGCAAGTATTCGATCAAATGCGCTTTGGCGATCAGTTGTAATCAAAGCAAGTTTATCACCAAGATCATATTGATCTCTAACCTTTCCAGTTTTTTTTGTTCCAGCATTGATCTCAGTAGTTGTTAAGGTGTTATTAATCGATTTAGATATCGATTCAGTATATTTGTTAGTTGATTCTATAGTATTCATAGCTATTTGGATTATAAAAAATGTTAGTTGTTAAAATTGATTCAATTTCATTATCTAAATTACTGCTTTTATAATTTACATTCCATATTACTCCGCGCTTGATATAAGAAATTTCATTTAAATCGAATCGCGCAGTAAGAGACTCGTGTTTTGCCCTTCCTAAAACATCATCTTTTTGCCTTACTAGAATGGAAAAATCATGATTTTGCATATCTTTAATAATGAATTCTTTATTTGAATTATACAGCTCTCCTGAATTTTTAATTTCTTCTAAAACTCTCTTGGTGTCCTTTTGTACATTAATTTCCCAATGAACACAGCGACTAATATTTACGTCAAAACCTTGTCTGGTTAGCGCTTTATTTACAGACTTTTCCTCGTTGTCTGTTATGATCAATCCAATAACCCACTCAACAGAGTTATCATTAATATTTAAATTTTTTGATTCTATTTTTTGGGGAACATGTTTTAAATATGAAGTTATTATTGTACTCTTTTCATCAATGAAATTTTTCATGGATATAAATATTTGATCACCATTTGTAGTTCTTTCGGGATGTGGCATTATTGCCATTACATTTCCATCTGTATTACAAATTGCGGCAATATTGTTTTGTGAACCATTGGGGTTGGTTGGAAATTCATTAACAACATTCCCACTTTGATCCGCATATTGAAAAGTGATCTGTTTATTATTTTGTAGTTCTGTTAGTAATTCATCAGGCATAATGAATCTTCCCTCACCATGGGCAAATGGAATATTAATTATGCTATTTTTTTTAAAACTCCTTGTAAATGCACAACGATTGGGGTTTGTTACCACTTTTAAATTTGACCAAGTATTGTAATAACCAACTCCAACCACTTTTTCGTTTACAATTCGTTTATTATCTGTTAGCGCTATTCCCACAGCATTATCCTTAAGTCCTGGAACAAGACCACTCTCAATTAATATTTGAGCCCCATTACAAATTCCAAGAACCGGCTTCCCTTTATTGGATTCAATTTTTATCTGCATCATTATTGGGTCCAATGCTGCAATAATTCCAGCACGTGATCGATCTTCATAAGAAAACCCGCCAATAATTATATATCCATCCATTGATCTCAAAAGATCATTTGAACAGTTCCAGAGTAGTTCAATAGGCTCCATTCCGGCACGACTACATGCCAAAAATGTTTCTCTTTCAGTATTAGAACCTGGGAATTGGACTATTCCGATTTTATGCAATCACAACCTCATTGTTACCTGGTATAATATCTCCAATTTTATAGGCAGGGGATAATGGTGATATCTTTTCAATAATTTCTTTTTCTAGTTTAGGATTGATAATTAAAACCATTCCAACGCCCATGTTAAAAGCTTTAAACATTTCGCTATCATCGATTGAGCCTATTGATTGCATCACTTTGAAAATTGGTAGAATTGGCCATGAATCACGGTTGATTCTTGCAGCGTATCCGCTTGGCAGAATTCGAGGAATGTTTTCAACTAGACCACCTCCTGTTATATGAGCTATTCCGTTTATTTCTACATTATTATCAATCAAGAGCTTCATGTGATTTGTATAGTTTATGTGAGGCTCAAGTAGTGATAAACCAACAGGTTTCTCAAGATTTTGCACTTCATCTCTAACATCGTATTTGCCAATATCAAAAAATAATTTACGAGCCAATGAATAGCCATTAGTATGAAGTCCATTTGAGGGAAGTGCAATAAGAGCGTCACCATCTTTTATTTTGCTTCCATCAATAATCTTTTTTTTATCAACAACTCCCGTAATAACCCCAACTAAATCATGTTCTCCAGGAAGATAAGTGTCTGGCATTTCTGCTGTTTCTCCTCCAACAAGCGAAACCCCTGTCTCTTTACAAGCAGATACCATTCCATCAACTATTTCATCAATTATATCAGGATCAAGCCTGTCATTTGCTATATAATCTAAAAAAGTCAATGGCTTTGCACCCATTACCAATATATCATTTGCAGCTGCGCTTAACAAATCGATACCAATAGTGTCATATTTTTTCATTTTTCTAGCTATAATAGTTTTAGTTCCAACACCATCAATGCTTTGAACCATTATTGGCTCAATATAATCTGAAAGTAAATTTTTTAAATTATAAAGAGAACCAAATGACCCTATACCTGTTAAAACATTTTCCGAAAAAGTAGAGCCAACCTTACCCTTTATTTTGTCAACAGCGTGATTTCCCGCCTCAATATTGACTCCAGCTGACTTATAGGTTATTTTTTTCACAATAAAACCTCATAACTTATTATTGAGACCATTGTCCCACGCATCTTTTGCTTCTTGTACTGTTACATTTAAAAAATCATTTATTATTAAATTATTGCCACCAGTTTTTCCAATAGTAAATAACTCAACACCGTATTTGGAAAAATTATTAAAAACCATTTTTAAGTTGTTATCGCTAATTTCCATGATAAATCCCCCTGTTTCAGAAAACAAAATCTCATCATGCCTTAAGCTTTCATCTATACTTATTTTACATCCAATATTATTTTCAAAAGACATTTCAGATAGAGCAACACCTAATCCCCCATCAGATATATCATGGCACGATTGTATGAGTTTTTCATCTATACAATCTGTAAGTCCATAAATCTGATTTTTTACCTCATCAAGGTCTGGTTTAGGTAAATCTGTATCGTAATTATTTTTCATGTGATAATAAGCAGATCCCCCCATTTCACTTTTACGCCTACCTACCAAAACGACACTTGAGTCAGATGATAGAAACGACATACCGATAGCTTTTTTAACGTTATTCAATTTTCCCAAACAACTCACGATAGGGCTTGGTGGAATTGAACCATTTTTAGATTCATTGTAGAAACTTACATTTCCAGCTATTATCGGAGTTGGATGATTTGGGCTATCTTTAAGAGTTATAGCACTACAAGCATCCGATATTCCTCGGACACTTTCAACGAATTCCCACATTTGATTTTCTTTTTCTGGGTTCCCAAAACACAAGCAGTCAGTTAGCGCGTGAGGCGTTGCTCCAACAGCTGCAACGTTCCTCATTGATTCAACTACTGCATTTACACCTGCCCAATATGGATCTATTGAACCATAGATAGGGTTATGATCAGTAGATAGTGCTATTCCGGTTGATCTGATTTCAGCGGGATATTCTTCCGAATTAAATGGAGCCATAACCCCACTATCTGCATGACCTGCTTCTGAAACAACCCTACCCTGAACTTGTTTATCGTACTGATCATACACCGGTTTTCTACTAGCTATGTTTTCATGTGAAAGAAGACTTATCAATTCTTGATTGTAGTTATTTAATTCTTCAGGTTTAGATATTTCTGCTTTTATAAAAGAGGAGCTAAATGGTCTTTCATATAAAAACCCTTTTGTTACTTGATCTGCTTTAGCATCAACAATTATCTCTCCATTATAATGAACAATGTATTGCCCGTCAGATCTTATTTTTCCAATCACAGATGCCATTGCACCATCGCTTACTTCTGGCAAATTATATTTAATATTATAATGGTCTATTATTTTTTTAGTCATCTCTGGCGGACAGACCCACATGAATCGTTCTTGTGTTTCGCTGCATAGATATACTGATGAGTGTAATCCATCCATTCCTGTGTGAACTTTATCAAGCCATACTTCTGACCCATATCCTGAAGTTTCAGCAAGCTCAACGCTTGCACAAGCAACTCCACCAGCGCCAAGGTCCTTAAATCCGACCTTATCAATTAATCCCATTTTTTCAATTTCTTTAAATAATGCATAAGATGACTTTAGCAAATGTCTTTCTAAAAAAGCATTTGGTTCTTGAACGGCACCTTTGTTTTGTTCTTTTTTATCTTCTTCAAGCTCTAATGATGCAAAACTTGCTCCTCCGAAACCACTATTGTCTGTGGGTTTTCCAATCAGAATTAAATCATAACCATCAGCATTTTTGGGAGCATAAGAATGAATAATATGATCTTCTTTTACTATACCCAGCGTTACAAGGGTAACCAGACAATTTTCATTATACCCTTTATGATAATATATATCTCCGCCAATATTTGGTATTCCTAATGGATTGCCATATCCTGCAATACCTGAAACCACGCCATCATGAATCCATTTCGTTTTATTGCTGTCTATTTCGCCAAACCTAAAAGAATCAGTACAGGCAATAACTTCAGCACCCATACACATTACATCTCGAACGTTTCCACCGACCCCTGTTGCAGCACCTTCAAATGGTACTATCTGAGAGGGGTGATTATGGCTTTCATGGCTCATAACAATACACCATCTTTTGCCTTGATTATCAGTAGCGATTGCAACAACACCAGCATCTTCCTTTGCTCCTAGAACAACATCCGGACTTTCCGTTACAAATTTTCCAAGGTGCGCGCGACTACTTTTATAGCTACAATGCTCCGAACCTTGAATTGAAAATAATACTAATTCGGCAAGTGATGGTGCACGACCTAGCATCTCGTTTTGAATTTTAAGTGCCTCTTGTGGCGTGAGAGGGATATTGAGTTCAGATAATTTTTCTGTGATACCTTTGGTATCCAAATTGCTAAAATCAATAACCTCTTTAGTAAATCCCATAAATAGATTGTTATTTAATTGTCATATAAAATAACGAATTAGCGAATGATAGTTTCATGGCGTTGAGGACCTACAGATACGATTGTAACCTTACAATCTATACGTTCTTCGATAAAGGAAATATAGTCTTTAATTTCTTTAGGCAGCTTGTTAAAACCCTTATCCCAAATATTATCAGGTATATCTCCCCATCCTTTTAGTTTTTCGTAAATAGGTTTTGCATTTCGATAATTCGTTAAGCTTGCAGGCATCTCATAAACATGACGATTACCAATTTTATATGAATTGCATACTAGAACTTCATCAATGTTGTTAAGAACGTCAAGCTTGGTTAGTGCAATTTCAGTAAGTCCATTTACACGTACAGCCTGTCGAACCTGTACTAAGTCCAGCCAACCAATACGCCTTGGTCTTCCAGTCGTCGTACCATATTCGCCCCCACTTTCACGAATATAATCTGCTGTTTCATTTTCTAACTCAGTAGGGAGCGGGCTCTCGCCAACCCGACTAAGGTACGCTTTAACTACTCCAATTATCCTATTGACAGATTTAAAACTTACACCGGTACCAATTGAAACATGACCTGCAGCTGTATTTGAAGATGTTGTATATGGATATATACCATGATCAACGTCAAGGCTCATTCCTTGTGCGCCTTCAAATAAAATATTCTTACCTTTTTTATAAGCGTTATATAGCTCAACGGAAACATCAGAAATATATGGCTTTAAAATTTTGCCGTATTCAATGTAAGTATTATAAATTTCTTCTTTAGTATAATCAAGCGATTGACCTAAAGCATTTTCAATCAAACCTTTATTGAAATCAAAGCCTTTATCCAGTTTTTCATTAAAAATGTTGGGTTCAATCAAATCAACCATTCTAATCCCATTACGATACATTTTATCTGCGTATACAGGAGCAATTCCACGATTTGTACTTCCTGCAGCTAATGACTTTTGGTGATTTGAAAGTGCACCATCTAGGGTGATATGGTAAGGCATGATTACATGTGCTCTATCGCTAACCATTAGCTTGGGATCGATTCCCTTTTCTTTAAGGTATTCTATTTCATCTATTAATGCTTTTGGATCAACAACAACACCATTGCCAATCACACTAAGAGGTTCACCATAAATTACTCCAGAGGGAATAAGATGAAGCTTAAATGTTTTTCCGTCTACTATAACAGTATGACCTGCATTGTTGCCACCATGAAAACGTACAACATAGTCAGATTGCCCAGCAAAAAAATCAGTTATTTTACCTTTACCTTCATCACCCCATTGGGCACCAACGATTGTAGTTATTTCAGATAGGGCGGATTTCATGTAAGGTACTGCTGGCTGGCCTCTAATATGCGGAAAGAAAACATCAAATAAATTATATTTGTTGTACCAAATGTTACATTCAATTCACGTAACTATAAAGAGTGAATTTCATTTTTTTAAAATTTTTGAAAGATAGACTGCATTTCTACACTTAAAGCTATTATAAATCTTTGAATCTTTAGCTCCCGCAAAATCTGTAAATGCTGTTTGTAAAAACCTAGGAACATTATTAGCTATCATTGTCATTTTAACATCATGGATATCATCAAGCGCATCTATTACTTCTGCAGTAATATCATTTTTATGAATACATGTAAGGCCTGATTTTTCAAATGCAAGTTCAGTTTCCTCAACCATATCTTTTGCTCTGAGATCTGCCCACCCAAAATAACCACCTGGTTTAATAACTCTAGAAACCTCACTTAAGAATTTTTCCATATTGCCATAACAATGTGATGATTCAATATTAATAACTATATCAAAAGTATTATCTTTGAATGGTAGCTTTTCCGCATCACCTAAGATGAAATTTAAATTATCAACATCATTATGAATCGTATTTGACAGCTTAATAGCTGACTTTGAATAATCAAGTCCAGTCATAGATTTTGGATCATGATATCTTGATATGAAGGACGCCCCACCCCCTCTGCCTGATCCTACTTCTAAAGCTGTTTTATCTTTAACAGGTAGTTGAGATGCAACATAATCATAAAGTTGAATAAATATACGATTGCTCTCATCGGTCGGTTTAAGATTTAAAATACTTTGATTTGTATTTTTATAGCCATAATTCATGAATGTCCAGCCACTGTCATGTGCGCGCTTACCCAGTCTTTGGTACCACCAGCGCCATATAGCTCTTTGAAAAGATGGAGAAATTCGTACAATAAATATAAATATTCTAGCTATCATTATTTATAAAATCAAAATGGGTTTGTTAATACCAATCTGTAATACCTTTCAGGGTTTTGTTTGTTTTTCCACCCTTCAATTTCTTGAGCTTCACCACCTGCAAATATTAAAGGTCCAAGAGCAAAGCGAAGTTCATAACCTGCCGTAACCACCATTTTCTTTTTTTCTGACTTTAAAAACCAAGCATTGCCAAAATCTGAAATTAAATTTAGTGATATTGGACCAGCTGCGTTTCTTAGCTCAGCTGTTCCAAATAACAATTTATCGCCTAAGCGATAACCAGACCATCCTCGAGGATTATGATTTTCAGGTACAATCCTACTTGGCGCTACACCTTGAATGTAGATTGCTTCATCATCAGTAAGTCCAATATATTCTTGAGCGGGTGGTTTGCCAGAAACCATCATTGATTTTAAACGAAAATAGGCAACCAAAGAACCATCTTTGTTTACGGGTATATTAGCAAACAAATCACTTTCAATTCGTGTAAAGCTAAAGTCCCCAAATAAACTTTTATTTGCATAGTCAATTAAGCCACTTATGCCAAACCCGTCTTTTGGGGCAATTGTATTTACTTTATGGGGTCTGCGATTTAACCACATATATCCGAGTGTTAAAAAACCATCATTCCCTGATTCAGGTATTGGAAGATCAATATAACTAGCTCTGTCAAGTGGTATTAGCTCCCCGGTTTCTTTATCTGTTTCTTTACCAACAGCTACATTATGATTTACAATTGTCGCTCCAGCATAGAATAAATGATTAGATGAAGGATATTCTCCAAAATTAATTGGGTTATTAATTGTTAAGGAGACACCATTCTTTGAATCAATTAACCAAGCTTTTTGGTAGCGCCTAAAAGCAAAATCAAAATTACGCGATATATTTAGACTCCACATTGGATTAATGTAGGCTAGCTGAATGCCACTTTTATTCATATCAAAAGGGACTAAATATCCTCCTATACCAAACATGTTTTTACCTAACGCATCTGTAATAGTAGTGGCAAAAAATGGAGCCCCTGGTAATGGTAGAAAGACAGTACTAAAAGGTCTCATATGTTTTGTGAATTTATATTTTTCCGGTTTAGAAATATCGGGGACTGTTTCCGGTTTATTATTAACAAAGCTTACGTCCGGTCCTGCCTCTAGCCATGAAGTATAGCTATCTCTTAATGATAAAGGTGTTGTATCTGGAGCTCTAGAAGGATCAATTTTGATTAAACGTACACTATCTATGTCCCCCAATGATGTTGCAAGCAAGACGGAATCTTTTGGCATCCACTGATGGGTCCAAATACCATCCCCAGCATCCGTGTTAGCAATAATTTTTTTAGTATTTAAATTGACGGTATATATATTGGGTACACCATTAGCATTTGATGTATAAGAAATTGATTTGCTATCTGGATGCCAAACAGGCACAATATCTGCCATAGAATTATCTGTGAGACGAGTTATAGCTTTTGATTTTAGATCAATTGTATAAATATCCATATTGCCATTTTCAGGGTTCATTGAAAAAGCAATTTGACTTTGGTCAGGTGATATTGCTAAAAATGTAATTTGAGTATTTTTTGTAAAGCCTGTAAGGTTTTTTACTTCTTTTTGATCTAGGCTGCTAATAAATATATTTGAAACACTATTAAAATGCGATACATATGCTACGTTAATAGAATCTATCCAAATTGGATATGTAGCTCGCTTAGAATCAGTAAGCCAGGAATGCCTATCTAGTTCTTTATCGTAAATTTTTATATCATATACTAGAGATTGATTTTCACCAAAGTGATATTTAGAATAAGCTAATTTATTACCGTCAAAAGACCATGACATGCGTCCATGAAATTGACCATAGTCAACTTCATTCTTATCCCAAAGAATTTTTTCTTTATATTTTTTCTGTAGAGCTAAAGAATCATTTTTTGTTTTCTTTTTTTTCTTTTTAAGCTTATTTATAGTTTTTTCCCATTTTTCAAAACGCTTTCTTTCTTTGGTGGTATCTCGATCAGCAATTATGAGTGAAACATCTCCACGATCTTTATCTAATCTTCCTAGTATTGCAATTTGACTACTATCTTTATAGAACATTGCAGATTGAACTTTTTTTAATGGGAAAGAGATTACTTCTCCTATTTCTTTATAGGTTTCTTTTTGAGATCTGTATCCATAATAATATGTATTCATATGTCTTCGCCAATCTTCATTGAACTGCTTAACGCTAATACCTGTCGATTTTTTAAAGCCGGCAGCAAAATTAAATACATTAAATGCATTACGATATTCCAGAGTCTGTGCAATTGTAGAATCACCGAACCGATCAGCCCAATAAAGCATTTTAGAAAATCCATCATGGTGAGGGTCCATGGTATCCATTTTGTTTTTCAAGACATGTGCCTTGTGTGATAGATCTGCTCTATACGGGCGCCAGCTTTCAGTTTCATATTCTGCAATACCTTCAACCACCCAACCTGGAAGCCCTGAAACGAGCTGGCCCATTGGTTCCGGTAGCCATGACTTTACTTTATGTAATAGGACAATATGTTGAAGTTCATGCGCTAACACCTGCTCGAGCCATTTCCCTTTTTCCAGCCAAATTGAGGCATCATTTTGATCGACCCATATAAATGTTTGATAAGTCCACATTGCAAAACCATTCATTATCTCATCTTCAGTTGTAAAAATAATATCTATCTTAGGTATCGTATCTACTTCCATTTGAGCAAGCAATATTGGACGGTAATGTTCAGCAAGAATAGCCCCTTCATTAGCTATTTTTTCAATATCTTGGTGATAATGGACATTAAAATGTTTTGTTGAAATAGTACTCCATTTTAATTCAGGATGAGCACGTCCAGAGAACATCGCTGTATTTTGAGCGCTACCAATAGTAAAAAGAGTAAGAATAAAAAAAGAAAGTTTTTTTACAAATTGATTATAGTTTTTATTGTTAAACTGAGTTGACGATATAGCTGCGAATAGCCTTAAAATATATATATTCATTTTTTCCTAAAGTAATACTAGATGAGAGATTTTGCGACCCTATCAACCCTATCAGGGTCAACTGGTTTTGATAAGCCCATATGAAATGCTAAAAACCACATTACAAAAATTCCATAAATAAGAAAAATAATTTGCCAGACCCATAGTGAAGGAAGCCCGAAAGGAGTCCAAAGGCTTGGTGAGTTTGGATCTGAGAAAATTGAGTTGCCTATGGTAGCAAAAGGGCCAAAACCTACAAGAAACCAAATTAGTGTGAGAACCCAAGCCAATCTAACTTTCTTTTTTTGATAGAAGTTTAACCCTGATACAGTAGTTAATAACTCATGAATTCTATTTTTGTTATCTTTTTCAATTTCTGATTCTTTTGTAATGCCTGAAACAATAAAAGTTGTTATAAGGTTAAAGAATATTCCCCAACCCGCGCTATGAATTGTAAAAGGAAATGCCCCCCATGGCACACCAAACCAAACGGATGTTCTATCAGTTAATGTAACTGCAATTAGCCCAACCATTAAACCTGCAACCACACCTTTATTATTAAATCCTTTATAATAGCATAACCCAATTAAAGATGGGTACATTTGAAATCCGTAGGCAACTGCTAGCCCACCCAGCATAACAATTGCTTGGTTAGAGTTTGCTGCCACTACTAGCGCTGCTCCAGTAACAAAAACTACAAAAAATCTCCCAATTGTTTTCTGTTCATTATCTGAAGCTTTCTTTGAAATATATCTCGCATAAATATCCTTGGTAAACATTGCACTAAAAGTTGACATATATGCTGCGCCTGTGCTTTGCATAGCCGCAAGCGCGCAGACAGCTAAAAGACCAACAAGCCATGGAGCGCTTTCAGAAAGCAGATTGATTAATTGTGGAATTAAATTTTTATCAGTTGCACTTTCAATTATACCCTGTTCAATTAAAACATGGCCACCCAAACCTTGAATGATGGTAAAAGTAAATAGTATAACTCCCACAACTAAGGATGAAGCAATGACTTGTTGCCATCTAAATGCGCGTGAAGTTTTATTTGAAAATGCCCACATCGAAAAAGCAGGTGATGATTGAATCCCCATTAACGCAAACATATAAGTCATACACATGATACCAGTCCATGATCCTCCCACAGATTGAGACCCAGATGAAACAAATTGTATACTACCAGGTAGCGCCACTTTTTTTGAAAAACCATCAGCTGTAAGATTATTACCAGAGGCAATATCATTGCGGATTATCTCAGCAAATGATGATGTAAATCCTGACCAACCTCCTGCATAATATACAACAACACCTCCAAGAATTATAATTCCGAGCGCCAGTAAAACGGCTTGAGCGCAATCAACAAAAGCCACTGATCTCAAACCTCCAGATGCTACATAGATCATCACAACAGTTGATAATGCAATCATACCAGTATTTGGGTTAATTAAGCCATCAGTTAAAACATAAAATAGGTCTCCCGATGCGCGCAACTGAACACCTAAATATGGTACGCTAAAAAGAAAAGCAACCAAAACTGTTAACATCCGAATGGCGTTCCCGCCATAATAGTCGCTATACATTTCTCCTGGCGTAATATAGCGATAGGCTTTACCTAATACCCATTGACGTCTGAGAAATAGAACTCCTGTAAATGGTATAGTTAGTGCGTAAAATGATGCAAATGCATATGGTAAACCATCAGTAAAAATTTTACCAGGGTGACCTACAAATGTCCAACCACTAAAGCTTGTTGCTGTAGCTGCTAGTACAAATACCCATACGCCAAGAGATCGGCTTGCAAGAAAATAATCGGATGAGGTTTTTGCAGATTTAGCGCCCTTGAACCCCCAGTAAAGACAGTATGTCCAATATAGTCCTACAAATCCAGCTAGCCATATTAGTTTTGAATCCATAATTATTCTTTCATTCAGCAGTTAGATAAATTCGGGTAGAATCTAAATATCCACTATTATCTACAGGTTCAATCTTAAGTAAATAGCACATTAATTCATATAGATGTATACTACTAAAACCAGGACCCTTATAATCATTTTTAAAACCAGGTCCACGTGCTAAAAATATGCCACGCATTGATTCATATGATGAATAATATCCATGATTCCCGCCACTATATCGATCTGGATTAGAGTTATAGTTTTTTTTGTCTGTTATAGACCAATGTTCATGAGCTATAGCAATTATAGGCTGAATTCTTCTGTGATTATTATAATGAAGTTCTTTTGGAAGATCGCCTTTCATATAAACATCTAATCTTGGGTGTGCATCAATCAATTTTGAGTAAATAGATTTTACTTCGACCTTAGGCAATATTGCGGATGCAGGCCCCCAATCAACTATTTCAACATCTTTCAAATCAATATAGTCATCAAGAAAAATTACGGAATCTTTTGATGTAGATGCCATACCATGATCTGTAGTAATAATAATATTTATATCATTATATATTTCTCTAGATTTTAATCCATCTATAAGTTGCCCTAAGGTTTGGTCTATTTTTTCAATTGCATCATTTACTTCATTTGAATTAGGTCCATATTGATGCCCCTTTGTATCTATTTCATTGAAATAAAGGGAGTAAAAACTACCCCTTTTATTTTCGGGATAATCAATCCACTTTAGAATTTGATTAATCCTTTCAGAGTTTGATATTGATTCATTATAAACAAAGTATTCAGTTGGACGTATTCCCATTATTTCAGCTTCAGATGATGGCCAAAACATCATCATGGCTTTCTTATTTTGTTTTTCTGCCGTTACCCAAATTGGCTCTGCTTCATACCATTTTTCATCTAAGACCGGTTTACTATTTTGACCAATGTAATAGTATTCATTAAAAACAGGATCATACATTCTATTGGATACAATTCCATGATCTTCTGGATATCTGCCAGTTACTATTGATATATGACTTGGAAAAGTTTTACTGGGGAATACCGGGATTATACCCTGAGACTGTACACCTTCATTGATAAATTCATCCAAAATTGGAGTATCGGCATACCTAAGATAGTCCCATCTAAAACCATCTATTGAAATTAGAATCAGAGTATTTTCAATTGCCGATAAATCTACTTCAGAAGGCTTTAATTTTTTTGAGCATGCATGGATAATAAAAATACATGCTATATATATAAGGTATCGTTTAATACTTTTTTTAGTAAAAATCATCTAAAATAATTTAAATAATAAGATAAAAAATCCCTTATACAAATTTCCTGCTTAGGATTAAATTGTAAACCTACAAACCAAAGGTAAAATATGAAGCTTAAGCAACTTTCTATACTATTTATCATCGGAACGCTGTTCGCTCAAATGAGGGCACTCCCTGCAGATACAGCAGTAGTCACCTATCATAGAACTAGTATTTCTGGGAAAAGAGTGGAGTACAGTGTTACAACAGGCACTCAACCGCTATGGAGCGATTCTTCAAATAAGCCCATTGCTGGACTACATTATACTTATTATGAACGGACTGATGTAGCAAACAAATCAAAACGACCTATTATGATCTCGTTTAATGGTGGACCAGGATCAGGCTCTGTATGGATGCATATGGCTTATACCGGTCCAATGGTTTTAAACGTTGACAAGGAAGGTTATCCACTGCAACCTTATGGTGTTAAACCTAACCGCTACTCAGTTCTCGATGTTACGGATATTGTATACGTAAACCCTGTTAATACAGGTTATTCAAGGGTAGTAGATGATAAAGTTAAAAGGGAAAAGTTTTTTGGTATTCAAGCTGATATTGATTATCTAGCCGAATGGATAAACACGTTTATACAGCGAAACAATCGCTGGGAATCTCCCAAGTATTTGATTGGTGAAAGCTATGGTACAATACGCGTTTCTGGACTAGCTTTAGCTTTACAGAACAAGCAGTGGATGTATTTAAATGGTGTTATTTTGGTTTCACCAACTGAGCTTGGAATTCATTCCTCTAGACCTCAAGCTGATGGAAGGACAGGGCCATTGGGTGCGGCATTGCGACTACCTTATTTTACAGCTACTGCGTGGTATCATAAAAAACTTCCAGACGATTTACAAAAAAAATATTTACCACAAGTATTGGCTTTATCTGAAGATTATTCAATTAACCAGCTAATTCCATTAATGGCAAAAGGTAATTCAGCCTCGGATTCTGAAAAATTAGATGCAGCAAAAACTATGTCACGATTTTCTGGAATATCAGAGAAAGCCATTATGTCTTATAATTTAGATGTTCCAACAACATTTTTCTGGAAAGAGTTATTACGTGATGATGGGTATACGGTTGGAAGATTAGATTCAAGATATAAAGGTATCGATAAAATATCCGGAGGCGATAGACCAGATTATTGGGCTGAATTAACCTCATGGAATCATTCTTTTGCCCCAGCAATTAATTATTATTTTAAAAATGTTTTAAAATTTGAAACAGATGTTAAATACAATTTGTTTGGATCAGTTTATCCTTGGGATTGGAAAAATAATAATTCAGGTGAGAGCCTTAGAAAAGCAATGGCAGCCAACCCTTATTTGCATACAATGATTCAATCTGGATATTATGATGGTGCAACTAGATATTTTGATGCTAAATATACCATGTGGCAACTAGATCCAAGTGGAAAGATGAAAGACAGATTATCATTCGAAGGATATAGAAGTGGACATATGATGTATCTAAGAGAGGTTGACTTAATAAAGTCAAATGCAGATATAAGAAAGTTTATTAAAAAAACTACTCCAAATCCAAATAAGCCTGCTAAATATTAGATATAAAACTAAAAGTCAGATCTATATCTAATACCAAGCCATATTCCAGAATCAGGTAACCAGCCACCCTGGACGGTGCCTCCTTTAGATCCACTATAGGTAGTCAATGAAAAGGATACATTGTCGTTTATATTAGCAGCAACTGAGGTTATAGTATTTAGCTTTGTGATGTGTTGAAGCGAAACTTCAAATAGCGGAACCTTGTTTATGTTGATAAAGTCTAAAAATTCAACATTTTGTAAAAAGGATGGGACTTTTCCAACATCAGTCATTAAATCAATCCGACCGTACAAACCAAATTCTTTAGTTGAAGATTTTTCACCATCACCATATCTGAGATATGACCTATTATTATAATCGTATCCATAAAAAGTTCTATTAAATAGTTTATCATCTTTATCTTTTGTTCTATGCGCTACCTTCATATAATGTAAACCCGGCGTAAAAGTAACTCTAGAAATTGCAGGAATTTTTACTGGAGCTTCAAATGTAGTTGCAAATAATGCGTACATATCAATTATATTTACAAATTCATCTTCATCGGCAATATTGTTTTTAGAAAAGAAAGTAGTATCAGATGCAATAGTACTGCTCCTTGGGAAAAAGCTAAAACCCATTTGTGCATGAAATGACGCACCTGTAGAAAACATATTATCTATAGTGACCTTTGAATATAGTCCAAGATATTCCCTTAATAGCTTGCTATCTTTAAGGTCGCCAAACGATAATAAGTTTATTTTAGCGGGAAACCTGATACCAATTTCTGAATTACGTGTCCCAACACCCATTGTGGTTGAACCAAATAGAGAACCTGGAAGCCCAACTAGAGTATTGCCAAAAGCAAAATTTGCTGAATATTGTAATAGATTTGATCTTAGATAGAGTTCTTCTGTGCTTAAAACAAAGTTATGTTGTTTCCACAACGAAAATCGTGAACTATAGCTAGCTAAAAGTCTTTGGTTTTCACTTTCAAAGAACACGACATCAGAAGGGCTATTTAGATATTGATCTTTTTCAATAAGTGCTTCTTGAATATCTTGACTTAAAACCCAATCAACTATTTCTCTAGGAATAATATTGAAATTGAGTCCATTACCATACCATATTTCATGAATTTCATTTTTTGTTGATTTTTTTTGCTGAACAATAATTAATAAATCTTCAGCAAGCATTGCTTTAAGAATAGGAGCAGGTGTCTTACCCTTCTTCTTTTTAACTCGTGGATTATCCAGTGTATTTAAGGAATTGTAGTCAATAATTGCATCTTCAACAAGAATATGGTATGGCATATGGTCAACTGTCCATGCAATATACTTTCTTTTATCTAGACTTTTGATCTCTTGAGATGAACCATTTCCTAGAAGCAGAAAAACGACTACAATTAAATTAATTACTTTAAAATATTTAAAATTCATTTTTTTCCTTTATTAAAAATAAAACGATATATATGGTTGAACGATTTGGCCTCCTGGTTTGCCAGCAGGATACCATTGCCAAGTACTGCTATTATTTGAGTTGCTTTCAAGAAACTCAAGACCACTATCTTTTGGTATTTTTACAATTTGAAAACCAAACTTCATTACCTTAATACTATATTCTGCGCCTAGGCTAAAATTATTAAATCCATTAAATGATTGATTAGCTTGAGCATAAGCCTTAATCTTTTTATTATCAGTAACAAGCTCTGAGCGTACAAAGAATCCAAGCGCTTCATCAACTTTGTTTAAGCGATCTATAATCTCTAGACCTCTACCTTCTTTGGTATCTGAAGTCCCATCTTTAAGCTTTGCATGAATAAATTCAGTAAACGTCAAACCAACTTTTAAGCGAAGTGATCCAAAAGCCTCATCTGTTCTTTGATCACCCGGTACATTTTTGGTTAATTTTTCAAGAAACTTCACTTTTGATAAGTCAATGAAATTATTTATTGCAAAAGTATTGCTCCAATAAATCAAACCACTAGCGGATGGTAAAACAACATGCTCTTCATCGTGTACCCTACCAGTTTTAAATTTGTTTCCTGCATCCATATAATTGACTTGACCACCGATTGAATGGGTGTCAAATTTAAATCCAATACCAAAGGTTCCATCAAGAGGTTGTTTAATATCATCACCTTCTTTGACGTCAACTTCTCTGGGCACTATTAAATAGGTGCTCGAAATATCATTAGATAATCCTAAAATAGTGTTCCCAAAAAATTGTCTATAAAGACCTAAATCTGAAAGACCTGTTTCAAGCCTAAAAGCCTGATTTGTTGATTTTGATCTAATGTATACGCTTTCATTTGATGATACTTCTACCTGTGATGTTGTCCACCAGAATCCATCACGAGCACGTTTGAAGCTTCTTTCGTTTAGAATATTATCAATATTACTATATGTTTCTAATGCTGATAGATCTCTTCTATTTATTTCAGCCCATTTATATTTGCGATCCATAAGTGTATTCATAATGTCCGGTCCAAGTTTTTTAACTTGGTCCATCATGAATTTTCTATATTCACCAGAATCATAGTTTTTTGCTCTAAGGCGTTTTAGAGTAATCTTATCATCTTGTTGCTGCATCTGGACTATAATTACATCAGAAGCTTGAATTGAGTTTTGCTCAAATTTGTCGTTCTCAATAAGTTTATTTAAATACATTTCTATAAACTTTCTGTTTAACTGGGGGTCAGCAACTTCCCAGCTAATCAAGTTTTGTTGGGCACTACTAACACATCCAAATAGAATTGCTTGCAGAAGAAAAGTACTCTTTATTTTTTTAATCAAAATATTCAAATTCATTTTCATACTCATTTAATAAGCCATATTTATCTTTTATTTTAAGTTTAACACTTTGAATTCCACCATATGCGGGTCTGGAAATCGAAAGTCTATATCTAGTAAGCTTTCTATTGCCATATTTTTCACTACCTATTTCGATTATTTTTCCACTAATTCCACCAATTGGAAATAATTTATCAACAGCATTTGATTTTCCGTAGGTCATAACCTCAAGCGTAAGTTCGTTTGTATCGGGTTTACGCTTAAAATCTACACTAGGATCTGGTAGTTCTTTAACCTTAACAGTATGAGTTAGGTCTTTTAGAGGTGACCCATCTACAAGTGTTTCAAATGTTAGATTTCCAGTTGATTTATAAGGACCAACAGACATTGATGATTTTTCAACAATTTTTTTCTTATCGCCAAATGAACTACTAAATCTTATTGTTACACGGTCACGTGAAATTGATTTTACGCGCATATCAAAGTTGTACTTTTCACTTGTATAAATTTCATCAATTTCTTGGTCTTCTGCCCATTGAGGCTCTATAACAACCACTCTTGCCTTAGTAGTAACAACCTTACTATCACTTTTTCTAATTCCGGTTACTTCAATCGTTCCACCTTGGTTTGTTGATGTTCCCATTAACATTGATCTCGGTGTTCCTTGTTCAAGATTGCTAATCATATCTGCACCCCTTGAAACTGATACTTCAAAGTCTTTATTTGAATAAACTCCACCAACAGTGACAGGTACCTCCCATTTTAAACCCTTTAAAACGGTATACCTTTTTTTATCAAACAAAACAAAGAAATCAGTTCTTTGTCCTTCCAATGGTACAGGTGTGATAAATGCATCTAATTTTCTAGATACATTAAAGGAACCTTCACGTCTTACCTTATCAGAGATATTCTTTTCGATTTTTTTTGCGATTTCCTCACTTCCAAAAATTTCAGACCATTCATTCATTGTTTGACCAGAAATTTGAGGTTTAAATCCTATCATCAATTCTACATTGAAACGCTTGTCTTGGTACATGTCAAAGTCAGAAAGAGGTATCTCAGCAACATACGAACCTTCTTTTTCAACAGTTTTAGATGATATTGTGTACTGTGCATTAGCCACACTGGTATCATTTAAAGTGAAGGTTGCTTCTACTGAAGCGGAATTTTCTTCATATTCCCCATCTAGGTTAAAAGTAAATTTGTACAATGAGTCAGAGTTAAGGGAATTAATATTATCTACACGAACCATTGATTCTAATTTATCTTTTGCAACCTCAAGTAGGATGTCATTTTGGCGACGCATATATTCACCCAATTCGCCTTCGATAGCAAAAATACTAAGAATAGCACCCAAGTTGATAAGGAAGTATACTTCTACTTTTTTCATAGCTTTATCTAACTATCTAAAGCTTTGTTCAAAATCTTGCTAATCTCTTTATGGATTTCTTTTTGAACACTGCCTTTGACCAATTTATTTACACCATCGCTAAGAGTTTCAATCTTTTTATTGTGGTCTCGCAATTCATCTTTAAGTCCTGCTACTGCGCTTGTTAACGCTGAGGCAGAATCTTTATCCATGCTACTAACAGCGCCAGCAGCTTCAGAAGAACTTACTTTTGATCCGCCGTCTCCATCAGGACCTAAATTATATATACTTTGTGCATAAAAGATTAACAGCACAAACTCCAAAATTAAAGCGGCAATTGATAAATATGTCATTATGCCGATGTGCTCTGGATCTAGTGTTGCAAAGATTGATCTAAAGCCAACAATTACAAGTAGAAATGCTGCACCACCATATACAAGAGCGGTACGCGCATTAATATCATTTCTTAGTTTAAAATTCATTTTTACCTCTAATGATTAATGTTATTAATTAAATTTTTTATTTTTGTTTACTAATTTTTGCTATAAACAAAAAACAATGCAGCTATAACAATATTTAAAACAACTGGTACCATAAACTCAGCATTCATTGGCGCTAAATCCATTCTTAGGTCATTCAGTTGCATCAAAATGAAAACAACCCACATTGCTCCAGTTACTTGACCAAATTTTGACATGTTTTCTCCACCCCACATAGGAATTACCCAATGTAAGACAGAAAGCGAAAGGATGCTCACTCCAAATCCACGGCTAAGACTTTTAAGTTCCGCGGTAAGTGTCCATCCATATGTATTAGCCATCTCTGGCATAAATATTTGCATCACTGCCCACATTAAAAGCCAAACTGCTCCAATTTTAAAAACTAGCTGAAGATTCATCTATCGCTCCTGATTTTTTAATATCAATAAATAATTTTTTTATAAGGTCTGATAATTACATGTTTAACTAAAGAAAGAAAATAGAACTATTTTAACATTAGGCATGGTACTGCAAAAACACGCAGATAATTAATTGTTTAAATCAGTACTATAAAGCTTGCCTTTATATTCAAAGTAAGATTGGCCATTTCGACGTGCTTTAATAAACTCTTCTTTAAAACCAGAGGTTTCAATTTGAGAAGCAACACCCTTTTCTAGCTGAAGAACTATACTCTTCTTTGAGCTTGATAGAGTGACACTATTGTTTGTTATATCTTTAATTGTATAAATATCTAGAACAGAGCCCTCTTTATATGTTTTTCCATTAATTATAACTGAAGGATTAGCTGAAAGCTTAACACCGGTTAAATAATATGCCCGATTATTAGGTTTGGGCTTTGAAACCTTCTTTGGTTTTAAAAAAATATTTTTATCCCATTTTAGATTTGTATTTATATTGCTATTAATAATTAATGGTGTATTTCTAATTACTTTATCAAAATTTACAGCAAGTATATCAGAATCTTTGAGGGGTTTAGAGATATAATTATATAGGGTAAAATACCCTGTAACTCGCGAACTAGAAATACGATTAATTTTCATAGAGCTTAGCATATAACCAGAATCAAATAAAGCATCTATAAGCTTACCCATATTTAAATAGGATCCACTTGCTTTAAGATTTATTTGATAACGCTCTATAGTTCGATCGTAATTTTCGAAAACACCTTGAGGCGCAGATAAATTATCTTTTAACTCCGAGGTTAGTTCAGAAACAGAAACCTTGTACGCTTTACATTTTTCTTTAATATTATTTAGAGATTCTAAATAGTCAACATCGCTCTCAAAGCTTGTAGAGATATTTTCAATATAGTCAATATTCTCCTTATTGTTTGCAAGAAGATCGGGAATTTTACTAGACTGAAATTTTGCTAATGAAATTTTGTTATCAATATATGAGAGTCTATTGGTAATTGAGTTAATATTAATTACTGCGGTATAGTTGTATAAAGCAAATGCTGCAATTATTGCTATTTGAACTAGTCTTTTAGTTTTGTTGTTGCTATTCATGATCTTAAATCAATTGTAAAAATTAGACTTGATTTTGGTAGAGGTCTTTGGTCTTTAACAATAACCCTTTTTATTGATTGCTGCTTTCTCAAGTCGCTTACATATTTATTAAATATTTTGGTTGCAACACTTTGACTGCCAGAGACTTCACCTTTAAGTAGAAGGTTAAATGAGTTATCTTCATTTATTGTATATGTCATTTCATCCATCACGATTGATTTTGGAGTGATTGATGTTAGCAGTTTTGATAAAAATATTACTCTTTGGGTATTTTGCGAATCAATAGTTTTATTGTTTCTAATTTGTTCACCAACAATCTTTCCAGAAACTAAATGCAACTTTCTTTCTTTGATTGGAAGTTCACTGTTTAGATTTCTAAGATTAATGTAATTGTGAGAAGTAAAATATATTATCGCAATCAGTATAGATGTATAAATAATAATTTCAAGAAAGATTCTATATGGTGACATTTTAACTTGTGGTTCTTTGTTTTGCTTTATCTCATCTTGATCACTATCATTAGATTCACCGCTTTCCCATAGATCTGTTTCTTCTGGATTAATTTCTTCCTCAAGTTCCTCTTGAATTAAATCTGATCCTTCAATATTTCTATTTAATTCGTTTATACCTTTTACAACATCAGGCTGGGCATCTTCAAGCGCCTTTCTATGTTGCTCAATATCAATTTTTAAATCAATTTCAACTATGCTTTTGTCATACTCATCAAATTTATTTACTTGTCCATTTAACCATTCATGATAACCCTCATCTTTTTGTCCAGTTATTTGGGCTTCATCAATGGTTAACTGCATTTTTTTAAGTGATTTTTTTGCCTTAGCAAGGTCTTTTCTTAGCAGTGTATATTTTGCATTATCGATAGTTTTTTCAAAATTTGTTATTGTGGTTTGAACACGATCTTTACTTGCTTTTACAGATCGCTGTATGCGTTTTTTTTGGAGGCGATTATGAAAAATATTTATTTTATTATGATGAGAATTCCAAAGCGATCTTTTTTCAGAGCTTTCATTTGATTCTGATTTCAAGTTAAAAACAACATCACTATATCTTTTGATTTCTCTTTCAATAGCAATAAAGTCATTTGATGTAGCATTTTCATCAACATTTGATAACATTGATGCTACATTTGTTTCTGCATTAGTTAGTTTAAGTTTAAATAGCTGTGATTTTTGTTCTTCAAGGTTGCTTTTAACATCATTTAAAAATTTAGCATAGGTTTCATCCTTATTGGCCAATTCCTTACCATCTTCAATAATTTTTTCTAGCTTTTCTATAGATTCTGTAACGCTTTGAAAATCTTGAACATTATTAACTTGTTCATTTTTTAAATTCTTATCATCAACCTTATAGTTATCGATTAGACCCTTATGAATTGAATTAGTATCAATAGGTGTTTTTTTTGTTTTCTTTTTCATTTCGTCTTTTTGATATTTGATATATATCGATTAATTGCCAGGGCTACACTGTCATAATTTTTTGCAACTAGATGCCCTGGGTTGAATTCATGGATAGATTTTCTATTACTATGTGATTTAGAAATAACAGTAGAATAACCAATTGTTGTTTTAAAGACACCAGCTTTAAACTCTGAGGCTGCTATTTTCTTCATTTCAATTGATTGTGACGATCCATTAACAAATTTTGTCATAAGGACCGGCAATGGCCTAATCTTTGGATTTAATTTTCTTACATCTTCCATTATCTTTTCGCTAACTATTCTAGCATCGAGCGACCATTGATCTTCCGCGCTTAAAACATACCAATACCATCCACTAGTTAAAAGAGCGTTAAGTGTTAAAACCGATGATTTCTGAGGAGGAGTGTCTATAATAATAAAGTCAAACTCAGACTTCAATTTTTTGTTAAAAAAATGATCAAAAAGTTTGAATACATTTAAATCTAATAGTGATTTAATTTCCCCTTCCGTGCTATCAAGCATTAAGGTTGAGGCAAGCAGTTTAATATTGGGATTTCTAGTATCAACTATATAGTCTATTGCGCTATCACCCGTTGATTTAAGTAGGCTTGTAACATGTCTTCCGTCTTCAACTACATCTTGTTGATAGTTTTTAGCAAGACTTGAAGATGTATTTGCCTGAGCATCCAGATCGCAAACAAGAACATTGCACTTAGAGCTAGCCAAGCTCCAGGCAATATTAATAGCAGTGGTGGATCTTCCAACACCGCCCTTATTGCAAACCAATGTAATGATTTGGGTCTTTTTCGTAGACATTACGGAATTTACTTAAAAATAGAGGAATTTTCTGAGGAAGTTATTTTACCATTTTCTTGTACCAAAATTTCCGTATTTAATCTTAAATCACTTCCAATTTCATATCTAAGATCATCATTTCCTCCATCCCACTTTTTCTTATTTTTAAAAAATTCACTTTCCAGACATACACTTATTTCATAAGAATTTGAAGTATTATTAGATTTATAAACAATGACGCAATCTATGGGATAGTTTGACTGGCTGACCACTTCTAATAGCAAACTATCATTTTGTGTAATTAAAAGATTATTATACGAGCTGTCAGCTAATGATATATCATTATTATAAGTAAGATTAAAATAATCTAAAATACCTATCTTAAATCGATCAAAAGTAATTTTTAAGGAATCTTTTTTAAATGAACGCGATATACTAGCATAAGAATAATTTATATCATTAATAATATCATCAATTTTAATAGTTGAGCTTATAGTTAATGGGTCTTTCATGATATTAAATAGTATTTGTTCATTATATAGCATTGCAGGCACATCTAGATTATTACCAGATTCAGGAAAAACACCATATGCCATTTTATAATATTGTATAGATTTTGAAAGTGTAGCAGCATTCTTGATTCGAGCATAATCTCGTGTAATCTTGCTTAATTCAGAAGAAACAAATAGCATAGATAAAAATATTGATACAAACAATACAGAACGAATTATAAACTTAACCAAAATCAATTGCCTATTAGTTGCTGATTAAAACCTGTGACAATAGTAGTGTAATCAAAATACAAAAAAGCCAGAAGTGAAATAGTAATCAACAATAATATAGCAAAGGATTGATTAAATATAGATTTAACAAAATTATCAATTTCAGGATTAACTTCAATTTCTGGCTTGGAAATATTATCCTGCATAGTTGTATTAGATTTACTAACTATAAATGATTTATTGAATGGTAATGGTTCAGGGTATGTGGAAGGGTTATTAGGCGATGTATCAACCTCACCATAAATATATAAATTGCATATATCACAGGTAGTTGCATCAAGGGAAAGACGTTCATTGCATTTAGAACATATGAATGTATCTGAAAAAGGATAAGCTGGATCACGTGGATCTGATAATCTATG
>Ga0208277_1000373_pt1 | contig 26845 bp, 26 predicted proteins | sample ETNtaG_5_FD_185782 | JGI IMG/M metagenome (GOLD analysis project Ga0208277, IMG submission 185782) | Marine microbial and viral communities from oxygen minimum zone, Eastern Pacific Ocean - ETNP201406SV205 (SPAdes) (version 2) | ecosystem: Environmental > Aquatic > Marine > Oceanic ...
AGGCGAACCGCATATCCAGCGGTCCCTGCAGCACCCAAGAGCATCAGGAGGGAAAAGATGACGGCGAGCGGATGGTCAGCGATCAATCCGCCAAGCGATGAAAAGAATCCAGCACTGTCGCCGGCGTCTGTCCCCATGTCCTTTGGTTTGATGAGCGAAACGACCGTCGCTTGGTCGTAGGCTTGACGGGTGAACGTCAACATGCCGTCCATCGAACCATCGTAGTCTTCGGATGGAGTGGTGGGATTCAGGTCGGAGTAGAAATCAGGCCGCTGTTCAAATTCAATGTTCACCGGTTGCGAGAGGTCCATCGTGAGCATCACGTCCACGGTGTACGGGACGCGTGATTCAAAGAACTCAATATCGCCCAAGAATCCCCAGAGTGTAACGGCGCTTCCCGAGACGTCGAAGTGAGCCCATTGGCCCCATGCCGATTCATCAACGGAGAGGTCGTAATACCACGAATCAGCCACGCGGTTTCCTTCACCTTGAGCGTCATCGCTGCCGTCATCGCCAAGGTCAATGGCGAGTTGAAGCGCACCGGCTTGACCTGTATCGAGGTCGACTTCAGTGGCGGTAAAAGTCGCTTCAAGCCGGGTGGTTCCGTTTGGAATCCAAACATAGTGGGAATCTTCGGTGTAGTAGACCGCTCCTGTTTGGCCGTTGTTGAAGTGGTTCCAGTCTCCTTTCCATGCGTGGCGAACACGGTCGGTGTTGGCAGGGATGGTCGCGGTGGTCATCATGTCATCGTAAATGTCGTATGCATCCCAGACGGTGTATTCGGGATGGTCCACGATGCCATCGGCGTCTTGGTCTCTCATGAGTTGGAGGGTTCGGGCCAAGGCCACGGCAGCGTCAACATCGGTCAATCCATGGCCGACTCGCCAGTCATGGCATTCCCCAGTGGCGCTTTTGTAGCATGTTTCGGGGATGTCGCTGCAGGAATCTTCGTCGTTTCCGGCTTCACATGAATTGTCCATGCCTTCGTAGCGAGCCGTCAGTTCGAGAATGAGTTCGACTTCGTGAACACGACTGTTGTTTCGCTCGTTCCAGTCCTCAAACTGGCCGTAGGCGGCCGTGCCGTCTCCGCCAACCAAACTGTCGCCGAAGTCGTGGTCGTCTCGATGGTAATCCGCCGCCTTCAAGGACGGGGCAACGTCGAGCAGGATTCCAGCCATGCCTCCGACGTGAGGCGTTGCCATCGAAGTCCCTGAGATCGCCATGTAGTAGAGGTCGCCTTGCGTTCGGGTTGAGGCGTCAATGGCGGTTCCACGAGGGGCCGTTGCCCAGATGTCTCGGCCAGGTGCGCCGACATCGGGCCAGGTGTGTTGTTGGTTCATGCATCCTCGAGAAGAAAACGAGGTGATTTGTGTTCCATCGTGCGTGAGTGCCGCCACCGATATGGCCGAAGGTGTGTTGGCGTAGACATTGGTTCGAAGGTCGCCCGTACATTCAGCACCGGAGCCACCCGAGTTGGACGCTGCAAAGATGACGGCCACGCCGTTTTCATAGGTCAAACGGTCGGTTAATTGAGCGATGACACCGTTCGGGTCGTAGTCGCCATTGGTGCCCCAAGAGTTGGAGACAACACGGATGTGGTAGGGGTTCTGACCCGGGACAGAATGGGCATAGGTCCACTCAAGGCCTTGTTCGGCTGCGAAGATGGAGGCGCCGTCTCCGGTGCCCAGAGCCACGAGTTGTCCACCCTTGGCAACCCCTGCACGGCGTCCTGCAGAGGCATCTCCGTTCCCGGCAATGGTGCCTCCGACGTGCGTGCCGTGTCCCGAAGACGTGTCGGAGTTGCGGGTCTCTACCCATCCGCTGGGTCCGTACTTAGCGGAGTAGAGCGTCTTCTCTCCCGCCCATGGTTCAAGATAATCGTAATCGGGGTGTCCAGCATCCACGCCGGTGTCAAGGTCGACAATCGCTGTTCCATCTCCGTCCCATTCGGTGAAGGAGAGGTCGACTTCGCGCTGAATTTCACCAGATGGCGTGATGATCACACGGTCCCAAGCATCGGTGGCTCGCACGACGTGAGTGGTCTCATGCATCATGATGCCAGGGTTAGGTTGACCACCCCAGTCGCTTGGGAGGTAGAAGAACTCCAGCGGCTTGTCAAGTTCGAGGTATTCAACGCGATTCCACGTTGAAAGGCGACGGACGTCAATGGCTGCTCCTTCAACCAATCCACCATCAACAAGTGGGGCGTGTCCGAGAACCTCCATGCCAAGTTGTTGCATGTAGGCTTCATCGTGGTCGGTAACAGGCGAAAACAATTGGAAAATAACCGGCAACACGGTGGCATCATTGACTTCATCAAGCCGCTCAACGAGGTCCGTGTTCATTTTCGAGGCATCCCCGAGGGGGTTGGTGGCTTCCGCCAACGGGGAGGCGGTGGCCCCAACCATGAGCAATTGCAAGACAAAGGCGGTCAATGCCAGAGCACGTCGAGAAGTGGCCATGGTAATTTTCCACCGTCGTGGTATTATAACGCTGATGGTTTGACGGGTAAGAACGACAAACATACCGCTTCCCATGGATGGTAGTTGAAGAAACGATAAAGCCGGGAAGCGGGAGGATTGACCGAGGCCCGTGAAAGTTCGACTCCATCAATTTCTTTCACGGACCGGCCTTTTTTCCTCGAAACGGGATGTAAAAGAAGCCATTTGGTCCGGCGAAATTACCGTTAGCGGGTCGGTCATGAAGGACATCTCATTTCAGTTCAACGCCAACACCAAAACCGTGGAATGGAAGGGCGAAATCTTACGATTGCCGGGTTTGCACCACACTTTTGTGCTCAACAAACCCCTCGACGTTATCTGTTCGAGGCTCAACAAGCAAGAACGGGCGCTTGGGAAACGTTCGGTTTTCAATCTTCTTCGCGGGACGGTCGGTGATTCAATCTATGACCGCCTCTTGACCGTTGGTCGTTTGGATGAACAAACCACCGGGTTGTTGTTGTTGACCACCGATGGGCACCTCGTTCACGACATTGCGTCTCCTGAAAAGCACATCAAGAAAACCTACGCCGTTGAACTTGACCGTGAACTCCAAACAGAGGACATGAAACATCTTTCCGCGGGGGTCACCATTGAACTCGAAGCCGATGGTGTGTTCACTGCTTTTACAACCTCACCTGCCGAAGTATCCGTCAACGACCAAGGCCAGGTTTTCCTGTCCCTTTCAGAAGGCAGAAAGCGCCAGGTCCGACGCATGTTTGCTGCCCTCGGTTACACCGTGGAACGTTTGCACCGAGTCTCCATCGGGGGGCTCAATCTAGGGACTCTCGGAGTCAAACCAGGGGAAGCCGTTGAGATTGAAGAAACGCTTCTTCGTCAATTGGTCTTTGAGCCTTGAGCAGACAAAAGACCTTGAAGCACCGTGCTTCAGGCGTGATTGGAGATGCACCATGCCCGGCGATATGTCTTGGATGAAAGCTCGCTTTGACGAACTCAACGAGAAATCCTTGTTGTGGGAACCGCCTACCCTTGAAGGTCCCAATGTCCCTCGCTGCCAAATGGACGGCAAGCCCACCATCATGCTCTCTGCCAACAATTACCTCAACTTGACCACCCATCCAAAAGTGGTGGCCGCTATGCAGGAGGCGACCACGAAATACGGGGCTGGAAGTGGTTCGGTTCGAGCCATTGCCGGCACGATGGACATCCACCTTGAAGCTGAGAAAAAAGTCGCAGAGTTCAAAGGCGTAGAAGCGTCGTTGATCTATTCGGCTGGCTACACCGTGAACGTTGGTCTCATCCCAACGCTGGTTTCAGGGCCCCAAGACGTGATCATCTCCGACGAGTTGAACCATGGCTCAATCATCGACGGCGTTCGCTTGACAAAAGCCTCTCGGGCGGTCTATGCGCACAACGACATGGGGGAATTGGAAGCGGTTCTCAAGGCGCACGAGAGCGCCGAACGAAAGTTGATCATCACGGATGGCGTTTTCTCAATGGATGGCGATATTGCACCGTTGGATGAGGTGACGGCGCTGGCAGAAGAATACGGTGCGATGGTCTACGTTGACGATTGCCACGGCGAAGGGGTTCTTGGCGAAGGCGGCGCTGGCATTGTTGACCACTTCAAACTTCAAGGGAAAGTTGACTTTGAAACCGGTTCGTTTTCCAAGGCACTCGGTGTACAGGGTGGCATTTTGGCTGGAACCGAGATGACTCGAACTCACGCCCTCAACCACTCGAGGTCCTGGCTCCTCTCTGGCTCCCAGCCACCTGGTGTGGCGGCTGCTCAAAAAGCAGCGATTGAAGTGTTGATGAATGAACCTGAACACCATGCTCGGCTGTGGGAGAACACGAATTACTTCCGAAAAGAGCTCCAGTCAATGGGCTTTGATACCGGCGATTCCGAGACCCCCATCATTCCGGTTATGTGCGGTGAGTCGTCGACGGCCAAGGCCATGACACAGGCGCTCGGTGAAGAGGGCGTGATGGCTGGAGCCATTGTGTTCCCCATGGTGGCGAGGGATAAAGCCCGCATTCGAACTCAAATGTCGGCTGGCCTTTCCCGGCAAGACCTCGACGATGTCCTAGCGTGTTTCGAAAAAGTGGGCCCTCAAATCGGTGTGATTTGAGTTCATTCGGATTCAAAGGCGTCAACGACCTCGAGCATTTCGGTGTCTTCACCAACCATCTCTTCAGCCTCAACGTTCTCTTCAGCCTTGACTTCCATCCCAAGAAACGGATCGTTGCCGTCTTCAATCATGCACAACAACCGCCAACGGGGTGCCCACGAGAGATGAACATACACGGGTCCAGGCAACAAAAGCAAAGCCCAGACCACCGTGACGAGCCACGACGGCATGGTCATCATGCCCACGCGGTCAACGCTGAGCAAAGCCAGTCCTAGGAAGGGCATGGGGTAGAGAATTTGGCGAGGTGGTGCGACAGGATGGCGTTTTGAGATTGAGATCATCACTAAGGAGATGAAGCCGCTCAGTGCGCACGCCACCAAAAGCAGCGACGTGTGGTAAATCCATTGAACGCCCCACACCTCGTTGTTCTGATCTCCAAAAGCGTAGGGCAAAAGGAGTGCTAAGGCGACGAGGAGGCCGTAAAATCCCCCGATGTTGGCGGGATGGCTCAACCACAATGGGAGGCGCGCAAAGCGACGGGAGAGCGAAGTTCCTAGCAAGGTTTCTTGCTCCGCTGGAGCCAACGCCTCAACTTTTGTCATCCAAGTTTCATTGGTTGGCACATGGCACGGTCGATGGAATCGGTTTTGAAGGTAGGGGTAAGAATTCGGCAGAAGAATCAATCTTTTCCCCTAAAAAACGAAACCAAGGGGCTTTCTACTTCCACTTCGGTATCTTCTTCCAACCATGAACGCTCCAAAAGTCCAGTTTCCTGGCTCTCACGTTCCCGTGCATCTTCGATGGGGTCGGGCACATCATTGACGGCGTCTCGCAAAGCAATCGCTTGGTTGATGAGGGCCAAATGCCTTGTCAGCGTAGGTCCTTTTTCGCTCTTGGAAACGAAATGACCGAGGATGGGATAGTCGTCGGTGTCTTGAACCAAATTATGACCGCCCAACAGGTCTTCTGGGATGGTTCGAACACGGTGCTCTCCCGGCTCAATCCACGAACCGTTGGACATTCGGACCAACACTTTCGCGACACCCATGGGTTCGCTGTTCATGAATGGATGATTCAAATTGACCGCAAGCGGAGTGGTCGCATGGGCATTGAACCGCATGATGACCACGGTCACGTTAAGTCCGAGGGTGAGGATGGCGCATCCAGCAGCCAAGGCTGTGGATAAAGCAAATTGACGCAGCAAAAGAAACAGGACCGTTGCGACGACCATGCTTCCTGCCAAAGCCACGTTGCGTCCTTTTACCAACGGTTGCGCAACAGGTGTGTCAATGAAGGGGCGCATGTCGGGGGGTAAGCGCCCCGTATCGTCCTCCATAAGTTTGAACGCCCGGTCCTCAACTTTGAACCTCACGCACGAGGGAGTTGATGGTGCTCTGCCCGAAGTGTCCATTCTCCCGTGTCTTCAACGTAGCTTTGGATCACGGTAAAGTGGGCCGCAATGTCGAGGCCCCAGGCCGTGGTCCACCCTTCCAATTTCGGTTTTAGTTTGGCCCATTGCTTCTCTACTCCACCTCTGTTTTTGCGTTGGTGGTGAAGCAAGAGAGCCGCCGTTTGAATCAGTCCCTGAATCAATAAAATCTCATTTGAAGCTGCTGAACGGCGTTTCAAATCGTTCCAAAGGTCTTCCCATGATTCATGAGCGTGCCAAAATTTCCCTTCATCAAACAAGGTGCACCCTTCTTCCAGAGCCGCTTCTTCATCGGCTGACAACGGTTGGGCGTTGGGAGGCATGCAGCGGCCAAGACCTTGACGAACTTGAACTTCATTGTTTGTCACAAAACCGGCCTTAAGGTTCAACAGGTCAAAGAGTACATTGGATACAATGGCCGTAAAAATCGAGGGTTTCGGCCGCTCAGGAAAGGCGCCCAAAACGAAGGCGGGGCTCGATGTGGGCCGCACCCTTCAAGAGGGGGTTTGCCAAAGGTGCCTTCGTAGGGTGCGTCAGCATGGTTGCGATTGAACACGGTGATTTGATTGAACAGCGGCGCGGAGGCGTCGATGTTCTCCGAATTCTCGTAAGAAATCTCGCCGTTCACGAGCAGTCGGGCGCGGTCATGATTCGTTCATCCATGTCGTCGCATGAACGCCAAGGGTGGCTCTTGTTTCGTTTAGGTCAGCCCGTGATGGCCTTCCATGCAGGGGATGGCGAACAAACAGGCCTCGAGGCCTTGCTGAGTATTGAGCAGGATGCCCTCGAAGTGGAGAATGAATTGCTTTTGTTTGAGCTGACCATGAACGCTCTTCGCTCTGTGATGAATGAACACCCCTCGAGCATCCTCCATTTGGAACACCACGAAGAAAAAGGTGATTCTGATTCTTGGTGGTCAAGTGTGCGTCTGCCATCTTCATCGTGGCGCAGAGCAGCAAGGTTGGAGGACATTGAGGCCCTTGCCTTGTCAAGTGAACACCGACAACGCTCATCCTCTCAAGGCTCCGGGGCTGCACCAGCGATTGAACCCGGTCGCATCTACCTCCTTGATTCTCCTGACCCGCACCCCATGATCCAACTCGGCGTTGAACTGGCTGAGCGAGGCATGCCCCTGCTCGGTTTGTTTGGCCTTCCTCACGCCGAGACCGAATCCACTCGTCGACTGCCACTCCCCCAATCCTATGCCTTGCTTTCCCCCCATGGGTCGTACGATGTTCTCGCCGACCGTGCCGCCATGAACGCCGTGGTCAATGCCTTCCAGTGGGGCAATGAACGGTCTGTAATTGTGCTCGATGGATTGGACCGTTTGGGCAATGCGTTCGGAGATGGAGGCATGCTCGATGTGTTCCGTTTAATTTGCGACGGTGTGCGATTCAATGACCACGTCGCCTTGGTCACGACGGACCTCGCCATGTTTGAAACGTCCGTTCAACACAGTCTTCTTGCCGAAGTCACCCTCCTGCGTTCATCAGTGATCGAGGCTTGGAACGATGACCCAGATGCTCTCTGGGACCAACCCTTGCTCCTCGCTCCCGATGAGGAGGAGGAACAGTGGCTCGACGCCCAAATACGTCATCAGGGAGCAAAGGTTGGTGGTCCTCCCGCCCCCGAGCCCGTTGTTTTGGAAGGGGGCTCCTACGAACCCGACGATGAGGAACGGGCAGAGGCGACTCAAGCCCTGGCCGATGTCGTTCAGTCCTGGCCAAATGAAGGTTCAGTAGCACCTCAAAGCCAATCATCCGTTTCGGAACCGCTTAATGTGGGCTCAACCGCTTGGCGCCCATCGCACGACCAAGCGCCCATCGAAGGCCGATTCGTGAGTGATTCTCCTCGGGCGGTGGACGAAACCGTGGCTGAAAACCCTGGAATTGAGGTGTTCCGCCATGCTTCAAAGGATGATGTGGCTGAGGAGAAGATGCCTCCAAAAATCCGCTCGCCTCAGCGCCTTCCAAAGCGAAAATCCGCTCCTGCTTTACCCTCCATCCCACATGGGCTGACGCCTTCGCGCAGTTCGGCTGTGGCGGGAAGTGCTCCACCTCTGCCGGATTGGCCTGAGAAACCCAAACCCGTCAAGGCTTATCGAAAAGAGAACATGGATGTGTTTTCACAGAAGCAAGAACGTGCGCTTGAACGGCATGCAAGCATCAAGCGACCGATGCAGACCAAAGCCATCAAGGACAGCGTATCCAGTTCACCCGACCTTGAGCGTCTGACCCTTCCGCCTGCCGAGGTTTCAAAGACGGTCCGTCTCCCTTCTGGTGAATCGACCGAACCCTTGTCGAACAGCATACGACCGGTTGAAACCGAAGCCAAACCCTCCCGTGAAATCTCCAGCAAGGACCAAGCCACGGTGAATATGGACGAGGTCTACCGTCGTTGGTCGACCTTTGAAGAGCCCGATGGGATGGATGCCACGGCGCTCTACAACGAGTATGGTGAAGCGCTTGAGCGTTACAAAGGTGGGGATGAATGACGTCTCCACCGACCAAACTCCGGCTCGAATTGGAGGAGGCAAAACGTCATTTGAGAACCGCCATCAGGGATGAGTCTTCATCTTCCGAGGAGCCAGCAACTTCACCTCCGGCCCAATCAGAACGTCAAGCTCTCTCCAAACTCAACACCCTTTTGGGCAAGTCATCGGTGCCTGAGCGACCTTTGTCCTTGTTCCAAAACCTCGGTGTGCCTCAGCGACCTACCTACGACGTGATCGCTCATCGAATCCTCGGGCCGGATGTGGGGGCACCAACCTCATTTCTCGACACCGAAGACAATTATTCAACGCATGTGGCCCAGCGTTTGGCTCAACTCCGACAGCGATTGGAGACCAAATCGCTCCCTGACGAGACGACCTCCGATGACGGATTTGTTGGTGTGGAGCACGACGGAACTCCAGTTTGGGCCCAAGTCTTGAATGAGCAACGAGGCCGCCTTTCCTCAGCATTGGATGAAGAATTAGCGCCTCTCCCCTCCGACCATGTTCATCATCCTGCCCGCGTCATCAACCAAACTGCCGAGTGGCCAAAGCGCATGAACTGGTCTTCCTCGTCGACGTTCAAGCAGTGGTTCGTGGCTGAAGAAAACCTCGAAGCAACGCAGTTTTGTGAACATGTGATCGACCTTCCCGGCCGTAGTCTCAATCCGCTGTTTTTACTCGCAGAACCCCAGTCCGGATGTTCGCACTTGCTCCATGCCACCGGACAGGCATTGATTCGGCGAGGCGAGGGTCATGTCGTGCACCTCACCGCTGCGGATGCTGCTTCTGTGGATGGTTTGGAGGCTGAATGGCAAGATGCTTTGGCTGGGGCCATGGCGCTGTTGATCGACGATGTTCATGAGTTTGCTCAGAACTCCGACTGGAACCATCAACTTGGCATCCTGGTTGACCACGCTCTCAACCTCGGGCTGCAAGTCGTAGTAGGGAGTCGGTTGGGCGTTGATGACTTCGCATCATCCAGGCTGAAAGATGTTCTTCGAGATTCTACCGTGGCTTTTCTTGCAGCCCCCGAAGCGCCCAGTTTGATGGCCTATGCCCGTTGGCGATGCACCCAGAAGAACCTCTTGGTCTCCGACCGCCATTTGGCTCAAATGAGTCGAATCCCTCCTTTGAGTTGGCGAGCGATCGAGGGTCGGTTAGAGCGTCTCGCCATGGCCTTTGAACGAGGGGCCGTCTTGCTTGACCACGATGACCTGGACGATGTCCTTGGTGGCGGCATAACGCCCAGCATTCAACAAGAGCATCAACGGGTTGACGACCTTGCTCAACAGCTCGTAGGAGACGCCTTGGATACAGTGTATTCTTCAATTGATGTGGGGGGTATCGACCTCCACAGTCCACTTGAAGCATGGGCGGAAGATGAGTACTCCCCACCGGAATGGGACGCTGATGGTTTGGGTGAGCAGAGTGAGGCCCTCGAGCAGCGTCTTCGAGATTCGGTTGACCCTGTTCAGCCAAGCATGCCATCGGTATTGGATGTTCACGAACGCGAGCGATACATCGTGAAGGCACACGAATCTCTCAAGCAAGGCGACCTTGGACGTACCGTGGACATGTTGGTCGACCTTGAGGAGTCCATTGACGAGCGGATGAACGCATCCACCGCAGAAAGCGTTTCATCTTCGCTTGAACTTCAACACCTCGAAGAGCAAATGGTGATGCTGGCTCAACGTGCAGTAGAGGCGGACATCGATGAATTGATCACCATCGCAGACGAACTTCGCACCCTTGAGGAACGGCTTGTTGAACTCGACCCGGAACGAGAACCTCTCCCTGTCTTTGAAGACGAACCGGTTCGCAACCAGCGAACACCGGTTCGACGGAAAAACCGGGCGAACGAATCAAACCATGATGGGCTTGACACCTACGAGCCCGATGGTGAATGGAACATTGATGGCACTGGAATCGAAGCCGATGACCTGCTTGAGGACGAACCGGAGAAAGTCAACATTCGTTTGTCTCGAATTTACCCCCGCACCGTGTTGGTGGGTGAAGAAGAATGAGGGCACCTTGGTGGATGGATGGTGTCCATTTCTCATGCCAAGCGAACTGCGGGAAGTGTTGCGACCAACCCGGTGGCATCGTTTACCTCTCGCCTGACGATGCGCAAAGGCTCGCCGACCATGCACAACTTCCCGTTGAGGATTGGCTGGAACGTGATACTCGACAAACTTACGATGGGCGTTTCGTTTTGAAAAGTCGCGAAGAAGATGGAATTTGCATTCATCTCAACGACCAAAAGCAGTGCAACATTTACGAAATACGTCCACAACAGTGCAAGGCTTTTCCTTGGTGGGGTGAAAACCTGGCGACAGCGTCTGAATGGAAGAAGGTCAAGTCAAGCTGCCCAGGGATCGATGCCGAAGACGCCATTCTCGTTGACGGGCAGACCATTCGTCTCAACATCTTCTCGGACCGGACATCAACAAAGGGGTTCAGAACTTGGCCTCCGTCAAAAAGTCGTTGGAAAAGATAGACTGCTTAGGTGTTGCTAGAAACACCGATTTTTTTCAGTGGTGCCATCCGAGAGCCGCATTTATACCGAACATGGGTGTCGGCGGTTGCGGGGGAAGACAATTGACGCAAGATGAACCATTGTTCACCGTTCACACCTCCCACCTCAACACAGGTCTGCGAGGGGTGCCGGTGGGAACATGCCGAACGTCCTTTGTCACGCCCACAGAAGGCGTACATTACTGCGGCTATCCCATCGCTGAACTGGCCCATTTCCCTCCCGAAGACATCGTCTATCTTTTGTTCAACAAAGAGCTACCTACGCCCCAACAGTCTGAAGCGTTCAAGGCCGATCTTCGTTCCCGGGGACGGGTGCCAGAAAGCCTTGCTGCCGTGTTTCATACGCTTCCAACCGACGGTCATCCCATGGATTGGTTGAGCGTCGGTATCCATACCTTGGGCATGCTCAACACCACCGGAGACTGGAAAGAAGACGCTCTCAACCTTATCGCTTGCATGCCTCGCGTGATGGGCTTGCTCTTCCGCATTCGAGAAGGCCGTGGAGACGGTATCCCCGAAGATGACCTCAATGCCAGCATGGTCCAGCGCTTCGTTCGGACCCTCGACATCGATGGCGTCGATGATGGGCTTATGGAAAAAATACTCTCCACCTACCTCGTCCTGCACATGGACCATGGTGGAGGCAATCTTTCCACGTTCACGGGGAAGGCCATTGCATCAGGCCACGCCACTGTTTACTCCTCGATGGCTGGTGCTATGAATGCGCTTTCAGGACCGTTGCACGGCCGCGCCAACCAATCATGTCTGGAATTTGTCTTGCGCATTGGAACAAGCGATCCCGACGAAGTGGAAACGTTCGTTCGCAATGAACTCGCTGCCAAGCGCCCAGTGTTTGGTTTCGGCCATGCTGTTCTCCGGGCCGAGGACCCAAGAGCCACCGTTCAGTTTGCTCTCGGGGAGGAATTGTGCCCTGACGATGAAAATTTCAAAATCATCCGCACCCTTCGAGAAGTTGCTCCACGAGTGCTGGCTGAAAACGAGAAAATCTCCAACCCGAACGCCAACGTGGACATCGCCAGCGGCGCGCTTCTGCACCACGTCGGTTTCAAAGATCCAACCTACTACACCACGTTCTTTGGGTGGGCTCGAGTTGCTGGGATTGGTGCTCAAATTCTGGATGAACGAACCATCTTGCGCGGTGGAAAAGGCACGCCCATCTACCGACCAAAGTACATTGCTGAAGAGCAAAATCTCCGTCACATCGAGTGAGGGTTCAACACCGGTCTGGACGTTTTACCTGACCCGCGATGACCAATCATTTTCGGGGCCGATGCCGGAGGTGTTGCGTTTTGGAAGCGCGTCAATGTTCCCTCAATGTCTTCTTCCCATTTCCATCGTTTGGACCATTCACCAATGAGTGTCCGGCGGCGAGCCGAGTCACATTCAGACCAACGGGGGACCTGTTCTTCCAGTTCTTTGACAACTTCACGGTGTTGCTCGTGCGTTGCGTTTTGCAACGTCGACCATTCGCTTTCCAGCAAGGGGCGCAGCGCAGGTTGTCGCCACCTTGCGTGGCCTGAAGGCAGCCAGGTAAGTTCGGGGTCTGCATAATCGGTCAGCGCCGACATCCCTGCCCGTAGAAGGTGGTGTTCGATGTCAGGTTTGGTTGGCCAAACATAGGTTGGCATACCTTTTCTTGCGTTGGTCAGACGGTGCAAAGCAGGGCCTGTCAAACCAACGTGCCGGCCCAAGGGAAGGTGTCTGGTCGGATTTTCAAAATATTCGATGGCGCAAGGAAGCATGGCACTTCCTTGGGCGCGATGTTGTTTGACCAATCGGCGAAAGGACGTTGTGAGGTATTTGGGGAACACTTGCATGCGTTGCGTGGTCCGATTTCCGTAGGGTGGAATGTACGGAATCAAGGCTGCCCACGGGCGTTTCGTCTTTGCCTGACGGGCCGATGCCGGCATGCCACGGTGGAACGCGTAGAATACGGTGTTCTCCTTGGGTATCTGCCGTTCATCCAAGGCCGCTTCTGCCAGTTTCATGACCTTCGCAATGTGTTCATTGTGCTTCCTTCGTCCAAGGAACCCTCCACCTGTTGCGCTGGTTGGGTGTGGGCGTTTGATCTCAATGCATCCCATTGACCCTTCATCTCGCCAAGAATTGAGCACCACTGGGTCATCGAGAAAGGCTTCAAAATTAACGAACCCCAGGTCCACAAGTTCATCGAGGTTCCACTCTTCAAGCCATGCAGAACGTCCTTTGAGGAATTCTTTGGGCACCGAGACGGTGCGGTCATGGTGGATGATGAGTTGTTCATCGGCCGTCAGCCGTATGTCAAATTCAACCCCGTCAAACATTGTAAAGGCGTGGCGCAAGCTTTCGAGGGTGTTTTCGGGGGCTGCTTTCCACACTGCCCCCTCGCTCATGGTTTCGGATTTCTTCCGCACTCCTCAAAGTTTGCCACGACGGTGGCCGGAATAATGCCAAAGGGATGCAGAATCGTCCGAAGGCATAAAACCGCACCTCATGACGCCAAACCATGGACCCTTACGAAATCATGATGGGCATGATTTTGTTCCTGACTCCAATTATTTGCTGGTTCTTTACCCGCCATCAGCCAGGTGAACGCATACCTTGGAGGAAGTGGGCTGAAGAATTCCACACCAAGCGGTATTACCTCCACGCTATGGGATACATCGTCATCATTCGATGGAAATCCATCACCGACAAACTCAACGAACCGATGAAAGGGCGCACTGGCCATTGGACGGATTGGGTTTACGGTGTTGAAGGTGAATTTACCAAATGGGTTCAGGATGCCTTTCGAAACGATGCTTTGACGGAGTTTTTGAACTTCCATTATCTGTTTGTCTACTTGTTTTTGATTTACGTAACCACGGTGTACTTTGCCTTTTCAGGCGACCGAGACATGACCGACAAAGTCACCCTCAATTACCTGTTGATTTATGCCCTTGCCGTACCTTACTATCTCTTCTTCAACGTCGAAGTCACCTCGTCCTGGATTCCAGGAATGGATGCGCTGCTCTACCACGAGGGTTGGTACACGGTCTTCTATGCTCTCCACGATCCACTTGACAACGCCGTCCCCAGTCTCCACGTGGCCATCCCCTTCGGAATTCTGATGCTCAATTACTTGCACGTGAAGGAGCAAGGCGGGACCTTGCGTGAATGGCGTCATTGGCCATACCACTTCTTTGTCCTCGTCAACACGATTCTGTTCATTTTCACTATCTTGTACCTCGGCATTCACTGGTTTGTCGACATTCCTTTGGGCATCCTCATCGGGAGCATTGGAGCGTTGTTCATCCACCACCTGCAACCGCGTCTTCGCAACGACTTCGGTCCAGTGTTCAAGGGCATCGGGCGGGAGAAAGTTCGTCGCCATATTTTGGTTGAGGGAATTGTCATGTTGGTCCTTCTCACCTGCATGATGATGGCAGTGAACTACCAAGAGGAGACCATCGACGAGCGCGTATCGTTCCGCCTTGGTGAGGGTGATAGTACCTTTGAGATTGTGCAAAAGTTCGACCCAGGCAGCATGGTCCAGTCCAACATCAGCAATCTGAATCAAGATTCCACCCTTGAGATTGTGGTGGTGATGGTTGAAACGAGTGTTCCAGCCATGGAAACCGGTGAGATTGATTGGGACGTCATGGAAACGCTTGGAGACCATTACACCGTCGCTCCGCAGACCACGTTGAGTTTGAACATCACCTCTCCTAAAATCTACCATTTCATTGTCATGCATTACGACGAGGCGAGTGAAGATGAGCCGGTGATGGAGGTTCGAATTCTGAACGACTATGGTGATGATAAGATGGGCCAAGCCATGTTCCTCAGTCTGCCCTCGCTATGGATGACCGGTTTCGTTGTCTATCGTCTCTATCGGTTGAAGAAAGAAGGGCGAAGTTGGATTGATTCTACACCCTCATATGTATGGGCCTCGTCCGAGGTTTTGGACGAAGAGGCGTAGACGCATGGCGCAAGAACCCATCCAAGCCACTGTTGAGCGGTTGGCTCAATCCTCAGGCGGACAAATCTTGATGTCGGTCAAAGAGGGGTTGCGCAGCTCCATGAAATTCTACGTGGGGTTGTTTCTCCTTGGTTTCATGATCTCGTTTCCGCTCACGAGTGAATTCATCGCGTGGTTGGTCGACGACCATCGGTTGCCCGATGGAGTGGAAATCATTGTTATTTCACCGGTTGAATTTCTCTTTCTGCAATTGCGAATCGCAGGCTATGTCGGCCTCACGCTCGTAAGTTTGATGCTTGTCTACCAAGTTGCTCTCCACGGTTTGCGACATCAAGCCGTTCAAGAACGCCTCAAAGAATTGGATGTCGCCCTTCCAAAGCCGGGCCCACGCCTTCTCATGGTGATGCTTGGTTCAGCGGTTTTGTTGATGGTCGGGGCTTTCTATGCATGGTATGGACTCATTCCACTGCTGCTGGACTACCTCACCACCGATGCCCAACAAGCCGGGTTGTCCACTGAATGGCGCCTCTCGAATTATGCCGGATTCATTGTCAATCTTGTTTCAGCCTCAGCCATTGGTTTTCAAGCCCCACTCATCACCACGCTCCTGCTTCGGTCGGGTGCTGTGTCCCGTGAACAATTTGCAGCGTCACGGCGCGTGATATGGTTCGGGGCTTTTGTTCTTGGAGCCTTCATGTCTCCGCCTGACCCGCTGTCGCTTTTCCTCGTAGCGATGCCAATCATCCTTCTGTTTGAGGCCGCTATGGTCGTTGACCGCTTCATGCGCCGTTCAGTCTAGCGTCCAACGCCATGACTTTGAGGGGCATGTTCCCTGGTCGTGCTTGCCATGAAAGTCCATGAAAGTCCGAACCCACCGTGATCGTCATGCCGTTGGTCTCGGCCTCGTTCATTAACTCAAATCGGTACGCATCGGTATGGCTTCGATGGACGGCTTCAACCGCATCAACACCGAGTTGCACAAGCCGTTCGACAAGCTTCCCCGTTGGGACGCCATAATACAACGGGTGAGCCAGGGACGTGAAACCGTTTGCTGAACGAACGGCTTCAACCGCTTCGGCTATGGTCGGTTTGACATGTGGTACGAAAGCAGGCAGTCCGTCACCGATCCAGGTTTCGAAGGCTTCCACCTTGCTTGAAACATATCCAAGTTCAACCATGGCTTGGGCGAGGTGAGGTCGGCCAACGGAACCACTCGCCCGACGGCTGACGTCTTCTACATCCACGGGCATACCCAATTCCGTGAGCCGCTGACACATGGCTTTCATGCGAGGAAGACGACCGTCTTGATGTGGCTCAAGCCAAGCCTTGAACTCCGCCACCGTTTCATCGTTCATGCCGGGTCGATGGTGAGGAAAATATGCCAAGAGGTGCCAGGAGGCTGAAGCGCGTTCTCTGCCGATGGCGGCGAGATGGTTCTGGTCGGGTTCGAGGGCTGGCTCACAGGTGATCTCAACTCCGGGAAGAAAACGCATACCCAACGAGGCCGCTGCGCTGGCTGCTTCATTCCATCCTGAGGTTGTGTCGTGGTCAGTCAACGACCAAGTTTTGACTCCCTCTTCATGCATCAATCGTGCGACGTCCTGAACCGGGTGCTCCCCATCGCTGTGCAACGAATGGGAATGCAGGTCCAAGGATTGCGTCCACATGGTCGTCCCTCAAATCAAGATGTTTTCAAACCTCGTCTCTAGAAAAGGTCGTCCAAATCAGAAAGGTCAGGAAGCGCCGGGGCTGTCGATGGTGGCGAGTTTGATGATTCCGGCGAAAATAAATCTCCGAGGTCAGGGAGGTCCAATGCCTCCGGAACAACGGGTGAAGGCGGACGGATTGATTCATCATCGAACAAGGGCAGGTCACTCAAATCTGGTAAGTCCAGCGCCTCAGGGATTGAAGGAGATTCTGGAGTCTTGTCGCTGCTGGCGTTGACCGGTATGGAGGCGGAGGCTGGCTGCTGTTCAAGTTGGGTTGGGAGGGGGACACTCGCCACGCCTTGGGTGACGAACACTCGATTTGGCTCTAAGCCTAGAATCGTGGCGGGGTTTCGAGATGGTTCATCCTCCTTTCCAGGAAGTGGAATCGGTTGAACGATGACTCGTTCGAGGGTTTGGCCGGTGGTTTCGTCCGCTGGTGCGGCTTCACGAGGAGTGATGTTCGCTTGGTTGGCTTCCTCAATGGCGTCCATCGTTCGCTGAACGGATTCACCAAAAGCACCACTGGTCAGCGTGTCGATGGCTGAGTTCACCTGAACCTGATCGCTTGTGGTTTGCTCACCCAGAATGCTGGTCAGGATTGATGCCGTGGTTGGGTTAACTTCGGTTTGCACTTGCGATGAAGAAGGAGAAGTGGCAAATTCAAAACGCTCAGCGTCCCGGTATTCAAGAGAGGATACGAGTTCAGGAACAACACGCTGCTTATTGGCTAAGTTCGCTACTAAAAGGAGGACGGGAACCACGGCCAAGGCAGCGATTTCCTCCACTGAAACTCCGGGGCTTCCAACCACGCTGAACACCAAATTCAACGCCGTTAACAAGACGAACACCGCTGCAACCAAGGTCGCAGATGCCGCAAGTCGGGGAGCTCGTGGATCGTGGACCACACCAACCCCACATCGCCTTCGTCTCTTAGGGCTTCTCGTCTGCGGTCAGGGTCATTTCTGCCGCTCGAACGGTGTTTTCCATGAGCATGGCGATGGTCATGGGGCCAACACCGCCGGGTACGGGTGATAGCCAACTGGCTTTTTCACCTACGTTCGGGTCAACATCCCCGGCAAGTCTCCACCCGCGTTCTCTGGATGCATCCTCCACGCGGTTAATTCCCACGTCGACCACAATGGCGCCGGGCTTAATCCAAGATGATGTGACCATGTTTGGCCGACCGACTGCAGCGACCACGATGTCTGCCTCCTGACATATGGACTCAGCATCGTCTGTGCGCGAGTGGACCACGGTGACGGTGGCGTCAGCTCCTTTTGCTGCTAGCAAGAGGGCGGCTGGCATACCCACTATTCGAGACCGTCCAAGCACAACGGCCCGTTTTCCCTCGAGGTCAATGTTCGCCCAGCGCAACATCCTCATGACGCCGCTTGGGGTACAGGGGAGCATTCCATCGGTTCTTCCCTGTACGAGTCGCCCCAGATTTTGTGGGTGAAATCCATCAACGTCCTTCGCCGGGTTGATCAAGTCAGTCAACGCCTCTTCATCCATGTGTTTTGGGAGGGGTGATTGAACGAGGATGCCGTGCAAGTCATCTTGCGCATTCAGCGAAAGAATGTGCTCTCGAACCACCGATTCTTCGGTGTCGGATGGAAGGGCAATGTGAGTTGAGCGTATGCCAAGACGGGCACAAGTTCTCACTTTGGAGTTCACGTAAACGTGGGACGCGGGGTCGTCGCCCACGATGATGACGGCGAGGTGGGGTTTTACTCCAGTTTCTTCAAGCACTGCGACGCGGTTGGCCAACTCGGATTCAACTTCGTTAGCGCAAGCCTTTCCGTCCAATCGCTGGGCTGACACAGTGCTTCCACCGAGGAAGTCGCTTTGAGCGTTCGCATGTTTGCTCAACGGTCATAGTGGGGTCTTGATGCCGATGGCTCGTACGATGCACCAACCTGCTCGTGCCTCATAGATGGCGAAGGCTCCACCAAGGATTCCACCACCAACGGCGTACCAGCCAAACCCAAAGGTGAACATGTCGGTTGCCAACAAGGCGGCGAGGATGAGTGCACCTGCGATGGCTGCAACACCGCCAACGAAGCGGGCCGCTTTTCCTTTTGCGTCTAAATTGCACTCGGGCATGGATGGAATAACACAGATGGACTATTTGAAGAACTGTTTCACTCAAGTGGAGCCAACGGAGGGACTCGAACCCCCGACCGTCTGATTACAAATCAGACGCACTACCAGCTGTGCTACGTTGGCTTCGTGTTGCGGGTGACTCCACCCCTTGATGAAACACACGGAACCTCATCCCCTGATTGGCCCATGGTCAAATCAAAAAGCACCAAGCCACTGGAAGGGCCATGGACGAGGGTGATGCCATGCAATACCTCGCCAGCCATGGCCATGAAAAAACAGGAAATGATGTTATTTTCAGTTGGTTCGCTCGGTATCAACACGCTGCAGAAGCTGGGGCGGATGCGGTCAACGGCACCGTTGGAGCCCTGCTTGAAGACAGCGGTTTGCTGGCCATCAACAACGTCGTGGACGAAGCCATTCGCGTCGCTCCCCCCTCGGAATTTGCTGCTTACGCACCGTTGAAAGGCCTCCCTGCGTTTCTTGATTTGGCGGTGACTCTTGCCCTCGGTGAACATCGAGGGGCGTTGGAAGGCCTTGGTTTGCACACCGGTGCGACGGCCACACCTGGAGGGTCAGGTGCCCTCTTCCAAGCGGCTTCCAATTTTGCCGAACGGGGAGATGCCGTGTTGTTAAGGGACCGACATTGGGGGCCATACGTTGGTTTTCTGAAAGGATGTGGCCTCGGTATCGCCACCTACCCGCTGTTGCCCACCGAACCTTCAGCGGCAACGCCTTTCCTGGACCTCGATGGATTTCGAACCGCCCTCGATGGGCTGGTCCAAAGTCAAGGCTCCGTCATGACTTGGCTCAACGATCCTGCTCACAACCCGACGGGTCTTTCGCTTCCACCTGAAAGTCGCTATGCTCTCCTCAATGCCTTCATGGAAAGCGCAACACGCAACGAACACACGGGACACACGCTTCTTTTGGATGCGGCCTATCACCTCTACGCTGACGAGCCTCACGGCTGGGCTGAAACCATTGCAGAGGCGCTGAATGCTGGGCTACCTTGGCCGGAAAACCTTCTCATTTGTTTTGCCATCTCCCTCTCAAAATCACACACCATCTACGGTTTGCGAACCGGCGCTGTGGTTTACTTGCATCCCGAGGAATCAAACGTCCAACGTCTGAACGACGTCATGGGTGTGACCGGTCGCCAAACATGGTCGGCCTCACCCCGTATCGCTCAGCACGTGTTGAGTGAATTGCACGCAACACCTGAAGGAGGAGCAGCGTGGTCCAGTGAGCGAGACCGTCTCGCCAATCTTCTCACTGCCCGCCGTGACACCTTCATCGAGGCGTGCCAGCGTCAGGGTGTCGCCGTTAATCCAAGCCACGATGGCTTCTTTGCATGGTACGAATGCACCGACCCAGTCGCCGTCGCTGAAGCCTGCGCCAATCAGCATGTCTACCTCGTGCCGCTTTCCGGAGGAGTCCGAATCGGTCTGTGTGCGATTCCACAATCAAAGGTAGAGCGTGTCGCTGAAGCGCTGGCCAAAGCTGCGGAGGCTGTTGAATGACGCGACTAAGCCGCGAGAACTTCCTCATTACAGGATTTGTTTGTATTTTTTTCGGGGCTTCGATGAGCGTCGCCAATTTGGGTCCAATGGCCATCACAGTCGGTCTCTTTGGTGTGGTTTTTTTCCTCACAGGAATGTCCTTGGGACGACAGACCGGTCTCTCTCCTGAGGCTGTTTCAAATTGGAAGCCCGACGAAGAGATGCTCCCCGAGGCTGGCAGGTTCATGTTTCGAGTGGACGTTACTTTGGACGAACCCATACAGACCTCAATTTTATGCGGCCCATGTGGGAATGTTGAGGTTCAAGACGGGCCTCGTCCTTCCGCTTATGTGTGCCCGAAATGCGACCTCCAACTATGGGATGAAGAGGAATGATTGGCTTCTATGGCCATCCATTCAACGGTGATTTCAAAGCAAGGTTTCCTTTGGGGTAGGCCATGGGTGCACCCAATCTGCTAAATCCCGAGCGACGTATGTTGCGGGCCATGCAGTTGAGTGATGCTGAGCGAACATGGGATTTGAGTGCCATCTTGGCCGCCTGCGAATGGACCGACCAAGCCGTAGCGGTGGGTGCGGGGCACGGGCTTCAAAACCATGGTTTGGTTTCAGTTCAAGAGGAGACAATTCGTCAAATCCGGCTCGATGTGGAGGGTGAACAAGCGCTTGAAAACGGCTTGCTTGAGCACAGGATTTGGACCTGGATGAACGCCCAAGAAACCGCCACGATGCAAGGTCTTCAACAAGCCTTCGAGCGTCATGAAGCAGGTCCAGGTGTTGGCTTGCTCAAACAATTGGGCGTGGGCATTGAGGGAGGTGTGCTCAAGGCAGGGGACCCCGATGAAATCGCAGCGGTGATCGACCATCGTGCTGCGTTTCTTGGCTCACTTCCAGCTGATGCAAACGATGTTGATTCCGCTATGCTCGACCATTTCTCGTCCCGCAAGAACCTGATACAAAGCGTTGAGCGCACCGAACGGCATTGGATGCTTACGCCTGAAGGTTCGGCAGTCTCGGCAGACGACCTTCAAGAGACGCTTGTCATCACGGATTTAACCCCCGAATTGCTTCAAGGGGACGACTGGAAAACCGCTGAATTCAGAGCGTTTGATGTTTCCGTAGAAGCGACAACGCCTCGCACTGGCCGAAGCCATCCAATGCAGGCGTTGATCGAGCGTATCCGTTCTATTTTCCTCGAAATGGGATTCTCCGAACTCGTGGACGATTACGTTCAATCGGCAGGTTGGAACATGGATGCTTTGTTCATCCCTCAGGACCATCCTGCCCGAGAGATGCAGGACACCTTCTACCTCGACCAACCCACGTCCATTGACCTTGATGAGGACGTGATGCAAGCATGGAAAGCCATTCATGAGCATGGAGGGGAAACGGGCTCCACCGGTTGGGGTGGCTCCTATTCAACCGAGGTCTCTCAACGCCCACTCCTTCGTACGCACACGACGGTCAACACGATTCAGTACCTCGCCGACCATCCAACCGAAGCATGCCGTGTGTTTTCGGTTGACCGCGTCTTCCGCAAGGAAGCCATCGATCGCACCCACCTTCCTGAATTCCACCAGATTGAAGGCATCATCATGGAAGAAGGAGCCAACCTACAGATGCTGGTGACCACGCTCAAAACCTTCTATGCCAAAATGGGCTATCCCGAAGTTCGAGTTCGTCCAGCTTACTTCCCCTACACCGAACCCAGCCTTGAGATTGAAGTCAAATGGCGTGGCAAATGGTTGGAACTCGGTGGTGCAGGTATCTTCCGACCAGAGGTGACCGAACCCTTGGGTATCACTTCGCCAGTTCTCGCATGGGGCATGGGTTTGGAGCGACTCGCCATGTTGGTGCTTGGGCTCGATGACATTCGCCAACTCTACATTTCCGACCTGGAATGGTTGAGAAATCAACCCATTCTTTGAATCCCCCAAATTTCCCGGGAATTGGAGACCCGAAGTATCTTAAGATGCGTTGACATAGTAAAACCATGGAACCATCAGCGACCATCTCGCTTCACATGTCAAATGTCGAAACCATCCCCGGTAAATCCGTGGTCAGTTCGTTGGGCTTGGTCACGGGCTCAACCGTCCGTGCAAAGCACCTTGGAAAAGACATCTTTGCAGGACTAAAAAATCTCGTCGGTGGCGAACTCAAAGCCTACACGGAATTGCTGAATGAATCCCGCAACGAAGCACTTCAGCGCATGATGATGCAGGCTCACAGCATGGGAGCCAACGGGATTGTTAATGTTCGTTTTGCCACCTCTAACGTTGCGGCCGGTGCCTCTGAATTGTTCTGCTATGGTACTGCGGTTATCATTGAGTGAGGCGTTCCAATGGCAGGTGGCGGAGCAATCATTCTGGTCTACATTTTGGGGCCGATTTTGATCTCGTTACTTTTCCCGATTTTATCGTGGGCCATCGGCCGCTGGTATCAAGACCGCCTGATGGATGCACTTCTGGTGAACGAAAAACAACAGGGCAACATGCTCCAAAGTGACCAGCATCTTTCGACCCAATCGCTGATGACGACCATGACCGCAGAATCCTCGACGTTGCTTCATGTCAGCATATGCGTCGGACCATCCATGGGTCAAATTTTCTTCATGTGGTGCAAGAGCATTTTCGGGGGACGTCTTCATTCCTACGATGTCGTTTTGGATTACGGCCGTCGGGAAGCCTTACTTCGTCTTAATCAACAAGCGAAAGACTTGGGATGTTCATCCATGGTGAACATTCGAATTGAAACTTCGACCGTCTCTTTTGCAAAAAACGACAAGAGCAACACATCCTCTGTTGAGTTCCTCGCCTTCGCGACGGGAATCCGCCAGTAGTCGAACGTCACTCCCATTCATTTTGGAATCGCTTTTGACGTTCTTTGGCCCTTTCATCCATGTGTTCTTCAGCGGGGTCGTGTTGTTCCGGGTCAATGTTGAGTGAGGGTTCGTCTTCGCCAAACATTCGACCAAACCGGTGCTGCATGAATCGTCGAATTTCTTCTTTGTTTCCACCTTCAAACCGCATGTGAAATTCACCGTTTCCTCGTTCGCTTTCTCGCTGATGACGCATCAAGTGTCGCCAGTACCGTTGGAACACGCTGAAGCAAAACTTCCGATCTTTGTCCAAAGGAAAAGCCTCAGGCCAATCCATTTTCGCTACGTCCAAGACAAACCGGTTGAGGGCCAAAAGGAATTCTGGTGTTCCCTCAATGTTCATTTCGCTGAACGGTTCGTTCTCGTCTTGATTTGTCTTCTCTTCATCCTCGGTGGCCATGGGTAGAAACTTCCTTGAGTGTTTATGAAGGGTTCAACCAGCCATGAACGCACCCTCATAAACAAAGAGCCAGACGGGGCGGTATGGAACTCTCCGGTCAAGTGAGCAGTGGCCTTGGACGAGCGCATGTGTTCATGGCTCAGCCACATTACCAAAACCAATTCCGTGAAATTCTCGGTGAAAAGGCGTGGCCGGGGACCCTCAATGTTGCGATCGACAACGACATGTTCAGCCATTACATTGCGCTCAGGCAAAAAGCAGGCATTGACACGCTCGACGCCCCTGTAGAAGATCGAGAACTCGCAAAAACACACGATGTATCATCCTACGAACGCATTCGTATCCGTGGCTTCCTCAGGGACGGCGTTTCATTCGGCGGTGCATCGGCTTACCGAGGGACCATCCACCACGGTGAAATGTTGGTGGAGTGCGCCGTCCTCATTCCTGACCTTACTCGTCATGTGGACGTGGTAGAAGTCATTTCGACGGCTTTCCTCCGTGAGCGCCTTGATTTGACCGATGGAGACCACATCACCATCTCACTGTGACCGGTGATAGGTGATGGGCAACATGCCAATGTCGGCCCACTCGTTGTACAGCATGGTTTTGACTTCGTGCTGAGCAGCTCGCTGCCAACGACTCCTTCTCGTTCGCTCGGCGGTTCTTCCAGTGGGTGGGGGTGAGAACACGGGGGGATGTCGTTCACCCGGGAGTGGGCAATGTTCCCATGCCACACCCCACAAGACCAACCATTCCGGTGGCGCCACACCAAAATCAACCGGTTCGAGCGGGTGTTGAATGGCGGCTTTGATGTCCTCTTCTGTTATTTCTCCAACCGCAAGGCGAAACAGAGCATTGGCGATGCGGCGAACTTGGTTCCAAAGGAATGCTTCCCCCGTGATTTCAAAACCCATCAATCGTTCACCGTCCATCCAAGGTTTGGTTTCTAAAATCGTCCGCATCGGATTTTTGCCTTCTTCCAAACGGGCAAAATTCCTCGCATCATAAGTGCCCACAAAGAGGTCAAGCCACCGTTTGAAGGCTGCATGGTCGGGCTCTTTCCAAAATTCGAGGGCTTCCAGCCGATACCGGTACACCCGATGAGAAGCCATTCTCGGATTGAAGTCAATGGCCACTTCTTGGACGGTTAGAAAAGCGATGTTATCGTCCAGCCTGTCGTCCACTGCCCGAATCATTTTACGAGGTGTAAGGGCGTTCCATAGTGATTTTTCCACGTCAACAATTCCGCCGTTGATGCGGACATGAACTCCTGCATCGGTTCGGCTCGATAGAACCAGCAATTGGTCTTCAACAGGACCTGATAGCCACTTTAGCGATCTGAATACTCGGATGAGTTCACCTTGAACAGTGCGAACATCCGGCTGAATTTGACTACCATGAAATCCATCACCAAGGTAGCCGATTCTGAAGAACAGACGGACCTTCTCGGTCAGTGAATCCTCTCCTCATTCATCTGCGCTGAGCACCGCAATGGCATCCTCGGTTGAATATCCGAGGGCGCCAACGGCCCATTCCAATGCCTGCTTGAGCCAAGGTTGAATCATGGGTGCTTGGCGGCTGGGGTCCATGACTTCAATGGCATCGACCAGGTTTCGGCTGGCCGTGAAGAGCACCTCATCAACCGGGATGTCTTCGAGTTGGAGGCGGCGAGCATAGCGTTGGAACTCCTTCACTGCCACTGGAATCCGGCGGCATTCAAGAGCGAAGGATGCGAAATCAGCGATGTATTCCATGTTGTCCTCATCAAGTTCCATGGCTTTCTTGTAAGCGTTCATAATTTTCCGGCCGGGTACGAGGTCGTCCTGTGCCTCCATGTTCTTCATGTTTGCAAATTCGGCCCACATGTGGTGAAGCTCAGCAACATCGCCATGGTCTCCCAATTTTTCTTGCAGGTCAGCGAGTGCTCCGTCTATGTCGCCTTGGCGGAACAGGGTAATCGGTTTCTCTAACAGTGCTTCAACCATGGTATCTTCTCCGCTTGTGCGTAGGTCAACGGGCTTTTCAAGGCTCGCTCGGGCACGGATGCCTTCAGGCCTCGGATTCTTCACTGCTTGACAAGGCACTCTTGATGTCTTCAAGCATGTTGGATTGGGAGTGCTTTCGATGCATTTCGTTCAACATGAGTTTGATGTCCTCCCACTTTCGGATTTTGTAGAAACAATGCCGGGGGTCGTGGTCCACACGTCGGGTGGTCCGCTGGTAGGTCAAAAAGGCAAAGAATTTCTTGAGAAGGCTCTTTCGAACCTTGGTGGCCGTTGAGTCGTCGGCACTGGTTGCCGTCCCGGGGGCAGCTCCTCCGGCACCCGCACTCACGCCGATGGATTCCTCCACCAAACCAATACCTGAATCGGTCATGATGGTGACCGTGGCGTAGCCAAGCATGGTTCCCATCGGGGTTCGCTCCACCATGACTTCGGAAATACGGTCAAAGAGGATGCGGCGATGCGAGCGGGAGAGCAAAAATGCATGTTGAAAGATGATGGCGTTGGTGGTGACAGCATACGAAAAACTCCGCTGATACTTGTAGGTGAACGCCCAAAACACCACCAGGAACACAAGGCCAGAAATGAAGTAGTTGTAATTGTCAATCGGGATGAAATCATAGGCACCAGCTTCTGCACCAAAGAGTCCAGCAATAGCGCTTATGACGTTGTCGATGGAGATGATGACGGGAAGGAAGGTGATCCCCAGAAGGGCGAAGGTTACCCAACGTCCTGAGGTTGAAATGTTGAGCATTCGGTTCGCCCATGTGATGAAGCACATCACGAGAACAAATCCAATTGGGAGGCTTTCCCAGTTGGTTACGTCGATCAAGGTGGCGGTTAATTTGAGCAAAAACGAGGCGTCATCAGGTGCATCAATGCCGTTGTTGAACAACAGATGGACACCGAACACCAAGAGTCCCAAGATGTACATCCCAAGAAAAGCAAGCGTGCTCGGTCCGGCTTCTCCGTTTTCAAGAATATCTTCCCCACTGATGAGGCGATATTTGTCTCGGTTGTTGGTTGAAGGAGCAGCGTCTTCTTTCACTTCTTCAGCTGGCTCTTCTGCGATTTTCTCAACGGTTTCTTCGTCGCTCATGGCAAGGCCTCATGTAACCTTGTTACGATGGCAATGAAATAACTTCCCCCGCTATGGGACCATTTTCTCAGTGTAAGACGCCCCAAGCGTGTTCGGCGTTTCCACGCACCCATCCGTAGTCTTGCCG
>Ga0208277_1000374_pt1 | contig 26834 bp, 19 predicted proteins | sample ETNtaG_5_FD_185782 | JGI IMG/M metagenome (GOLD analysis project Ga0208277, IMG submission 185782) | Marine microbial and viral communities from oxygen minimum zone, Eastern Pacific Ocean - ETNP201406SV205 (SPAdes) (version 2) | ecosystem: Environmental > Aquatic > Marine > Oceanic ...
GCAGCGAGGTCGCGGCCAATTTCATACCGCCGGTTCTCGTTCCAGTGTTTCATTTGGCGAAGGCTGAACAGCAGGGTAAACAGAATGGCGATACCGCTGACGGCCTCACCAACATTGGCGGCTGTTTCGATGTCCATGGTGTGACATGACAGGTGAGTTCTTCTTGTAGATTATGCCTCGGAAAAAAAGCATTCTTGTCGGGTGAAGGCTTATACCGTTGACCTCCGATGTATTGACATGGCTATTGCAGGAACCCTCGCCCTCATGTTGATGTCATTGATGGATTTTTTAGGGCTCGAAACCACCGATATGTCTCGTATTCTTGAAATGTTTTTCAACGCGATTGAAACCGCCATCGGCCTCCTTATCCTCGGGATTTTAGCGCTGATCCACCTGCTGGGTCTGATTCCAAACCCGTTCCCTTGGGCGCTTTCGACGTTCCTGTGAATTCAAACCCAAAGGGGTTCAGACGCAGGGGCGTGGTGTTTTTTTCGGCAAAACACCACTCGGCCGAAGCCAAGTGTTCATTGACTTCTTGCCCTAAGCCACGGTCATGGATTTGGCAATCGCATCCCAATGGGCCGAAGTCTTGGGGCTTGTGACCATTTTTGGTGCAGCCATTTACAGTTGGCTAACCATCAACGAAATCAAAAAAGACAGAAAGGCGGCATCCTCTCTGAAACTCTCAGAGTTATGGCAAAACAAGGACTTCGCCCATGGAAGCATATCCATCTGGATGCAACCTGACAATCTCACGTCGCTTGCAGAATTAGAGAAATTTCATGGCGAGGATTACCCCAAGGTGTTCACCGTTCTGCTCACGTGGGAAAGCATCGCCATCACCCTCCATGATGGGCATTTTGATTTTGATGTAGTTCGAAAGCAATTCTCCCTCTCCATGATCACCGCTTGGCGAAAAAACAAGACGCTGATTGAAAATTTCCGTAAAGAACAGGGAAGCGAGCAAGCCTTCGAATGGCTTCAATGGATTGCCGAGCGGATGATGGAATACTACGAGCAACAAGAAGATGTGATTCCAGCTCAAATCGCCTACAAAGACTGGCAGCCCTAAAGCAAAAGATTCGAAAACTTGTGAGTCCACACCCGAAGAGGTTCAGACGCAGCGGCGTCATGATTTTGTGACAACAAAACCCGTACACTGCGAGGCAAAAAAGGGATGGTGGACGCTGGGGGATTTGAACCCCCGGCCTTCTGGTTGCAAACCAGACGCTCTTCCAACTGAGCTAAGCGCCCTTGTATCCCGAGCGGTGAGCCTCTCCCTTTTGAGCCTTCACCTGCCCATGACAGCGAATCAAACGCAGTCAATGGTCGCATCACGGTCGGGACCCACACCAATGCTGGTGCACGGGACGCCAACCAAGGTCTCGAGTTTGGCCACGTACTGTTGAGCAGCGGCGGGGAGAACGGAGATTCCCTTTCCGGATTCGTTGGCATGAACCGCCATGGCCAACCATTCGGAGAGCGGGAGTTCGGGGAAGCCGGGCATGGTGATGTAGACCGGTTTACAGCGGGCGAGGGCCGAGGCGGTTGAGGGAACTTCGGTGATCTCTTTGCCGTCCAATTCGTACGCTACACAAATCTTGAGTTCCTCAAGGCCACCAAGCACGTCCAGTTTGGTCAAGGCAAGACCCGTGAACCCGTTGATGCGTTGAGCCTGGCGCATGACCACGGCGTCAAACCATCCGCATCGGCGCTTCCGTCCGGTGGTGGTTCCAAATTCCTTGCCAACCGTGCCCATGTGGACGCCTGCCTCATCCTCAAGTTCGGTGGGCATAGCTCCGTGTCCGACTCGCGTGATGTAGGCCTTGGTGATCCCAATAACGTCCTCAACATGTCCCGGATGAATACCAGCACCGTGCGTGGCGTTGCCTCGGGAGGTTATCGAAGAGGTGACGAAGGGAAAGGTACCCTGGTCAATGTCAAGCAGTGTACCTTGTGCCCCTTCAAGAATCACATGCTCCCCGAGTTTGAGGGCGTTGTCGAGCATCAAACCCGTGTTGCCAATGCACATGGCGTAATTCTCGTGAATCCAAGCAATATCGCTGGTCAATCCATCCGTCGAAACACGTTCTTGGGACCCTGCCGCCTCAAGGGAGGCGTTCATTCGGTCAACCGTCGTCTTCGTCCACGCATCATCGCCCATGACTTCGGCGACGTCTCCAAACCGGAGACCCACACGGTTGATTTTGTCAGCGTAGGTTGGACCAATGCCTCGACCGGTGGTGCCGATTTTGGTGTCCAGACTGTCCATGTAGCGGTGGTATGGAAGGATGATGTGGGCTCGCTCGCTCACGTAAAGTCGGTCTCCACGGGGGTCTTCTCCAGTGCTCTCTTTCCAGTCAGTCAATTCTTTGTCAAGCACCCAAGGGTCAATCACCATGCCGTCGCCAAGGACAAGGTGGCATTCTTTCCGGGTGATGCCGGAAGGAAGCAAGTGGAATTTCAGAACTTGTTCGCCCAGCACCACGGTGTGGCCTGCGTTGTTGCCGCCTTGAAAACGAGCGACCCACGTGGCCTGTTCGGCCAAACGGTCAACGAGTTTTCCTTTCCCTTCATCGCCCCACTGGGCGCCTAGAATTACGGTTGCAGGCATGGTATTCCCTGCTCTCATGGCACCGCGGGACGCCTTTGAACCCTGTGATGGGGTTTCATCACCAACACGATTGGATTTGACGAACCGAAGGGCGTGAGATGGAACGACCGTTTATATGGAGACACGTGAACTTCCTTACTGTACAGCACCGCTCATTGACCCTATAAACAGTATATAGCAAGCAATTAGGTGTGTGCAAAGAAACCTCGGATTTATATAACACTGCACCCCACTACTAAACAAGGAGTTGAGAAGATGAAACAAAACAAGCAAACCGTTGAAACCACCAACCAACCAACCAAACAACTCCCTGGACTGGGCATCAACCACGCAGGTCGTCGCACCTTGGAAGGACACACGCGTCCGTGTGAAGACTGTGGAGCCGTGAACTGGGACTTCGACGTCACCCGAGGTGAAATCACGTGCGGCGACTGTGGCCTCGTAGCGGAAGAAAATGTTCCAGACCCAGGAGCTGAGTGGACCAACCGAGACAACGGCGAGGACCGCTCTCGCGTCGGTCGTCCCATGACCTACACCCTCGCCGACAAGGGACTGAACACCACCATTGACGTCCGAGACCTCAACACCGGCATCGCTTCACGACACGGGATGAGTTCCCAGGCCCGTCGAGACTGGCGCCGCCGCCGCGTCATTGACGAACGCTCCAAGACCCGAAAGAGTCGAGAACGCAATCTGGTGAAAGCCAATCAATTCATCCGAGACCGCTCAGGTCTACCATCACCCCTTCAGGAAGAGGCAGCACGGCTGTATCGTCGCCTATCGGGTGAAGGGTTCGTCACCGGCCGATCCATCGCCGGTGTGACGGCCGCCTGTACCTACTTGGTGGCTCGTCAAGAAGGCCTTCCTCGCCAAATTCCTGATGTGGCTGGTGCCTTTGACATTACAGAGAAGGATTTGTCCCGATTGATTCGACAGGTCTCACGCCGATTGAACATGCACAAAATTACCTCACCCGACGAGTACTTTGACAAGTTCATGTCCGACTTGGGATTGGAGCCATCCATCCGAACCCCGCTGGATGAACTCTGGAACACCATCAAGCCCCACGATGATGTGTGGCAAGGCAAGAAACCGATGGGTGTGGCGGCTGCTCTCATTTACAAATCAGCCAGCACCGCAGGAAGCCCTCGAACCCAGTCCGAGGTTTGCTCCGTGGCGAATGTATCGGAGGTGACCCTGCGAGGACTTCTCCGGTTGATCGACGGTCTTCTCGACAAGATTCGCCAGTACCAGAACCTGCAATAACCGAGCGAACCTTATTGAACGGGGCAACCAACCCCCTCTCATGGGATTCAAAGCAAAGGCGCGCAAGCACCGCAAGGATACCGGAGAAGAGCAGAGCAAAACCAAGTCATCGAAAAAGGAGGGGGAACTCTCCTGCGGTGTCAAAGGCTGCGACAACTTTGCCGACAAGTCCCACGGCGGACGTTCTCTTTCAGTGGACGATGCCATTGAGATGTGGGGCTCTGGAGGCTACGTCATGCGCAAGGGTCGAGTTCGCATCTGCAAATCCTGCTATCGCAAGTGGAAAAAAGAGAACAAGAACGACGACATGTATTGACGTTCACTTTCACTTTTTCACGAAGGGTCTCAGAAAGAAACCTGTACCCCCACTGTCTCATTGACAACATGCAACAGCGAACAATCGTGCGAAGCTTGACCACCAACGATGGCACCCTCGTGGCCATGAACGACGGAACGGTGGCGTGGAAACCACTGGAAGGGCGTCCAACACGTACCCTTTTGGAAGGCTTACCGACGGTTTTGCTGGCTTTACGCGGACCGATGGGCCCCATCGACTCAGCCGTGATCGGTACTGCCGATGGAGAAGTCGTGGTGTTGACCTTGCCTCGCTTGGAAGTGGTTGCCAAATTTACGCTGAAATCAGGAAGCATACGAGCGATTACACTGGTGGAGGAGGGGGCATTTCACTTTCTTGTCGGAACACAGCATGGTGCGGTCTGGTCCGTTTGTGACCATCGAGCTGAACGTGCTGAACTGATCTTTTCCATTGACGGCCCAGTTTCGAGCCTCCGCATTGAAGGCGAGTTGGTGCATGTCAGAAGTGGATGGATTCATCATGTTCGTGCGTGGGATGGCTCATCGCACGACATCCGCAACACGGCTGAATCCTATACAACCCGCAAACAGCGCCGTCTTCGCGACACCTACTTTCTTCCATATCCAGCTTAAACAGACTCTTGTTCATCAAGTGGCCACGGCGTGCGAGGCGTGAACCATACCGCTGTTGAGGCTGGACGGTCCCAGGAGACGGGAGGACGACCATCGTTGGCCGCTGCTTCCTCGAAAAATTGGAGATGGCGATTCAGGACATCTTTGACATGGTCTGCACCTCGAATGGCAGGACCTTGGAGGGGCACGATGGAGGTGACTTCCAAACGCTTCATGCGTTTGAAACTCGAAATAATGTCCATCAGTGAACCACCAGGCAGGTCCCACCGAGTGGGCCGATCGGCTCGGGGCAAGAGGGCACCCACCACCAGCGTTGAGAGGTGAGGCAGGTGAAATCCCATACCATCACTGGTATGACCGGGTAAATGAACGGGCATCACCTCTCCAACTCCCATCGGAAAGACATCTCCTTCCGTCAAAGACTCAGTCCTGGTACGGGGCATGTCTGAATCGTACCGATTCGCCCAAGTGGTGAAGAAATCCCCTGTTTCAAGAGCGGCTTGCCCGTCGGAATGAATGTGAACTGGGACGTCATCAAACGCTTCCGAAACATGTGCGGCACCTCCAGAAACGGGAAATCTACGGGAGGTGAGTAAGATTCGGTCCAACTTCTCCTCACCCAACTGCCCCGTTATACGTTCAACTTGGAGAGCTTGGTACCATGAGGTCCCGGCGTTGATGAGAAGATGGCCCAAGGAACCCGAAACAAGCACGACGTTTCCATCGTGATGAATGCCGGGTAGCCTCACGACCTTCATGACCTTGCGACACACTCGCCCAACTTCAAGATACCCAAGGCGTGTGGTTGCGGTTAAATAGGGGAAATTGGTCGCATCATCATGGCACGATTCCCTGAAGCAGAAGCCCGTATGCTTCGCGTCAAAATTTGCATGAAGTGCAATGCGCGCAATGCTTGGAAAGCAACCCGCTGTAGGAAGTGCGGGTACAAGGGCCTACGCCCTAAGAACGCTGAGCGCAAGGGCTCCTGATCTTTCACCCAATAAAGTGCATCAGCAACGTGGTTGGATCTCCAAACAGCACGAGCGGAAGCACGGCTGGGAACAAAAAGACGAGAAGCGGCATTTTGTGGCTCACCCATACCTTGTCGACGCCAAGCGACCGAAGTTCTTCCAAGTCTGTATCCAATTCCTTATCGGTGGGCGTGGTTCGAGGAGCCCGTGTTGAATGAACCACGCGAGTTTCACCGCTGGGAAGGGCCATCGTAGACGTAAGGAGCCAAACATGGCGCTGAGGAACGTCCTCAATGGACATCATCGAAGCATGCCAAGCGAGGCGTAAATCTCCGAACCGTTTGATGCTCCCTCGCTTGATGTTCAGACCGAGCATAACGAACGGTATGAACAGGAAAGCAAGACCTCCCCAAATCAGGAGAGCGATGCTCACAGGAAGAGCGACCACGACACCGTCGCCCATCCCGCTCATGGGAAGTGGCACCGTTGCCCAACTTGGGAAAAGCAAGGTGACCCACATCAGCGCTTTGGCGTCAGCCCCGCCATGAAGCAGACGCAACCGCCAAGCCAAATCGATGAGAAGGATGACCGAAAAAAGGGAAGCGGTCTTCCACCAAAGCATACCCATCGGGTCGCCCTCGTTGAGAAGCACGTCCACCGGCGTCGTGGATTGATATTCCAAGGCACCGGCGACCACACCGATAGCGCCCGCAAGGTACCACAACAAAAACGAGCGGTCCATCCACGACCCCTTGATGGCCTCGCCCAACGTTGGCCTGCCAAAAACGGAGACACTGGCATAGGCCACAACGGCAGCTGCGGTCAAGTAAATGGTCCAATCTGCACCCTGAACCATGAGGTCAAGCGCCCAAATGAAGATGGCTGGTTTTGCCCATACGATCCAATGTTCATTGGCCACACGCCGATCCTTGTGGTCCATCCACGCCGCCCAGCCAAGACCGAGCAGAAGCACACCCACTCGTGTCCATCCCAAGATGGCCTCGTTGGTCGCCTCCATGGAGGAACCAAGCCGGCCATCAACTTAAAGACGGCCGCCGGTCAGCAAATAATGCGTGCAACAAGGTGATGACCATGGATATCGAAGAACGATTAGAACAAGTTGCCACGGTCATCAATCAAATCGATGATCCCAAAGTTCCACGAAACATCCGCCGTCAGGCCAAAGAAGCCTGTGAAAACTGGCTGCTCAACAAGGGCAAGAAACTCGATGTTCGTATTGCTATGGCCCAATCCAAATTGGAAGAGCTCTACGAAGACCCCAACATCCCTCCCGAATTTGGAACGTTGATTTTGACGATCAACACTGAACTCGAGCGCATTTTGACCGCAATTCTTTGATTCATTCTTCTTCGTCATCAGACAAAGCAAAGACAAGTCGGCCGAGGAAGAGACGTTCCTTCACGGACAATTTCCCTTCAGTGACAATTTCTTCCAGTTGGTCGCTCCACTTCTGGGGCAGCGGCATGTGGTCAATTCCAACCCGTATGAGCCCAATTTGGTCAATGCTCAATCGTCCGCGACGAAGGGCGTATTCAGCAGCAATACGAGCAGAGATGAGTTTGACCTGGTCATCTGTGTAGCCCAGAACGGTTTGAAGTTCACCCAGCATACGTTGTTCGTAAGCCGTGATGCGTCCGTCTTTGATGGCCTCTCGCCATGCCTCTTCCAACGTCGGGGCCCGTTCTGAAAGAAGGATAGCGAGCGGCCGGGTTGCGTCGATGTTCTCAAGGACGATCTTCAGAATAACAACCAACGGGATGGAGAGAATCATGCCAATGATGCCCCAGACCCAAAAGGAGAAGGCCGTTACGACCAGCAAGAGAACAGGCGAGATATCGAGAGCACGGCCTGCCCAGCGGGTTTCGATAACATTACCCCAAAGTTGCTGATTCGTGAGCAACAACACGGTCAAAATGAGCAACATCGATGGTTCGAGAAGGATGAAACCCAGCAGGAGTGGAGGGATGGTCGCCAAAAGAGAGCCAATGTAGGGCACATAGTTCAACAAAAAGGTCAGGAGAGCCCATGTGAACCAAAGGTCAATTCCAAACAGGAGCATGACGAGACCCGCACAAACACCCGTACCAAAACCTACACCTGTTTTGACCACCACATAGGTGTTCACACTCGCTTCAATTTGGTCGCGTATCATGTTCACGCGTTCGCTTGCACCGCCTGGATAGGCTCGCTCAATTCGTCCGGGAAGCAAACTAGCTTCAAAGATGATGAACAACAAAAAGAACAGCACGGTGATGCCGGTTATGAAGAACATGCCCACGCTTGAAAGCATACCATTAACGGCATCTGAAACACCTGAACCTTCCTCAAGCAGCCCCATGGTGGCAAGGTCATTGTCCATCGTGCTGTTCTCCGATGCACCAGCATCAAGGATTGATTCCCCGATGAGGGGCATGCCCTTGAGATCGGACCAACGCTCATCGAGCAATTCAGTGTATTCTTCCATACGTTCCTCGTCGGCAAGCAAGGCATCTGCTTGCTGGTAGGCGAAGAATCCTGCCGCTAAAACGATCAGAATCGCCAACATGAGCATCGTGATGTACGAGAGCATGATGGGGAATCCCTTGGCCGAAAGAGAATCCGCACCCGGTTTCAACACGAAATAAATGCCCAAGGCGATGAACAAGGGTTGGAGCACATCGACCAGTTGAATCAACCAGATAGTGACCAACGTCATGATGATGGCTGCGTGGGAAAGCACCGTCAACCGCTGGCGAAAGTTTTCACTCGTCCATTTTGGTGTAGCGGCTTCCATAGAGGAGCCAGTAGTCATGAGGTTTTGAAAGCATTCCGAGCCCAAAACTGCTCATTCAGCCTCATCAAACTGCTTGAGTGGAGGGAGGCGCAACGTCAGAATTGCAGAAATGACCATCAGCACACCACACAGATGGAAGGCCGTGTGGTAATCCCAAGGATAATCGCCGTTGACCGTCAATTCCCACACCAATCCTCCACTAAGCGGACCAAAGATACGAGCAAAGGCGCTGAGTGATTCTTGAGCCCCCATCACCACACCGAGGTCGTAGCCTTCATCTCGGGCGATTCGAGTCAAGTACGTGCTTGAAGAGGGTTGGAACACACCGTTTCCAATGGCGATGCATGACACCACCAGCAACATCTGAATCCAAGCCATGGACGATTGGGTGTAAGGGATGAGGGTCAGACCCACACCGGTCAGTAGAACCGAAAGTGGAATCAAACGTCGAGTTCCATAACGACGAGTAAGCGGACCGATGAGCACGGCTTGTGTGAGTATTCCAAAGAGACCGATCATGGCGAAAATTCTGCCGTTGTCTTGTTCGGAAAATCCGAGGCCGCCAAGACCAACATCCATCTCGGTGTAGAGAATGAAGACTGAGTGCATGACGGTGAATCCGAAAATAAAGAGCATAGAGACCCAAATCATCGCACCAATGCTTGGCGTGCGTAACATGGAAGCGGAATTGGTGGCCATGGAGAGCATCCGCTTTCCCCAAGGGCGTTCGTCTTCGTTGTTTTTCAGTGCCTCAACATCAATGGATTCGGGCAACTTGTAGTAGGCCAAAACGAGCGAACCGGCCGAGAGGGCACTGGCAATGGCACAGGGTAAGAGGTACGGATAGGTGTCAAAGACCGTACCTACAAAGAGATCCCAGCGTTCAGCAGGATTCGAAAATTCACCACCGATGAAGGGGCCAATGGTAAATCCAAGACCAAAAGCAGCACCAATGAGCCCCATTCGGGTCGCCAACTGTTTGGGGGTACTAACATCTCCAATGTAGGCACGGGCTACTGCAATGTTTCCGTTAAAGACACCCGCTAGGAAGCGCATGGACAAAGCAAACAAGAGCGTTGTTGAAAAGCCAAAAGCGGTGAAGAAGACCGTGTTGCCAACCAAACCAATCATCAGCACAGGACGACGTCCAATGCGGTCAGATAACGAACCCCAAAATGGAGAAAAGAGGAATTGGGCAGCAGAGTAAGCCGTCATGAGGATGCCAACCCAGAGGCCGATTCGAACAACGCCCTCAGCCTCTGCCAAGTCTTGAACCAGGTAGGTGAGGAACGGAATGATAATTCCAAAACCAATCATGTCAATCATGGTGACCAGAAAGAGGGCGAGAAGAGCGCCTTTTCCTGCATCACGCTGAGAAGACATACGATGACCATCTACCCGTAGAAAGAAGCGTTATTAGTAGGCCACCCCGATATCCCACTCGCAACGGTCATTTACCTAGACGAGCGATATCTTGCTTTGAACCTCTGGCGTCAAACGATCGATGACCGCTTCCAACCGTTCGACCAAGCTGGCCTTCTGTTCGTGCTTAATGAGGGCGTATTGCATGACCTCATCGAGAGTATCCACAGCCACAACTTCAACCATGTTCTCAAACCGGTCGTCGAGGAGAACATCTTGCATGTTGGCCCGTGGAACAACGATGGTTTTGACACCTGAGCGGGCGGCCGCTTCAATCTTAGCCGTCACTCCACCAATTGGAAGGACTTCACCGCGAACGGAAAGGGAACCTGTCATGGCGAGGTCTTGGCGAATGGGGATGTTCTCGAGGGCAGAGATGATGGCGGTAGCGATGGTGATGGAAGCAGAATCGCCATCCACACCGTGTGTGTCCACGAATTGAATGTGAATATCGTAATCCGAGATGTCCTTGCCCGTCAATTTCTTGATCACTGCACTCACGTTGGTAACACTTTCCTTGGCAAGGTCAGACAGGCCACCCGTGGCATGGATTTTCCCTCCTCCACCTTGAGAAGGGGTGACCAAAGCCTCGACGGGAAGCATGATGCCACTGAAATCCGATAAGCCGGAGTTGGCGCCGAGAACAGCGAGCCCGTTCACACGTCCAACACGTTCTCCGCTGTTCACCAGCATGGCGTAATCCTGGCGGCGTTCAATCATGCGGTCGGCGACTTGTTGTTCAAGCGGCTTAGCGATGTTCCGTGCTCCGAGAACGTGTTCAGCAGAGGTGAATGGAGCACCGGCTTCAACCGCAAGGTCTCCAGCAATTCGGACCAGCCCACCAAGTTCACGAAGACGGAGGGAAAGTTTGCCACGTCGTCCCGCACGTCGCTGAGCTTCTCGGAGGATGATGGCCACAGCGCTTTTGTCAAAGTGGGGGATTTCACGAACGGTGTCAAGGTCTCGAAGGACCTCTTGAGCGATGAAACGGATAAGTCGCCGGCGGTTTCGAGAGGTATCTGGCATCTCAGAGTTAACATAGACTTCGTAGCCGTATCCACGAATACGGCTTCGTAGAGCGGGATGCATGCCTTGGATGGCGTCCAAGTTGCCAGCAGCGATGAGAATGAAATCACAAGGCACCGGTTCGGTCTTGGTCAACGCACCCGAGGAACGCTCGGAGCGTCCAGAAATAGGGAAGGCACGTTCCTGCATGGCAGTGAGAAGCGCCTGTTGTTCCTCCAAGCGAAGAAGGTTGATTTCGTCAATGTAGAGCACACCCTTGTGAGCACGGTGAATCGCTCCAGGCTCAACACGGTCGTGTGCAGGCGTCTCCATGCCACCGGACTGGAAAGGGTCGTGGCGAACATCGCCCAACAACGACCCGGAGAGGGTGGCGGTAGCGTCCACAAAGGGAGGAAGTTCATTCAAATCATGCTTCACGAGAACCTTTGGAATTCGACTGTCATCAACGGCGCCCAAACGGCTACGGATGAACATGTATCCAAAGACGAGGAGGAAACCACCGAACAAAAGGGTGAACAAGTCGCCGGATTGGAGCGCAGCAATGAGAATTAAAAATCCAATAGCAGCAAAGGCAATGAAAAGCATGCGCTGAGATTTTTCTCGTTGTTGACGGATGGCTTCCTTCTGAACCTTGACGATTCGTTCGGCCCGTCCTGCTGGAACCGTTCGCACGCGTGGTACGTTTTGGTCGTCCTCGTTTGGATAAACCAAGACATCCTCGAGGGCATCTTTCGGGAGCAAGTCCGTCATCGACTTAGCCAGCATGGATTTCCCGGTCCCAGGGTCTCCAATCATCAGCATGTGTCGGCGTTGTTCTGCTGCTTTTTTGATGACGACTGAACCAGCTTCTTGGCCGATGACTTGGTCAACCAAGCGATCGGGTATGGGCACATCCGCCGTCGACTCAAATTCCACACCAGCAATCCAATCAGCAACAGACTCCTCTAAGATTTCGTCAGCACCGGTGGGTTCAGGTGACCAAACGGTCGTTGTCGGTTCTTCGGACTCTGACGGAACCTCATCCAAACCTTGAGCAGCCTCATGGAGGCTCTCTCCGTCAGGGGTTTCGTTTTCATCCGACACGATTCTTCCTCTCCTAACTCCCCTTTAGGGGTATGCTTTTCCATTGACCCTCGTGAGTGGTCATAAAGTTGACATCACTGCTGATGGTTAAGTCGGTCGAGGTACTGCTGTCCGTAATAGGTCCACTGCTCCATGGTCCATCCCGCTGGCAAGCCACCAGGTGGTAGCGGAGGGCCTGCAGGTGCGGCCATTGGGGCGGCAACCACTGGGGCAGCCGGAGCAACGACTGGAGTGGCCGGAGCGATAGCTGCTACTGGAGCAACTGCAGCCACCGGTTGCTGGAAGAGTTCCTGTGTGCCACCATACATGGAATTGGCCACAGTATCATGGAAAGGCAGGCTTGCTTCGTTCCACTTTGGTTCAACGAGCCCATCCTGACGGCTGCGCATGAACATCAGCCCTAGGAGGGCTGCGACAATGAGCACGCCAATGACGATGAGAATCACGTTGGTGTTCAAACCAGAAGCGCCATCGTTGCTGGAACTCTTGAGGTCGTCCGAGGGACAGTCAGCACGAGGGTCATCACAAGCAACATCGAGTTTGGTGTTGAGTTCCAACAGTCGAGCATCGAGGGAAACCACATCCTCCGAGTTCGTTGACTCAGCGAGTTCTGCTTCAAGTTCGGCAATCTCAGCGAGGAGGTCGGCGACATACCATTCGATGAGGGCATCGTCCATCTCTGAAGGAGCAGGAAGGGCTTCGGTTGTCAACCACTTCGAGGTATCACTCGTCTTGTACTCCTGGCCAGTATCGTCAACCGCACGTACCGTCAATCCAATGTAATCCATGTTGCGCATACCGTTAACACGTGCATAGTCTCCATCACCGTACGGGGACGGGATGTTCATTTCTTGTGTCCACCCGGTGTTGGAGCGAGACATGTCAAGGTCGTATTCCCAGAAACCATCACAAGTTCCAGAGAGCTCATTGCACAGCGTCCAAGAGACCGTGATGACGGTAAAGGTAGGTGCAGATTCAGTCAACGCAAAGTTTGCGGTGGGAGTTTGTGTTTCGTATGTGTCCGTCATGTCAACGTAGAGATGTCCCGAGCCATCGTCCGTCTTCGAGACGTAGAACGGAACGGAGTCAAAGACTTCCACGGTGATTTGGTAACTGTTGGTGGCGTAGCCGTCCGTGGTTGAAAGGGTGACAATTTGTGTGCCAACCTCTTCAAAGTCCAGGATCAAATCACCCGACACCAACCGTGCGGACCCTGTTTCGGTCGACTGTGGGTTGTTGACCCAATAGGTGCCTTGTGGACTGTCGACATCGGTCAGTCGGCTGTTGAGGTTGATCACTTTCTGACGGTTCGTCTTCAGAGAGAACTCTTCAATGTCTGTCATGTCGAGGCGAGGTGCGTCGTTGATGGGGTTGATGCGAATGGTGAGTGTTTGGTCGGAGAATTGTTCACCATCGCTGGCACGCAGAGTCACCACCGTTTCACCGTTCACATCACCGTCAACGGTCTCGTAGCCAATGGTGTTTCCACGAAGTTCAACCGTGATGAGTTCAGGATTCGAGTTCTCCAAGATTTGGAGGGACAAGGTTGAGATGTCAACCTGTTGGCCGGTATCGTCGGTGTCAGAGAGGTACTCCGATAGGGAAAGGACGCCGCTTGAGCCTTCTTCAACCACTTGAATAGGAAGACCGCCCCATCGAGGTTGACCGTTTTCAATGACGTTGAACAAAAGCGTTCCATACGGGAGTTCACCGGTTTCGGTGTAGTCGCCACCGTCATCAACCTTGATCTCAATGCCCTTCTGCCCGAGAGGACATCCATTGTCGTAAGGGAAGAGAACTTCGATTTCTTCAGTGCTAGCATGCCATGCGACGAAGTTTTCGCTGGTTGAAGTGATGATCAGTTCCGAAAGTGGAGTTTCAGGATCGGCGACATGGCCGTCCATGCTGACTTTGGTGCTGATATCACACATCACGGATGGGACCGGGTCCGCCACGATGAGCGGGCGTCCATTGGCCAACTCAAACATGTCATTGACCACCGACCAGTCGCTGGTCTGGCCTCGGCTGTCAACGGTGCGTACTCGCACATCGTAATCACCAGCACTCATGCTCATCGTAGGGGTAACGATGTATTCGCGTCCTTCTTGAGGTGAGTCGCGGTAGAGGACGTTTTCGCCGCCAGAGACGATGCTGCTGTCCCAGAGGTCTTGGCCTGCTGCTGAAACTTCTACCTCAAAGGACATGGAGTCAATGGTGTCAACGTTGTCGTTAGGGTCGCCCTTTGCCAAAACGGTGGCGTACTCGCCACGCTCCACGACATTGGAGCCAATGACTTGAGGTGTCTTGGCGAGTGGGGTGCGGTCGTGATTCACGCCCAATTCTTGGACGTTGTTGTTGATGCTCCCATCGCCGTTCAGGCCAATCAAGCGGGCACCAAAGTTGGTGGACCAAGCATTGCCCGGGAGGTTAGAGGTGTCCAAGGTTGCCGTACCGGTCAGATAGGATGAGCCGGGGGCGGCGTTCAGGGTTGGAATGGAGACGGTTTTGATGGACGTGGTCGTCGCCCCGTTCTTGTAGTAGAATTCGAGGGAACCGCCATTGGTGTAGTCGAGGTCAGCCATGTTTTTGACATCGGCTTCGAGTGTCACGGTGTCGCCTCGCACATAGGATTCTGTGCCTTGGTCGTTGGTGACCTTGAGGCCGGAAACGCCGATGTCCATCTTCGGACCCATGTTGGAGTCGGCAGCGGACACGAGATCTCGATGTTGTGTGTGGTCGCCATTGAGGAGAGCAGCCACCGTCAAGAAGTTGTCAACTGCAGTGTTGCTGCCACCTGCTCGCACCGTGGAGAGGGGGACAGACCAGGATTTGGTGACCGGTGAACCAGCGGTGAGCGTGACGGATTCAAATCCGGTGCCGCCAGGGTTGAGAAGCCACTTCTTCCATACGTGATGAGGGTGAGGGTTGGGAGAGCCACTGTATTGCTCCGGAGAGTATTCCTCGGTGACGGCGGCGTAAATGTAGACCGTCTTCGAACCAGAGCCAGTATATGTCGCCGTAATCTCGATGTCCATGTTAGCGCCGTTCGGTGCCTGGTAGACCGACATGCTGTAATCTGCAGCGTTCTTGGTGTTTCCACCGCTTTGGTAGCGGGCGTCCGCTGAATATCCGTTTGAGAAGTACGTACCTTGTGTTGCATCGCCCCAAACGACCGTCGGGATGGTGTTTCCGTAGCCGGGAGCGCTTTGGATGTGGGCGCGCCTGTTGATTGGCGACAAGTTCGGGTTGCCCGAGGAAGGAGATTCCCAGAAGGAGATGTAGGTGAAGTCCTCAGATTGAGTGCCGCCACCGCCGTTGGTTCCGTAGAGACTGTGAAGGTTGGCAGAGGCCGTGTGGCACGGACCACACCAGTGGGCGCCCATGTACTCGGCAAACACAGGGTGGCCGGGACTGGTCGCCTCCATGACGACAGGTTCATCATTCAGTTCTGTGGGGAGGGAATCCTTGTTCAATTCAAGGGCAGCGCCGGAGAGCAGGCTGCCAACAAACAATAGAACCAAACCAAGGGATAGGCTTCGCGTCACGGTACTCATGTTCTTGGCACGCTCTAGTGGGTATATGAATCACTCGCCCTATCGTCCGCATTCGCATCTTGGGATTTCGATGCAGTCCACTGTTAATAGCAGGCATGCGAACTTTAACAATCACCGTCTTGTGGCGTGGTCTGTGACCTCCGAAGAATGGGCCGTGTTGGTGGAAGACAACGGGAAAACCTACGTCGTTGAATTGACCAATCATCAACAGAAAGTCAAGGGGTTGGGCGTGTTCAATCCTGTTGAATCACTGAAAAATATCCCGTTGGGTGGCCGTGTTGAGATTGGTCAGAAAGAACTGCTTCGTCTCCCACCTCGGCTTCCAGAACTGTCCAAAGGCATGATGCGCAGGGCCCAAACCATCGGAAGCAAGGATGCTGGGTTTTTCCTTGCCCGGCTTGGCCTTGGCCCCAACGACAAGGTGTTGGAAGCTGGCATCGGAAGTGCTGGCCTTTCCATGTACATCCAACGCGTCATCGGGCAAAGTGGAACCCATGTCACCGTTGAGCCGCGTGCAGAGCATGCGGAAGTCGCGCTCGAGAATCTTCGTCGCACCACCGCTTCATGGGGTGAAAGCCCAACGCACCACCACATCGAAGGTACCATTGAAGAAAGCATTCAGGCCATCAACGAGGTCGCCGACGGATTTGATGCCATCATCCTTGACCTGCCAGACCACCCCCCGGCGATTGAAGCCTGTTCACAACTCCTTTTGCCTGGAGGGCGACTTGCTTGCTACTGCCCCGTCAGTTCCCAAATGGAACGTTCTTGGGAGGCATGTGAAGCCGCTGGACTCACCGTTGAGTGGGCTGGCGAATTGATGGAACGCGAATGGGGACGGGCTTCAAAAGGCGGCATGCGTCCCGTGAACGGTCCGTTCGGACACACGGCGTTTTTGCTGGTGGCTCAGCGTCAGTGATCACTCGACGACGCGAATCTTCTCACCGCATTGCGGGCAGTTGAATCTGAACGGTGGAACACTGCCTCTTGGAACACCCAAGCGTGCTTCACAACTTGGACAGGACACCTTGGATTCGCCATCCATACGGCATTCATTGTAGCCAAGTTCTGGAAGCTCCTTTTCCTCGGATTCGTCGTCATCATCCTCGGATTCTTCTTCGGTGTTTTCCTCGCTGTTGCGAGGAGTTCGACGTAGCAATTGGATGGCGACGATGGCCAACAACCAGCCGGCCCCCATCACGCCAAGCGCAGCGGACTGACTGACATTCACTCCGAGTGGCAAGGCCAAACCATTGGGCGGTAGCGCAGGCCCCTCAAGGGTGATGGGAAGAGGGACTGAATAGTCGGAGTAGAGCGCACCTCCACTGGTTGAAATCGCTTGAACCCCAACTTCCGATGAAGCTGTGCGAGCGGTGTTTGATGTGATGGTCAGAAGGAAATCAACGCTCGAACCCGAAGTGAGGGTGAAATCGCTCGTGGCGATGTCATCGCTCATGCGTGTCCACTCGATAATGACCAAACCCGTGTCTTTTCCAAACGCGTTCAAGGTTCCAGAAACCTCTGCATTGCCGAGGTTTGAGACGGTCAAGACGGTTGATGTAGAACTGTCAACGCCAAGGGAAAGTCGGCCATCTGCAAATGATAAAGCCACCAAAGAATCACCCGGCCAAGCGACCTCTACCGTGTAGAGTTCACTTTGTTCAACCACGACATTGCTCCGTACCGAACTGACGGCACGGAACGACAACGCACTGGGGCCTGCTGCTGCATCATTGGCCACGACACAGGACCATCCAAGAGCCTCGGTGGAGAGCCCAGGGGCGAGGGTTACCGTGGCATCAAGCCCGCAATCCGTGCCCACCGTCGTTATGGAGAAGGTGTCTTCCGTGTTGCCAGTGTTGGTCAAAATCAAGGACCCGTACACCGATTCACCAGGCTTTGCTTCGTCAACATCAGCCAAGACGGTGAGGGTCGCTCCAGCCATGACGGGTTGGATGGTCAAGTTCACCATGTCGCTCACTTCAGCGTTGCTGGTGGAAACGACCCGTAGGGTGTACACAACACCGTTGTCTGGAGCCCCAGCAGACCGTTCTTGGACGCCGATTGAAACCTGTTGAGTGGAACCAGATGTCAGTTCGAAAGTGGTAGGGGTGAGGGTGAAGTCAAACCAGTCCCCTTGGCTTTGAGTGGTCCATTCAACCACATAGACATCCGATGAAGTACCGAGGTTGGTGACATCGATGTTGAGGCTTGACACCGAACTAGGGCTGGCCAAGAGACGGGTTTGAACGCTGTTAACAGCGACCTCCTCGCGGTCAACGACGACCACATCAAAGTTGTAGCCGATGCTGAAAGCACCGTCTTGGTAGACCAAGGAAATGGCGGATGTGCCCGGGGTTGAACCCGTTGCAGCATTGAAGGTCAAGACGACCACCTGTTCTGCACTGTGGTTCAATTGGACCTCAAGCACATCGTAGGCGACATCAACGTCTGCAGGAAGCCCCGAAAGCGTCGGCAAGAGCGAGACATTGGAGGTGCCAATGTTGCGAAGTGTTATCGCCATTGAGGCGGATGACCCAGGAGTCACTAAGACCCGATCTTCACTCGGGGGCAGAAGTTCAACGCCATCAACCTCAAGCAGATTGATCGGCACGGAGAGCGAGGCCGTTTCCCCGTTATAGGTCGAGGAGAAGGTTTGATGCAAGATACCAGAAAGCGTTGTATCGCCTTTGGTGTTCACCGTCCACGTCCCAACTTCTCCGGCTGCAACCGTGATGCCGGAAGCAGACACGAGAACCGTGTCAAGGCCGCTTGATTCGGTAACATCCAGGAAGAAGGTGGCTTCATCGCTCCCGTGGTTGGTTAAGCGAACTTCATAGTTGGCGCCGGTCGCAGGGACGATGTCAACGATGGTGAGCGGTCCAACGAGGGAGAAATTGACAGCTTCGTCGATGTTGACCATGAAGTCAAGTTCATCCAACACCACCACGGATTCACCCTCGTTGTGCGAGGCTGTGAGCCTGAACCAACACTGAGAAGAACTGTCCACCGATTCATCGACATCGACCATGATGCCGACTTCATCAATGGCGTTGGGTTGCAAGCCATTGGTTTGTGCAGAAACAAGTGAACCAATGCATGAACTGGCTCCCGATGAAGGAGGGTGAGAGAGGGACCATGTGAGGTCAAGTGGGGTGTTGCCGGTGTTGGAGACTTGAACACCCGTGAGGGTACTCTCGCCCGGCAAGAACACATCGTTTTGGCGAAGGAACGCTGTAGCAACGGATGGTTCCGCCTCAACCTCAACCACGATAATGGTCGACGAGGTTATGTTGCCGTTAGTGGAACCAATGGTCAGCCTGTAGCCATAAAAGTCCGGAGCGGCGTCCGCAGGCACCGTAATGGAAAGGGTCGCGGACGCTGAACCACCGGCAGGGATGTTGGAAAGTTCGTCTTCCTGCCATTGGATGTTCCAACCCGGCGGTATCGAGGAGCCCAAGCCAAAAGCAGCCATACCAGAAACTTCCCATGGGTAGTACGACATCCCTGCGGTTTGGTTGAACACCGTGTCGTCAGCAGCTTCTTGCAGAGCCAATTTCACACTTGCATTGAGGCTGATGGTGTCGTTGCTTCCGACGCATGTTTCTCCCGAGAGAGTGGAATGGAACACGCAAGCAGCAAGGTAGGACCCTGAGAGCGAGGGATGACTTCCATCAGAGGCGTAAAGGTCATAGAACAGGTTCCCAGAAAGCGTGGGGTCATCGCCGTTTGCCACAACGGCGTCATGCACCGATTTGTAAGCCAAGCCAACGGGTGCAATCCAAACGGCGTTTCCTGCGGATGAAATGTTCTCTGCGTATCGAGTGTAGCCTTCCGTCAATCGCGCCTGCATGGACGTGAAGTTGTTGTTGAAGGTGTTGAGGCTGTCGCCGTCTCGGTATCCCCACGTCATGAACATGACCGTCTCAGCACCTTCGTCAGCGATGGCATCGCTGAGCAGAACTGAGGCGTTTTTGCTGTCCTGCCACATGGAGTTGGACGAAGGGAAGGAAGGTACTTGGCTTTGGTCCTGAAGCACCACATAATCCCACGAAGAGCCCCGAAGGGTCGTGTTCCATTGATCCCCGGAGGTGTTGACATTCGACCAGTGTTGTGGGAGTTTCATCCCGCCGCCGTTGACCGAACTGACGGTTGCATTGATGTTGTCAGCATCAAGAACATCTTCAACCAGCGAGGCCAAATTATTGGCGCCGGTGTAACTGTTCCCCATCATCAACACTGAAACTGACGTGGTGTTTGTTCCGTTGCTTCCCGTACTGTTGCCCGAGGAATTACCGGAGCCCCCGGAGTTGTTGCCCGAGGAATTGCCGGAGCCACCCGAGTTGTTTCCCGACGTGCCGTTGGTGTGGTTGGCCCACCATGCGGCCAGGTCTGGCTGTACCTCGACGTCAAGAAGGAACGTGTCCGTCACGGTCCCCAAGTTGTGGCCGACAAAAGAGACATTGGTGCTTCCACCTGCGGCCATGGTGATGAGCGGCGAGCCGCTGACGGAAAGGGAGGGGTGGTAGGCTGGCGCCACCGAAACGAGCACCGTCAGCGTTGAGGTGAAATCGTTGTCTGGTTCGGTCACATTGACCGTAAACGAACCGCTGTCTGCCACGGTAGCGCCTTCAGCGAGGCGAACCACGAGGGTGGTGTTTTTGCTCCATGTGGGAAAGACATTGTCGACCGTTTCGTCCACCGGAATGACCGTCCACGACGCCGCTAATCCCGTATCATCAACGGTTATGTTGTAGGATTCAATGGACGAACCGTTGTTTTCGATGCTCAGGGTGAGGTTCATGCTTTCCCCGGGCTCAAGAACGGCGTGTTGAACGTCCACCGTGAGCAAGATCGAGGAATGGGCCGACGCAGGGGCGACCAGCGGCGTGAGGCTCATGGCCATCAAGGCGAGGACACAAAACACCGCACGGCCTGCTCGGCTGGACATGAACCGACCAAAACGACGCTGTTCAAGAGACTTCGGGAGCGACGGCTCTTCACGCATCATGCTTTGCCGTAGAAACCAAGCGAGTCACCGTGGCTGAAAGACGAAGCGAATGCTTCATGTTCTACGCCTCAGCCCCCAAGGCATGACCACATGGGTTCCAACCGCCTTCAGAACGCACACCCTCGGCGAATTGCAAGCCAACGGTGCTGACTTGATTGACAAGGAAGTCACCATCATCGGTTTCATGGAAGCCAATCGAGGAAAAGGCGCCATTTGTTTTGTTGACCTCCGAGACGGAACAGGAAAGACCCAAGTGTTCCTGAAGGCCGATAATATCGGCGAAGAGGCCCTCGACACCGTGCAACGGATGACGCGAGAATCAACGCTCCAATTTACCGGCACGGTCGCCGTCAAGCGTCCTCCAAAGGTGAAGGAAGGTGAACCAACCCCTCCTCCTGCCTACGAAGTCTTGGGCACATCGGTCAACGTCATTGCACGAGCTGAGGCCCCATTGCCATTGGGCGTCACGGACAACGTCAACGTCGAGTTGAGCACCCGGCTTGACAACCGCTTCATGGACCTACGCCGATCCCATGTCAACGCTATGTTTCGTCTCCGTGGGAAGGTTCTCCAGTTCGGTCGAGAACACCTGATTTCAGAAGGGTTCTTTGAAACTCACACGCCCAAAATCGTGGCGACCGCCACCGAAGGAGGCGCTGACCTCTTCCCCATGCAATTCTATGACCGCCCCGCGTTCCTGAACCAATCACCCCAGTTGTTCAAGCAACTCTGCATGAGCGGAGGGTTGGAACGTGTGTTCGAAATTGGCCCTGCATTCCGGGCTGAGCAAAGCGACACCTATCGCCATCTTGCTGAATTCATCTCGTTCGATATTGAGTGCTCATGGGCCAACGATGACGACGTGATGGGCGTTCTTGAACGCATGTTGCACCACATCTGGAAGTCAATCGCCGATGAAGAAGAATCGCAGGCTCTCATCGCCATCATCAATCAGTATCGTGAGGAGCAAGGAGAGCAACCGGTCGAGGTGATCGTTCCTGAACTGCCTTTCCCCCGAGTGGAATACGACGATGCCATCCGTATCATCAAGGAAAAAGGAGGCACCATTGAGTGGGGCGACGACATCGACGCAGAAAACTCCGACCTGCTTGCTCAGGACCTTCCTCAATTCTACTTCCTGCCTCGTTGGCCAATGTCTCTAAAACCGTTCTACATTCACCAAATCGAGGGAGAGAACGGAAGCACAGGCCAGCAACTTTCTCGTGGCTTTGACCTGAACTTCGGCAGGGATGAAATGACCTCAGGCGGTCAGCGTGAACACCGCATCGACGTGCTGGTTGAGAATCTCAAGTCCATGGATTTGAACCCTGAAGAGTTTGAGTTCTATGTTGCTGGATTCCGCCACGGCGTCCCACCTCATGCAGGCTGGGGATTGGGTGTGGAACGAATTTTGATGGTGCTCACTGGAGCGAACAATGTTCGTGAAACGGTGCTCTTCCCACGCGACCTCAATCGCTACTGCCCCTGAAGTCCATACGGCTCAGAGGAACAGAAGGACATAGCCAACACCGAACACAACCACGTCACAGATGGCGTGGGTGATGTAGGGTATCCAAATGCTACGGTACTTGACATAGAGCCAACTGAAAGCAGCTCCGCCGATGAACAGACCCAGGCACGCCAACAGGTTGGCTGAAAGGGAAAATCCGAGGAACCAAAGCGCAAAGAAATGGTGCAGGACAAAGATTCCTGCCGAGACAAGAATCGTCGGCCAACCTGGCCCAAACACCACTTCTCCCTTTTCGACCAAGAACCAACGAAACACGTATTCTTCGAGAACGGAATTTCCAACCGTCCAAAAAACAGCGGCGGCGATGTAGGTGTTGGCGTTGGTCAATCCAAACGGCTCAAGGCTCGCTCGAAATGTTTCACGATCAACTCGAGATTCGCCGACAAAGAGCCACGCTAGCACCATCACCACTGAAAACAGAACGCCGATGAAAACCCCCATACCGACGCCACCTTGTCGAACCGGAGACCATGAGAACTTCTGCCCGTCAATGCGAAGATGCCACCATAGAGGGAGCCCCAGCATCCATGCCTTGGACGCCAACCAGACAACCTGCCCCAACAATCCATCCCCTGTTCCGAATGAGGCAAAAATAGAGGCCGTCGGAGCGAGGCCGACCAACATCAAAGCGAGCAAGGCAAGGCGCTTATCCGACATGGTCAATCACCCCAACCAGAACCAAGGTCGCCCCAATCCTCCGATGCAGCGTTGTCTGCTGGTTCAACCGGTGTCAACGCAGGGGGCACAACGAGTTCCTCCGCCTCCAAGGGTTGGGTGAAGGCAGGCTCCTGTGTTTCCGGCACCGGCGGTTCCGCACTTGGCAAAGGCGATGGCTGGGTCTCGGGTTGCGCAAAGAACACAGGAGCAGCATCCGGTGTGAAAGACGGCTGGTTTACAGAAGGTAGGGCGAGGTGGTGTTGCTCAATGAAATCAAACGGGTCGGCCGTGGACGGCTGGCGTCGGTTGTACAGCAAAGCTGCCCCCCCGAAGAGAACGAGAAGACCAATCACCCAAGCCATCATTCCGAACCAAGAAGAAAAGGTAGCACTGTTTGGAAAAGCATCGTAAGCATTGGCTACGCCATCACCATCGGAATCGTATTTGGCGTCGGGGTCGTTGGGAAAGGCATCGGCAACGTCGCCGACTCCATCACCATCCGAGTCCTGCGTCTCACTGGCATCCAATGGGAAGGCGTCAGCTGAATCACCGACGCCATCAAAATCCGTATCAAGGCATTCCGTGGGGTCAAGCGGAAACACGTCCCCGTTGTCACCGCAACCGTCGTCATCGCTGTCTTCCCATTCCGTTGGGTCGGTGGGGAAACGGTCCAGATTATCGCCAACCCCTTCACCATCCGTGTCGTTCCATTCCGTAGCATCATAGGGGAAAGCATCGCGATTATCGCCGTAGGTATCGTTGTCTTGGTCGGCCCAATCACTGGAGTCATCAGGGAACATATCGGCATTATCGCCGTAGCCATCTCCGTCCGAATCCTGCCATTCCGAGGCATCATTTGGGTAGGCATCGTTCGTGTTGGAAAAACCATCTCCATCTCGGTCAGGACAACCAGGTGGTGAAATGGACAAGCCGTATTCCAAGGCACACGCATCACCGTTATCGCCCACGCCGTCCCCATCGAGATCGCTCCATTCCTTCTCATCAAGAGGGAACGCATCTCCGTTATCACCAACGCCGTCTTCATCGGTATCGGAACATTCCTCAGCGTCGTATGGGAATTCGTCGGCATTGTCGCCGCATCCATCTCGGTCGGTATCCGTCCATTCACCCGAATCCAAGGGGAAAGCGTCCTCGCCGTCCAGCCACGAATCACCGTCCGTGTCCTCGTCGCGTTCATCGGTGCCAAGTTCTCCTTCGGCCTCGTTATCCAGGCCATCATCGTCGAGGTCTTCGTCTTCCTGATCGGCGCATCCATCTCCATCCAAATCCGCTTCATGCGGGCCAAGGAGACCTTGAGGGCATCGGTCGCTCGTGTCTGAGACTCCATCGTTGTCGTCGTCAGCGTCCTCTATGTTGGAACAACCATCTCCGTCGTGGTCGAGAAGGTCAGGACTCAAAGGGCAAGGGTCAACCTGGTCATTGAACCCATCTCCGTCCGTGTCCCGTTGCGAAGGAGCACAGCCATTTTCATCAACAGTATCTCCTTGTGTGGTCGATGGACATGCATCATCAGAGTTGAGGACGCCATCGCCGTCATCATCGCGCTGAGACCATGCGCATCCTTGCCCATCTGCTTGTTCTGAAGACGGGGTCCACGGGCACTGATCGAGGTCGTCAACGACAGCATCGCCATCGGTGTCGCCAACTCCAATGGCTTCAATGGCAAAACGAGCGATGACATCGTGCATCACCCGTGTAGGATGGGCCTTGTCAAAGAAGATGTATTCATCCACGTTTGAGGCAACACTGCTGCCGCTGTTGCAAATTGGCAAAGGAAGCAAGGTGCTTCCACCCGTGCATGCAGCATCCTGAACGTTGGTCAATCCAAGCGACTGTTTGTTCATCGTGATATCACCAAAAATGGACCATGCATCAACGGTGTGAATGGTCACACCCAGCTCAGCCCGAAGGTTCACGATGAGGTTGGCCAATTGGTTGTTGTAATCGATGACTTCGTTGCGAATGGTGGCCCGTTGCGAAGCACTCCGGCTTTGTATCTCAGGGGTGTCCTCAAGGGGGGGAAGATTGGGTACAATAAGGGTGCGCGCCCCGGCAGTGGTCAATTGCCGAATATGGGATTCCATGTTGGCTGCGATGGTATCGGCATTGGCGGTGCCGTACAAGAAATCGTTTCCGCCAGCCCACAAACTCACTACGGCGTCATTGGGTATGGTCGACTGAACATTGGCCAGATAGCTGGTTATTTGTGTCCCCACATTCGGTATCAAAAGGTAAGCATACCCAGTGCCGGTTTGCGCTCCACCAAAAGCACGGTTGTCCCCTGATGAGGCGATACCAGAACCAATGCTGCTGGTCAGCCCATACGCATCGTACAGTCCACCAAGCCAAACCTCACCGTTGGAGAACCGACCCTGCCAATAGGGAGGAGTGTCAGGGGTATTGAGGATGGAGGCTTTGGCGTTGCCCATGTCGGACAGTGAATCCCCAAAGGCAAGAAGGGAGCCAGGAACAGCGAGTTTGACTTGTTGGAAGACGACAAACCCTACCTCGTTTGACCCGAGAACACTTCCTGATTCATCGTACACCACGACGTCAACTTCATGAAAATGCGATCCTCGGTAAAACTCGACAAAATCCAAATCGACCACGGTGAACGTCCCGGTGGCTGAGAATTCCAAGGAGCCGTTGTCTACAAGACCTTGTTCATCACTCAGCGACCAGTCCACGCGCAAAAGTTGGTTGAACGGAGCGTTGCGAAGTCGGAGGTCGACCTCAACGGCCTCATCGGACGTCCAGTCATGGCGGTCCACTTCGAGGGTAATCACGGTTGAACGTGCATCGGTGGCCTCTACCATCGGGGAAACTGGCCCGAGAAGTAGGAAAAGAAGGACCAACAAACAACGTTGCACGACTGGCCTAGGGTTCGCGGTTTGAAAGCACTTCCCCCACCACGGAAATCACAAGCATCATAGCCCAAGTACCCGAGAAACCACCATGGCCGTTGACCGTATGCAATGGGGCGCAGAAGCGTGGCAATACGCCGACCTCTCCATGCCCGACGACCCATCTCCTTTCCAAAAGGACGAGGGAATACCTTGCATCATGCTCATCCACGGTGGATTTTGGAAGGACGCCTACGGTCTGGACCTTATGCAGCCCATTGCAGAGGACCTCGCCGAAGCGGGCGTTGCCGCTTGGAACATTGAATTCAAACGATGGTCGCCGGGTGATGAGGGCGTATGGATGGACACCCTTTCCGATGTACTTCGTGCCTGGGGGCAACTCGCCCTCCTGCCCGGAATTGACATTGCTCGCTCGATGGTGATGGGGCATTCGGCTGGAGGCCATCTGGCGTTGCTGATGAGTGCAAAAGCAGAACGCCGTCCTTGGCTTGCCATCGCCCAAGCCCCAATCACGGACCTCATCGGTGCTGATCACGCAGCCCTTTCCGACGACGGCGATGCTGTGCGGCGCTGGATTGGATGTGCACCTGAAGCCAACGAAGAACTGTGGCGTCAACTCAACCCGGTGGACCATCCACCGCGAACCAGCGTCCTGCTGTTCCATGGTGAACACGACGTTGATGTCCCACTTGAACAGTCGGAAACCTATGCCCGAGTGATGAATGCCAAAGGAGCGGACGTCCAGAAAGTCTGGTTACCCGGCGACCATTACGACATCATCGATGTGGCCTCCGATGACTGGTTGGTTCAACTCAACACCATCCTGGATTGGCTGTGATGACGACGGAAGAAACCCAAGGGCTATGACCTAAGGCGATTTCCGGCCAGCATGGACCTGCTCGGTACCGACTATCCATTCGTTTCAACTGCGCTACGCGGCAAGCATGCATTGGTGTGCGGAGCAAGCAAAGGTATCGGTGAAGCGACCGCCAAAATGCTGGCCAAAGCCGGGGCAGATGTGACGGTATGCGCCCGAAACGGTGCCGCATTGACCGCCTTATGCACCGAAATG
>Ga0208277_1000375_pt1 | contig 26792 bp, 16 predicted proteins | sample ETNtaG_5_FD_185782 | JGI IMG/M metagenome (GOLD analysis project Ga0208277, IMG submission 185782) | Marine microbial and viral communities from oxygen minimum zone, Eastern Pacific Ocean - ETNP201406SV205 (SPAdes) (version 2) | ecosystem: Environmental > Aquatic > Marine > Oceanic ...
CAATGCACACGCCATGGAATTGCCTTGAAGGACGCTCACACCGCCGCTGCTGATGCGGCGGCATCGTTGCTGCTGTTCTGGCGATTGTCCGTTGACCACGCCCCTTCATTTCGAAAATCAATCGAAGAAATTGAACGTTGGGCGGTCCACGGAAATGTTGCCTCGGAATCAACCGATCTTGGCCGGGGTTTAGCAGACCTCGAACCCGTTGATGCTCTTGGAAAAATTCGCATTGATGACGGGCACATGGTGCTGGCCTTTGGACGCCACAAAGGCCGACATCTGAGTGAAGTGCAGTTTGAAGACCCTCGCTACATCCAATGGCTACTCTCTCCAAAAGGCATTGAAGACGATGATGCTCGAGAACAGGTGAAGGCCTACCTCGACCAAGTGGAATCGCTCTGAAAAAACTGGGAAGGTTTTTTCTTCATATGAGATAATGCAGGTTTATGCCATGGGAACAAATTGGCAATGCTGATCCCAGCCCAGATGGTGCCGCATTCTCCTGGCAGAGCATCGATACCAAGGCGCCCGTGAAGGAATATCGACTCATAGATTGTCGAACATGCTCTCAAAGCCTACGGGTCCCTACCACCCATGATGGACCGATCTCGTGCCCCAAGTGTCTGGTCAAGTTTTCTACAAAAGATACAGAATCAACTGAGAAGAGTGGATGGGGGTTTTTTCAGTTTATTTTGGTGTGGACTGGCCTTGAAGGAATCGCAATGCTTCTTTCTTTCGTGTTTTTTTAGTGAAAAAACGCCCTTGTCATTTGTGATGCTCAATGCCATCTGGCATCGGGGCCCAAGGAAGGACATCGCACCAGTGCCCAACGCGCCAAACGCGATTTTGCGTCATGACTGAACCAAGGAACAATGCACCTTGATGGCCACCAGCAAGGGTTTCCTGGAGCGCTTCTTTGCCACGGTCAGTGAACTTGGCGGACTGTTGAACTCCAGTTGGAACTGCGCGGCCTTCTGCATTGAGCGGCTCACATAATTCGAGAACTGCTGCTCCAGAGGAAGGGTCGAACTCATGCAGGAGCACAACGGCGTCCGAGAAATCACTTTTGTGCAACGTTCCATTCTCATGCCTCCATTGCCACCAATGAGGGCACCATGCTTTCCAGTCACAGAAACCGCCGCATGAATCGTCACCAACCGTCGCCTCCATTGGGAGTGGGGTCGGCACAGTGGCCTGCCATGCCGCATAGGCATCTTCGAGAACGTTCGCGCCGGTAGCCGCCCATTTTGAGGCGTCATGCGTGTACCAGCCCTCGGTTCGCACGGGTGGCGCAGCAGGGTTGTTGGCCAGCAAAATATCTCGATACATTCTCAATTGTCGATTCACATCGACTTTGAGCTCGCCTTCGGGGACCCTGCCTGTCTTGAGATCGGCAACAAGCCATCCCTTCGGTTGACCATCTTCACCAAGATCTGCCATGAGCAGGTCTAAGCGGCCCATGAGGCGTCCATCTGAAGTCTTCAATTCGCCTTCGATAGCGATGGCGGTTGATTGAATACGTTTCCACAAGGCGACGGTGATTCTACTGTGATCAAGTCCTCGCACACCCACATGATCGAGCAGCATGATGATGCCACCGCGTTGATGTTGGATGGCGTCCTTCCACTTTTCTTCCTTCCACTTCGGTCGGCGTGGCGTGGCCATAAAGACGGCTTTTTCTTCCTCCCAACGTTGCTTGAGTAGGCGTTCGCCCGCCTCAGTAATCCATCCGCTTTCGGCGTCCTCTTTCCCACTAAGGTCGATGTTGAGTAAATCCTCAATCGATGCGTGGACTGCTGTACCTACCGATGCCGCCATGCCAGCTTTTCTTGGGAGCCCTTGGCGACTGAGCCAATACATTCGGGGGCACGTCTCATACCTGTTCCAAGCAGATGGCGAGAGCATGTGTGGTCGTGCATCTCCGGCCATGGATTGTGCTTCGCCTCAACGAACATGAAGCCACCGGCTTCATCCAATGGAGGGAAAGTGTTGATACAGAAGGGGTGGCGTGTAGCAGCATGGAAGGTCCTAAGGTCCGCATCACGAAAGACGTCAACACAGAAAATGCGCTTGTTGTGGCATGTTTCCCAAGCATCGGGATGGTCTCAAGCGTTGTTGCGCACTTCCTCATCGACCATCTTGAGCTTGAATTCGTCGGCGCAGTGGTTGACAACAGGTTGCCAGTCATCACATTGGTCAACGAAGGTGAACCACTTCCAGTGATTCGGGCCTATGCTGGAAAGCCTCAATGCACCATTGAAGGCTGCGACCAACTCATCTTGCTGATGAGTGAACTTGTTATTCCAGAACCACTGATCAACGACATCGTGTGGGCTATGTTTGAATGGTCAAAAGAAAACAACATCGTAGCAGGTGTTGTCATTGATGCGTTTGCCAAAGAAGGTATGAAAGGAAGTTTGAACGGCTCGGAGCCATCGATCGAGTATGAAGACACAGAGGGTGTTGACGTGGTCGGTATCGGTGCCAACCAAAAGGTCCGAGAGATGCTCAAAGAACTCGATATTCCATTGTTGAATCAAGGTGTCATCAAAGGCATCAACGCCGCCATCCTGAGTGAAGCACGGCGCCGTGGTCTTGACCTCATGTCAATCATGGTTGAAGCGGATCCACGTTTCCCTGATGCACGCGCAGCGGCAACACTGATCGAGCGATTGAACGCTTATCTCCCAGCCATTGATTTGCCTCATCAGCCACTTATTGAAGAAGCGGAATTCCTTGAGGCCCAAATTAAATCGATGATGGACGGTGCGGCTTTACCAGAGCCTGCACAAGACAATTCGATGTACGGTTAAGCGCTCGATCGTAAGCCAATCACAGAGCATGCAAGTCCAACCATGAGAAGGATGGCGCTCAATGCAGTAGGCATCAGCAGAACCTCGTTGTAAGGGAGATTGAGCCAATCCAGCAAGGATTCACCACGTGAAAACGTCCCTCCTGCTGAAGCGGTCAGCAGCATAAGGCCAGTTGCTCCGATGCCTGACACGCCCTGCACCACCCTGGTTCGTTGAACGTCCCAAATCGATGCTCCATTTCGCCAGCGGGCAAGAAGGACGCCAGAGGCCAAACCAAGGCCGCTCAACGAGAGCAGCATTTTGTTGGCAAGCACCGGACTGCTCATGTCACCAGTGGGTGCCGAAGCAAGACCTGTCCAAATTGCAAGGGGTGTAGCGAGGAGGCCAAACAGCATCGCTGAGTGGGCCACTGCATCACTTGAGCGCAATTTGTCTGCCATCGAAGGCTTGAGCATTGGTGCCAACAGACAGAGCGTAAAAGCCACCCCCGCCAATGCAAAAGCCCCGACGACCAGTTCGGTAGCAACGACATGGAGGGTGCTTGATGAGATCATTGCCCGTCACCCCCATACGTACCTGCAAGGTATTCATGGCCGTACCATTGCCATTGTTCTTCGGTCCATCCTGGCGGAAGGCCATCTTCGGGCAAAGGCGCAACTGATGGTGGCGTTTGTTCAGAGGTTTGATTGGATTCAATGGCTTCAATCGTGGAAGTTTCATCATAGATTTTCATTGCCTCTTCCGGGTGTGTGGATTGCTTTTGAAGCAACAAGACCGCCCCGAAAAGCAGCAACCCCATAGCGAAACCTTGGAGATAAATTGGCATTTCATTGACCGGTTCTGGAGTGATTTGCGAGCCCAATACGAACCAAGGCGTGGTTTGAGATGGGCCCTCGCCAGACAGGATGGCTCGCCATTCAATGATGGAAGGGGTGAGTGTTGCTGGGAGAGTGAATTGCCAATAATCGGGCGCTGTTGAGTTCACAACGGCTTGCATGACTGCACCGTCTTCGGTTCGCCACTCAATCTCGACAGCGTTGGCATAGGTTGTATGAACGGTCATCGACAGTTCATCCCCGACCTCTCGTGAGGTGACTGGAGTGAAATCATCATGCAGGCGTGCTAGATTTTCGGGAACCGGGTCGATGGTGACGGCAAACCCTTGAGAGACGCCAAAGAAGGGACGACCTTCTGATGGGCCGCTGGAATCTCCATGATGGACTGAGGCGAACAATGTCTTGGTCCCAACCTCGTTTGCCCTCAGCACCCATGTTTGCTCAATCGTGGCTTGATTGCTGCTGGTTGTCATCTCGACATAGTTCCCTGAACCGCCTTGCCCGTCAGAGAGAATTTCCCAGCCATCGTCCAATGGTGTATCGCCGTTGGCATTGGTGCTGGAGAGCAAGAAGAGCCCGATCAGATGCTCATCATGAGCGGCGTTCACCCCGCCAATTTCAACACTGACTTCGGTGGGTTGGCCGACCCATACATATTCTGGGAATTCGATGGACAGCGTCAGTAAGGACGAGGCGTTTTGTGACGCATCACCGTGACAAGCGCCACCACATTGCATATCACGTAACCCGTCACCATTTCCACCGGGTTCAGCTGCTGAGAAGGTGGTTGATAGGATCAAAACAAAAAGAAGCAGGAGCACTTTAGCGCGCTTAGCAATCAGATTAATCCCTCCTTTCCATGAACACAAAAACAAGCGAGCCTATGCCAACAAGCAACAGGAGGATGCCGATGATTGAAGCGCTGATTGGAGCCCCTGACGATGCTGATTCAATGGTGGCAGGAACCTGTGCTGTGATCGAAGCCGTTGAACCATCCTCGAGCGCTGTGCCGTCAATCACTGGACGAACCGTGTACACGGTTTCGCCTGCTGTCAGCGGAACATCTGCAAATTTCTGCTCTTCGGTTTGCTCCAAGACGACACCATTACGTTCGATTGAGAAATTTGCATTTGGCCCGTCATAGGTCCATTCAAGGAGAACGGTTTGACCTTCTATTGATGCTTCGAGGGCCTCGATTATTGGACCTTGAACAGGTGTGACAAGAAGATTGGCCGAGGCTTCATCGCCCGAATCATCGGCCACGGTAAGTTTGACCGAGGTGCTTGCAACTGGTGTGAAGGTGAATTGAGCGCCGGTGGCCTCCCCGCTTCCTCCTTCTGTGTCAGCCCATGTCCACGAATACACCAAAATCCGTCCGTCGAGATCTGTTGATTCACTTCCGTCAAGGCGAAGCAGTTCACCAAGCCAAACCGCTGATGAGACCTCTGAAATGACTGCGGTTGGTTGGATGTTTTGGATCAATACAGACTGAAGATATGGAGTGGAGGGGGCTTCGCCATCATGTGCAATCACTTCTGCTGACCATGTTTGTCCCGGGCCGAGCAGTGCAATTGGAACGGTGGTTTGGTTGTCAAGAGAGGCTTCGAGGAAGCCATTGCGGTACCATGCAACTGTGAACGATGTTTCATCGTCGTCTGCATCTGAGGTGCTGACTGTGGCCGTCAATGGATTGATTGCCGAAGCGTCCTGATTCAACTCAACGGTTGCAGTCGGTGCTGTATTGATGATGCTTAGGCTTGCTGTGAGCGTATTTTCGCTGAAATCTGTTCCATCGCTGGTTCGAACTTGTGCGGTCCATTGCTCACCCTTCATCGTCTCAGTCGAGGGGAGGGTGAGGCTTTGGTCAAGCGAGGAGATTCGAACACCATCCTTGAACCAGATCACCTCTGGGGGTGCCATTCCATCGCCATCGAGATCCGTTTGCATGACTTCGATTGTTGCGCTTTCTGTTGTGGCCATCTCAACATGTGAAAGATTGATCGAGGTCGCAACTGGAGCGGTGTTTTGGATGGTGACTGTATTCGCAGAGGCCCATGAAGACCAGGCGTTTCCATCACTGACACGAACACGAGCCGTCCATGTTTCTCCTTTTTCTGTCGAGCTTGAAGGGACACCTGAGCCTTTGAAGACCGTATCCAATACACCATTGCGATACCACTCGATTTCATGGCGAACCTCTGCATCGTTGTCAGCATCAGAATACGAGTAGGTCACCAAGAGATCCTCATCGGTCTTTGGAGCGAGGGGCATCACATCAGTTGCCGATACGGTCGGTGGAGTGTTTTGTACGACGCCGCCAATCTGTACAGTTTGGGCGGTCTGCCATGCCGTTGTGGCTTCACCATCGCTGACGCGGACTTCCATCGACCAGTTCTCTCCGCTTCTTGTTGCGTAGGAAGGTACCGTTTCGCTGTCATCGAGTGCACTGACGACGGAGCCTTCCAACAACCATCGCGTCTCATAGGTCAATGGGTCAAGGTCGTCGTCTGTTGCAGCGGCTGAGTACGAAAGATCATCATCGGTTTCAGGAGAACTAGGTTCGATTGTAACGCTTGTCAATGAAGGAATGGTGTTGGCGATGATGAGGGTGTTACTGGTAACGCTTGTTCCCGCATCGCTTCCATCCGAGGGGGTGACAACAGCGTACCATTCCTGGTGTTTTGCCGTCAGTGAGGCTGAAGCCGTGGTGCCGGAATTGGCGATCTGAACGCCGTCCCTAAACCAGTCAATCGTGGTCCCAGATTCAGGATCATTTTCTGCGTCATTGTACGTGTAGGAAAGAGTGAGTTGTGAATTCGTCGTAGCACCACTTGGACCAAGAGCGAGGTTGCTTGCCGTTGGTGGTGTATTTGGAGCCGCTCCTGCTTCGGGAACCTGGTAGGTGGCTGTTGCCCAGCGATCACCGTTGTAATTGCCACTGTTGTCCGCTGTTAAACCAGCGACTGAAATGGTGGCTTGACCTGAACCAGCAGCTGGTGCAATCCAATCAACGCTCCAACTGCGATAACTGTTGGTGGTGTGGGTTGCGCTGTTGCCTGCAGAATTAACTTTGACCGCCATGATGCCGATGCCTCCTGCTGAAAGCGTTCCTTGGCTGACCTCGAGGCTGAATCCACCATTGGTCCCTGAAACGCCGCCTGTGACGGAGATGCTTAGCGTGTAGGTGGTCCCTGGTGAATACGAAGCGGGGTGGCCACTGATTGAAACCGATGCGGCCGTCGTTCCAGAAGCTGAATGGCATGAACAACCGGAGCTCTGATTGTAGATGCCACCGGAATTACCTTCCGTCAATGGAACAATAGATAGCAACAGAAGGGAGACCAGTAAAACGGGTATACGAACCGATTGCATACAATTTGGTTGGACGCAGGCTATGAGAGTGTTCCGGTTCAATGATTGAACATTGGCTGATTTGAATGCGGTTAATCAAAATCCGATAACGATGCCTGTTGGGTGGTTGTCGGAGGTGGCTTTTCTTGGAGTACTTTCGAAGGTTCGGTACCCGCAGTGCATGCGTTGATGAGATCCTCCTCGTTCCAAACAGTCACGCCAAGCTGTTGGGCCTTAGCCAGTTTTGATCCTGCTTTTTCCCCCGCCACGAGAACATCGAGTTGCGATGAAACACTTCCAACCACTTTTCCTCCGGCGCCCTTGATGGTTTGTTGAACTTCTTTTCTTGGTCGTTGAAGCGAGCCTGTGAGGCAGAACGTTTTGCCTGCAAGTGGGCCTCCTTGTTCTGCTTGAGGTTCATCGAAGACAGTGATGAGGGACGAGAGGTCAGCAATCATCACTCCACGCTGAAGAAGTCCGTCTCGCACCAACACAGCGACCTTTGAGCCGATTCCATCGACTTCACAGAGGGTACGAATGGCTTGATTCTCAACATAGGGCTTGCCTTTTTCATCGACTTCTGGGCCGAAATCTGCAGAGCCTGGTGCTGCTTTTGCCTGGTCGGCCCACTGCATTATCGCCTCGAGTGAGCTAAACTTTTGAGCCACCGCAGTAGCAAGTTCGGGACCGATACCTGAAAGCCCCATAGCATGAAGGAAACGACCGAGGTTGAGGGTTTTCGTCTTGGCCAATTCATTCAAAACATTGAGCGCTGATTTCTCACCCATTCGCTCAATGTTCTCCAACTCTGCCTGCTGCAGCCGGTACAAATCAGGTATGGTTTGAATGAGGTCAAGATGGAGCAGTTGGTCGACGAGTTTCTCACCAATTCCGTCCATTTCGAGGCTTCGGCACCAATACAGAATGGCTCGACTTGTTCGAGCATCACACATCATATTGGTGCAGCGGATAAAAGCGCCATCTGAGGTGAGTGTTGCATCACAAGCAGGACAGATGGTTGGCACATCGATTGGTGTTGCCATTGGCAGGGCCTCCAAGAAAGGTGTTCCATCTGCGTGGACTCTATGCTCGAGATCGCTCGAAGACGCAGGACCCAGCCCTGCCTCGATTTTAGGGATCACATCGCCACGACGTACAATGAGGACGCGGTCTCCAATCTTGATGTCCAGGCGCTCAACCTCCCCTACATTGTGAAGCGTCGTGTGCTCCACAGTGACGCCCCCGACCGATTGGGGGGCAATTCGTGCAACAGGCGTTACCGCGCCCGTGCGCCCGGTCTGCCATGTCACATCAAGAAGAACTGATGTGGCTTCTTCGGGTGGGAATTTCCATGCAAGAGCCCATCTGGGGTGGTGGGCGGTGGATCCAAGTCGTTCCCGTTGTTCGAGGTTGTCTAATTTGAAGACAATGCCATCGATTTCATAGTCATAGCTTGAACGTTTTTGGCCCCATTCAAGGGTGTAGTCGATCATCTCGGCATGAAGTGGTTTGCTTTCGAAAACACGCCAAGGTGCGGGTTCGATTCCAATTGAATTTTGCAGGTAGTCAAGCAACTCGCTATCGTTGAGCATTGGCGGTGGGTTTGAAACGAATTTGACGTCATAGGCGCAGAACACCAAGTCGGATGCCTTGGCTTTTCCATCTCCATGCTTTTGTCGAAGTGCTCCCGAACAGAGGTTTCGTGGATTTGGCGAGACGTCTTTGTACTTCGTTTCGAAGACATCGAGCGGCATCACAACCTCGCCCCGCACATGGCAGTCCACTGGAAGATTGAGTCGCAATGGGATATTGGCGACCATTTTGGCATTCAAGGTCACATCTTCGCCGCGCTCACCGCTGCCGCGTGTCGCCGCTCTGTGGAGGTTTCCAGCAACGTATTCCAATGAAAGTGCTGAACCATCGAGCTTTGGTTGGGCGAGATACCGCAATCCTCCGGAAGTGGATTGAGTCACGAAGTGGATGATGTCCTCGTCAGTCGTCCCTTTGTCAAGCGAGCGCATCGGAAACCTGTGTTCAACTTTGACAGTCCCCGGTAGCGGTTCGGGGCCAACTTGGTGAAGGATTTCATGATCTGGATCAAGTTGTGTTAACTCGTCCCACAAGGCATCAAACTGCGCATCTGTGATTTCGGGGGAAGCGTGGTTGTAGTACAGTTCGCGGTGGTACCGGACCGCCTCGGCCAGATACTGAACACGTGATTCATCGGCCATACTTACTCACCCATGCCAGAGGATATGAAGTTCACGAAAACTGCAGTCCAAGCAATTCTACATCCGCCAATGGGCATCGTGTCATTAACGCCTTTGTCAAGATTCGAAGATGGATTTCGGCGACCACGTGCACCCTTGATTGAAACATATGACCTGCATGCACATTGTTGTCATCGTCAGACCAACAACAGTGGATATGAGTGAAGGCTTTTCCATCCTGAGTGCGAGCGATGTTGCCTGAAAGGCTCACCAACTCTGAAGGGGCATCGAGATGCCTTCGTTGGTAGATGCCATCTTCATCCATGTAGCCATAAATGGTCTCTCGGGTGCGACCAATTCCGCTCGTAATTGCTGCAGCATCAAAGCCGACTTGGTCGGCCAAAGATTGCAGTGAGGCGTGGATTTCTTCGTTCGGGTCAATCCTGACAAAAAGGTCCTCTCCGCTCCGGGTCCATTCCATGATTTCCCCAGAACGAGGCGCTTATTGACAATGACGCTATTCTTCTTCAGAGGTGGCAGGTCCATCTCGTGGCCATTTTCCGTCCGGATCGAGAGCTAATTCAATGCGTGAACGGGCTATTGAGAGGTCGTTCTGTGCTCCGCCCAAAGGCAATGGGCCAAAGATTCCCCATCCCTTTCGTAGCAGCATGATTCGTCGAGTTGGTTGGCGTTTTGACAAGCGAAGTCGTTGCCATTCGTACCTTTGCCCGTCAGCGAAGGCGTGCGTACGCGTGACAGCATAGCGTTTGGGAACCAAAAGAGAGATCAAATGCAGACCAAGACACACGTCCCAAGCAATGGCGTAGGCTGGATTGGTATTTGATACACCGACAAGCCCCCAAGGCAGCACCATCATCGCCGCCATTGAACCAAGGTTACCCCATTGGCGGATGAGTTCCTGTGCACCTTCGCTTTCCCAAGCAAAACCACCATTCGGCAATTCGCCCAAGGTTGGGACATCGAGCCTCTGCCGGGTCAACCAGAAGGCGTCCCAAAGGACGATGACAAAAAGAACCGCAACCGCCATTGACGCAAAAAGGTCAGGGGAAGGGAGAGAGGGTTCCATGCTATCACCTCACAGGTGGGTTAAATCAAGTTCACCAAGATCATCGCCGCCGCCCTTGCGCATGCGAGCTGCAAACAGAAGGATCGCTGCGACAACGAGTGCAATCAGCAACAATGTGCTCGTTGAGAAATCACCTGGCTCGTCGACAGGCGTTCCCTCCATCACATCGGGTATGCCATCATTATCGTCATCCTGGTCTGCAAAGAGCCATGTGGTCATGCCATCAGGACAATTGACATCGTCTGGTTGACCGTCGCCATCCGTATCCAAAAAGGCACAAGCGTCCATTGGATAATCGTCTCGAGCGTCTGGAACGCCATCGTTGTCGTCATCTGTGTCTTCTTGATCTGGTCCACACGGATACCCTATCTCTGCATTGAACCATACATCTGTTTGTTGTGTGTATGTGCACGAGTTTGTCCAATCGCCATCGGTATCAAGTTGCGTGATTTCAAAATCAACAGTATCACTGGAGGTCGCCCCAAGGGCGTCGGTCACCTTTGCTTCGAGGACGTAGAATCCGTAAGGAAGGTCGGTGATGTTGTATTCTGGTTCATTCGGCCCGCGCATGACTTCGCTTCCCGTCGCGTCGGTGATGATCCATTCAACAACGAGGTCTTGGGTTGCATCAAGATCATCGCTGTAACTCACTTGGGCGTTCAGTGGAGTCGTTTCCATGGCTCTTTGGCCTGGATAGGGTGCGGTGATTTCAACAAGAGGTGCCCCGTTCAGGGTCATTGGTACAATGATCGTGGTGTTCATGCCCGCTGTGTAATTCACAGTCATCACCTGCACTGGGAGCCCAGTGGCAGTGGCAGTGATGTCCATTGATGCAAGAATTGTGGTCGATGTTTCCACAGCGACGCTGGTTGGGATTTCAACCAAAACGGAGGTGCCTTCTGATTGGGAGGAATGCTCTGGGTCGTGGCCGATTGTATCGATTTCAAACAGCACTGCAATCGGCATCGAGTTCACTTGTGCATCGAAATTGAATGTTGTCCACATGATGATGACTGCGTCATCAAAAGCTGAAGTTTGTTCAGCGACAACGTCGACGAGGTTGACTTGTATGTCGCCTGACGCGGCCACTTCTCCAATGATTGAGCCGCCTTCGATTCGTGCCGAATAATGATCTGCTGAAAGAGCGACAGAGGACAAGAGATCTGGTGAACGGAACACGATTGGTGCCACAGAGCCGTCCTCGATGTCCGCATGTAAATCGATGGCAACCGCATAGTTCGCCGCAATCATCTGTTCAACAATCAGCGCATCCATCGTGCGGCCGTGGTGGCTCGCAAATGCAGTACCTGCGCCTTGGCCATTCAGAATCAATCCGCTGATGATTCCGGCGGTTTCATCAAAATCAATAGCAGGTGCGCCTGTGACTTGAATCTCGCTCAAATCAATGAAGCGGTTGTTGATGCCTGCAAGGCCGCCCATGCCTCCAACTGTACCGTTGAGGTCAGAAACAGCAAACGATCCGTCAATGGATTCAAGCCATCCAATGTAGCCTGTTCCTGTGAATTCTGATGCATCGATGTTGTTCATTGAACCGGTGACTGCTGTCAATTCGAAGCCATGTGTCATGTCGCCACTGAGTGTGAGGCCATCGACATCGAGGTGAGTTTGTCGCGCCCAAACTCCAACACCGTTACAATTGCTAACGTTCACATCTGACAGCACAAGATGTCCGGCGGTGGCGAAGGAATTGATGCACCCACTTCCAGCATCGTAAAGTGCACTCGAGATCAGTTCAATGCTGGCATTGCTGCCGCTTGAAATCACAATTAATGGGTCTGCGCCGGAGGAACGAGCAAATTCTGAGCCTGTAGCCGTCAGTTGCCCATAGTGGGACACCGTCACTGCTGGCGAGGCTTCGAGAAGTGAAGTGGCTGAAAGGTCAATGGTCGAAGAGGTGAGTGACCCAAGGTGTAAGCCGCCCCAACGAGCGCCTTGCCCTGTGGAGGAGAGGGTGGCGTCCCCGGCGTTCATTGTGCCTTCCACAGTAATGGTGTGGCCTTCAGAAATACGCAAGGAAACACCGTCATCGAGGCTCAGGGTTCCTGACTGCCCAACAATGAGATCGCTGTCAAGGAAGTACGGGCTCCACTGGGATTCCAGTACGAGCCATTCATCAAGCGTACCGCTTGAAATTCTCGATGCCATGAAGGTGTGATCGAAGGAGGTTGTCGAGTCCCAGGTCACGAAATCAGTGAAAGAACCAATTTGCAGATTGATGTTCTTGATACCCCCAATGGTCTCGCTGCTGTCCGTCACTTGTCGAGCAGTTGCTGTCGTACTCAAACGGCCTTGCGCGTCGGTGGACGCTACAGCGCCATCGACGGAGATCACCGCCCCCTCAACAGGGTCCCCCTGATCCAAGACACGAATGTTAAGTTCAGAAAGAATGTTCAATTCAGCACCTGTTAATGCGGTGACGCTGCCCGATACGCTGCCGGCAACCAAGTCAAATTCGCAGCCAGGTTGCAACATTAGGTTTCCATTGATGTCCACGCGTTCTGAAGTTCGAAGTGTCTGACATGCCCAGGATACATTGCCGTTCACGGTGAAACCATCGGCACTGCCAGAGGAGAGGACACTGTCAAAGCCCATCGTGAAGGATTGGGCCGTCATTGTGGAGCCATCTCCTAACAATTGGGCACTGCCTTGGACGTTGACCGCGCCATCATTCGAGAGGATGACTGCGGTGTGAGCAAGTTGCAGGCCACTCCCTGTTTCGAGGGTGAGATCACCATCGATCATGTGTGGGCTGCCATCAGGACGCGCACCGAGGTAGACAAATTGGCCACTTGTGATGGTCCAGTCGCCTTGTGGAATGACAGGCACTTGAACCGATTGGCCCATGGTCGCGCCATAGAGGGTCACCCGCACACCAGCGCCGCCAAGGCTGACATCGACAACGCTTCCTTGCGATTTGAGGGGGAGTGTTGCAGCGCCGTTGCTGTTACTTTGCAGCGTGAACCCATGAACAGTGATTGATGCCTCGATCGGCGAGCCTGTCAAATCGGTGAAGGTCACAGGTGTTTCCTCGAGGAAATCAGAGGATGATGTGGCGATGGTCGCTGATGTTGAGCCGCCGTAGAGAAGGTAACCATCGCCCAGTGCGTCCGAAGAGGTTGTTTGGGTGTTTTGAGGTTGGAAATCACGAACTGTCGCTGTGCTTTCACTTCCAACCATCAATGGTGTGCCGTGAAGGTTTGCATCCCAATTCGAAGCTTGCAATGTCGATGCCCCTTCGAGGAGGGCCCCGGTTGGAAACACTTGGGTGGTCAATGATCCAACGTCAAGGTGTGAATCTTCGAGCAGGATTCCTGTTGATTTGCCATCGACAACGGTCATCGTATCTCCATCGAGGTTCGTGTTACTCAGCTGAATGCCATGTCCATGGTTCGCAATCGAAAGGCCTTCCGCGACAATCGTGCTGTACCATGCTTTGAGCCCAATTGAAGTGGTGTCTTGAGAAGAGTATGTTTTGCTCACCGAGACGTCGTTCCAATCGTGGTGCCCATCAAGCACATCAAGGGCAATCGCACTTGAAGACAACGAGGTAATGGAGGCCCCGTCGATGATGCTGCTTGGGCCACGAAGGCTCAAAGCGGCATCTGAACCATGAAGGGTCGCATTGGACATCAGCAGGTTTCCATTTCCTGATGCATCGATATTCCGAAGTGTTGATTCACTCGTAAGATCGTTGAAGGTGTGATCGCCATCTCCAGAAAGTGCAACGCCCCAAACCGTATTTGTGAGTGTGGTTTGATTCCAGGTGCAGATTCCATTGCATCGTTGATCGAGCACAGCCCTCGTTTCGTTGAGATTGCCAACGAAGGTGATGTCCTCTGCTTGGAGATGTGTTGCGCCATTGGCAAGGAGGAGGCGATGGCCTGAGATGACCATGGTGTCGAGGGTGAGATCATCGCTGTCCGCCGCATCAACAACCAACGCGACGTTGGTGCCAATTACGCTGGCCACCGAGGCAACGGCTCCAGCCTGGCTGGCGATGCCGACAGTAACGCCGTTGAATGAAACTCCTGAGGCTTGAAGGTGGCCGGACGTGGCTTTGAGCGCAAGCCCTGTTTGATAGAACGAAAGATCTGATACATCACTCGTTCCAGAAGAAACAATACCACCAGCGACGTTTGTGAATGTGGCCACCTCGACATTCAGGCTTCCCGATGTACGAACAACATCGTAATCGATGTCCTGAGCGGTAAGGTCAGCAAGTGATGCCGTACCGGAATTGCTGAGTCCAATGTATGCATCGTTGATGTGCAATGTGGTTGCGACAAGATTTCCATAATTGCGGACTGCGGTTTTACTATTGTTGATGGTCACGTTCGACAGCTGTGCGTGCCCGTTTGATTCGATTTGAATGCCAACCCAAAGGCCTGCTCCATGGGAGCCTTGTGTCAGTGGAGTTGCCGAAGAGGAGAGTGTGGTGTCGCTTGCAATCAGCGACCCTTCAATGCGAATCCAATGATCTTCGCCAGCATCGATGGTTGTGCCTGGTGCAATGGTCAATGTCGTTCCATTGGCGACGGTGACGTTGCCTGTGAGCACAATTTCACCAGACCATGTTGTTTCAGTGTTCACGGTGGTGTCTGCTGCATTGGCAGGTTGCATAACTGCGCTAAGCGAAGCCAAGAGCAGCAGCATGATGAGTGTCGAAGCCTGAGCGGTTCGCATGGTCGAATCTTTCAGTGCCTTCCATATCAATCCAAAGGGTCCCCGTCATCTATGACTGGGTGTTCGAACTCGTAGACATCAGGAAGATCAGGTGGGCCCGCCCAGATTTGAACTGGGGTCTGACGGCCCCCAGCCGCCAAGTATAGGCCAAGCTAACCCACGGGCCCCCGTGTTCTGATCTTCTTTATCGAGACTCACTGAATCGAAGCGCTGAACGGTGCAGCCTCGTAGATGAGGTCAATGTGACTCACATACATTCGGCGGCAGCAGTAGCGCATCAAGCCAACTTTGTCAAGAGCTTCAGCGTCGTCAAGACCAGCAGCCTTGAGTTCCTTGAATTCTTCCCACTTGTGTGCAATAACAGCACCGCAACTAAAACATCGTACTGGAATAATCATTTCATCACCTCATCGATACGACTTTTGCTTCTTTCGGCGAGCACCACGACCGAGTTGGTGCTTTGGTTCCTTGCGCCGTGGATCGTTCACCAAAAGGCTACGATCGAAGCGTAGGTATTCGTCTCGAAGTTCTTCGTCAATGCCTTCTGCTCCACCGTTGTAGTGGACAAGTCCACGTGCAATTGCGGTTCGGATGGCGTCTGATTGACCCATGATTCCACCGCCAAGGGTGGTGATGGTGATGTCAACCTTGCTGAGGCGGTTCATTGCATCAGCGATGATCAGTGGTTCCATTGCCTTGCGTCGTGCAAGGGAAGGTTGCAAGATTTCGATCGGTTCGCTGTTGACACGAACTCGTCCCTTACCTGCCTTCACAGATGCTCGTGCGACGGCTGTCTTGCGCTTTCCAGAGGTTTGAACTGACTTTTGCTTTTTGCGAGCCATCATTGCTCACCTCCGTCCCAGCGGTGGGTTGGTGCGCCGAGGTCGGCGCTGATGTCGCCTAAGCGAATAAATCGCTCAGGCATTCCCTTGCGAATCTTGCTGACGTCACCGTTTTGGTGACCTTCAGGTAGATCGCCTGCAAGGTGAGCAGGGCAGCCGATTTCGACCCGAAGGTTTCGAAGAGCACGGCGGCCACTGGACTTCTTTTGGTATGGCAACATACCACGAACTGCACGCTTGAGGATCATGTCAGGCATACGTGGGTAGAACGGACCCTTACGGGCGTGGTTCAACTCATACTTTGCGTGGTAGGTGTTGAGGACAGAGCGTGGTCGTCCGGAAACGATTGCTTTCTCTGCGTTGATGATGATGACTTTGTCATCACGGTGCTCACGAGCAGCCTTGAGCAGAATATCTGCGGAGGCCGATGCGAGACGGCCCATGATAAGGCCATCAGCGTCAAAGACGTAGGTTGTTTCATCCAAGGATAACAACCCCCGTGCCTGTTGGGTTTTCGTTCATCAGCTCGCCGTAGGTCACAACTCGACCTCCAGCGGCTTCTATTTTCTCACGTGCACCGGTGCTAACACTGTAGGCGGCGATGGTGTGGTTAGCAGACAATTCACCTGAGCCGAGCAGCTTGCCTGGAACGAGGATGGTTGCACCCTCGGGGGCATAGCGGCTCACACGGCTCAAGTTCGGCTGCGCCCAATTTTTGCGGCTCTTGGAGAGTCGCATGGCCACATCTCGCCAAACAGCTGCTCCGGTGTCACGCGACTGGGCTTTCAACTGGTTGATGACATCAACCAGTCGTGCGTTTGTCTTTCGTGTCGGATTGCTCATTTGACTCCCTCGATGCTTTGAAGCAATTCGCCGACTCGCCATCCCATTATCAATGCACCGACGCGGTTGGTCACTTCTCCGCGTCGCAGTGACACGGTTTTCCACGAACGGCGGTGGTTTGCGACAAGGGGCGTTTCTTGTCACTCAAGAAGGATATCGCCTTGGGCGTCAAGCAGTTCGACCGTTAAGCCTGCAGCACGGCCTTGAATGATGATCTCGTCGTGAAGAGTATCTGAAAAAGCATCCATTGCCCCAAGTTCTGTACCACCTGTGATGTCTGTGAGTTTGTCAATGAGGTGGTTGAGCACGCACGAAACCCCGTAAGCCTGTCCGGCTCTGAAAGCGTGATCAACGCCGCCAATCTCTGGGTCTTCTGCTTTCATTCGAAGCATGACGGTCTGCGAATAGGCGACTAAGGCCCCATAGATCGCTTCAATAATTTGCGCCGCTTCAACGTCGTCGAGCAGATTCTGCGCGGTTGTTAAGCCTGCAAAAACCGCTCGTTCGTAAATTTTGAATGCTGCAATCGTGTCAGTTGTTTCAATTTGCATTGCTTCGCCGATGAGTTGCTTCCAATCGTCCATGATGCTCCCACAGCACATCTGCTCCTTGAAGGTTAAGGCGATAGAGGCGTAAGGAAGGCCCCAAAAGAGGCCCCCTTACGAACCTAAGTCAACTTCAAATTTTGAAATCGGAGCCTTCGCCTTCGACAATACCTGCTTGACGAACGGTGCCATCGGCTGCAACGAACTCGCCGGCCTTGGTCTGCTTGTCATACAAGCCAACCAATTCCTTTCGGGTCACGCTACCTTCTTCACCAAGTGCGACGGTCAACGAACTCACGATGGCCTGCAGTGTTTGCATTGCTCGGTCACGGTGAGATGCGTCGATGGTGTGGTCTGAGTAGCGGGCCTCTTCGAAGATCGAGAGGAAGTCGCTGAGTTGCTCGGCTGGAACCATGTTGAAGGCTGCACGAACAGCAGACTCGAATTCACGTGTCGTCTCATACACCTTCTTCATGAAGCCATATCGCTTGAAGTGCTTCACCAAACTCTTGTAGCAATCAAAGATGGCTGCAATGTATTCGTTGCTGGCCTCAAGCTGCATCATCGTATCTGTGAGGATACCCTTCAGGGCCTGAACCTGACGTCGCTCTTGTGCTCGCTGGTAGTAAATCGCACCACCGATCAAGAGGGCCATCAAGAGCACACCAAGAGCCATGCTCTTTGCAGGAGTGAAGAAGCCGGCTTGTGCATCAACTGTTGTTGGTAATTCATACACAAGTTCGTGTGTGATGTTGTCTTGTGACTCAGCGAAGTAGGTGGAGCCTGGATAGTAGGCGATGATTCGCCATTGTCCTTCACATGGTTCTCCGTCACAGGTAGTGCCTGCAAAGGCCCATTCGAAGTCCGCTACACCTTGTTCATTGGTTTTCGACTTGTTCGTTCCTTCGACAATCCACTCTGCGGTTTCGTCAGACCAGTATTGGCGAACGAACCACACCTCTTCGTTTTCAACAGCAAGGTCAAGTCGGTCACGCAAGAGGGCAACTGAACCAATGACGGCTTCGCCGTTGTCAAGTCCGTTTCCAGCAAGATGGCTCCATGTTTGCTTCACTTGCAGGTCAACTCGGGATCGCACAAGAATGTCCATGTCCACGAATGAACCATTCAAGACATTCGAGGTGTCCTTGTCGCAGCCGCCTGGTACATTGACATCTGGTTCAAAGGCAATTCTCAATGTTCTGAAACCTTCCAGTTTACCACCGGTTGTTTCAACACCTTTCAGTGTCGGGTTTTGACTTGGGTCGCCACTGAACCACTCGATTGTACCATCGATTTCGCTGGTACGGATGGTCGAAACTGGGCGGATGTTCTGATCAGGGTCGAGGTAAATGTTGAGGCACTTTCCACCAACAAATTGACCGTTGGATTGGGTCAACTTAGCATCGATGTGGTAGGATTCCTTGAGGTAAAGCACAGGGTAGTTGGAACCGTTTGGAGCGGTCCAAGATTCTACGCTGGACTTGAACGGTCCAACTTCACTGATGGCAAGGGTTGAGTTTGAGAACACGTCGAATTCTGTTTGAACGGTCTTGTTCTCGTACCTGTATGCATCATTGTTGTCGTACGAAGAGTACGTGACACTGACCTTTGCCTTGCCTGCCATCACGTCAGAGAGCGGACAGAGGATTGAGTACCGGCCATCCATGTCCGTCATACCTGTTTGGCAGGAAGTCGGATTGGATTGACCATTGATCATCTCATAGCTGACTCGGATGTTTCGGTTGGTGAGGTTGGTGCCAAGTTCGTCTTGGAGTTGTCCTGTGACAATCATTGGCTTTGGCACAATTTCGCCAGTGACCGGGTTGATCTCACTTGTGTAGACAATCTGGTCGTCCACGGTCAGTGAAGTGCGTCCAATCAAGGAGAAGCCGTTTGCGTTATTGGTCATCTTCAGCCTGAAGTGATCGTTTCCAGGAACGCTCGTACAAGGGTCCCATGCTCCTTGAATGGTCAAGGAGCTTGGTTGCAATTCTTCACAGCCTTCGTTCGGCAAGTTCTCCTCGAACCGTAGAATGACATTGACTGGCCCGAATCCATCTGGAAGGAAGGATTCCGGATCATCGCGAAGCAGTTGAGGGTTGAGAGGGCTGATGTTTGACTTCAAGCAACCAACGGTTTCGTTTCGGTCAAGCGTTCCATCTTGGTTGAAATCACGATCGGGGATATTGTCGCCATTGCCATCATAGAAGCACAGGTGAGAATTATCCGGTTGTGGTTCTGGAAGCGAAATCAAACCTGCTGCTGGCGCCAAGGTGGCAACCACTTGTCGGTGGAACACGCCATTGAAGTCCGAACCTTCGAAAATAACGTCAACCAAACCTGAATTCGCTCCGTCGAGGGCTGCGCCTCCGGAGTCTCGGATTGATGTCTTGTTATCATCAACAACCTGTGCGGTGAAATCCCACCGATCACCAGATTGGCGTATATTTGGATCTACAGAAACAACGGAGAGGTATGTACGGGAAACGACCCATACATCCTGCACCATCGTATTGCCCTTGAGCAGTGGAGTTCCTGCAAATTCAAACTGTAAGGTGTACTTGCCAAGCGGATCTTGGGCAGAGATGTTGAATGGAACTTCGAAGAATCCATTGTCATCCGTGTAATTCACACCGCTTCTACCATCTGCAGACCATGTGTAATTGACAGGGGCATTTCGAACTGGTTGCAGGGAGTTATCGACCAGCTTTGCTTGAATTGTTGTGCTGCTGTTGCGGTACAAACGTGGAAGTGAGGTCGTTTGGAAATCTGTTGTACCCACAACTGTGACGTTGATGTAAGCACCTGTCGCTGCAAGGGTCGAACTGTTGCCAGTGAAGTAGTACGCTGAATTGGTGAAGTCAACGCGCATACCATAGGTTCCGGAGCCGTATTGGCTGTACCATGACCAGTTGTAGTCGAATTCTGCAACACCATTGGCCAAGACCGGTCGCTGAGTGTAAGCAGTTTCTCCTGCGCCGAGGAATTGTCCGTTACCATCAACGTCAACTTGGAGAGCGACAGGGTCTGCATCCCAAGCATCGTTTGTTCGGTTGGTGACAAATCCAATGACTTGGAGTGAATCGCCTGTGTTCATTTCTGGTACAATTTCACATCGTACGAGGCTGTTTGGATCCGTTGGGTCAACTGCGCCACAAGGTGGTAGATCGCCATCGCCACCATTGACGAGGTTGATGAACCAGTGCGTCGAATTGGTGCTGATGAAGTTGCGGAGGTTCGCAGCCTCACCGACCAGTGTTTCAGGCGCACCATCCCAGTTGGTTGGGTATGGCTTCGATTTCGAAATATCGCTGAACACAAGGCCTGCTCCATTCAATGCTTCTTCGTGGAACAGGGTGGCCCAGTTTCCAAAGCTGCCGTCGCCGTTGTTGATTGTCGCATCGAAGTAATACACTGGATTTACACCTGAGAGGATCATTTGAGCCTCGATGTTCATTCGGTGCATGACGCGGATGGATTGCGGTTCTGTGTCGTCGCCGTGCAAGTACGGGAACGGCCATTCAGGTGCGAGTTCAGGGCGAACGCTCGCCGTCACCTCATAATCGCCTGCCGGTAAACTCGTGTTTGTGTAATCATACTCAATGATGTCTCCATTGCTATCAAGCAGTGGTTCGAGCATGTTGGTGTTCGAGTTCCATGCGACTTCTTCATAGCCACCAGGGACCTTTCCTACACCGTTATCGCGGGTCGAATTCCATTGGATTTGCTTCCAAATACCGTTGATGCCGATGTCCTGGACAAAGGTCACAGAGACAAGGCCAGAGGCTCCGCTGCGGTAGCCATCACCGCCCAAACCAGTGAAGTTGGTTGGGTGAGTGAGGTTTCCAAAGATACCGCCTCGGACAGAGAAGGTCATTGGAACGCTTGGGATCAAATTGTTGAAAATACCACGCTGAACGTCAGCGGTGTAGTACGACCACATGTCAACCCAGAACGGTTGCTCATCGCTTCGGAAGTAGCTGTTCATGAAAATGTCTGCAGTGAGGTTCGCCTCGGCTCCAACATAATAGGACTGAGATCTGTTGCCATTGAAAGCAAACATTTCGGTCACTTCTGCATAGACCCTGTACGTTGTGTTGTCGCCAACGGTCAAGTCTTCTGGGTAGAGGAATTGCCCGACGCTGAAGTTTCCTGACGCTGTGGTGAGCACGTCGATGGTTTCGATTGCAGTGGTGTTGTTACCGGTCCACTCAATGTGAACTTGGACAGGGAGGCCTGGTGCAGGTTCGAGTTGGCTGGTGATCGGGTTCACCCAATCCACGTGACCACTGAAAATTGATGGTGACTGGGCGTCGAGCCAGAGTTGATTTGGCAGGTTGAGCGTGATGAACGTTGGAGCCTTATCGTCAGCATCGAGGATACAATCGTTGTCTGAGTCCCAATCACTCGACTCTCCACCGTTGTAGCAAGGCGTACTGGTGTAGGTTTCCTCGAGATGGTTGAAGTCCAAATCGTTGCGGGTGTCGTTGTCGTCATCTTGGTCGATAGCGTCCGGACCTGTGTTAGGATCGAGTGGGTTGGCAATTCCTTCACCGTCGCCAAAGTCGTCGTGGTCCCACGGGTTGGTTGAGTTTCGGTCAAAGCGGGTTGGCCAGAGAAGCACTTCGTCTTCATCGTTCATTCCATCTTCGTCGTCGTCCTTATCGATGTCGTCACGGGCTCCGTCGTTGTCGTGATCGAATGGAGCAGTGATGCTGATGGCAAGTTCAACGTTGTTTGGAATACCATCGGCATCCCAATCATCGTCAGCCCAGTCAACAATTCCATCGTTATCGTGATCGAATGGAGACTCTTCTTCGCCCCAGAAACAACCCGGGAGCAAGGCTTGGTCAACATCGAGGATACCGTTGTTATCGTCATCGGTGTCTTCTGCATCTGGGACACCATCGTTGTCATTGTCCACGTCGTAAAGTGATGGTTCGCGGAGACCTTGGGACATGATTCCTTGGTCCCAAACTGCTTGGAAGAAGCCGTCTTGGTCGACGTCTGCATCGTTGCCGTCATCATCATTGTCAACACAGTTTGTACCGCTGAAGAAGTTACCATTTTCTTGGCCTGCGTCGTTGTCGTGATCGTCGTCGGTATCGATTTCGAAGTAATCCCAAATTCCGTCGTTGTCGTCGTCGACGTCATACCAGTCATAGACTGAATCGTAATCATTGTCAAGGTCAATCGTCATGTTTGTGAAATCGCCGTCAACGTCACCATCAACGTCGTTCTTGAGCAAGTCAGCGCCCAATTCATCGGGGAAGTCGGCAACTGGGCCGTTGTCGGAAGTCCACTGCCACAGGCCTGTCAAAAGCCCCATCCATGTGACAAACGCGTCACGGTTGTCAGTCATTTGGAAGTGGGAGATAGCAGATTCAATCGTTCCGTCACCGCCAAAGTCGTAGTGGTAGCAACCGCCCTGAGCACCAGGGGTACAGCTCCAGTTGTTGGAAGGACCACCCGGTGTCGCACCTTGATCGATGAACGCATCAGGTCGAGTAGAATATGGTGATCCAAACTGCGCGTTGACGCCGTTGAGAGGCATGTGGTAGGCAACAGCGTATTGGTATCCACAGACATAGCCTCCACCAAGGTTTCCTGCCGTCCATCCACACGATGACATGTTGATTGAACCACCCATTTTCGGGTCATCCGTGTCCATCAATCCATCGTTACCTTCGTCCTGATCCCACCAATCGGGTAAGCCGTCGGCATCTTGATCTGTGTCAAGGCCGTTTGTGAGTGAATCGCCATCGGCGTCAATGTCCCAATCGTTTCCACCGTTGTAAGGCGACCATCGAGCAAACATGAACCAGTAAAATTCTGGAACGGTTCCCGGAGTTGCTGGTGAAGTTGTCGCGTCGTATCCGTTGTAGTTGAGCATGACATCGGCGAATGGGTTGTGCCAGAAGAGGAGGTTCCAATGGTCGTCTGGGGCGTCCGAGTAGGGGGTGCTGTCTTGGCTTCCATCGAGGTTGCCACCGTCGTCAACTGGGTAATATGGGCGAGCGAAAGCATCGCTTGGATCATAATCGACCACACCACAGTTTCCGTCATCAGGGTCATAGATGTCTGCGATTCCGTCGTTGTCGTCATCCCAGTCAATGTCGTTTTCAAGGCCGTCCCCGTCGATATCTGAATCGACTGAGTTCGGGCCATCGTCACGGTAGAGTGCGCCGTTGATCGCGTGGAGGTCTGCATCGTTATCCAAGTCACAATCAGGATCGATGTCGAGTGCGTCGATGATTCCATCGTTATCGTCATCAACATCGTCCCAGTTCGCAATTCCATCGCCATCCCAGTCATTGAACTGTGAGAAGGAGGCACGGCGAGTTGTACAACGTGGGTCGGGATTGGTTGGGTTGGGGTTGGCCTGTGTTGGACAGTTCCATGTAGCGACATCAGAAGTCTTGTCGAGCGGGAAAGCATCTGCTTCGTTTTCGATTTGATCATCATCAAGATCGTATTCGAAGTTGCTTGCATCGCCACTCACGGTGATGTCGCCCAAGTTATCAGGCGTTGGCGTTCCACCCATATCTGGGTCAAGCCAGTCGTAGATGGAGTTGTAATTCTGGTCGAAGGGGCGAAGGCGGTCATCGTCAAGATCCTGATCATAATCAATTTCACAATCAGTGCTTCCATCGTTATCACCGTCTGCTCCCGGAATCTCGAAGGCGACTGTGTTCACTGATGCAACAGCAATCGATGCGCCTCCATTTCCACCATCGATGGTGATTTGAGTGCCAACGTCATAGCCATATCCTGGGTTGTTAATCGTCACTGCAGTCACAGCTCCACCGGCGGCAGGGTCTGCAACAATGTCAACAGTGAGGGATGTGCCAATCTGAGAGGTGGTGGCCACGCCTGTGGCCGTGACATAGCCTAGGCCGCCTGCAAGTGTTGCTGCGTCCAATGCTGTTGGCTCTCCATTGAGAAGACCATTGTAATCGCCCTTGTTGTCACCATTGACGTCGATATTGATGCACACATCGAGAATACCGTCGTTGTCGTCATCAGGGTCGGACATATCGAGGATCCCATCGTTGTCATCATCGGTATCTGCGCTATCTGGCGTACCGTCGTTGTCGTTGTCCGGGTCGAGGAAGTTAGGAATCAAATCGCCATCAAGGTCGCCGTCAACAATTGTGGTGAAGGCAGGGATGCCGTTTGGTGCATCTTGAGTCACCAAGGGTGCTGTCTCCGCGTTCACTCGGTTGAGTTCTGCACTCAGGAAGTTCACGCCGCCCGAATAAACTCGGTAGGAGTTGAAATCCCAAGTTTGTGCTGCATCGAAGAGGTTGCCAGCTTCTGTGTGGCTTGTGGTGATGGTTGAATCGTATGGGTGGGAGTCCTCAACGTCATCCACGCCATCGCCATCATCGTCGTTGTCAAAGTAGTCCTGAATGCCATCGTTATCTAGATCGCAAGGCCACTTGAATTGGTCAATTCGTGCGTCGTTGTCGTCATCTTCGTCGTATCGGCCTGGTCCTGAACCGTCGGAGTCTTCATCGGTGACGCCATCGTTGTCGTGGTCCATTGGATTCTGATCTGAAAGATAGAATGCGCCGACTGCAGCACCTGTCCACGGGTGGATGATGCTGGAATCGAGGTAGCGGTCGGTGGATACGTTTCGTGGATCCAGCCCAAGTGCTTCAAGAGCATCAATATCGATTGGCCCCTCAAGGATACCGTCGTTGTCGTCGTCCCAGTCTTCTGCATCGAGAATACCATCGTTGTCGTGGTCGAATGGGTGAGTGCCATAGCATCCGTCGAATCGCTCGAGCAAGTCGTAAATGCCGTCGTTGTCATCGTCAAGATCGTTCAAATCATCGATTCCGTCGTTGTCGTGATCGTTCTTTGCTGATTCTTCCAAGAGACCAACATACATTGGAGCGAGTGCTTCAATGGCGCTTAGGTCCGTGATGATACCAGACATCACACCAGGGTCGGCCCACATGAGGTCCGTGATGGAAGGGTGGCTGGTTTCATGCCACGGATCTTGGTTGCCGTTCCAATCACCTTGACCGCCTTGTGCGGTTGATTGTGCGATGCTTTGACCGATCCGTTGGCCTTCAACAAAGCCGGTGGTCTCTGCGGTGTTCGCCTCACTGAAGTCTTGGACGACGGCGAGGAGTGTGCTGGCAAGCATAAGGAAGACGATGGTCAGCGACATGCTGAGCTTTTGTCGGTTATGCAGTGTTTCTTTTTGTACGTGTGAGAGCATAAGGGCACCTCTGGAATCACCTTTCCACCGTCATGCCCTATTTGAAAGGAATGGCGCGCATGATGCTAATCGTATCACAGAATCGAATGTGTATCAATGCCAAAGCAAGCCGCAATGCTTTGAATTATTGAAAAAGGAAAAAGGGATTCTCGAGGGGCGAACCCCTCGAGAATCCGGCTCACCCGATGCCTCAACATCGGTGGTAACGATGTTCAATCAGTTCAACTTCAAGCTTCGAGTTCGTCGAGGATGCCGTCGTCATCGTCGTCGTCATCTTCGTTGTCGTCGAGTCCATCATTGTCATGATCGAATTGACCGGTAAGGGAGTTGCCGTCGTTTTGCTCAAACCAGTCGAGCAATCCGTCGTTGTCGTCGTCGTTGTCAGTTGCGTCCCAAATTCCGTCGTTATCATGGTCGTAGCGGTAAGCTCCAGTGGCACCGTTGATTTCATCGACGTCAAGAATGTCGTCGTTGTCGTCATCGGGGTCAACTGCATCATCCATGCCATCGTTGTCGTGGTCACGGGAGAGATCGTTGCCCATTTCGTCCATGTCGTTTCGGTTGTCAATGCCATCGTTATCGATGTCGAGGTCCACAGCATCGGAGATGCCGTCGTTGTCGTGGTCGTAGATGTTGGAGTTAGGATCGGCGTCGTTCACTTCTTCAGTGTCGTCGATTCCATCACCGTCATCGTCAGAGTCTTCGCTGTCATCAATTCCATCATTGTCGTGATCCATAGGGTTCTCGTCAATGGTGTCAGGAATGCCGTCGTTGTCATCGTCGTTGTCAACATCGTTAGGGATGCCGTCACCGTCGTTGTCGTTTTCGCCATTTTCAGCTTGGTTGTCGAGTTGTTGGCTCTGCTGCTGGTCGGTCTGTTGTCCCTGTTGGCCTTGTTGACCGTTTTGGGTTTGACCTTGCTGCTGCTCGCTCTGACCGTTCTGGTTTTGTCCGTTCTGATCTTCGCTTTGTTGGTCACCTTGCTGGCCGCCTTGTTCGCCGCCTTGCTGTTGTTGACCTTGGCCGTTATCTTGTTGCTGACCCTGCTGACCTTGCTGACCTTGCTGACCTTGCTGGCCTTGTTGGCCCTGCTGTCCTTGCTGTCCTTGCTGTCCTTGCTGGCCCTGCTGACCTTGCTGTCCTTGCTGTCCTTGTTGACCTTGCTGACCTTGTTGACCCTGTTGTCCTTGACCCTGGCCTTGTTGTTGGCCTTGTCCTTGTCCTTGACCTTGTCCCTGACCTTGTCCTTGACCTTGTCCTTGACCTTGTCCTTGACCTTGTCCCTGACCTTGTCCTTGACCTTGTCCCTGACCTTGTCCCTGACC
>Ga0208277_1000376_pt1 | contig 26704 bp, 28 predicted proteins | sample ETNtaG_5_FD_185782 | JGI IMG/M metagenome (GOLD analysis project Ga0208277, IMG submission 185782) | Marine microbial and viral communities from oxygen minimum zone, Eastern Pacific Ocean - ETNP201406SV205 (SPAdes) (version 2) | ecosystem: Environmental > Aquatic > Marine > Oceanic ...
TCAATATTTCAAACAGAGGCTGACAATTTTCCCGATAAGGTGAGTAGAATCTGGAATAAAATTCATGGTTTCTTTATTGTCAATTTCATAGTTTTTATTTTGATATCAATATTCTTTCACTGGTCTCTATTTTTTTTATTATGGTGGCTTCCAGCATTTACTTACTACAGTCTAATAATAAGAATCAGAAATATTGCTGAACATTGCGTAACACCTGGAGAAAGCGATTTTGATAAGACAAGAACTACTAAAGCTTCATTAATCATAAGATTCTTATTAGCTCCCCATAGGGTTAATTATCATCTAGAACATCATTTGTTTATGATGTGTCCATGGTATAACTTACCTAAAGCACATTTAATGATGTTAGAAAACGGATATAAAGATAAAATGTGCCTTGAGAATTCCTATAGAAGTGTTTTATCAAAAGCAGTGAGTGCATAACAATGACTAACGAAAAAGATTTAAAAGAAAAACTTACTCCAGAAGAGTATTACGTCACTCAAAATCAAGGTACAGAACCTGCCTTTAGTGGAAAGTATGATGGAGTAAAAACTCCTGGAACCTATCATTGCATAGTCTGTGATGTAGAGTTATTTAGCTCTGAATCAAAATATGATTCTGGTTCAGGTTGGCCAAGTTTTTGGGAACCTTCTCAAGAAGATAATGTGGCAACCGAACAAGACCATTCAGCAGGTATGGTAAGAACTGAAGTTCACTGCAGTAAATGTGAAGCACATCTTGGCCATGTATTTCCAGATGGACCTCAACCCACCGGGCTTCGATACTGCATCAACTCAGTTTCTTTAGATCTCAAACCTACAGAAGAGGAATAGGTCTGAGCGAAGACGTTTCATCTCAAAAAAAATCTTTAAGGCTTTTAGCTAGTAGCGGATTAGTTTCTTTCTGGACTTTTATATCCAGAATATTAGGTTTAGCAAGAGACATAGTTATCACAGGTCTTTTGGGAGCAGGAGTTGCTTTAGATACCTTTGTGGTTATTATGAAAATCCCGAGTGTATTTAGACGGCTGTTTGCCGAAGGTGCTTTTAATCAAGCATTCGTACCAGTTTTAACTGAGTATAAAGAAAAAGAAAAAGCTTCAGTTGAAAGCCTAATAAATAATACTTTTGGAGCTTTATCCCTAGTTCTTTTATTGGTGACAACTTTAGCGCTTTTATTTGCACCTATTTTTGTAATGTTATTTGCACCAGGCTTTTATGCAGAACCATTAAAAAAAGAACTTGCTATAGATATTCTTCAAATTACTTTTCCTTATTTGTTTTTTGTTTCTCTAGTCGCCTTTTCAGGTTCAATTCTTAACTCTTACCAAAAATTCTCTTTACCTGCATTAACTCCTCTTTTTTATAACTTGAGCTTAATTGTTGCTGCTCTATGGTTTGCTCCTCAATTGGAGGTACCCATTTATGCAATAGCATGGGGAGTATTTGCTGCTGGTATTATTCAAGTGCTTATTCAGATACCTGCACTAACTGCGATGGGTCTATTGCCTAGATTTAAATTAAATACTCAGCATCCAGGTGTAAGAAAAGTATTATTTCTGATGATTCCAGGAATAATTGCTGGCGGTGTGAGTCAGATTAATATGCTTATAGACACCATATTGGCTTCTTTATTGCCAACAGGCAGTCCCAGTTGGTTGTATGTTTCAGATAGATTAATGCAACTACCTTTAGGTATTTTTGCAATAGCAATTGGGACAGTTATTTTACCGCGCTTATCTTCATTATTTGTAACGGAGAATAAGTTAGCATTTTCAAATACACTGGATTGGTCAATTAGATTAATTCTTCTTATTGGCGTTCCAGCAGTAATAGGTTTAACCATGCTGGCTGAGCCAATAATACTTATTCTCTTTGAAAGAGGGGCCTTTAGCGCCAACGATTCTTTACAGGCCTCATATAGTCTGATTGCTTTGTCATTTGGATTAGTTGCCTTCATGATGATAAAAATTCTAACCCCAAGCTTCTTTGCTAGACAGGAGCCAAAAAAACCTATGTATGTAGCTTTGGCCTCTATGATTTTAAATGCTTTGCTTGCATGGTTTCTCGGATTCAATCTTGGCTACGGACATATAGGTCTTGCTCTAGCTAGCTCCATTTCTGCGTTTTTTACAGTGATAACTTTATTGTTAATGCTTTACAGTCGGAATATTTATCAACCTTCAAACGGATGGTTTTTATTTTGGATCAGATTGAGCTTTGCTTCTTTTTTCTTATCAGTATTTATTTATTATTTTGGTCAAGATGCGGCTTCATTAAGAGCTCTAACAGATTTTGGAAAAATATTTTATATTTTAAAAATCGTGATTCTGAGTATAGGTCTGTATTTACTTGCATTAAGATTGACAGGATTAAAAATTAAAGACTTTTTGAATTAGTATGTATTTAATTAGAGGAATCCAAAATATAGATCTCTTTTTGTCCAAGCATGAAGATGTCGATTTAATCGCAACGATAGGAAACTTTGATGGCCTACATCTCGGACATCAACATATTATTCAAAATATGCAAAAAGATGCAGAAACCAATGATTGGCAGAAGCTTGTTATTTTCACTGAGCCTCATGCTAGAGAATTTTTTGCTGAGTCTCTTGGAACTGACGAAGAAAAGCCACCTAGAATCTTTCCTTGGTCGCAGAAAGTTAAAAGATTAAAGGAACTTGGCGTTGAGTATGCTTTTTTTCTAAATTTTAATAACCAACTGCGAAAGATGACTCCGGAGGACTTTATTAATAACGTTTTATCTAGACTTTCTATCAAAAAGTTAGTTATTGGAGATGACTTTAGATTTGGCGCCAATAGAGAAGGGGATTTTAGCTTCCTTCAGCAATGGGGAGAAAAAAATAATATTTTAGTTGAGAAGACAAAAACTTTTTCTCTTCATGGCGAAAGGGTTAGCAGCACAAGAATTAGAGGTGCACTTACTAATGCAAATTTTGAACACGCAAAGGAATTGCTTGGGCAACCCTATACCTTCTATGGGAAGGTTGTTTATGGACAACAATTAGGTACCCAACTTGGAGTGCCCACTGCAAATCTATGGCTGCCTAAAAATAAACTACCAATTGCTGGAGTATATATTGTGAAAGTAGACCTAGAAGGTAAGACGTACGGCGGTATTGCAAATATGGGAGTTAGACCTACAGTTGACGGTCAAAACCCCGTTTTAGAAGTCCATATATTCGACTTTTCTAAGAGTATATATGGAAAGAAAATCAACGTAGAATTCCTTAAGAAGCTTCGAGATGAAAAGAAATTTAATGGGCTAGATGAATTAAAAGAACAAATTTTTAAAGATATTTCAACTGCTAAGCAATATTTCAGTTAAAGTGCCAAAAAATTTATTATGACTGACTACAAAGATACCCTAAATCTTCCAGTTACAGGTTTTGCCATGAAGGCTGGCTTGCCTATGAAAGAGCCTAAAATGATTGAATTTTGGGAAGACATAAACCTTACTCAAGAGATTGCTAAGGCCCGTAAAGGGAGAGAAAAATTTATTTTGCACGATGGTCCTCCTTATGCAAATGGTGAGATACATACTGGTCATGCTGCACAAAAAGTTTTGAAGGATATCGTCATCAAATCACAAACTCTAAATGGGAAATATGCTCCATTTGTGCCGGGTTGGGATTGTCATGGATTGCCTATCGAATTGAACGTAGAAAAAAAAGTAGGCAAGGTTGGACATAAGGTAGATGCATCAGAATTTCGTGATGCTTGCAGGAAATATGCTCACTCCCAAATAGAACTCCAAAAGAAAGATTTTAAAAGACTAGGTGTTTTAGGGGATTGGGACAATCCTTACGTAACAATGGATTTTTCTTTTGAAGCTAACATCATAAGATCTTTAGGAAAAATTATTGCAAAAGGACACTTACAAAGAGGTGATAAGCCTGTGCATTGGTGCGTAGATTGTGGGTCTTCTCTAGCAGAGGCTGAAGTAGAATATCAAAATAAAATATCTACTTCGATTGATTTTATCTTTCCGATACAAGACGAATCATTGTTGGAGATATTTCAAGCTGAAAGCAATAATAAGAACTTCGTCGCCAGCTGGACCACAACACCTTGGACATTGCCTGGAAATTTAGCTCTCACAATTAATGAATCTTTCTCATACCAGCTTATTGAAATTAAATTTAATAATCAGAATATCAACATCATCTTGGCAAAAGATTTGGTAGAGGCTACCTTAGAAAGAGTAGGCATTAATGAGTTTAAAGTATTGGGTTCTTGCCAAGGATCTTCATTACTTGGTCTAAAGGCCTCTCATCCTTATCTTGATCGTGATTCCTTAATAATTGCAGGTGATCATGTAACAACCGAAGCAGGAACAGGAGTGGTTCACACCGCCCCAGGACACGGATTAGAAGATTATGCTGTTTCCAAAGCAAATGGTCTTGAAGTATTAAGTCCTGTTAAAGGAAATGGAACATTTCATGAAGATGTTGAGCATTTTGCAGGTCAGTTTGTCTTCAAAGCAAATGAAAATATTATCCAATTGCTAAGAGAGAAAGAGGTTTTACTCTCCGAATCTTCATTTGAACATAGCTATCCTCATTGCTGGAGACACAAATCGCCAGTTATGTTCAGGGCAACCCCTCAATGGTTCATCTCCATGGAATCAGAAGGTCTACTAAAGCAATCTTTAAATTCTATAGAAGATGTTAGATGGGAACCGTCTTGGGGAAAAGCACGCATGGAATCCATGCTTGAAAGTAGACCTGACTGGTGTATTTCAAGACAAAGATCATGGGGAGTTCCCATAGCATTATTGATTCACAATGAAACTGGCGAACTTCACCCCAAAACACAAGAAGTGATAGAAAAAGTGGCATCTTTAGTAGAGGTTAGTGGTATTCAGGCATGGCATGATGTAGCCATTGAGGATTTAGTAGATGATCATCAAGATTATGAAAAGATAACAGATTGTCTAGATGTGTGGTTTGATTCAGGTGTTACACACGCATGTGTTTTAAGTGCTAATGATGAACTTCAATTTCCGGCGGATCTATATCTAGAGGGCTCTGATCAACATAGGGGGTGGTTTCAATCATCACTCTTAACGAGCATGGCTATAAATGAATGTGCTCCTTATAAGGCAGTCCTAACCCATGGCTTCGTTGTGGATGGCGAAGGAAAAAAAATGTCTAAATCTCTTGGTAATGTGATTTCTCCACAAAAAATCTGGGAAACCATGGGTGCAGATGTTTTACGGGCCTGGATTGCTTCTACTGACTATACGAAAGAAATCGTTTTATCGGATGATATTCTCAAACGATCTGCGGACTCTTATAGGAGGATTAGAAATACAATCAGATTCCTTCTGGGAAATCTTAATGATTATGATGGGCAAATTGTTCAACCTGATAAGCTTACTGAATTAGATAAGTGGATGATCTTAAGAAGCAAGAAACTACAAGAACAAATTAAAGATGATTATTTAAACTACAACTTTCATCAGGCTTTTCAGAAAATTCACAACTTTTGTGCTAACGACCTGGGTGGATTTTACTTGGACATACTGAAAGACAGACTCTACACAGCTAAATTAGATTCCAATGCAAGAAGATCTTCTCAAGTCGCTTTAGCTAATATTCTTCAGGCTCTGCTGAGATGGGTAAGTCCAATACTTTCTTTTACAGCGGAAGAAGCGTGGCAATCTTTAGATAGCAATATCAAATCTGTTCATTTACTTGAGTGGTTTGAAGATTGGGCTGAAACGGGAAATTTAAGATTCTCAGATGAAGAGTGGGAAAAGGTTTTAGAGATAAGATCTGAAGTAAATAAACATATAGAAGAGGCTAGAAATAATGAAATCATAGGATCTTCTTTGGATGCTGCCTTAGAATTATATTGTGACTCAGGTATAAAAAAGCTCCTTGATGAATTCGCTGAAGAGCTGAGATTCATTTTTATAACATCAGAAGCAACAGTTTATGAGATTGGTCAAGATGGTAATGAAACGAACATCGAAGGCTTAAAAATTAATGTCTCAAAAATCGGACATGAGAAGTGCGTTAGATGTTGGCACAGTAGACCTGAAGTAGGGACTATAAAAGGTCATGAAACTATTTGTGAAAGATGTTACGAAAATGTCGAAGAGAACGGTGAAATTAGAACTTTTGCGTAAGTGAGATACTTCTCATGAAAAAGGTCATATTTTTATTGTCTCTTGTCTCAATTGATCAATTAACTAAGTACCTGGTTCTAAAAAACTTTTTAATTGGCGAAAGCCTAAACCTGCTGCCAATATTAGATATTTATTTGATTCTCAACACAGGAATAGCATTTAGCCTCTTTGATGATGGAGGAAATTTTGGTAGATGGTTGCTAGTTTTTCTTACTCTCCTGGTCTGCTTATATTTAATTTTTATATTGATAACAGAATCACTTACCCGATACGAGTCATTAGCGTTATTACTGATCTTGTCTGGAGGCATAGGAAATCTATTAGATAGAACTTTCAGAGGTTATGTAATTGATTTTATAAACTTTTACTATGAGGCTTATTCTTTTTATATCTTTAATTTTGCCGATACATTTATAACAATTGGAGTTTTTATTTATATTCTTGATATAGTAATTTCTAAATCTAAAGCAAATGGAAATAAGGTTAGCTAATACTCGAGGGTTTTGTGCCGGAGTAGATCGGGCAATTGAAATTGTAAAAAAAGTCATAGAGATCCATGGTGCCCCTGTATATGTAAAACATGAAGTAGTTCATAACAAGACGGTAGTTCAAGAATTAAAGAATCTTGGCGCTATTTTTGTAGAGGATATTGAAGAGATCCCTGAAGGCGAGGTGGTTGTTTATAGTGCTCATGGAATTTCTAAAGCAGTAGAGGTTCAATCTGGCGAAAGAAATCTGGATGTTTTTGATGCAACATGTCCTTTGGTAAGTAAGGTCCATGCTGAAGTAAATACTTATGCCAAAATGGGTTTTGATTGCTTACTAATCGGTCATAAGAATCATCCTGAAGTTGAAGGGACAATGGGGCAGTTTGATACATCCTTTGGAGGAACAATAACCCTAGTTGAAAACATCGATGATGCCAAAAAATTATCTTTTAAGAACCCTTCCAATTTGGCTTTTGTTACTCAAACTACATTATCAGTAGATGATACAAAAGAAATTAAGGAATACCTTATTAATCAATTTCCTGATATTAAAGGGCCAAAAAAAGATGATATTTGTTATGCAACTCAAAACCGACAGGACGCAATTAAACAGCTGGCTTTAGAATCTGATCTTGTTCTGGTAATCGGGTCAGAAAACAGCTCTAATTCAAACAGATTAAGGGAAATAGCTGAAAGATCTGGTGTAGAGGCATATCTCATCGATAGTATTGACGACTTATCTTTGGATTGTCTTGAAGGAAAATCGAAAATAGGACTTACTTCAGGTGCTTCTGCTCCTGAACACCTCGTATCAGAAGTTATAGAAAAACTTTCTTCAGCCTATGGATTTAATTTGGTTGGAGATAAGAACCGAACAGACGAAGGGATATCTTTTAGGTTACCTAAAGGCTTAAGGTGATTAGAACCTTTCCTTAACTTTTTTGTCTAATAGAGGAACGGAGAAAAATATGAAACTACAATATCTTTTAACGGCTTTTTTAATTTGGATTTTATCTTCCAATATTTATGCAGCACCTAGAATATTGGATCAAATAAAAAAAATGGATTCAGATCGAGACGGGTCTATCACACTAGAGGAATTTAACTCCAATTCTTTAAATAGATTTCAACTTATGGATACAAATAGTGATGGTAATATCTCAGAAGAAGAGTTTCTCGCACCAATAAGCGCTCGTTTTGAAAGGATGGATTTAAACTCTGATGGAGTTATTCAGAGAAAAGAACTTAAAAAAGCGTTGAAACAATCCAGAAAGAATAAGAAGCAAGGCAAGGTGAAAGAGAAAAAGAAAAAGAAACCTAAACCATTCATTAAACAGTAGAGAATTTCTTGAACATAGATAATTCATTTTTTTTAGAAAAAGCAAAGATTTGTTTATCTCCGAATAGTTCTGACAGGAAATCAAATGAAGTCTCTCTATTGGTAATACATAACATTAGTCTACCCCCTGGAAACTACGGAGGTGATCATATTGAGAAGTTTTTTACTAATCAGTTGGATCATGAAGAGCATCCTTATTTTCAAGACATAGCAGATCTTAAGGTCTCCAGTCATCTTCTGATCAAAAGAGATGGTTCAATTACTCAGTTTGTGCCTTTTAATAAGAAAGCATGGCATGCAGGAATTTCCACTTTTAGAGGCAGAGAAGACTGTAATGAATTTTCAATAGGAATTGAGCTAGAAGGGACTGATGAAAGTAAATATGAAAAAGAACAGTATGAATCTCTTATTTCTGTTACCAAGGAATTAATGTCTTTTTTTCCGGACATAAAAAAAGAAACTATAGTCGGACATTCTGATATTGCACCTGACAGGAAAACAGACCCTGGCAAATCGTTTGATTGGAATTATTTCAGATCTAATTTAGATTAACTTTGCCGCCAAAGAGGCTCCTTAATCCCCAATTCTTGATTAATACTTCTTGCAATGACAAACAGTAAATCAGAGAGTCTATTTAAGTAAATTAATTTATTCCTCTCAATGGCTTCATTTTCATTTAATTTAACCAATGATCTCTCACATCTTCTGCATACTGACCTTGCGTATTGAGATAATGCGGCTGCATGATTTCCTCCTGGCAAAATAAAGTTTTCTAGTTCAGGTAGTACTTCATTTAAATCTTGAATTTGTTCTTCAAGAAACAATATCTCTTCTTCGGAGATGGAATTCTGGGTCCCGATAGATAGAGAACCTCCGATATCAAATAAACAATTCTGTATCCTTCGGAAGGTTAATCTAAAATTACCAGATTCACTCAGTGAATCTAGATAACCTATTAAAGAGTTTAGTTCGTCTATTTCACCAATAGAGTCAATTATAGGATCTGCCTTACTCACCCTGGATCCATCAGCCATACCCGTTGTTCCTTTATCTCCAGTCTTGGTTGTAACCTTAGTTATGCGTTTATTCATCTATTTTCCTAATTCGTAATGCAATTTAAACCATATTGATCTTCCTTGATTTAAATAAAATGCATTAGAAGCAGCTGCAGTAAAATAATTTTTATCTAAAACATTCTCTAATTTGAGTGATAATTTGGTGCTCATATTTAATTCTTTTGTTACTGATAAATTTAATAGACTGTAAGAGGGCAGCTTGATATCCCCAAAATCTTTTCGTTTACCAAAGTTAGATAAATTAATCGTTCCAAGATAGCCATAAATATCTTTTGTTAAAGTTAAGCTTCCTGAGGTTTTTGATCGTCTTAACAATTGCTTACCCTCATTATCTTCTGGATCCTGAGATCTCATTAAGATCATTAAATCCCATTCATCCATGTTTAACTTATATCTAACCTCTATTCCTTTATTTGATGATTTAATTATATTTTTTAGAACATAGTCTTGATAATCAAAATCGATCAAGTTTGAGAGTTTATTACTAAATACGGATATATTTAAATCTGAATTTTTGTTTATTTTTTTTATATTAATTTCGGTTGATTTATTGATCTCTGGTTTTAGGTCAATATTACCCCCAAAACCATATAACTCTGAGCTAACTGGTGATCTGAAAGAGGAAGCATTAGATATACCTACTTTCCACTTTTGATTTAATTCTCTTAATAATTCTATGTTCCAAGATAAGTTGGTACCGTATTTATCATGATCAGTATTTCTAAGTGAGGCACTAAAAAAATTCTCAAAGAAATTTAAATTAACGGAAGTAAAAATAGATTTGCTTTTAATATTTTCTTTGTACGAAGTCCCATAACTCAAGTAATCAACCTCTTCATCTTCCTCATCAATTCCCAAAATAAATTCATCAGGCTGCTGTGAAAAAGAAAAATCTGAGATTACAAACTCTACAAAATCTCTATGAGTATTGGTTATATCTATCTGCCCTAAAAAATTTAAATCGTTTTGTTGAATGAAATCCTTAGACTTACTTATATTTAGGCTATATGTAAAAGCATTTTTAATATCGTCTGTGATTCCAATACCATGAGCATAGTTTTCATAATCCTGTGAAACTGGAGTTCCAAAAAGTAAATACTCTATTTTTCCTTCAGCCAACCATGATGACAGTGCAAATTCAGCAAAATCGGAATTAATTTCAAGACTACTGATAGTGGTAGAATTTTCATATCCGCGATCAAGTGTAGAATTAGAAAGAACAGGATAACCATCAGTATCGGTTTTCGATCCTGCTAGGTTAAAAAACGCTTTATCTGTTACTTGTTGATCAAATCTAAATGATTGTTTTTGATAATTATCGGGACCGATATTAATCCCAATAGAGGATTGAGAAGTTTCGTTAATTGGTCTCGTGGATATATCAATGACTCCACCTATAGCAGAAGATCCATGAACTGCCGACAAAGGTCCGTAACCTATTTCTATATTTGAAATCAATTCAGTATCTAAGTTGTAAATGGAAGCGCCACCGGCCGTACCTGGATTAATTTTTATGCCATTTATTTTTACAACGGCATGATTACTATTACTTCCTCTTAAGAAAATAGATGATAACTGTCCCATTCCACCGTTACTGCTTACATCAATAGCAAGAGACTCTCTTAGAAGGCTGGATAAGTTCTTAGGTTGAGTTTTTTCAAGGAATTCTTTATCAATTTTATCAACGACAAGGACTGTATCTTCTAGAAGTTTAGGGAGTGATGATACAACTGTTACTGTTTCGTAATTTTCAAGTTCGTCTGACAAACCATAGGAAAAGAAAAACACCAGTATGGCTACTGATTTGATTCGATACATAAATCACCCTTCGTAATTAAGTTAATATGTTTTTGGCCGGTATCCGGGCTTAAGAATTTAAGTAATTTCTAACGCCTTCCCGTTTTCACAGTGACATATGTTAAAAATCTTCTATTTACCGTTGCGAGGGCAGCACTGGATTATCTATTCACCAGTTTCCCGTTTAACCCTTTTTAGGGCACCAGCTTGAATCATACACTTTTTAATTTTTATTAATTACTTTTTTTGTTTCTGTTGAGGGCTTAAACTTAAAATTAAATATATGGAGGAAAGGTAATATGGCATCTTTTGATATTAAATCAGAGCTCGATCATCATGAGTTAACGAACGCGGTAGATCAGGCAAATAGAGTTCTGCAAAATAGATTTGACTTCAAGGGTACTGGAGCGCAATTTTCTGTCGATGAAAAGCAAATTCATTTATCCGCTAATGAAGAGTTTCAAATTCATCAGATGTCTCCAGTTTTAAATGAATCTCTTGCTAAGAGGGGAATCGACCTAAAAAGCTTAAAACCACAAGACATTGAAGTCTCTGGAGGAACTGCTCAACAGAATATAGATCTACAAGAGGGAATTGATAAGGAGTTAGCAAAAAAGATAACTGCGTTAGTCAAACAGTCTAAATCGAAGACCCAAGCATCTATCCAAGGAGACAGTGTAAGGATAACTGGAAAGAAAAGAGACGAACTGCAAGCTATCATTCAATTGGTTAAAGATCAAAATTACGATATACCTCTTCAGTTTGTAAATTTTAGAGACTAGTAATTCATGTTGAAGAATATAACAATTGGTAGCCTCGGTTTTTCCTCTGGCCTGCCTTATATTCTTATTTTTTCAACGCTTGGGGTTTGGTTAGCTGATATAGGTATAGAGTTGTCTTTAATTGGTTTTTTTGCGTGGATAGTATTAACTTACTCTTTAAAGTTTCTTTGGGCACCCTTAATTGATAATTTTTCAATACCCATTTTAAATCGTCTGGGATTTCGAAAGAGTTGGATCCTATCTTCTCAGATCTTAATTGCAATCTGTCTATTGCTTCTTTCTATAATCAATCCTTTAGAAAGTTTATATTTTTTTGCATTTATAGCCTTTCTTGTAGCTTTCTCAGGCTCTATACAAGATATTGCTATTGATGCATTTAGGATTGAACTTGCAGAGCTGAATCAGCAAGGCAACTTAGCAGCAAGTTATCAGTTTGGCTACAGAATGGCTATACTTGTATCAAGCTCATTTGCTTTAATTTTTGCTTCAGATTATGGATGGAGCTCAACTTACCAGTTGATGGCATTTTTGATGTTAATTGGCGTAATTGGTGTCTTGATATGTCCCGAAGGAGTGAATGACAGTCTTCAAAAACTCACTCTTCAAAATTCTATTGTCTTACCACTAAAAGATTTCATATCTCGTTTTGGCTTATTTTTCGCTTCATTTCTTCTTATGATAGTTGCCACTTATCGTCTGACTGATATTGTTATGGGTCCCATGGCTAGTCCTTTTTATCTAGAAAAAGGGTATACCCTAAAAGAAATAGGTTACGTGGTTAAAGTCGTTGCAGTGATGGCTTCTATATTAGGTTTCTTTTTGGGTGGTCTATTAGTAAAAAAATTGGGTGTAAAAATCACATTAATCATTGGTGCTTTGCTAGTCTTGATTACGAACCTAGCCTTTTCGTCAGTAGCATTACTCGATAAAGACCTATCACTACTAGGTTTAGTTGTCGGAGCAGATAGTTTAGCTGCAGGTGTGGTTGGAACAGCCAATATAACCTTCCTCACAAGCCTAGTTTCAAAAAAATATACTGCTGTTCAGTACGCATTGCTTACTTCTTTTATGATGCTCCCAGGTAAAATATTCAGCGGCTTTTCTGGGTTAATAGCAAGCTTTTTCAAGTCTATTTACGGCACAGAATACGGTTGGATGTGCTTCTTTATATTTACATCTTTGTTGACTGTACCCAGTATTATATTGCTCCTTTATTATATGAAAAGAGAGCATTAATGGTTTATATCTACAGAACTATCTTTGTATTAACATTTCTTTTTATCAGTTTCTCCGCCTTTACCCCTACTAATTCTGATGGATCTATTCCTTACCTCGATAAGGTCCTTCATTTTTCGGCCTTTTTATTTCTGACCTTTCTCCTAGATGCCTCCCTTAGAAATCCTATTAGCTCACAAAAATATTCTATATTTTTCTTAGTTGCCTATGCTGCATCTATTGAGTTTATTCAATATTTCTTACCTTATAGATCGGCAGAAAGTTTAGACTTTTTAAGTGATTTACTAGGAATACTTGTTTATTTATATTTTGCCCCAAAAATATATGCTAAGACTTCAAAATGAGATATTTTTTACTATTTTTACTAATCTTCCCGTTTATAGAAATATACGCTCTTATTGTTTTGGGAGGCTATTTAGGAGCTTTTAACACGATTTTTTGGATTATCCTTTCGGGAATAATAGGTATTTATCTTCTTAGAAATCAGGGTATTAAGACTTTACTAGATATAAGAACCCAAAGTACAACCTTTGAACCCACCGCAGATAACTTCTTAAAAACCTTATTTACTCCAATTGGTGGATTTTTTCTTTTAATACCAGGGTTTATAACTGATTCTTTGGGAATATTAATCCTTTTGCCTTTAACAAGAATTTTTATTCTAGGTTTGTTATTCAATTCAATAAGCCCAATATATAGAAAGAGGTCTAGCCAAAACACTCAGGATGACTGGATAGAGGGCGAATTTAAAAAAGATAAATAACACCATAAGGCTTGAAAAAAGTTTAAAAATCCCAACATATGTTGAGAGAGAGGTTTTAGCTAACTTTAAAACAGCATTGACGTGTGATTTCAACTGATTAGAATGGCGAGCCTTTCGTAGAAACAATTTAAATTTTAAATAAATTTTTGGAGAAACCAGATGAAATTTAGACCATTGGCAGATCGCGTTTTAGTTAGACGCACTGATGAGGAACAAACCACCGAAGGTGGAATTGTTCTACCTGGATCAGCAGCTGAAAAACCTTCACAGGGTGAAGTTGTAGCTGTAGGACCTGGAAAAACTTTAGATAACGGCGAAGCGCAAGCTGTTTCAGTGAACGAAGGCGACTTAGTTGTATTCGGACAATATGCCGGTAGTAATACGGTTAAAATTGATGGGGATGAGCTTGTTATTCTTAACGAACAAGACATTCTTGGTGTTTTAGAAAACTAATTTAATAAAGAGAGGAAATAATGGCCAAAGAAGTCAAATTTAGTGATGCAGCTCGTCAAGGTATGTTGGCGGGTGTAAATATACTTGCAGATGCAGTAAAAGTTACGCTTGGACCAAAAGGTAGAAATGTAATTTTAGATAAATCATTCGGTGCACCTACCGTTACCAAAGATGGTGTATCAGTTGCAAAAGAAATAGAGTTACAAGATAAGTTTGAAAACATGGGAGCTCAGATGGTAAAAACTGTAGCTTCTCAAACTTCAGATGAAGCAGGTGATGGAACAACAACAGCTACTGTCTTAGCTCAATCAATAGTTAATGAAGGTTTGAAATCCGTCGCTGCGGGATTTAATCCAATGGATCTTAAAAGAGGTATAGATAAAGCAGTTGCGGCTGCAGTTGAAACACTTCAAGATGCCTCTGAACCTTGTGAGGATGATACTGCTATTGCCCAAGTTGGTACAATTTCAGCTAACAGCGATACGGCTGTGGGTGAGATAATCGCCGAAGCCATGCAAAAGGTGGGCAAAGAGGGTGTTATCACTGTTGAAGAGGGTTCTGGTATAGAAAATGAACTAGAAGTTGTAGAAGGAATGCAGTTTGATAGAGGATATCTTTCTCCTTATTTTATAAACAATCAAGAGAGAATGACTGCAGATCTGGATGATCCATTTATCCTTCTTCATGATAAGAAAATTTCTAATATAAGAGATCTACTTCCTTTACTTGAGGCCGTCGCTAAAGCTGGCAGACCTCTATTAGTATTAGCAGAGGATGTTGAAGGTGAAGCCCTGGCTACATTAGTAGTTAACAACATGAGGGGTGTAGTTAAGGTAGCAGCTTGTAAGGCTCCAGGTTTTGGAGATAGAAGAAAAGCAATGCTTGAAGATATTGCAATTCTAACTGGAGGAACAGTTATTTCTGAAGAAGTAGGACTTTCTTTAGAAGGTGCAACTATTGAAGATCTCGGCCAAGCTAAGAAAGTTGAACTCAATAAAGAGGATACAACTATCATAGATGGTGCTGGTGCTGCTGATGCTATCTCAGGAAGAGTCACCCAAATTAGAGCTCAGATAGAAGATACCTCCTCGGACTACGACAGAGAGAAACTTCAAGAAAGAGTCGCTAAGCTTGCAGGCGGTGTTGCCGTAATCAAAGTTGGTGCTGGTTCTGAAATCGAAATGAAGGAAAAGAAGGCTAGGGTAGAAGACGCTCTCCATTCGACTAGAGCAGCAGTAGAAGAAGGAGTTGTTGCTGGCGGTGGAGTGGCTTTAGTTAGGGCTCAACAAAAAATCGAAGGACTAACTGGAGATAATGAGGACCAAAATGTAGGTATCAATATTGCCCTTAGAGCTATGGAGTCACCTATTAGGCAAATCACCAATAATGCCGGTGAAGAAGCCTCAGTTGTTCTTGATAAAATCAAGGATGGCAAAGGTAACTTCGGATTCAATGCCGGATCAGGCGAATATGGCGATATGATTAAGATGGGTATTTTAGATCCTGCCAAGGTTACAAGAACTGCGCTTCAAGCTGCAGGTTCAGTGGCTGGTCTCATGATCACTACTGAAGCCATGATTGCTGACGCTCCTGATGAAGGTGGCGCTGCGGGTGGAATGCCTGGTGGAATGCCTCCTGGAATGGATATGGGCGGCATGGGCGGCATGATGTAAATAATCATGTTACGAAGAGAAAAGCCCTTAGGGGCTTTTTTCTTTTCTAGAACAAATAATTTATAAGTGTTTATAATTTAGGTATCATTCAAATCAATAGGGAGGGTTTATGGACGAGTTATTTAATATGTTATTTAGATTTGGTCACATCCTAGTAGGTATTACCTGGATCGGCCTTCTGTACTACTTCAACTTTGTGCAGACTGAGTATTTCAAAGAAGCAGAGGAAGATGCAAGAAAGGATGCAGTTGCAAAATTAGCGCCAAGAGCACTTTGGTGGTTTAGATGGGCAGCATTTCTAACTTTCTTAACTGGCCTTGCATTATTGCATTACATTTCCGTGAAGATAACGCTAGAAATTATTTTAGGAGCTGTAATGGGTACATTGATGATGCTCAATGTATGGGGAATAATATGGCCTAATCAAAAAATTGTTATTGGTTTAAAAGAAGGTGATGCAGCTGCTGCAGGTCCAAAAGCTGCGCTAGCTTCAAGGACAAATACACTTTTCTCAGTAGGAATGTTGTATTTCATGGTGGCTTCAGCACACTATCCAGCATCTGGACAAATACTTGGAGCTAATCTAGAAATGACAGGTCTTTTAGTTGGACTGGCTGTGATTTTTGCGATAGAAGCAAACGCAATATGGGGAAAAATGTTACCTGCGATTACTTCTGTACGAAGTGTAATAGTTTCTAGCTTTGTCCTTTGTATTGCTTTATCGAGCGTCGCTTATTACCTTTAAATGACAAATTAAAAAAAGGGGCATTGGCCCCTTTTTTTTGATAAAAAATCTTAATATCTAAAGGAGAACTCCTATGAATGATAAATTTAAAGAATGTCTATTAGAGGTTTATCACGCCGAACAAACTGGAGAGATTATATTTGAAGCACTGCTTAAAAATGCAAGAAATGAAGAAGAGAGATTTATATTTGCTTCAATGTTGCAGTTAGAAACAGAAGCTAAAGCGATCATGAGACCAACATTAATGAGATTAGGGTTGTCCATAGAAGAAAACCCCTTATCTAGAGAACAAGGAATCAAAATCGGTCAAACCTTTCAAGAAATCTCTTTTGAAGACCTCATTCTTAACATTAAAAATTCTGTCGAGAGCATTTACTTGCCTCAATACGAAGAACTAGCAACTTTAATAACTGAAGAAGATAAAGAAAGTATCTGGCTAGCTAAGTTTATGGGAGATCACGAAAGGGCTCTTTTATTGGCTTCAAACAATATAATTGATAAGAGTGAAGAGCATATCAAACCAGTCACTGACATGCTTCGTTTCCCTATAGCTTACAGATAATATGCATTATCTTTTGCTTAGTTCTTAAGAGTCTTGATTCTCGATATAAATTGATCTGCTAGGGAAGGCAAATTCTGAATTATGCTTCTCAACAACACGCATGATATTGAATATTAACTCTTGCTTAACTTGAGAAAATTGAGTGTAACTAATTACATCCATATAACACAATATAGTTAAATCGATCGAACTAGACCCTAATTCGGTTACTCTGACAAAATTTTCTTGACCTGGGTTATGGACAAAATTTTCACTATTATTTATGTACTCTTCTATTTCTTTGCAAATATTTTCAAGTTGTTCGGCTTTTGTGCTGTAAACCAGATTTACGGTCCAGAAGATTCTCCTGTAGCTCATATCTTGATGATTTATCACCTGAGAATCTGAAAGATCTGTGTTTGGAACAAATACAGGAGATGTATCCAATAGTCTGACCTGAGTAGATCTAAAATTTATTGACTCCACTATTCCATGAAGTCCATCCCCAATTCTTATTCTATCTCCAGGTTGAAATCTTTTTTCACTCAGAATAAAAATACCCGCAATAATATTTTTAAACATATCTTGAGCACCTAAAGCTACTGCTACTGAGAAGAGACCTAGACCAGCGATAATAGGGCCAATTTCTATGCCCCATATATCAAGCATCATTGTGATACCCACCAACCAAATCAACACTCCAGCAACTCTGCTAAGCCAAGTTGTCATTGCCGGCGTTAGCCAAGAAGTATCGCTTAATAAATTAAGTAATGGCTTAGTTAAGTTAGCTAGAGCACTAAAGATGGTATAAACAACCAACATTTTGACTAAATTAGTTGCCAATAGATCTAATGATCCACTGAAAGGCAAATAAGATGTAATTAGATATAGTCCGAAAGCTATTGGAATTAAGCCAAAAGGACCTCTCAATGATTCAATTATTTCATCGTCTAAAGTAGTTTCCGATTTTTCAGTAAGACTAGCAATTTTGTCGAGAAGATAGGTATTCATGAGCGATCTGGCTACTAGAGATCCTATAAAAATGGCCAGACAAATAATTAAGTTATCTATTCCTATTCCTCTTATGCCTTGTTCCCATGTCTCCACTACAAGATTCCAAAATTCATTTATCATTCTTGCTCCTCATCTGGTTCATTGTTGTTTTCTATTTTCTCTAACTTAGCTAATTTAATAACATTGTCTTTAATGAGCACTGTTTCAATTCTATAACCTTCTATTGTTAAACCAATGTTGGTGTCAGGTATAGTCTGAATTTCTTCAAGAATAAGTCCACTTAAAGTTTTAGGACCTTCTGTTGGTAATTCCCATCCAAGTCTTTTATTCAAATCCCTAACCATCATTCCACCTTCAATAAGATAAGTTCCATCTGCTTGAGGCATGATATCCATTTTTTCTATAGATTCTGTTGTTATTTCTCCGACAATTATTTCTAAGATGGCCCTGAGAGTAATAATGCCTTCTATATCACCATATTCATCTACTATTAAACCTACTCTCCGCCCAGAAGATTGAAAATTAGCTAATTGTTTATAAAGCGGAGTATTTTCCGGAACAAATAAGGGTTCTCTTAGTTCAGACTTTAGATTATCAATAGTCTGTATATTGTTTCCTAAAAAATCTGCTTTTTTATTCACAGATAAAAAACCTAGGATATTATCAATAGAGTCCTCGTAGCAAGGAATGTATGTGAAGTCTATGTTTTGTAACTGACTCAAAATTTCTTCCATGCCATCACTTAGATCGATTCCGATTATTTCATTTTTCGGGATCATCACGTCGTTAACAGAGAGGTAATCCATATCAAAAATACCCATCAACATCTCTTCTTGCCTTTTTGGAACACCTGAACTTTGCAGAAGAGTCCGGAGTTCTTCAGGTCTTAGTTCATCTTTATCGGCACTGTCCAGATCAATACCAATCAATCTGGTTACACCATTTGATACAAAACTAACCAATGTAATTAAAGGACTCAAGGCCTTGGACAAGGGCTTGAGTATGTAAGAAGCAGGGAAGGCAATACTTTCAGGTTTGAGGGCAGCTATAGTTTTAGGCATCACTTCAGCAAATATGATCATGACGATAGTCATGAACACCGTTACCGCTAGAACGGCACTATCACTCCATATTCTAATTGCCACTACAGTTGCCAGCGCAGTAGAAAGTGTATGTGTGAAGTTATTTCCAATTAAAATAACCCCAAGCAGCCTATCAGTTCTCTCTATAAGCTTTGATACTCTTTTAGCAGATTTATTCTTTTCTTTAACAAGGTGTTTCAATCGATAGCGGTTGATAGCCATCATGCTAGTTTCAGAGCCAGAGAAGAATGCAGACATAAGCACAAGAAATGCTATTGCCGCCAAGAGGATCCAAAGGGGTATTTCGCTCAATTTAATATATCCTTAATAGGATCTGAGATGTGAAAAGTATGTTCAAGTAATATAAATATAACTTCAAAGCCATCATTATAACCATTTGTTGCTCTTTCATTGCAATAAAGATACAAATTTTCCTTGAAACAGGTGGCTTATGCACTAGAATAGGCGCCTTTTTAGAGATTACTCATTAGATATTTATAAATGTTAACAATTAGATTAGCTCGATCTGGAGCAAAAAAGAGACCCTTTTATCATGTAAGTGTGGCTGATTCTCGTATGCCTAGAGACGGAAGGTTCGTTGAAAGAGTTGGATACTATAATCCTATAGCTTCAGGTCAAGAAGTGAGACTGCAATTAGATTTAGAAAGAATTGACTACTGGATTGGTCAAGGCGCACAGCCCAGTGACAGAGTATTGAATCTCCTTAAACAAAACAAAGAAACACCTGAGCAAACTGAAAAAAGATTGGCTGTTAAAGAAATCAAACGACAAAAAAAGCTTGCTAAAAAGTTAGCTGAAAAAGAACCAGCAGAAGAAGCAGCTCCAGCAGAGGAAGCCCCTGCAGAAGAAGTAGCGGAAGCAGCTCCAGCAGAAGAAGCAGCTCCAGCAGAGGAAGCCCCTGCAGAAGAAGCAGCTCCAGCAGAGGAATCAGAGGATAAAGAAAAAGATTCTTAATTCTCTGTAGTTTCTTATGCGGTCCAGTGACCGAAAAATCCTAATAGGAAAGCTAGGCAAACCACATGGCATAAAAGGTTATGTCTACTTTCACTACTATGGACAAGACTTATCCAATTTACAGATCTATGAAAATTTGCAAATCCAGGATCACGGCTCATTCAAATTAGACAGAGTTCAACAAAAAGCTAATAGATTAATCATAAAACTAGCGGGATTTAATGATCGTAATTTAGTTGAGAATCTACGGAATAAAGAAGTTTATATTAACGAAACCGAACTTCCTTCTCTAGATGAAGGAGAATATTACCTTTACCAATTAGAAGGTCTATTAGTTAAGAACTTAGAGAATAGAACCCTCGGAATGGTCAAGCGCACTTTTGGAACTAAATCTAATGAAGTTCTTGTTATTGAAAGTACTGAAGATAGTGTTGATGATGAGGAAAGGCTTCTGCCTTATGTAAAACCAGAAGTTATCAAAGAAATTAACTTAGATGAAGGTCTGATAGTAGTTGATTGGCCTGAAAGTTATTAGCAAATGAAATTTAACGTAATTACTATTTTTCCTGAATTAATTAATGACTTCATTAATCATGGGCTAATCTCTAAAGCATTAACCAAAAATATAATAGAAGTTCAAACATGGAATCCAAGAGACTTCAGCGAAAATCCTACTGGAAGAATTGATGATAAGCCTTTTGGTGGTGGGCAGGGCATGCTCTTACAAGCTGAACCTTTAATTAAAACTATTGAACAAATTAAACTTCAAAGCAATACACACGTAATCTTTATGGCACCACATGGAAACGTTTTTGATCAGAATAAGGCTCATGAACTTAAGACCAAAGAAGATTTGACTATCATTTGTGGAAGATATGAAGGGATAGATAAAAGAGTTGAAGAAAGTTCAGTAGACGAAGTTATCTCTATCGGAGATTTTGTTCTTAATGGAGGAGAGCTCCCAGCTTTGGTGGTAATAGAGACCATTGCAAGACAATTGAAGGGCTTCATAGGAAATGAAATTTCTTTAAAAGACTCTTTCTCCAATGGTCTTTTGGAGCATCCCCAATACACACGTCCAGAAAAGAGTGCATACGGCAATGTTCCTGAAATTTTACTGAGCGGCAATCATGAAATGATTAGTAGATGGGAATTGAAGGAATCATTAAAATTAACTTTACAAAACAGACCTGAACTTCTTGAAAAGAAGAAACTTTCGGATTTAGAAAAGGAATTATTAAATGAAATTAAAGATGAATAATCGATCTTTTATCTGATAGAATGCGCATCCTAAACAGGACTATATCAACGTGAATAAGAATAAATACATACAAACCGTAGAGTCTTCTCAGTTAAGAGATGATATTCCAGATTTCTCTCCTGGAGATACCATTGTTGTTGATGTAAGGGTGGTAGAAGGCACCCGAGAAAGGCTTCAACCTTTTGAAGGTGTTGTGCTTTCAATCAAGAAAAGAGGATTAGGGTCTGCCTTTATAGTTCGAAAAATATCCAACGGAGTAGGTGTAGAAAGAACTTTTCAAACTCACAGTCCCATTATAAGCTCTATAAAAGTAAAAAGACGTGGAGATGTGAGACAGGCTAAGCTTTTTTATCTTAGAGAGAGAACAGGCAGATCTGCAAGAATCAAAGAAAAACTAAGCTAAATTTTTCCTGCTCATTAGTTTATGAGCTCAGACATTACTAATTCAGATATCCTCATTGATAGCTTTATTGATGAGCTTTGGCTCGAAAAAGGATTGAGTAAAAATACTTTATCGGCGTACAGGCATGACATTAGCTCTTTCTCAGTTTGGTATAAAGGCAGTTCTCTTCTTGATGTTGATAGAATTGACCTCCTTGATTATCTTGCCGAGAGATTGAAGCAAGGCTATAGCAGCAGATCAACAGCAAGGTCACTTTCAAGTCTAAGGGCTTTTTATTCTCACTTAACAACTAAATATAATTTAAAGCAAAATCCAACCTCCAGGGTAGATAGCCCCAAATTGGGTCATTCATTGCCTAAAACTCTTTCTGAAGAAGACGTAGAAAAGCTTATTCAAGCTCCAGACGTAGAAGATGATATCGGTCTAAGAGATAGAGCTATGTTGGAATTAATATATGCTTGTGGTCTTCGAGTAACAGAGTTGATCAGCTTAGACATTCTGAACATTAATTTACGTCAGGGAGTTATAAGGGTCATAGGAAAAGGTGAAAAAGAAAGGTTAGTGCCGATGGGAGAAGAGGCGTTAGACTGGATTCAGAAATATATTAATTTGAGTCGCCCTAATTTATTAAAAAATAACAATAAGGTTACGGAACTATTTCTCAGCAAAAGAGGTAAGTCCATGACGAGACAAACGTTTTGGTACAGAATTAAAGAATATGCACTCAAGGCATCAATAAATAAAGAACTTTCTCCTCATACTTTAAGACATGCTTTTGCAACGCACTTAATAAACCATGGAGCAGATCTGAGGACTGTTCAATTGCTTTTAGGGCACTCAAGTTTATCTACTACTCAAATATATACAGAAGTAGCTAGACATAGAATGAAAGAATTACATAATGAGCACCACCCGAGGGGTTAATATGCTAAACAAATCAAAATTTCATACTTTTTTTATAATTCTCATGCTATCAGTAGGCTGCAGTGCTGAAACTTCTGAGGATTTGAGTGAGATTCAGGTGGTAAAAAATAAGCTAAATGAAATCCTGCCAGAAGAGATTGAGCTTTTATCCGTTCAAGAAACTGATATGACAGGTTTTTTTGAAGTAAATTTTGAGGGAATTGAACCTCTTTATGTTTCTTCAGATGGCAATTACTTGGTTTCAGGTGATATATATTTAATAACGAAGGATGGCTTAGTTAATAAATCAGAAGCAAGAAGAGATTATCAAAGAAAAACACTAATTAATAATTTAGATACGAAAGAGTTAATAACATTTGAACCTGAAGATTATATTCATAATATTTTTGTCTTCACGGATGTTGATTGCGGGTACTGCAGGCAGTTTCATAATCAGATAGATTCTTATCTTGAATTAGGAATTAAAGTTAATTATTTAGCCTATCCCAGAGCAGGAATAGGATCAGAATCCTTTAAAAAAATTACCTCTGCTTGGTGCAGTGAGGATTCGAATTACTCTTTAACAAAGCTTAAGCAAGGTAAAGAGATTGAAACAAATCTCTGCGCAGATAATCCTGTAGAGAAACATTTTAAATTAGGCAATGCTATCGGAGTGCAGGGAACCCCTTCCATAATAACCGACGAAGGAAAGATGATACCTGGTTACTTACCTCCTCAAGATTTACTTAATATTCTTACAACTAAGAGCTAGAATCAAGGCATGGATAGTAATTTCCCAAGGATCAATCAATTACCACCATATGTATTTGATGAGATTCAAAGTTTAAAAGCTTCTGCAAGAAAGAGAGGCGAGGATATTATAGATTTTGGAATGGGAAATCCTGATCAACCAACTCCAGATGAGATTGTAGACAAGTTGAGAGAGGCAGCGTTAGATGGAAGTACGCATAGATACTCTCAATCAAAAGGTATACCTAGACTAAGAAAATCTATTTGCGACTGGTATCAAAGAAAATATCAAGTTGAACTGGATCCTGAAACTGAAGCAGTGGTCACAATGGGATCTAAAGAAGGTCTTGGTCATTTGGCGCTTGCAACATTAGACAAGGGAGATGCAGTTTTAGTTCCTAATCCATCCTACCCAATACATCCTTACGGATTTGTAATAGCTGGAGCTGATATTAGGCATGTCCCAATAGGAGAAGATATAGATTTCTTTTCTGAGTTAGAGTCTGCGATGAAAAATTCTTTTCCAAAACCTAAGATGCTCGTCTTAAACTTTCCCGGCAATCCATCTACAGAATGTGTAGAAATAGAATTTTTCGAAAAAATAGTCGCTTTTGCTAAGGAACATGAAATTTGGGTCATTCAGGATTTGGCTTATGCAGATATATGTTTTGATGGTTATCAAGCTCCATCAATTCTTCAGGTTAAGGGTGCAAAAGATGTGGCAGTTGAGTTTTATACTCTATCAAAAAGCTACAACATGCCTGGTTGGAGAGTTGGTTTCTGCTGTGGAAATAAAGAATTATTAGCAGCCTTATCTAGAATAAAATCTTATTTTGACTATGGTCTCTTCACTCCGATTCAAGTTGCTGCAATCAAAGCCCTTGACCATGGAGATCATCATGTTGATTACATAAGGAAAATGTATCAATCTAGAAGGGATGTCCTAGTAAAAGGTCTAAATGATGCCGGATGGCGAGTGGAGAGTCCCAAGGCAACAATGTTTGTTTGGGCTAAAATACCAGCCTCACATATACACCTTGGTTCTCTAGAATTCAGCAAACAGTTGCTTTCTGAAGCAAAAGTAGCCGTTTCTCCTGGTATTGGGTTTGGTAGTTATGGAGAAGGGTATGTTAGATTCTCGTTAATAGAGAACGAGCATAGATCAAGGCAAGCTTTAAGAAATATCAAAAAATTCTTGTCTAACTCAACAAATATTCAAGCTATAAAATAATGAAATCTATTAATGTTGGCGTTTGTGGCGTTGGAAATGTTGGTGGAGCAGTTCTAGAAACTCTAACTAACTCACCCGAAATTATCGAGAATAATGGGGGTGTAAAGATAAACATTATCCAAGTAGGTGCTCGTAAAGGTAAATCAGCTGTGCCCTTTGATTTGAATGTAACAACAGACTTAATGGATGTGGCCAATAATCCCGAAGTTGAAGTTTTAATTGAGTTGATAGGTGGATGTGATTTGGCTAAAGATTTAGTAGAAAAAGCTATTAGAAACGGAAAACACATCGTCACAGCCAATAAAGCATTAATTGCCACTTACGGAGATGAATTATTTGAACTTGCCAAAGAACACAATGTTCAAATAGGTTTTGAGGCATCAGTTGCAGGAGGTACACCTGTAATAAAAGCCTTAAGAGAAGGGTTGGTCGCAAACAAAGTCAATTGGTTTGCTGGAATATTGAATGGAACAACAAACTTTATTCTTTCTAAAATGTCTGAAGATCAATCATCTTTTGAAAATGCCCTCAAAGAAGCTCAAGATTTAGGTTTAGCGGAAGCTGATCCCACTATGGATGTTGATGGTACTGACGCTGCACAAAAAGCATCTATACTTTCTGCTTTAGCCTTTAATACACCCCACAACTTTGAGCTTGTTTCCTACGGAGGTATAGAGTCAGTTTCCCCTGAAGATATAGCGTATGCAAGTGATTTGGGTTATTCCATAAAGCATATTGCTTATGGATCTATTCAAGAGAATGAAGTTTGCGTTAGTGCTTATCCAACATTAGTATCGAATGATCAATTACTTTCTCAAGTTGGCATGCAAATGAATGCATTAGAGATTTATTGTGAAGGCCTTGGATCTACTGTTTATTATGGACCTGGAGCAGGACCTAAACCAACTGCTTCTGCAGTTATAGCTGACATTGTTGATCTATCTAATGGAGGATGGCCAGTATCTGATAAAAATGAAAGTAAAAATTGCCTATCTAAAGAGAGCCAACAAGGATTTTCTAGATATTTTAATTTGAATATCAAAAATGAAGCTGGTGCAATAGCAAAAGTTTCTTCATTATTTGCTGATAGAAATATTAGTATTGAAGCTTTGATTCAGAACGAACCAAAAGCAAACCAAACAGATCTCACACACGTACCAGTGGTAATAATTTCTGGTCCTCTTACAGACGAAAAGGCATTTGAGGTAAGTAAGGATTTAGAATCTATTGAGGAGACAACTCAATCTATCAAACAATTTCGAATTCATAATGCGCTATAAAAGCACTAGAGGAGAAAGTCCTGAAGTAACTTTTTCTGAGGTATTATTGGGTGGATTAGCTCCCGATGGTGGTTTGTATATGCCCGAAGCATTTCCTCAATTCTCAATTAAAGAAATACAAAGTTGGTCTGACCTGTCCTTCCATCAACTGGCATGTAAAATTTTATATCCTTTTGTAAAAGAAGAGATAGATGAAAAAGTTTTTTTAGGCCTATTGCAAGATGCCTATAGTTCTTTTGATGATGAAGAGGTGGTTAAGCTAAAAAAACTCCATGACAATCGTTGGGTATTAGAACTATTCCATGGACCCACACTAGCTTTTAAAGATGTAGCCATGCAACTCCTAGGAGTTTTACTTAATCACTTTGCTAAAGAAAGAGGACAAAAAATAGTTGTTCTTGGAGCAACATCTGGAGACACAGGAGCGGCAGCAATTTCAGCCTGCTCAAGGCATGAAAATGTAGAGGTTTACATTTTATACCCTCACGGAAAGGTAACAGATTTTCAAAGAAAACAGATGACAACTACACAGTCTAACAATGTTTACCCAATGGCTATAGAAAGCGATTTTGATGGTTGTCAGGACATGGTTAAAAAAATGTTCCTTGATGAGACCTTTAAGAATGAAAAAGTAAGGTTTATAGCAGCAAATTCCATAAATTGGGCAAGATGTATGACTCAATCAGTATATTTTTTCTGGTCTTATTTGCAGATGGTTGAGTTAAAAGAAGAATTAATGTTTTCAATCCCTTCA
>Ga0208277_1000377_pt1 | contig 26666 bp, 20 predicted proteins | sample ETNtaG_5_FD_185782 | JGI IMG/M metagenome (GOLD analysis project Ga0208277, IMG submission 185782) | Marine microbial and viral communities from oxygen minimum zone, Eastern Pacific Ocean - ETNP201406SV205 (SPAdes) (version 2) | ecosystem: Environmental > Aquatic > Marine > Oceanic ...
TCCCATTCTGCAAATTCCTTGTCCTCAGGCACTCCTAATAGCAGGTGCTTTTCACCAACGGTATCGCCTTCAAGAATTGCACCGCCCATTCGATCTTCATCGCCTGTTGAACAGAAAAAGAACGTCTGTGTGGTGAACAATTGTTTTGGAGTCCACATGTTGGCGTTAATAACAGTCTTTTGCTTGAGATAATCGGAAATGTTCTCAATTCTTCGCTCGAACTTGAAACGGTCAGAGTCAATCCATGACGAGCCTAGAACAAGATTTGTGTTGAGAAGTTTCGCAGTAGCTGGCCCGATGTAACGGGTTCGTGCATCTGCAAGAGAATGATCGGATGGAGGGACTTCTTCCCAAGGCCCTTTCCGGGGGATGTATGTCATAAAGGTAACATCATCGAACTTGTCGACTTCTGCTTTTGCTACCACGGCTTCAACTTCATCCATGAGTTTGACATATGTCTCGCTCGGAAGGATGCGTTTTGTTTCTTCGAATGTTTTGTTTGATACGCTACGATGTTCCCACATTTTTCTTCACCTCAAAATTTCTTCATGTCTTCGGGCGGGGCTTCTTCAGCCTCCTCCTCAACCGCTTCGGCTTCTTCCTCAGCTTCTGCCTCGGCTTCTTCCTCGGCTTCTGCCTCAGCTTCTTCCTCGGCTTCTTCCTCGGCTTCTTCCTCGGCTTCTTCCTCGGCTTCTTCCTCGGCTTCTTCCTCGGCTCCTGCTTCGGGGTCCAGCATCTCCATGACCGTGTCTTCTGCTGTTTCCTTTGCAACCTCTACGGCCGCTGCTGCTGCTGCTTCTTCGGCCTTTGAAATCAACTCTCCCTCATCAATACGACCTGCTGTTGCTTGGTCGAGAATCATAGCGGCAGTAGCCGTCATGGATGAGTCAACAATAGGCGCACCTTTGTAGATATATTGAACTGCGAGGCCAACGAGACCAAAAACTGCACCAGAGGCCATAACCCATCCGCCGTTATTGCGCTGAAGATCATTTGGGTCGATGTTGGTTTCTGTTCCAGTTTCAAATAAAGTGATTCCTTGTAGGCCGTGGAGCCAGGTATTGGAGAATACTTCGATGACTGCCCAAACCGCATAAATAATCATCACAACTGATACTGCATTGAGCCAAGAACGGTTCATCAAGAGAAAGGCAATCACGCCGCTTTCATTCTCGCCTTGGGCAGTTTCATTCTCGCCTTGGGCGGTTTCTTCATCGGACATAGTTAATCCTCGCATCGCGAAGCCTGCCTTCTTTACTCTTAAAGATAAGGCCAATATTTTCACCGGGGTGGCCCGATGTCCACTGTTTTACAAAATGGCTCAACGGCGAGATTTTTTGCCCTTTTTTCCGCCTCGTTTGCGAGAATTATCCCATGCAGATTTACCTTTATTGCCGCCTTTTCGTTCCTGCCAAAATGAATTTGGGCGGTCAAGCGACGCGGGCATCTCGTCAAATGATTCAATGCTGAGGCGAATTCCTCCTAATTCATCCTGGAGTTGTTTGACGTTGTCTCCGCCTCGGCCCACGAGCGTTGCGATCATGTTTTGTGGCGCGTAAATCGTTGCTGAACTTTCGCTACTGAAATGAACTTGACAGTCCACTCCAACCCATTGCCGGATGTGTGAAGAGATATGTTCCTTTGCTAAGGCTTTGATAGGAGACAACATGTCCTTCTTTGAACCATCGAGGGGGACAACTGCAATTTCAGAACCAAAGGCAAACATTTCATGCGTGATGGTTCCACTTGGAAATTCAATGACCTCAATGACCGGACGGGCCAGTTCTTCTTGCATTCCAGTTGGAGGTTTTACGGTCATACGCAGTTCAAGGACCTGCTGAATTGCGCCCGCCTCTACATGGATAATCGTGTCAAGAACTTGGCTTACCAATCCCAATTCCACCTTTCCAATGAGCCGTTGAATGGCCTCCAATGCTGAGTTGGCGTGAGTGACGCCTAAAAGGCCAACTCCGGCCAAACGGACATCGGAAAAAATCTCAAAGTCACGCGCCCTTCGAACTTCATCAAAAATGACGAAGTCGGGGCGAACAAGAAATAGAATTTCAGCTGTTTTTTCCAAGTCGCCTTCCAATGGGGCGTATTGTGTGATGCGGTCTGCAAGTTGTAAATCTCGCGGCGCCTCCATGGTCTTAACCAAAGCCCCAACATCAGTATCGAGATATTCTGCTATTGCTTGAGCAAGTGTTGTTTTTCCCGAGCCCGGGCGCCCGCAAATGAAGACGCCTCGGTGATGGTTGCTCAAACGAGTGATGAGGCGCTCATCGAGATTGTAGTCTGAAATACTCAATTTGGCGACGGGGCGAACAACTGTAATTTCCCGAGCATCTGAGAAAGGAGGCCACGCGCAAGCAATACGCAAATCCCCAAGTTGGATGACTCGGCAGCCTTTGCGGTCAATTTCAAGGAAACAGTCGCTGCGGTGGCGGTTTTCTTCAACCAGTTCAGCCAATTCGTCGCTCAACGCTTCAACCCGCAGCGTGTCCCAATCCGTTCCACTTTCCTCCACCTCAACCAATTTCAATTGACCGATCGTCCCTCGCTTGACCCGAGGTGGGCATTCTGCTTTGAGAAAAACGGTGTGAACGTCGGCTTCCAACAAAGCTTCAAGGGCATCGGGTAGTGCAGGGTGGTCGCCAAATGTAGCCATGATACTCGGGGCGAGGTCGTCGGCTTCGGCCTTTGACACTTCGCATCCGACAGAGTCAATTTAAGACGTTAGGGCCCTATGAATCAGTTGCCGCTTGGTTCGATCATAAATCCAGTCACCCAGAACGACCCGACGAATGAAAGAGACAAAATGTATGCTCCAATTGTTGGAAATTCCCACATTGAAATTGAAACTTGAGCGAAGACGATGATGCTAGCAACGATGGCAAGCATTCCCCAAGGTCCGTTTCCTTGCAGGTTCAGTGCAGAGGTCATGATGTCTCGCTCTGAGAGCCCCCAGATGAGGCCAGTAAGTGCTGAGAGCACAATCATGGCCTGCATGCCGGCCATAACAGAGCCATCGAGGTAGCCGATGCCTAATGAGGCGATTGCGCTTGCAGCAAACATGCGCTGAACGGTGGAGAATGCGAGTCCCATGGATACGGGGAAGTGCTGTTTATTCTTGAATACTCGCAACCTTACTGTTGGTTTGTTGTCAATTCTTATGATCTCAAAACACCGAGCCACGAGTTCAATGAAAGCAAATCCTCTATCGGCGGATACACTGTTGGTTGGCCTGAAGAAATCGAATTGAGAACGTACTCCCATTCAAGAGCCAGTGGGGTCGCCTCATTGGCAAGTGGTATTTCGCTGGTTGCTGTGTTCGAGATGAGGGTCAGCTTTGGCGTTGTTCCAAATTCCAAAATCAGGTTCCCTTTGTCCCCTACAAGCGTTAGATGGCGCTTTTCTTCAACGGCATTCCACGAAACATCGATGAAGAGTCGGGTCTTTCGGGGGCCGCTTGCATCAAATCTCATTTGGGCGGGACGGTTGATGAATTCGTGAGGGTTTGCCAACTCCACATCATTCATCCCAAACAAAATCGCAAGGTCAAAGCCATGAATGGCGAGCGTTGTTATCGCCTCTGCCCCTTCTGGCTTATCCCGTTTCGTGGTACGGAAATAATGCAGTTCTCTCAGCGCACCAATTTTCTGTTCTGAAAGGAGGTGTTGTATCATCTTAATGCCGCTATGATGGCGAAGTAAAAACCCAGTAATGAGGGTGGTGTTGGAACGGATGTTTGCGAGAAAAGGTGATACTTCATCCATCCGGTCGCTCAATGGTTTCTCAACAAAGATGGGGAGATTCTTCTGCATGGCCTGTGATGCCAACCCAATGTGTGTGTTTGGGGGAGTAACAATAGCGACGCAGTCAAGAGACTGGATGGCAAACAATTCCTCTGGAGTCGAATACGCGGCATCAACCAATGGGGGGAGGTTTCTAAGTTGTTTCTCATCCGTATCGCATACAAAAATACGATTGATTTTGCCTGATTTCTTGAGCCCCAGGAGGGTTTCCAAATGACGCTTGCCCCAGCGGCCATGGCCCAACAATCCAACATCTAGACTCATGATATTCCCTCATTGGTAGTGAGAGGGCCGAAAGGACTGGCCTTGAAGATTCGTTTTTATCAACTGAAATTCTGTTGGTGCTGCAGTCAATGTGGAGAGTTCAACCGTCTGCTGATTACCGAACCCCATTTTTTCGTAAACTTCGGGGGTAAACGAGAACCCTTCTTCGCCAACATACCTGGCACGGGACACCCGTGTGGTGATGCGGGCAAAGCCGTGCCGCCATAATGCCAAAGCGGTGATGGCGTCTTGACTGGTCGGGCACCCAAATGGAAACCGCTTGAATGGGGGTGCAAGGAGTGAGGCCGGAACCAATGGAACGCCACTTCGTGCCGCTCGCTTCTGTCGTGAAATTTTCCGAATGAGCCGCCAACGAATGGACCGGTGCGCCCTGTGTGCATAACTCACGTCCTTGAGGTAACGCTCCTCAAAATCATAGAGAGTTGCTTTGATTTCAGACCAGACCGAACGCTCCATTCCATATCCCCAAAAATGGCGGCTCGTGGGGATGATGTGGTCGAGGTGTTCGGTTTGTTGGGCCACCGGCTCATCGTTGATTGTGTAGGCCATAACAGTCCCAACATCGTTGTAATGACTGCTCCAATCCATCATGTTGAGGACAGTTTCTACATAGGACGGTGCAAGAACCATGTCGTCCTCAAACAAGAGGACTCGGTCATAGCCTTGTTCGTCAAACAGAGTCCTTCGGGCGTCGATAAGATGTCGCCCTATCCCCCAATTTTCAGACCGTGCAACCACGGTAATGTTAGAAAACGACGAGGCGTCTATTCTTTTTTGCAAGCCGGGATGATCCGATTTCGGCCCTCCATCAAGGTAAATGTGAAGGTCGCATTCATGTGCTGCTTTGTTCGCTTCTAAACTCGTTAACGTTTGGTCAAAGTAGTCCACCCGATTAAACCCAATCAGAAGAATGGCGGTCTTCATCACACCACCGCCTCGACGGTTGTACTGGAATGCCTAGCGACCGTCATGACCCTGCGTTGAAGTTCTTCTTCATGAGGATGATGCGGTTGAGCCTTCGCTTTCATCGCGTTCTTCGCCACTCGAATCATCTCTATCGCCCTCTTCGGTGGCGTCAGAATACACTATGTCATCATAATACGAAACCTCGGGTGGGATTTGGACGCGGGCTGTTTCCTCGAGTGTTGTTAGATTTGTTGCTGTGACTCCTGCAGAAGAAATTGCATAGACATAGTCTCCCATGAAAATGGCCCTGCGAATGTTGTATTCGTTCCACCAACGGTTGTTTTCTTCCTGTGTGTACAAATCGGAATGATCTACAGAACCGTACACGCTGAGGTTTCCGGTGGACTGGTTAACATGAACAAGCATCAATTTGGAGACATAATCGTACGACCAATAATACCGGCCATTGACCTCATAATCCACATAACGGTACGTCGACAAAGGAATGGCTAGGAGTTCTTTTGGCGCCCAATATTGGAACGCTTTTGATTCGTAAGTCGCTTCGGACCAAGACCAAACCCAGCCATTACTACCATCGTTAACCGGTGAGAGTCTCAATGCCGCATCACGAGATGGAACGGTGGGGTCGGTGATGTTGAACAGGGAAATCTGCGTCCCTGACCAATCAAGGCCCGTCCCGTCTTCATTTGCTGGACTCAGCCCAATTGTCAAGAGGTGGTCGCGAGAAAGTGGGTGAATGTATGTGGAGACACCTGGCACCTCAAGTTCGCCCAAGATGGTGGGTTGAGTTTCATCTGACACGTCGATCACCCAGAGCGGGTCAATTTGTTCAAAGGTTACAATATAAGCTCGGTCGCCATCAAATCGGGCACTCCAAATGCGTTCACCGGGGGCAATGTTGTCCACTCGGCCGGCTTCAACCAAAATCTGTTCTTGTGTTTCAACGTCCATCGAACGAACAAGGGTAACAAGTTGCGAGGTCATTGGTTCAGGATCTTCCATCCACCATCGAGCCCATTGCCCAACCGTGGTGGCGACGCGTAGGACTCCTTCATACTCGGACAATGCGAATTGGTTGACGACCGTTCCGTTAATGCGGCCCGATCCAGTGTAGAGCGTTGTCTCTCCACTGATGTCAAAGGTGTGGAGATTGGTCATCTCGTTGAGTTCATCATTGCCCCAAAACCACCACCAGTCAAAGGCACCTTCTGCCAGAACAAGAAGGTCTTGGGATGCGTAAACTTGTGGATAGGTGCCGACAACATGGTCCACTTCAAAATCAAATTCTGAAGCGGTGAGGTCGAGTGAAAATATACTGGAAATTCCACGGCTAAAACCTTCCTTGGGAGCAACAAAATCCGCACATTCTCCGTCCGTCATTTTATGGGCGGTTACGGCTCCATTGCTGTATTCATACACTTGCGGAAGGAGGTCTTCGAGAGCAAAGTTAGTGAGTGCTTCTCGATTGTCTTGGATGGTTTGCCAGGCAACCTTTTCCCGAATTTCTTTGCGAATTGGGTCGTCGTAATCAAGATTCCAGTAACCTGTTGGTAAGTCAAGCCATGTCTGCAGCCCCTGCACGTCCATCCATGCATGGCTCACAGTCCTCACCGTGCCGTTGACTTCTCTAGCAGTAATGTATGACCCTTCAATGTACAACTCTCGTTCAATGTCTGGTTCGCTGCGGTTGTTGACATCATAAACTGTAAATTTGGTAAGGCTTGAAGTTCTCCAATTTCCATAATCTCCATCCCAGCCCATTTCCTCGATCACCGGATTGCTTCGGGAAAGTCCCCACGGGCTTAATGTTGAAATCACAACCAATTGGTCACCGTCCAACATCATTGCTTGAGGCGTCCCCTCCACCGTTGTGTTTGACAAGTCGGTCAATTGGCCGTATTCTGGGACGCCGAAGATGTGAAGTTTCTGGCCTTGTAGATAGTAAATATTGTACCCATCCGTTTTGACAAAGTCGGCCTCATCAACGCCCGACTCTTGATTGTTGGTGCCTGAATAATCCTCTCCTTCAACGCGGGCAGGAGTGGTGCGGGGTTGGGCTGCGCCGCCTCCCTCTGCGTTGCTTGCGGTATCGGCAGCCAGCTCCATATCGTCTTCCATCCACATTCCTCCACCGTAGTAATATTCCTCGGCAGCCGCCTGCAAAAGTTGTACTCTGTACTCTTCTTCGATCGAAGATTTTAGTGAGCGTTCCAAGTCTTCACAGTCATCGTAGGCTTGAAGTTGTGGCGCGCCAAGGCTCCGAGCAGGAATCTCTGCCCAATTATCTGGAAGGGCAACGTCCGGAACTTCAACGTCTGGTTCGACCATGCCCAAACAACCGGCGCACAGGAACAAAGAAATGAGAGAAATCGCAAGCGCTTTTTGTCCTTTCATGAAAACACTACAAGTCCATCGGCTATGAATGAATTGGTAAATGGTGTAGAAATCGCTGACTAAAACGATAGGTATCCGAGATAATACGCCGCTCCTGCTGCGATTGAGAGTAGGATGAGAAGGAGTGCCCCTCGCTTTTTCCAACTCTTCTTTTTTGGAGGGGATACCACTTCTGCAACAAGCCCGGGCAATTCCGGTAAGTCTGGAAGGGGGAGTGCGGGAAGGGGTAGCGGCAGGTCCGGCAGCATGGCCCCAATGTCAGCTTCCACCTTGACGCGTTCTTCGGGATAGAGGGAATCCAAATCCTCCAAACCAGGTGCTTCTGGAATGGACCCAAGAATGGAACTCCATGAAGCTTCAAGGGTTTCTGCTGATATTGGCTTTTGTAGACACGCTACTGCTCCTGCTGAAAAAGTGGCATTACGAGCAAGTTCTGCTGTCCGAGCGGAGGCGACGAAAACAATGCGCTGCTCACCACCATGCTCCCGCATTTCAAGGGCTGCAAGATGGCCATCGAGTGAAGGGAGGTCAAGTGATAGTACGACCAATTCCGGATCGATACGGATGTATTCGTCAACGGCCTTATCGCCGTCTTCACAAACTTCAATATTGAAATTCTTCGCCTTGAAGAGATTTGTAAGGCGCATTGATGACATCGGATTGTTATCCACAATGAGGACGGTCGGGGCCGCTTCGTCGTCCACGTCGGTAACAAGACCCATACCAATCAAAGCATCGCACAGAGTCCTTGCACATCAAACAACCGCTATTCTTCTTCCGAAGATGCAGATGTTGAAAGGTCTTCAACCGGGCCGTCTTGAGGTTTGTTGAAGGTTTCGCGAATGACTTCGCTCTGCGCTTGTTCTTCTTGCCGCTTTCGATGAAGTTGGGGGGCCTTTGTAAACTGCATTTGCAATTCACTGATAACCGTTCGAAGCATTTGTGTTTCTTGAGTTGTGAGGTTGCCCAGGGTCTTTTTCTGAAACATTCGTAAGACTTCAATCCCTTCTTTAGCCTCCAATAAATTGTAGTGGAAGGCGTTTTCTTGGTCAGGTAAATATCCCATGTGAAGCATGGTTGACCGTTGGAGCATCTGAACAATTTGGAAAAATCGGGCCGAATCCTCGTCAGCAAACATATCCGCCATGGGTGGATGGAAGTGCAGGGGGTTTTTCTCCTCTGCGCTCATTCAAACAGTTGGTCAAGCAACCATTGCGGGTCAAATTGGTGAAGGTCATCGTAACCTTGGCCAACTCCAGCGAAGACGATCGGTCGGCCTGTGGCGTAGGCGATGGAAAGGCCGGCCCCACCCTTTGCGTCGGTGTCCATTTTTGTGAGAACTGCTCCATCGAACCGCATGATTTCTTGGAACATTTTTGCTTGTTCCACCGCATCATTGCCTGCGAGGGAGTCTCCCACAAACAGCGTTAGATGTGGATTTGTGACCTTCCGAACCTTGTTGAGTTCATTCATGAGGTTTGTTTTGTTCTGCATTCGGCCGGCCGTATCAACAAGGACAACATCAATTCCTTTTGCTTTGGCCGATTCAATCGCATCTCGGGCAATGGCAGCCGAATCGCCGCCTCGCTGACTTGAGATACATCGAATTCCAAGGTTTTCGCAATGAGACTCCAATTGCTGAATTGCCCCTGCACGGAAGGTGTCTCCGGCTGCGGCAATGACACTGATGTTCTTATCGAGAAGGCGTTTTGCGATTTTTGCTGCAGTCGTCGTCTTTCCTGTCCCATTCACGCCGACCAGCATGATGACAACAGGGGCGTCTCCTGCGTCAAGAAACCCTTTGACGGATGCGTCAAAATCCCAATAACCAGCCTCCAAGAGTCCATGCAAAGCTCGTTTCAATGCTGCCTCCAGCACTTTGGGAAGCTGGGCTCCTTTTCTCAAACGTGAGCCAACCAACGCCGAACGAAGACTGTCAATAATGGCGCTCGTCGCATGCTGGGAAATATCAGATTCAAGTAAAACCCATTCCAATTCTTCAAGCAGGTTATCCAAGGCGGCGCTCGGTTTGATGATTCGGCCGCCTTGACTTACTACGCCACCACCGAGATCGATGTCCAACGTATCGCCCGACTCGGTCTCCAATGTTGCAGATTGTGTCGATCCTTTTGGTGCCTGTTCAACTTGAACAAGTTGGCGTCCGGTGGTGGTTCGCATCATGGTAAGGTCAACTTTGGAGCCTTTTGGGCGGGCGACGTCGACTGCGCCACGCTTTTTCATCGCCTTTGCTGCCTTAGCAGCTTTCTTTTTACGTTCTTTTTCCTGGCGTTCAAGGAATTTTCGCTCCTTTTTCGTCAAGGCAACTGGAGCCATGGGTTCGTCATCGTCCCATTCATCCCAATCATCATCCGAAGATGGAGTTGGCATCGGTTCTTCGGTGGATTCAATCGTCTCCAAATCCTCCCAATCATCTACAGATTCTTGTTGTGGAGGCGTTTCAAGGAGTTCTTTTGCCTCTTGTGAATCGGCATCAGCCGAAAGAGCATGTTCGTCAACGTCGCTTGCAACTTCACGGACACGTCGGCGGAATTTGTCAAAAAGTCCCATTCAATCACCTCAGTCGTCCAATGTTAAATCGTTGCCAAACATACCTCGTTTGCGACCGCGCCGGGCCGGTTTTGCAGGTGGCTCTTCCGATGTTGGAATTGCCTGTTCTTGCTGAGGTGCTGTCTCTTTTGATGATGGGGCCGCCATGGCCTGAAGTTGTTCTGCTGCGGTATTGAATGCCTGAGCAACATTGGCAAGGTTTGTTTCAGTTTGTTTGGCTTGCGCCTCTAATTCATCTCGAAGATGTTGAATATCGTCTTCTCGCTCCTTCGTAATGGCATGGGCGTCGGACCAATACCGCTCGCCAAAGATGCCGGCGCCTAAATCTACCAAAGCGATGCCTTCCTCACTGCCTTGGTGTTTGTAATGAAGGCTGACTCCCGAACCGATTGAAACATGGCTGGATGCATTGTTTGGGTCTTCATGGGCCATCAATGCTTTGAGGGCCCCTGCTGTAATGTTGTGCTCTGAGAGTACTGCATCAACTTGCTCCATTCGAAGATGGATCTCGTCAAGGCGCTTACGCAATGCTTCGACGTCCTTGGCCATGCGTTGTAACTGGCTTCGGTCTACCATGGGGCTCAACCCTTCCATTCACTGGGAGTTGAAGAAGGCGACGATAGGGTCGTTCACTCTTCTTCCTTCACTTCAGTAATAAGGCCACCAGCGGCAGCTATTTGCTCACGGAAGGCATGAAGAATTTGAGGTTCGGTTGAGGTACGAGGGTCGATTTCAGAAACATCGGCAATGGTGATCGTTCGGCGCTTAGCACGGTGACGGGAGCCGATAATTGAGTATGTTTTGGCGGTTGCTTGATCTGCATCTTCTGCAGCAAAATCGTACGAAAATTCTTGGCGTTGGCTACCAAAAGGTGCCGTTCCTGTTACACGATAGGCCTTCATGGAACCGAGCGACCTGCCTTTCATCCTTAAACGCGTTGGCGCGACGCGAAAAGACAAATTACCGCAAGATTGAGACAAGGGGGCGCTTTGGAGAGGTTATGTCGAAGGTTTGGGCTGTTGTTGTTCTCACCTTCATACCCTTGGTTTCGGGAATGTATGCACCCCCCATTGGACAAGACCTGTCTGTAGAGGGCGGGGGTGAAGAGCGCCTGCTCGTTTTAGAACACGATGTTTTTGACACAGAGGATTGGAATCAATTGGTCAGCATCGGCATTTCCCCCTTGAGGGTGACCGCTCCAAATTCAATGCTCGTGTGGGCCCCGCAAGGAGTTTCAATTCCCTCGCATTACGCTGTTGAGATATTGAATGATGCTGTTTGGAAACCTGGACTTAGCGGGGCTGATGTCGGCCCCGATGATGCGGTGCGGGTTGTTTTTGAGCCCCGTCTGCCGGTTGATGTCAAATTGAAAATTGCTGAAACTATTGGGCGCGTTGGTGGCGTGTTCATCGATGAGGATGTCGGTCCCTTGTTGCCCACCCCTACGTCAATTGAGGTCATGTTGCCAGACCATGTAGCTCTTCAATACGCTTTGAACATTGATGGTGTTTTGTGGATCGAGCCCGTGCTGGAAACCGTAGGTAGAAACGGTCAAAGTGCCTCATTGCACGAACACGGTCTGCTCTCTGAGCATCCCTTTTGGGAAATTGGTCTGAACGGCACCGGCGTGGTTCTAGGCATTGCCGACAGTGGAATTGATGCTGACCATGCTTGCTTTCGTAATGCGACTTCGCCATCAAGCGAGCATGCTGACGTCGGCACTCAAAATCCAGCAGTAGGGATATTTGGGGAATCCCATCGGAAAATTTTGCTCCTCAATACAAGTATTGACGGAAACGACACTCCCGGTCATGAAGATTACCGACATGGGACACACGTAGCTGGGACCTTGGCGTGCTTTGATGTCTCAAATTATCGAACCGGCGCCCTACCAAGTAACGGCTCATCCCTTGCTCATGGTTCAACTTTGGTGATGCAAGATATTGTTTCCTCAGAAGGTTGGGTTGCGCCCTCTGTGGATGAATTGTTGTATGAATCGTCAATGCATGGCGCATTCATTCATTCAAACTCGTGGGGAGATGCTACAACTGCTTACACAGAACGGACCGCTAACTTTGATGGGTTCGCCAAAGCAATGCCTTGGTCACTTGCCTTTATTGCGCCGGGAAATTCCGGCTCCGGAGTTCTTGAGCCGGCAAACGGACGCAACGTTGTATCTGTCGGAGCCACAACAAAAGCAACCGATGCTCAGCGGTGGGGCTCATCTGCTTACGGCCCAACAGAAGTGGGGACGGATGGGATCTTCTTGCTCGCCACAGGAGGTAGTGTTCAGTCTGCCGGCGCAGATGGCGATTGGTCTTCAAACAACAACAATCTCCGTTCATCGTCTGGAACAAGTATGGCAACTCCTGCTGCTGCAGGGGCGGCTGGGATTGTGCAGCAGATGTATCAGGACGGTTGGTTAACCGGTTCATTCGAAACACTTCATGCGGTCCCTCTTTCAGCGATTCAACCTCCTTGGGTGGAGCAGGGAATGAGCGGCAACACCAGCCTTCTTCTAGGCCCTGGTTTCACGCCTTCCGGCTCTCTTGTTCGAGCGACTCTGGCACTTGCATCATCCCCCCTCAACCAAGGCGAACGAAACGGTGGACTTGGCGGGAATGAGTTGCACAATGAATACGATGGATGGGGGAGGTTGAATCTCAGCGCTTTGTTTGACCCAACGGCACTCCATTCCGCCTCCAGTGCGTCACCTGCAAACGATGTGTGGGCACATGACAGTTACCGGTTAGTCGGTACAACGCCCTCCAAATGGATGGAACAGTACGGGGGTCAACAGAACAATTTGTCCGGCCTCCTTGAACAATCTTGGGATGGTTCCCAAGCTGCCGGCCCATTTCTCAAAACCGGTGAGCGTTTTCAGCAGCGGTTCACGCCCCTTGAGAACGCCGATGTCATCGTTCGACTCGCATATCCCGCTCAACCTGAACCATCAATGGTCGACGATCTACAACTAAGGGTCACACTCCCTGACGGGACGGTTATGATTCCTGACCGCATCCATGCAGACGGCACCCCCACGCTATTCAACGGTTCAATCGCAAATTTTGGTGATGTCGTCGCCTTTCCAAATAACAACGAAACAACCCTTGGAATCAATATTCCTCATGAAATATTGGTCAATCATTCCTACATTGATGTGGAAGTTGTTGCAAGGTATGTAGCCCCAGGTGGAAGTGAGAGCAGTGTTGGCCTCAATGGAGACCGGCTTGGTTTCGGATTGGTCATTAAGGGGGTTGACCGAGACAGTGATGCGCATCTGGACGGGGATGGAGATGGTGTGGCAAATGCAGAGGACGATTGTCCCAATGAGAATGCAATCGGCGAAGACGGAGACGGAGACGGGTGCATCGATGACGATGATGGGGATGATGTTGTCAACCCCAACGACGATTGCCCGGATGTAAATGCAACGGGATATGATACAGATGGGGATGGGTGCATTGACGATTCCGATCTGGATGGCGTTACGGACAATGTTGACCTCTGTCTCACGGATGACCTTGGTTGGCCGGTTGACTCAAGCGGATGCTACCCTACCGATAATGCACCAACCATTGAGCCGCTCCAGGTTCCTGAAAATGGAACGGTTTGGAATCAAAGTTTAATCGTAGCATGGTCCGTTCAAGACATGGATGGAGATGGATATCGCACTGGAGCTCGTTTGATCCCCGCAACTCCTCCATCTTTCAATATTGCAGAATGTGAAATGACAAAGATTTCCAATGAAACAATGTCATGTCAGTGGGCTCTCCCCGAATATTTACCGTTGCACTATCTCGGCCAAGAAGATTTTATTCTGCAAATTTTTGTTGAGACAAATAACGCCTCTCCTGCAGCATTTTTGCAACCTGTGAACCTCAATGTATCGATGAATATTACCATTGATTTTCAAATTGAGATCGAGGATTCGGCCCTCACTGTGACTTCTTCTTCTGCGCCCATTCTAAGATGGATGATGGTTGGGCTCATCTTGGGTGCTTTGTTCAGTTTTTGGCGGTCAAAGCGGCGACCATATGGACTGGAAAGCGGTCAAACTCCGCCGCCTTTTGCGCAAACAGGTTTTGACATCATTGATTCCAATGCAGAAGATGAATAAATGTTACCTTGCTCTCCATTAAAGTCGAAAGTTCAAGGGAATTCCATTATTAATTACAAGGTGAACCTTGAAGGTTGGTGGCACACTCGGTAGTTTGTCCGCAAGTCGGAAGGTGAACAAAATGAGCGACCGCCTATATGTTGGAATTGACCTAGGAACCTATCAATCAACCATTGCTTCAAGCGCTGGTAAAATGCACACAATCGAAACCGTTGTTGGACGGCCAAAGGACCCGGTTGCCCGCAACTTCCTTGGACGCGATGTTTTGTTTGGAGAAGACGCTCTCAAGAACAAACTTGCTTGCAACCTTTACCGCCCTATGGCGGCAGGAGTTACACAGGATGATGAAGCGAACCTTGCAGCGGCAAAGGCATTCGTATCTCATCTTCTTGAGACCGTTGACCCTGAAGAATTTGACGAAGTTCTCGGAGTTATTTGCTCTCCAAGCCATGTTTCCTTCACCGATAAATCCAACCTCGTAGCAACACTACGAGGACAAGTTAACGCCATCATGGTCGTTACCGAGCCCTTTGCAACCGCATATGGAATTGACGAGATCGCCGGCTCCATCGTTGTTGATATCGGAGCAGGCACTACAGATATTGCACGTGTTTACGGAACATTCCCAACCGACGAAGACCAAGTCACCATCGCGGAAGCAGGGGACTGGTTGGACTTGCAACTGATGGAACTTATTTGTAAGAAGTACACCGGCGCCCAAGTGACCAAAGACATGGTTCGCAAGTGGAAAGAAGCCTCGTCGTATGTCGGCGGAGATGTTCGTGAAGTTACCGTTGAACTTTCCGTTGACGGAAAGCGCCAAGTTGTTGATATTGGAGATTTGATTCAAGAAGCCTGCGACCTTATCATCCCGAAAATTGGAAACGCAATCAAGCGAAACGTTGCTGGTGCTGACCCGGAGTATCAACCAATCCTCCGAAACAACATCATTCTGTCCGGCGGAGGTTCCCTCATTGAAGGATGTGCTGAGCGCATCGCTGCTGAGATCTCTGACATTGGCGATGTTCGTGTTTGGTGTGTCGAAGACCCCATCAACTCCGTAGCTACTGGCGCCTTGAAACTCGCCAGTGAAATGCCTGATGACATGTACACGTCCATCAACTGATTCGGCGATAAAGAAAGGGTCGCAAATGTGCGCTCCATAACCCTGCTACGGCGGGAAGGTTCAAGTGTGGTTAAGCGGCGATGGGCAACCGTATGACGGTAGATGCTTCATCCCCTAACGGAATTCGTCGTGTTGGAACCACGACCAATGATGAGCGTTCGGCTCTAGAGGGTATGCTCAAGGGGTACCCCATTGAACAACTCGTTGATGAGGTTCTCATCGCGTGGGATGAACTCGCAAAACGCAACGATGAACTCGTTACTGTCAAGCAACGATTGAGGGTTGTTGAGTTGGACCTCGCAGAGCGCCACGACCAGGTGGCGCCAGAATTAGCGAAATTGGCAGAAGCAGAACAGACCTTGAAAGAGTCGGATGCGAAAATCATTCACCTTGAGCGCGTCCTCAATGATACAAAGGTAGAGTTGGCGTCTCAACAATCATCGATCTCTCAACAAGAACGAACTGCTATGGCAGAAGAAGCGGCTCAACTCCGTGACCTCACAACACAACAGGATGAGGTGATCGGGGAAATGGAAGGCCGTATCTCACAGATGGTAGAGGCTCTTGAAAAGGCGGCAGATGCGGGCCTTACCTCTGTCACGGCAGAAGAAGTTCGTCTTCTCAAAAATCAGGTTGATGAAAAGAAGCGCCAACTCGAAGTTGAGAAGGCCGCGGCTGAAGCACTGGAAGAAGAACGCCAGCGTCTTCGTGACATCGCTGACCGGTTGCGTGGGCTTTTGGATGCTCGCGACCACCGGCTCGGTGAGCTTGAAGAGCAACTTGAACGGGTCATGCAGGGCCCGCGCTCTGTTTCTGCGGAACATGATTATCTTGTGGAGCAAATTGAAGAATTAAAGCGACGTTTGCTTGAGCGAAATCGCGAATATGAGTCGTTGCGTCGCCGAGAGCGTCGCTTGCATAATGACGTCTTTGAGCGCGACGAGCGTTTGCAACAAATGACATTGACGATGACCGACCTTGAAGCCGCACTGCAAGACCGAACTGCAGAATTGCGTGAACTTGAAGACCAACGCAGTTCAATGGAGCACGAATTACACTCTGCTCGCCGAAGCGAACGAACAAGAGAGGTGGTTGGACGCGTCTTCGCAGACTCGCTTTCTCTCGTACGGAGCCACGAAAGTCGCGAGTTGAAGCGCGAACTCTACGCCAACTCTGCGGATGTTGAGCGAACGATCAAAGCACCGACTGCGGATGATATGGCCCGTCTTGCTGATGGTGAAGAATTGGAACTTGATACTGAAGAAACCGTTCTAGAGAAAGGAATGGACGTTGAGGGTGTGCGTCCACCATCCCCTGGTGGAACTGGCGACCCTGTTGTCTTTGATGATGAAAAAGAGTGATGTCGTTACTTGCCTGCGCAGGCGTGTGCTAATCCTTTGAGTCGCTGGCGCAGTTCATCCATCGACCCCGCGTCCTCGGTAATTGTCCCGGTGACGACCCAATCTGCTCCTGCTTCGACCGCTGCATGTACGTCTGCTGGAGTTCGTAACCCCCCACCAACAACAAGGGTGAGGCCTTCTACTTCTCTTGCTTTCCTGATGAGGTCGGGGTGGACGGGGTGGGATGCTCCGCTGCCCGCCTCCAAATAAAGAATTGAAAATCCATACATTTTGGCGCATAGCGCATAGGCGTGTACGAGGTCTACGTCTGTGGGCTGAATTAATTCTGCAGCCCCTACCTCACCTACCCTGCCGCCAGGTGCACAGACAACATAGCCTGTAGGGAGTGCTTCAACACCAAATTTCTGAAGATATGGTGCTCCACGAATCTGTTCACCGACCAAAAACTCCCGCTTGGTAGAATTCATCAGCATCATGAATGTAATGGCGTCAGCAGCAGGAGAAAGGGCGTGAGCGCCGCCAGGGAAAAGAACGACGGGGATGTCCCAGTTTGACTCATTGCCGTCAGGATCCTGGCTTGCTGCAAACATGCGTAGTTCAAACGCTTCTTGGATGGCTTGACAGGTGCCGTGAACGATCGTGTCTGGCGTATCGGTTGAGCCCCCTACAAAAATCATCTTTGAACCGCTTTCGACCGCGACCATCGCTCGTTGTGCAGCGATGTCGGGGCTTTGTTTTGCGGGGTCGATGAGCGTGATGTGGCGCGGGGGATTGGTTCCTCTTCGCACTTTTTGTAGAACGGTTGTATCTCCTACATGCATGGCTCTCACCTTGCCGTCGTTGCGGGCAGGGCATAGGACTTGCGCTAACGAAGGTTTTCAACGGGAGCATTCTCAAAGGTCTGTGCCCTCGCAACATCATGACCGAGACGGGCCCATTTAGGCGACTGCTGTCCTACATGAGTCCGCACCGAGCTACAATTCGCCTCGCCACATTCTGTTCGGTCGTCAACAAAATATGGGACCTTGCTCCGCCGTTATTGATCGGTCTTGCCGTTGATGTTGTTGTATTGAAGGAAGATTCGATGTTGGCGTCGTATGGTTTAATCAATCCCTGGCACCAACTTATCTTCCTTTCAGCACTTACATTTCTCATATGGGGCCTGGAATCTTTGTTTGAGTATTTTTATGGAATATTGTGGCGAAACCTCGCCCAAACAGTTCAGCATGAGCTGCGCTTGGATACATTTGATCACGTACAAAAACAAGGGATGGGGTGGTTTGATGAGCGTCAAAAAGGCGATATTCTCGCCATCCTCAACGACGACATCAATCAGTTGGAACGGTTTTTAGACAAGGGTGCTAATGATCTTCTTCAAGTCAGCACTACCGTGATTGTTGTTGGTGCCGTGTTCCTCATGATTTCTTGGGAGGTGGCTCTTTTCGCAGTGTTGCCAATACCGCTCATTATCTGGGGGTCGTTTCGTTATCAACGTAGCCTTGAGCCACGATACGCAAGGGTTCGGAGTACCGCAGGAAAAATGAATGCGTTGCTTGAAAATGACCTTTCAGGGATGTCGACCATTCAATCGTTTACGGCAGAAGAGAGAGAAATGAGGCGCGTTGAAACATTGAGCAATGAATACCGTGATGCAAACCGAGAAGCGATACGGTTGTCTGCGGCTTTTACTCCACTCATACGGATGGCGATTCTCTGTGGATTTACTGCGACATTGCTTCTCGGCGGGTGGATGGCTTTGGAAGGCGTTCTTGCAATCGGAGCGTATTCTGTCCTAGTATTCATGACGCAACGACTTTTGTGGCCTCTTACGCGCCTGGGTGAAACCTTTGACTTGTATCAGCGCGCAATGGCTTCATCCACTAGAGTTCTTGATGTTCTTTCTTCCCCTACAGAGGTCGTTCAGGGCGAACACAGGCCCGACCTTTGTGATATTGCAGACGCAAATATCGTGCTTGAGGGGGTTGGTTTTGCTTATCCTGGGCGTGAAAATGTGTTCTCGGACCTTCATCTAGAACTACGGGCAGGACATACCACGGGAGTTGTTGGTTCCACTGGGGCAGGAAAAACAACACTGGTCCGCCTTCTTCTGCGATTCGCTGAACCAACCAATGGCGCAATAAGATGGGCTGGCGCGCCCCTCCCTCAATGGGAATTGAGGCACCTTCGTTCTTCTATCGCGATGGTTGACCAACACATCACTCTCTTTCCGACGACTATATTGGAAAATATTCGTTATGGAAAACCTGAGAGTAATGATGACGATGTTAAGGCCGCCGCTACTATTGCAGAAGCCACATCATTCATTGAACAACTTCCCGATGGGTGGGAAACCATGGTCGGGGAGGGGGGCCATCGCCTATCTGGAGGGCAGCGCCAACGGCTGGCCATTGCTCGTGCTGTTCTCAAAGACGCCCCTTTGCTAATTCTAGATGAGGCAACTTCTGCGGTTGATAACGAGACCGAGGCTGCTCTTCAGCGATCTATTGGCCGTATTTCCGAGGGGCGTACAACTGTCATTATTGCGCATCGCCTCTCAACCGTGAGAAAGGCAGATCGTATTTTGGTATTTGAAAACGGGGCTGTGATTGAAGATGGAAGCCATGATGACTTGATTGAATTAAACGGGACCTATGCTCGGCTTTGGGCGGTTCAAACCGGGGCCTCATTGGATTGAATTCTACGCTTCGACGTTCCCCAGTGCTGTGGCAGCATAGGCTCCGGCAATGTACATACAAACGGTAGCAAAAATTCCGAGGGCAAATGCCGTTTCAAAATTCCAGCCTCTACGTAAAAGGTATGGAAGAAGAAAGAAAAGACAAAGAGAAGGAATTACTAGCCAAAGTATTCCTTCGGCATAATCTGCGACGCGTTCCGTATCGTTGGTGTCATTGTAAAGCCACAGGATTGAGAGTATGCTCAAGAATGGAATGGAGATGAGGAGTGCTCCGTAAAGGGTGGAGCGTTTTGCTAATTCACTTGCGGCAACAACCAATGCTCCACTAAAAATTCCTCGAGCAATCCAAGTTGGCCATGTCATATGTTGACAGAGTCAAATCCGCTCTATGAACCGTTTCCCTTCACTCCGATTCGTTATGTTCTAGTGACGGGGGTTTTTTGTCAAAAGATCTCATGAGGGTTTCAAGTGTGCTCCATGGAGCTTTGTAATACCATAGTGCACCAAAAACAACTGCTCCAACTGTATACGATAAAACGAAAAATGATGATTGAGGGAGGGTCCATTCAAATGTGTCATTTAGGTCATGTAAAAGTGATAGTGGGATAAAATGAACCACGTAAACACTGAGTGAGCAGCGCCCTGCGCCAGCAAGTAAAGTGGATTTGTTTAGAAATCGTCTTGATAATATCCATAGGAGGATCGTTCCTGTTGTTGCAGCAATAAGGAACGGGGGGTTTGCTGGAAAGAACGTTAACAACGCGTTTCCTGAAGGCAGTGCCCAAGTTTGATTGAAGCGCAATGCCCAAGCAAATGTGAGGCTCGTAAAAATGAGGCCGAACATGAGCATTCCTGTGAAGAATGTTTTGTGTTCTTCGTCTTTCAAACGACATATGAGGCCGCCCAATACTGCAAAAAGAAACCAGGGGAACAGCGGATAGGTCCCTGTAAAAATAAGGTGTTGAGCAACCATATTGATGCTGTTTGATTGAGTCCGGCTACTCCATTGTCCGTCTCCTTGAATCTCCGGGAAAATAAAAATCATTGTAAAGCATGCAAGAGACATTGCTGCGAACGATCGTGTTGCATGCTTTGATGTTCGTAACGGCCATGACCATAGCGGCTCGGAGATGATGAGAAGTCCCAACAGCGAAAGAACCCCGGGTGTAAAGGGTTCGAAAAGATGAGGTGCTGATATGTTGACAAGGAATTGGCATGCCAATAAAAAGAGGCCTCTGGTCCAACGTTGGCGGGGAGTGAGTTTGGATTTCATCAATCCCCAACCAAGTAACGTTACGAACAAAGGCGCAGCTAAACCACCAAGTCCAGAAACAAAATAGGCAAGAGGTGTGGCTTGGGTGGATGAAAATGGGTTCCATGTTGCAGCAGCATGGACCATGACCATGAGAGAAACGGCAAGGCCTCGTAATGCATCAATGTGGTTTTGGCGGCCTTCAGCCTCCATTGTAATCACCTGTTTGAGCGAACATGTTCAACCGCGTTGCGAAACAGTTGCAGCCCTTCCCCTTCCCAGCCATCCATGGCCCCAAGGCCGTGTGTTTGAGCTCCATCGCGAGTATGGTGAGGGTGAAGCCATTGTGCATAGATCGCCTCGGGGTGGGGCATCAGCCCAAAGACGAGTCCTGTTGAATCGCATATTCCTGCAATGTTGCGCATGCTTCCATTAGGACTCAATGGATAGGGGAGTTGTTGGTCGGTTCGACCTTCTCCCGGAACGGTGTTCGGATCAACATATCGCACTGTAAGTTGGTGGTTTGCATCCAATCGGTCCAACTCCTCAGATGTAGGCATGATGTACTTTCCTTCACCGTGACGAACTGGGCATTCCATACGAGTCATTCCTTTGGTCCAAACGCAGGGGCTATCTGGGTCAAATTCCAATGTCACCCATCGGTCTTCATACCTGCCACTGTCGTTAAGACTCAAACTACCGCGTTGGATAAAGTCCGGAGCGGTGCCTGCTTCCGGCCCCGGTAGGAGTCCCGTCTTCACGAGAACTTGGAAGCCGTTACAAATACCAATGATGGGTTTTCCAGCTTGAACGAAACTTTGCAACGCGTCGCGCATAGCATAACGCATCCTGTTGCCCATCAATCGACCACTCCCAAGGTGGTCGCCAAAAGAAAATCCGCCGGGAACTGCGAGTATATCATAAGCCTCTAACTCGGCATCGCCATCGATAAAACGATTCACGTGAATGCGCTCTGCGGTTGCCCCAACCAATTCGAATACCGCTTTTGTTTCATGGTCGCAATTAATGCCGAAACCAAAGAGGACTGCTACATTCGGTTTCATCATGCAACACCTCCAGTCATGTCCAATGTGCCTTTCCACGCGTCGGCCATGCCTTCAACATCGGTGGTGAGAAGTGCATCTTCGCCATCTGTAATGACAAGTTTTGACGAGGTTGTAACCATTCCAAGGACCGTCGTTGGATGACCCTTCATGAGTGCGAGGAATGCGGCTTCATGCTCTTGAGGGACTGCGACGATAATTCGGCCCAGGGACTCGCCCCAAAGACGAGCCCAAACATCACCATCTCCAGTTCCATCGATGTCAACTTCAGCACCAACGCGCCCACCAATGCACATTTCAGCGAGCGCTATTGCAACGCCGCCTTCACTGCAATCGTGGGCGGTCTTAACCAAGCCCTGATGGATGGTTTTTGAAAGTTGACGGTAGGTGTCCAAGTTGGCTTTTGGATTGGGTAGTTGGGGAACATTACCTCCTATGCCGTTGGCTTGACCTTGTTCTTTGAGCATGTAGGATATTTCGCTTGCTCCGAGTTCTTGTTTTGAAGTTCCAACCAGGTAAATCCGATCTCCTGCTCGTTTGAAATCACTTGTCGCTGAGAAACGTACATCGGGTTGGTCACCAAAGAGGGAAAACAACAGAGTTGGTGGAATAGATATCTTATCCGGGCCCGAGCCGTAGTCATTTTTCATGGAATCCTTTCCACTAACGCAAGGCAATCTGTAAGCCCTGCAAACGCGTTCCAGTTCACGGTTTGCCCGAACCAATTGAGCAAGTTTGAAACGCCCATCGGGCGTTTTTACAGACTCGATGGGGTCTGGCCAACAAAAGTTGTCAAGCCCTGCCATCTTGTCCACATCAAGGCCCACACAAACGGCATTTCGGACGGCTTCATCAATGGCTGCAGCAGCCATAGCGCCTGCATCAATATCAGAATAACGTGGAGCAATTCCACAAGAAATTACGAGGCCGTGGGGGTCTCCGTGAATCGGGGCGATTACCCCTGCATCTCCGGGTCCGTCTCGCTTCACGCCGACAAAGGGCTTGATGGTGGTTTGGGCGATTACCTCGTGGTCATATTGGCGCACCCAAGTTTCCTTACTTGCTATGTTTGGGCGCTGAAGCATGTCGATCAAGAGGGTGGAATGGTCTGCTTCAGAAGGCGGATGGAACGGAGCCAGAACCGGAGGCGTCCATTCCGATTCGAGTTGAAGTTGTGGCACGCCATCATGAAGGAATTCAATAGGAAGGTAAGCAACTGTTGTTTTATCGTAGCGTACGTGGAACATTCCTGTTGAGGTGAAGGTGGCAACCGCTGTAGCTTCAACCTCGTGAAGATTTGCGAGTGCCTCGAAGGTTGCTTGGTCTTCTGGTTTAACTGCGACAGTCATCCTTTCTTGGCTTTCCGAGACGAGAATCTCCCATGGCGATAAGCCAGCCTGCTTGAGAGGAACTTGGGCGAGGTCGATTTCGCAACCGTTGGTATATTCTGCCATTTCTCCGATCGACGACGAAAGGCCTCCTGCGCCGTTATCGGTAATACATGTGATGAGGCCTTCATCGCGGGCCTCAAGCAACATGTCAAGCATTTTCTTCTGGGTGATGGGGTCGCCGATTTGAACTGCGCTGGAAGGCGATTCCTCCGTCAATTCAAGAGAGGAGAACGTCGCTCCGTGAATGCCATCGTAACCAACACGCCCGCCCACCATATAGACAACATCGCCGGCAACGGGTGTTTTGATGTGAGAGGGTCGTCCATCTGGAAGTGTTCGTGGCATGAGACCAACCGTCCCGCAATAAACCAGCGGCTTTCCGATGTACCGGTCATCGAAGACAATCGCCCCGTTGACGGTCGGTATGCCTGATTCATTCCCTCCTACGCGAACGCCGGCATGAACGCCACGTAAAACGCGAGACGGGTGAAACAAATTCTCGGGGAGGTCGCCTTCCCAATCAGGGGGTCCGAAACAGAACACATCGGTATTGGCGATTGGACGAGCGCCCAGCCCTGTACCCATAATATCGCGATTCACTCCCACGATACCTGTCATCGCGCCGCCGTAGGGGTCAAGAGCGGAGGGGGAATTGTGTGTTTCTGCTTTCATGCACACGCTCCAAGTATCGTCCCAAGCGATAACTCCAGAATTGTCATGGAACACCGATAGGAGCCAATCAACATCGTTTTGCATATCATGTGTTGGCGTCATAATGTGAGTTTTGAAGAGTGAATCAATGACGGTGTCTTCTCCAGTTTCGTGGTCGACGTGATGGATTTTTGATGCAAATATTTTGTGTTTGCAGTGCTCGCTCCATGTTTGAGCAAGGCATTCCAATTCCACATCAGTCGGAGCATCTGCAACAATGCCCACTGCGCTACGAGACGCCCTAACGCCTTCATCTCGATAATGGGTTTGAATCGTTTGCATTTCCTCAAGATTGAGTGCGAGGAGGCCGTTGACGGAGATCTCTTCGAGCATTGCGTCGTCGCATTCTAGATTCATTGGTTGGGGAGAGATGAATATTTGTTCGGGCGGGGTTGGATAATCAAGTTCTGGCCAAGCTTGTTGGCTGCATGCAGACTTGTCTGCAACAAGGGCTCGCTCGATCAACGTGTTATGCAATGTTCCCGCAAGCCACTGGGAATCAATTTCATCGGGGAGCCCATAAAACGCATATGTTTGGTACGTGGCAACTGTAGCATTCTTGTCGTCTGGAAACAATGTGGTAAATCCGTCCTTTGCTGCTTTTCCGGGATTGTCGGTTACGCCGGGTTTGAATCCCACGGTGATCACGGCATCGGGCGTGCCGCTGAACATCTCGGTCGCAAGAAGAATTGTGTTCACTGCGCCGTGTTCGATGATTGGGTCGGCGAACAAATCATCCACGCGTTGTGCAATGGGTTCGGCCGTCGTTTCGCCATTAACCAAGAAGCCGTAGATGGATCGCACTTCACTGACATGGACGTTGTGATCTGCTGCCAATTGGCGGCGAACAACATCACCGCGGACATCCTTCATGCCCTCTCCTTGGCGTGGTGTAACCTCGACTCGTGTGATTGGCATGGGGGTCACCGGCCCGGTGGGCAATCTAAGGTCAACGCATACGCTCTTTGTAGTCTGCGGCCGCACTTGTTTCGGAGTAAATGGACAATTTTGTTGGGATTGAATCGTCAAGTAAGCTAAATCATTCAAACCTATGCTTCAAGCATCTTTTTGAGAAATTGTCCTGTGTAACTTTCTTCAACAGATGCAACGGATTCGGGGGTTCCTGCCGCCATAACTCCTCCCCCCCTTTCGCCACCTTCGGGGCCAAGGTCAACAACCCAATCACTTGATTTGACAACATCCAAGTGGTGTTCAATAACGATGATTGTATGGCCCTTATTTCTTAATTCTTGTAAAACATCGATGAGTTTGGCGACATCGCTGAACGAAAGACCTGTAGTGGGCTCATCGAGAATGTAAACGGTATGTTTGTTGGGCATTCTACGCAGTTCGCTGGCAAGTTTAACCCGTTGGGCTTCACCTCCAGAAAGAGTCGTTGCAGGCTGGCCCAGGCGAATATAACCGAGACCAACCGCATTAAGTGTGTCGAGTGTTCGGTGTATTTTCCGGTGATGTTGGAAAAAGGTAGCCGCTTCTGAAACGGGCATTTGGAGAATATCGTGGATCGTCCGGCCTTTCCATTCAACCTCAAGTGTTTCCCTCGTGTAGCGCTTTCCTTCACATATATCGCAGGTAATCCACACATCGGGTAAGAAGTTCATTTCCAATTTTATGGAGCCTCCTCCGCGGCACGCCTCACACCTGCCCCCTTTGACGTTAAAGCTGAAGTGTCCGGCTTTGTACCCGCGCTCTTTTGATAATTTTGTGTTGGCAAATAACGCCCTAATTTCATCGAAGACCTTCGTATATGTCGCGGGATTGGATCTTGGAGTTCGGCCGATTGGTGACTGGTCGATGATGATGGTTTTATCGACATACTCAATGCCTTGGATGCTGGTGTGTTTTCCTGGCAGTGTCTCGGCGCGATGGAGTTCTCGTTGGAGTGCTGGCGCCAGGATCCCGGATACAAGGGACGATTTCCCTGAACCGGAGACGCCCGTCACTGCGGTAATGCAGCCAAGGGGAAACTTTGCAGTGATGTTTTGCAAATTGTTGTGGCGTGCCCCTTTGATAGTGAGGAAGTTTTTCTTCGGGGCGACGCGTTGTTCTGGCCAGGGGATTGTTTTTCTGCCGCTAAGGTACGCTCCTGTAACCGATTTTTCGCAATCCATGACTTCGTTCGGGGGCCCGTTGGCAACAATGTATCCGCCTTCTATACCAGCACCTGGTCCAAGGTCGCAAAGCCAATCTGCTTGACGGAGGGTTTCTTCGTCGTGTTCAACCACCAACAGGGTATTTCCTAAGTCACTAAGTTCCCGAAGTGTTTGAAGCAAGCGTTCATTGTCCCGTTGATGAAGCCCGATTGAGGGTTCGTCAAGTACATACATCACGCCAGTAAGCCGACTGCCGATTTGAGTTGCAAGACGAATTCGTTGACTTTCTCCACCTGAAAGTGTGTTTGCTTTGCGGTCGAGTGTAAGATAGTCAAGTCCGACGCTATCAAGAAACCCAAGGCGGTTTTCAATTTCTTTCAAAATCTCGATTCCAATGAACATGCTGCGGTCATCAAGGGCCTCAAGCGTGTCTTGAAACGCTTCGGGTGGCCCTTCTCCTTCGGGATTCCACGCCTTGACCAACCCCAATGCATCGTGGACCGAACACCGACTTATTTCGGGCAATCGTACGCCCCCTACAGTTACATAGCGGGCGGCTTCGTTGAGCTTTTCACCATTACAATCATGACAGTCCAAATCGGTCATACATGCTATCAGTCGGTTGCGAGAACGTTCCGAGGTTGTTTCGGTGTAGGTCTTCTCCAATCGAGGAATAATCCCCTCCCATGGTTTGCTGTATTTGTATTGTGAACCGTTTTCCGAAGTAAATTCATAATGAATGATGGTTGAACCTGAACCGTAGAGCAGAATGTCTTTTTCATCTTCCTCCAACATCTCAAAGGGCAGTGTTGTTGAGATGTTGTAATGTTCACAAGTTCGTTC